>Ga0068871_100001810_pt1 | contig 14431 bp, 19 predicted proteins | sample KBSMisM72_FD_72750 | JGI IMG/M metagenome (GOLD analysis project Ga0068871, IMG submission 72750) | Miscanthus rhizosphere microbial communities from Kellogg Biological Station, Michigan, USA - KBS Miscanthus M7-2 | ecosystem: Host-associated > Plants > Roots > Rhizosphere > Soil ... | reverse complement strand
AAGTCAAGGCGCGCAGGAAATAGGTTTGAGCCGCAGGCAAGGATTCAGGAGACACCGATGAGTTCCGTCCCACACGCACACGATCACGCCCACGACCACGATCACGCCCACGCCCACGGCGACCACGACCATGGCCACCATGGCGGCGGCTATACCGGGATCATGCGCTGGATCACCACCACCAACCACAAGGACATCGGCACGCTCTACCTGTGGTTCAGCTTCATCATGTTCCTGACCGGCGGCTCGATGGCGCTGGTGATCCGCGCGGAGCTGTTCTCGCCCGGCCTGCAGATCGTGGACCCCGACTTCTTCAACCAGATGATCACCATGCACGGCCTGATCATGGTGTTCGGCGCGATCATGCCGGCGTTCGTCGGCTTCGCGAACTGGCTGATCCCGATGCAGATCGGCGCGCCGGACATGGCGTTCGCGCGGCTCAACAACTGGTCGTTCTGGCTGCTGCCCTTCGCCGCCTCGCTGCTGGTGCTGTCCTTCTTCATGCCGGGCGGGGCGCCGGGCGTGGGCTGGACGCTGTACTCGCCGCTTACGGTCCAGATGGGCATCGGCATGGACCTGACCATCTTCGCCATACACATCCTCGGCATGAGCTCGATCCTCGGCTCGATCAACATCATCACCACCATCCTCAACCTGCGCGCGCCGGGGATGACGCTGATGAGGATGCCGCTGTTCTGCTGGACCTGGCTGATCACCGCCTACCTGCTGGTGGCGGCGATGCCGGTGCTCGCCGGCGCGGTCACGATGACGCTCACCGACCGGCACTTCGGCACCACCTTCTTCAACGCCGCCGGCGGCGGCGACCCGGTGCTCTACCAGCACATCTTCTGGTTCTTCGGCCACCCCGAGGTCTACATCATCGCGCTGCCGGCCTTCGGCGTGATCTCGCAGATCATCCCGGCGTTCTCGCGCAAGCCGCTCTTCGGCTACGCCTCGATGGTGTACGCCACCTCGGCGATCGCGATCCTGTCGTTCATCGTGTGGGCGCACCACATGTATACGGTGGGCATGCCGGTGACCGGCCAGCTCTTCTTCATGTACGCGACGACGCTCATCGCCGTGCCGACCGGAGTCAAGGTGTTCAACTGGGTGGCGACCATGTGGAAGGGCTCGCTCACCTTCGAGACGCCGATGCTGTTCGCGCTGGGATTCCTGTTCCTGTTCACGCTGGGCGGCTTCACCGGCCTGGTGCTCAGCCTGGTCCCGGTCGACATCCAGCTGCACGACACCTACTACGTGGTGGCGCACTTCCATTACGTCATGGTGGCCGGGGCGCTGTTCTCGGCGTTCGGCGGCATCTACTTCTGGCTGCCGAAGTGGACCGGCAAGATGTACGACGAGACGCTCGGCAAGATCCACTTCTGGCTGACGCTGATCTTCTTCAACATGATCTTCTTCGTGCAGCACTTCCTCGGCATGGCGGGCATGCCGCGGCGCATCCCGGACTATCCGCTGCAGTTCGAGACCTGGAACAAGATCTCTTCCATCGGCGCCTTCGGCTTCGGCCTGTCGCAGCTGCTGTTCCTGTACATCGTGCTCAAGTGCATCAGGAGCGGCGAGCCCGCGCCGCAGAAGCCGTGGGAAGGCGCCGATTCGCTCGAGTGGACGCACCTGCCCACGCCGGTGCCGTACCACACCTTCGAGACGCCGCCGGTCCTGAAATAGCGTGGGCGACACGATGAGCAAGAACGTCAAGACGGCGCTGATCCTGGCCTCGATCGCCCTGACGACGTTCTTCGGCATCATCGCCAAATACTGGCTGCTCAACCGGTGACGCAGGCGCAGGCAAACCGCAAGCTCTCCCTGCGCCTCGCCGCCGTCGCGCTGGGCATGTTCGGCTTCGGCTTCGCGCTGGTGCCGTTCTACAACCAGATCTGCTCGGCCCTTGGCGTCAACTCGATCGAGGAACGCTCGGCGGCGCCGGCGAACTCGCAGGTGGACCTCACGCGCAGCGTGGTGGTCGAGCTCGATTCCAACGCCCACAACATGCCTTGGCGCTTCAAGCCGCTGGTCAGCCACATCACCGTGCACCCCGGCGAGCTCACCACCGTCGAATACGAAATCGTCAACGTGCGCGGCGAGCCCGTCACCGGCCAGGCGGTACCGAGCTACGGGCCGCAGATCGCGGGCGAGTACTTCCGCAAGATCGAGTGCTTCTGCTTCACGCAGCAGACACTCGGCGCCGGGGAGACGCGCCGGCTGCCGGTCGTATTCGTGATCGACCCCAGGCTGCCCAAGGACGTGAATACGATCGCCCTGTCCTACACCTTCTTCCAGGTGCCCGGGCGCGGCGGCAAGTCGTGATGCAGACTGGTTGAATTCGAGGGAGAACGAGAACATGGCGCACAGCGCAACCACCACACCCCAGGGCCGGCAGCAGCACTATTCGGTGCCCCAGCCGATGGCCTGGCCGATCATGGGCTCCGCGTCGCTGTTCCTCATGGCGCTCGGCGGCGTATTCGTCATGAACAGCTCGAGCGGCGGCTGGGTCTCGATTGCCGCGGGCTTCATGCTCCTGCTCTACATGATGGTGCGCTGGTTCGGCGACGTCATCCGCGAGTCCGAGGGCGGCATGTACGGCCGCTGGGAGGATGTCTCGTTCCGCTGGGGAATGAGCTTTTTCATCTTCTCGGAGGTCATGTTCTTCGCCGCGTTCTTCGGCGCGCTGTACTGGACCCGCATCCATTCGGTCCCCGACCTTGCCACCATCGAGAGCAACGCGCTGCTGTGGCCCGGGTTCAACGCGCACTGGCCTTCCGCCGGACCCGGCTTTACCGAAACCTTCGAGACGATGCACGCGTGGGGGTTGCCCGCGATCAACACCGCGTTGCTGCTGACCTCCGGGGTCACGGTGACCTTCGCGCACTGGGCCCTGCTGCGCAACGAGCGCTCGAAGCTGCTCGTATGGCTCGGGCTCACGGTCGCGCTGGGCGTCACGTTCCTTTGCGTGCAGGCCTACGAGTACGGGCACGCCATTACGCACCTGAACCTGAAGCTGAGCACCGGCGTCTACGGCTCGACGTTCTTCATGCTCACCGGTTTCCACGGCTTCCACGTGACCATCGGCGCGATCATGCTGACGGTCATCTGGTTCCGCTGCCTGAAAGGGCATTTCCGGCCCGACCACCACTTCGCCTTCGAGGGAGTGGCGTGGTACTGGCACTTCGTCGACGTGGTGTGGCTCGGCCTGTTTATCTTCGTCTACTGGCTATAGCTGCCCGGGCTTGAACAGCCCGAAGAAGTAGCCGGCGAGCAGGAACAGGAACAGGCCGACGGACAGGCCGACGCGCCAGGCGAGCGCCTTCGCCATGCGCGTCGAATCGCCGCGCCCGCGCACCATGAACACCGCGGCGGACGCCAGGCTCCCGAGGATCAGGATCAGCACCACGATCACCACATAGCGCATGGCCTCAGGATACTCTTTCCGTCCGCGCGGATGGGCGATCGCCGCCGCGGCGCTCGCCTGCGCGGCGTTCATCGCGCTCGGCAACTGGCAGGCGCATCGCGCCGACGAGAAGCGCGCGCTGGCCGCCGAGCTCGAAAAGCGCGACGTCACGCTGAGCGGCATCTATCGCCCCGAGTACACCGTGTTCCTCGACAACAAAATACGAAATCATCGAGCTGGGTACGAAGTCATTACGCCATTGCGCGTCGATGGCGACTATGTGCTCGTCAACCGGGGCTGGGTCGAGGCAGGCAGGACGCGCGAGACGCTGCCGGAGGTGCGCACGCCCGCCGGCCGCGTGCAGGTGGAGGGCATTGCACTCGACCATCTGCCGCGGACGCTGCAGGTCGGCGCGCCTCAGACGGGAAAAGTCCGGCAGAACCTCGGCCTTGCCGAATTCGGCGCGGAGACGGGCCTGCGCCTGCGGCCCTACTTCCTCGAGCAGCATTCGGCGGCCGACGACGGCCTGCTGCGCGACTGGCCGCGGCCGGACGCCGGCGTCGCGATGCATGAAAGTTACTCCCTGCAGTGGTATTCGTTCGCCGCGCTCACCGTCATCCTCCTGGTCGCGCTCTCCTTTCGCCGTGTCGCCAAAGGCTAAGCTCGCGCTCATCGCCGCCGTTTGCGCGGCGCCCTTCGTGCTCGGCACGGCCGCCTACTTTCTCGGCTGGTCGCCGGGCACGCAGGCGAACTACGGCGAGCTCATCGCGCCGCGTCCGCTTTCGGGGCCGCCCTTCGATGCGCTGCGCGGCAAATGGGTGCTGGTCATGTTCGATGCGGCCGCGTGCGACGCCTATTGCGAGAAGAAGCTCTACTTCATGCGGCAGGTGCGCACGGCCACGCACAAGGACGCGACGCGGGTGGAGCGCCTCTGGATCCTGACCGACGCCGGGACGCCGCGCGCGGAGGTGCTCTCCGCCATCGAGGGGACGCGGACCACCCGGTACCAGGACGCGCCGGCGGCGAAAGATTTTCCGGGCAATGCCGTGGACCACCTGTACGTCGTCGATCCGCTGGGCAACCTGATGATGCGCTTCCCGCGCGACCCCGATCCCTCGAAGATCTTGAAGGACGTCCAGCGCCTTCTGCGGCTTTCACAGATCGGATGAGAACCCTGCGCCTCGTATCGTTGGCCGCGCTCTGCCTCGCATTCGTAGTCGTCGTGGTCGGCGCCTATGTCCGGCTGTCGGACGCGGGTCTCGGTTGCCCCGACTGGCCGCTGTGCTACGGCCATCCCCTGCCCGAGCAGGTCGGCAATGCCGACGCACACGCCAAGGCCTGGAAGGAGATGGGTCACCGCTATCTCGCCGGCACGCTCGGCGTGCTGCTCTGCATGATGTGGTTCTTCGCTGTCCGGCTGCGGCAATCGGCGGGACTGGCTTCCGCGATCGTCGCAGTCGTCGTGTTCCAGGCCACGCTCGGCAAGTGGACGGTAACCATGCTCCTCAAGCCGGCGATCGTGACTGCCCATTTGCTCGGCGGCATGACCATCCTCGCGCTTTTGTGCTGGTACTTTCTGGGTCGCGGAGCGTATTCAGCGGGGCCGGAGGCTCGCGCCCTGCGCAGGCCGGCCGCCGCGGCGCTCGCGGTCGTCGTCGTGCAGATCGCGCTGGGAGGCTGGGTCAGCGCGAACTATGCCGCGCTCGCCTGTCTCGATCTGCCGCTCTGCCGCGGGCAGCTGATGCCGCCGATGGATTTCGCCAATGCGTTCCACGTCGTGCGCGAGCTCGGGCAAACGGCGGACGGCGCGCTGCTATCGAACGAGGCGCTGACCGCGATCCATTGGACGCACCGCTTGTTCGCCGTCGTGGTGCTGGCGAAGGTCGGGTGGGTCGCCTATAGGGCATTTCCCATCATGCGGACGCTGGCAATCGTGACCGGCGCGCTGGTGGCGCTGCAGTTTTCGCTCGGGCTCGCCAACGTCGCATTCAGCCTGCCGCTGCCGCTCGCCGCCGCGCACAATGCGGGCGCAGCGGGGCTGCTGCTGGCCCTCGTGGTGCTAAACTTCTTCTCTTTCCGCGGCTTGCGTCCGTCCTGGTGAACACACAGGTTCTTTCCGAAAGCTTCCCGCAGCGCGTGCGCGCGTTCTACGCGCTCACCAAGCCGCGCGTGGTGTCGCTCATCGTGTTCACCGCGGTGATCGGGATGTTCCTGGCCACGCCCGGAATGGTGCCCGCACAGGTGCTCGTCGCCGGGACCCTCGGCATCGCCTTCGTGGCAGGCGCCGCCGCCGCGATCAATTGCCTGGTCGAGCAGAAGATAGACGCTGTGATGAGCCGCACGCGCTGGAGGCCGCTGCCGCGCGGCGAGCTGAGCGCCGCGCAGACGCTGGTGTTTGCAGCGGTGCTGGGCGGCGCCGGCCTGTGGCTCCTCCTGCATTTCGTCAATGCGCTAACGATGTGGCTCACCGTCGCGACGTTCATTGGCTATGCGGTGGTCTACACCGTGCTGCTGAAGCCGCTGACCCCGCAGAACATCGTCATCGGCGGCGCTTCCGGCGCGATGCCGCCGGTGCTGGGCTGGGCGGCGGTAACCGGAGAGGTCTCGGTCGATGCCGCGATCCTGTTCCTCATCATCTTCGCCTGGACGCCGCCGCATTTCTGGTCGCTCGCGCTCTATCGCACCGAGGACTACGCCAAGGCCGGCGTGCCGATGCTGCCGGTGACCCACGGCAAGCCGTACACGCGGCTGCAGGTCCTCCTCTACACGCTGATCCTTTTCGGCGTGAGCCTGATGCCGTACGTGGTGCGCATGAGCGGGCCGCTCTATCTGGTCGCCGCCCTCGCCCTTGGCGGCGCCTTCATCGGCTACGCCGTGCGCATCTATTTCGTCTATAGCGACGCGCTCGCCCGCCGCACCTTCCGTTATTCGATCGTCTACCTTGCCGCCCTCTTTGCCGCGCTTCTGCTCGATCATTATCTGTAGCCTCGCGCTCGCGCTCGCTGGCTGCGAGGGCGCGCCGAAGTTCAGGAGCACCGACATCACCGGCGCGGACTACGGAAAGGCTCTCGACCTCACCGATCACACCGGCAAGCCGCGGCACCTCGAGGACTTCCGCGGCAAGGCGGTCGTGGTGTTCTTCGGCTTCACGCACTGTCCCGACATCTGTCCCACGACGCTCGCCGAGATGGCGCAGGTCGTGAAGGAGCTCGGCCCCGAGGGAAACCGCGTGCAGGTGCTGTTCGTCACGGTGGATCCGGAACGCGATACGAAGCAGGACCTCGCGAAGTACGTGACCGCCTTCGATCCCAGGTTCCTCGGGATGTACGGCGACCTCGAGGCGACACGCCGCGTCGCGAAGGACTTCAAGATCTTCTTCGAGAAGCGCAAGACCGGCGATACGTACAGCATCGACCACAGCGGGCAGAGCTACGTCATCGACCCGCAGGGTCGGCTGCGCCTCTTCGTGCGCCACGATCGGATCGCGGCTGACCTGCCGGCGGATCTGAAAACGCTGCTGGAGGAATCTGGCTAGGACTGTGCCGGAGGCATGCCGAGGCGGCGCGCAAGCTCGCCCGCCAGCGGCTCGCGCAGCTTGATGGTGACCCGGCAGCCGCTTTCATCGAGGAAGGACAGCAACAACTCGCCCGTCTCTTCGTGCCCGTCCGCCTTCGAAAACCCAAGCAGCTCGACGAGCACGAAGGGATAGTAGACCGACAATCCGCTCGGGGTCGGCGTGCGTCCTCCTTGGGCAAAGCCTACCCCGGCGACGTTACACGGAGTTGTGGGCAGCAACAAAAACGGCCGCAAGAGCGGCCGTTGAGACGCCGGAAGCAGAAGGTTACGCCGGCGCCGGGAGCGCCTTGCGCATCTTCTCCAGGGCCTTGACCTCGATCTGGCGGATGCGCTCGGCCGAAACGTTGAACTCCGCGGCGAGGTCGTGCAGCGTCGCGCCGTCCGTCTCGCGAAGCCACCGCGCCTCGATGATGCGGCGGCTGCGCGGGTCGAGGCTGGTCAGCGCCGACTCAAGGCCCTCGGCCTTGTTCTCCTCGGCTTCCTTCGCTTCGAGCACCTGCAGCGGCTCGGCGTCGTGGTCTGCGGCGAGGTAGTGGACCGGGGCATACGCTTCCTCGTCGTCCTGGTCCGCCTCGAACGCGACCTCCTGGCCCGCGAGGCGCATTTCCATCTCGACCACTTCCTCGGGCTTGACCCTGAGCTCGGTCGCGATGTGCTTCACGTCCTTCCGCGAGAGCGGCGCAAGGCCGGTCTTCATCGAGCGCAGATTGAAGAAGAGCTTGCGCTGGGCCTTGGTGGTGGCGACCTTGACCAGGCGCCAGTTGCGCAGGATGTGCTCGTGGATTTCGGCCTTGATCCAGTGGATGGCGAACGACACGAGGCGTACGCCGCGCGTCGGGTCGAAGCGCTTCACGGCCTTCATCAAGCCGATGTTGCCCTCCTGGATGAGGTCGGCGTGGGGCAGCCCGTAACCAAGGTAGCCGCGGGCGATCGCGACCACGAGCCGCAGGTGAGACAGCACGAGTTGCCGCGCCGCCTCGAGATCGTTGTGATCGCGCAGGCGCTCGGCGAGCGAGCGCTCCTGTTCCGCGGTGAGGATCGGGAAGCGGTTCACCGTGCCGATATAGGCCTCGAGGCTCCCCGTGGGCATCGGTACGGGAACCGAGGCGAGAGGTGAAATGGCTTGCATCAAGAGATTCCTCCTTGGCGCCGATAGTTTAGCACTCGAGATATTAGAGTGCTAACTCCGACCAGAGTTCCCGCCTATCCCCAGCCGTTTCACTCTATTTGACGTAAGTGTTTGCTTACAGACAGATGGGCACCCAGCCAACCGAGGAGCCCGGCGAGGGCGATGGCGATGATCGCGTCCGGCAGGCCCGGGAAGGTCAGCCGATACCCCGAGCCGAAGCTCTCCGCGAGGACCGCCACCTCCCGATTGAGAAGCGCAAGCGAGATCCACACGATGGCGATCGCGATGGCGCCGCCGGCCATCCCCTGGAGCAGCCCGAGATAGTAGAAAGGCCGGCGGATGAAGGCATCGGTGGCGCCGATCAGCTTGGACACTTCAATCTCGGTGCGGTGCGTGAGGATCTGCAGCCGGATCGTGTTGAAGGTCACCGAGACGAGGCCGATTCCGAGGACCGACGCGAGGAGCCAAAGCGCGAGGCGGCCGGCCGAGGCGATCGCGGCGAGCCGCCTCGCCCAGACCGAGTCCGATTGCACGTGCGCCACCCCTGGCATGCGGGCCAGGTCGGCGACGAGCGGGTCCAGATCCTCACCTCGCGCCGTCACCACATAGGTGTCGGGCAGAGGGTTCTGCCCCAGCGCAGCCGTGACCTCGGCCAGACCCTGCACGGCATTGAGTTCCTTCAGCGCCTCCTCGCGCGGGATGAAGCGGATCTTCGCCACCCTGCGGTCGGCGCGCAGCGGCCTCTCGAGCGCAAGCGCCTCGGCACGCTTCACCTCGCCTTTCAGGAAGATCGAGATCTGCGGATCGAACGAGGCGCGCGTGGCGAGGCCGCGCAGGCTTTCCAGCAGCGCATAACCCCCCGTGGGCAGCGCGAGCGCCACGCCGATCACCAGGGCGCTGAGCGTGCCCCCGGCGGCAAAACGCCGCAGCGCAAGGCGCAGGGCGCGCACGTGCTGGCGCAACCACCCGATCATGCGACGCGCCCCTGCTCGAGGTGGAGGATCCTGCCGGCGTAGCGCTCGACGAGCGCGAGATCATGCGTGGCGATCAGCACTGTCACGCCGACCTGCCGGAAGGCGACGAAGATGTCGAGCACGCGCGCGGCGGAGTCGGCGTCGAGATTGGCGGTCGGCTCGTCCGCAATGAGGATCGACGGGCGGTTCACCACCGCGCGCGCGATGGCGACGCGCTGCTGCTCGCCGCCGGAAAGCTGGATCGGGTTCGCGTTCTCGCGTCCGGCGAGCCCGACCTTGTCGAGCGCCGCGCGCGCGCGCCGCGCCGCTTCCCGCGGCGCGTGCGACGAAAAGGCGAGCGGCAGCATGACGTTCTCGTAGACGCTGCGGTCGTACAGCAGCTTCTGGTCCTGGAACACGAGCCCGATGTTGCGCCTGAGGTAAGGAATGGCGCCGCGCTTGAGCGAGGCGACGTTCTGCCCGTTTACGATGACCGAACCCGAGGTCGGGCGCTCGATCGCCGGGATGAGCTTGAGCAGCGTCGACTTGCCCGCGCCCGAGCGCCCGGTGAGGAACACCAGCTCGCCGGCCTCGATCGAGAAGCTGACGTCCTTCAGCGCCTCCTGGCCGCCGGGGTAGCGCTTCGCGACGGCGGAAAAATTAACCAACCAGCGCCTCGGCGAACTCGCGCGCCACGAAAGGGCGCAGATCGTCGATGCCCTCGCCCACGCCGACGAAAAGCACGGGCACCGGGCGCTCCTTGGCGATGGCGCAGATCGCGCCACCCTTCGCCGTGCCGTCGAGCTTGGTGATGATCAGGCCGGTGAGCTGGAGCGCTTCGTCGAATGCCTTCACCTGGGCGAGGGCGTTCTGCCCCGTATTGGCGTCCAGGACCAGGAGCACCTCGTGCGGCGCGCCGGCCTGCGCCTTGCCGGCCACGCGCTTCACCTTGCGGATCTCGTCCATGAGATGGAGCTGCGTAGGCAGCCGCCCCGCCGTATCCGCGACCACAACGTCGATGCCGCGCGCGCGCGCCGCGGCAATGGCGTCAAAGGTTACCGCCCCAGGATCGCCCGACTGCTGCGCCACCACCGGCACGCCGTTGCGCTCGCCCCAGACGACGAGCTGCTCGCGGGCCGCCGCGCGGAACGTGTCGCCGGCGGCGAGCAGCAGGCTGCGGCCGTCGGCCTGCAGCCACTTCGCCAGCTTGCCGATCGAGGTGGTCTTGCCGGAGCCGTTTACGCCCGCGACCATGATGACGAACGGCTTCGCTCCGCGCACCTCCAGCTTTTTTTCCAGCGGAAGCAGGAGTTGCGCGAGGGCGTCCTTGAGGGCTTGCTTGAGCGCCTCGCCGTCGGCGAGCTTCTGCCTGCGCAGCGCGCCGATCAGCTGCTCGGTCGCCGCCACGCCGCAATCGGCCTGCAGCAAGGCGGCCTCGAGCTCCTCGAACAGCGCCTCGTCCACCTTGCGGCGCGCGAAGAGCTCGGAGACCGGAGTATTGAGAACGTCCCGCGTGCGCGCAAGGCCAGCCTTGAGGCGCGCCGCCCAGGAAAGCGCTGCTACCATGGATAAGTGCATTCTACCAAGAGGAAGAAAGCGCAAGCCGCGCCCGGACGCGTGCGCATCATCGGCGGCGATCACCGCGGCCGGCGCATCGAGGTTCCGGATCGCCCGGGACTTCGCCCGACACCCGACCGAGTGCGCGAAACGCTTTTCAACTGGCTGGGACAGCGCCTGGACGGCGCCGCCTGCCTCGATCTATTTGCCGGCAGCGGCGCGCTCGGTTTCGAGGCCGCTTCGCGCGGCGCCGCGCGCGTCGTGATGATCGAGAACGACCGCACCGCGTACCGCGCTCTGGAAGAGGCGCGCGACACCATCGGGCTCGGCGCCGTCGAGCTGGTGTTCGGCGACGCGTTCGATTACCTGCAGAACGCGGCTGGCGCCTTCGACGTCGTATTCCTCGATCCGCCATTCAGGCAGAATGCCCTGGCAGCGGCGCTCGAGCGCCTCCCGCGCCGCCTCGCGCCGCGGGCGCGCGTGTACCTCGAGGCGCCCGAGGCGCTGGCGGTGGGCGCCGGATGGACCGAGCTCAGGCGCGCGCGCGCGGGACAGGTAAGCTACCAACTTCTTCAGTGGAGAGGCGATGATCAGGGCAGTCTACCCGGGAACATTTGATCCGCTGACGCGAGGCCATGAGGATCTCGTGCGCCGCGCCAGCCGCCTGTACGAGTGGCTGATCCTCGGCGTGGCCGACAGCCGCGCCAAGCGCACCTTCTTCACCCTGCAGGAGCGCGTGGCGATGGCGCGCGAGGTGCTCGGCGACCTGAAGAACGTCGAAGTAGTGGGCTTCGACAGCCTGCTGACCGACTTCGTGCGCAGCCAGAACGCGCGCGTCGTGCTGCGCGGCCTGCGCGCGGTCTCCGATTTCGAATATGAATTCCAGCTTGCCGGCATGAACCGCAGCCTCTATCCCGACCTCGAGACCGTCTTCCTCACGCCTTCGGAGCAGCACATGTTCATCTCCGCCACGCTGGTGCGCGAGATCGCGACGCTGCACGGCGACGTCTCCAAGTTCGTGCATCCCTTGGTCGAGAAGAAGCTGAAAGAGAAGGTCAAGTAGAGCGCTTCTGGCACGCCGGGCAGAAAAAAGTCGAACGCTGCCCCTGCACGATGCGCTTGATGGCGGTACCGCAGCGCCGGCACCGCTTGCCCGCCCGGTCGTACACCCAATAGCGCTGCTGGAAGTAGCCCGGACTACCGTCGGCGCCGACGAAGTCGCGCAGCGTGGATCCTCCGGCGCGGATCGCCTTGAGCAGCGTGTGCTTGATCGCCGCCGACAGCTTTCGGGCCTGTTCCTTGGACAGCCGGCCGGCTGCCATGCGCGGATCGATGCCGGCACGAAACAGGCTCTCGCTCGCGTAGATATTGCCGACGCCCACGATGCGCCGCGCGTCCATGAGGAAAAGCTTGATCGCCGTACGATGGCCGCGCGTCAGCGCGTGCAGGCGAGCCGCGTCGAGCGCACGCGATAGCGGCTCGACGCCCAGATGCGCGAGCAGCTTGTGGTCCTTCACGTCTCCCGGCGCCCAGATCACCGCGCCGAAGCGCCGCGGATCCCGCAGCCGCAGCAGCCGATCGCCCAGCACGAGGTCGAAGTGGTCGTGCTTGCCGGCGGGCGTCCCCAGGTCGAGCACGCGCAAGCTGCCCGACATTCCCAGGTGCAGGATGAGATGGCCGTCGCCGCAGTCCACCAGCAGGTACTTCCCGCGTCGGCGCACCGCCTTCACGGTGCGTCCGGCGAGTCGCAGCACCTCGGCGCTGATCGGCCAGCGCAGCCGCGCCTCGCGCACCTCGACTGCTGAAATGATGCGGCCCGCGAGCCGAGGCGCGAGGCCGCGGCGCGTGACTTCGACCTCGGGCAGCTCTGGCATGGCGGATTTCGGAAGCTTGTGCGGGGCACCAAATATACCTAAGATGGGTCGAACCCAGATGCCAAAACCTTTCTACCGCCTTGCACTTGCCGTGGCGCTGGCGAGCGGTGCGTTTGCCGCAGCCGCCCAGGGCAGAAAAGCCATTCCGGTCCCGCCTCCCGCGCAGTCTTCCGGGCCGTCGGCCGACCTCAGCGAGCCGATGCTCTATGAGTTCCTGCTCGGCGAAATCGCCCTGCAGCGCGGCGACACCGGCCTCGCGGCGCAGACCTACGCCGACCTCGCCAAGCGCACCCGCGATCCGCGCATTGCGCGCCGCGCTGTCGAAGTCGCCAACACCGCGCGCATGCCCGACCTTGCGCTGGAGGCCGCCAAGCTGTGGCAGGAGCTCGAGCCGAAATCCCCGCAGGCGCTGCAGGTCGTGGCGGCGATTCTCGTCACCGAGAAGAAAGTCGACCAAGCCGAGCCCTACCTGGTCAAGCTGCTCGCCGCGGACGGAGTGAACGTCGAGAACGGCTTCATGCAGATGAACCGCCTGCTCGCCGGCAATCCGGACAAGGCCGCCAACCTGCGCGTGGTGAAGAATCTCGCGGCACGCTATCCCGACCTGGCCCAGGCGCATTTCGCGGTCGCGCAAGCGGCCGCGCTGGCGGGCGACGACGCGGCCGCGATCGAGGCCATCCGCCGCGCGGAGAAGATCCGGCCCGAATGGGAAACCGCAGCGATCTTCGAGGCGCAGGTTCTGCAGAAGCGTTCCAACGCCGAAGCGGCGAAGGTGCTGGGCGACTACGTCGAGAAGTATCCCGCCGCGCGCGAAGCGCGCATCAACTACGCGCGCGTGCTGGTGCTCGACAAGCGCTTCCCCGAGGCGCGCAAGCAGTTCGAGGCGCTGCTCGCGGCAAGTCCCGGCAATACCGAGGTGATCTATGCCGTCGGGCTGCTCGCGTTCCAGCTGAAGGACTACGCCGTCGCCGAAGAGAACATGAAGCGCCTTCTCGGCATGAAGTACCGCGACCCGAACAGCGTGCGCTACGTCCTCGGCCAGATCGCCGAGGAGCAGAAGCAGTGGCCGCAGGCGATCAAGTGGTACGACAGCATCGCCGATGGGGACCAGGTGATCGCGGCGCGCGTGCGCACCGCGGGCGCCATGGCGAAGCAGGGCAAGGTGGACGACGCGCGCGCTTTCCTGCAGCGCGTAGGCGCGGAGTTCCCCGCCGAAAAGGTCCAGCTCACCGTGGCCGAAGCGCAGCTGCTGCGCGACGCGAACCGCAATCGCGATGCGTACGACCTGCTTGCCCGAGCGCTGAAGGATGACCCCGACCAGCCGGAGCTGCTGTACGACTATGCGCTTACCGCCGAGAAGCTCGAGCGCTACGACGTGCTGGAAACCAACCTGCGCAAGCTGATCCAGGTGCGCCCCGACCACGCCCACGCCTACAACGCCCTGGGCTATTCGTTCGCCGAGCGCAATACCCGCCTGCCCGAGGCGAAGAAGTTGATCGAGAAGGCGCTCGAGCTCGCGCCGGACGACTACTTCATCATCGACAGCATGGGATGGGTGCTCTACCGGCAGGGCGATCTCAAGGGCGCTTCCGAAACGCTGCGTCGCGCCTACCTCGGACGGCCGGACGCTGAAATCGCCGCGCACCTCGGCGAAGTGCTTTGGGTAATGGGCGAGCGGACCGAAGCCGACCGCCTCTGGCAGGAGTCGCTCAAGGCTTCGCCGGACAACGAAACGCTGCAAAAGACGATCCAGCGCTTGAAGAAGTAATGGTGCAGTAATGCGCTGGCTGCTACTCGTCGTTCTGCTAAGCGCCTGCGCCCCGCTGCAAGTCAAGCCGCCGGCCGGGCCCGTGGAGTTCGATCTGTCGGGCCGCATCGCCGCGCGCTATCGCGACGACGCGTTCAGCGGCATCGTCAGCTGGAGGCACGCGGGCGA
>Ga0068871_100001805_pt1 | contig 14441 bp, 13 predicted proteins | sample KBSMisM72_FD_72750 | JGI IMG/M metagenome (GOLD analysis project Ga0068871, IMG submission 72750) | Miscanthus rhizosphere microbial communities from Kellogg Biological Station, Michigan, USA - KBS Miscanthus M7-2 | ecosystem: Host-associated > Plants > Roots > Rhizosphere > Soil ... | reverse complement strand
CTTCTTTACGGAAATGCCGTACGCGACTGCTTCGGGAGGCAGCTTGGCAGTGGCCTTGTTCACCCGGTTGTTGATGTCGACGTTCGCCAGGTCGAGGTTCGCGCCCACGTTAAACGTACACGTCAGTACGTAGCGTCCGTCGCTCGAGGATTTGGAGGACATGTAGATCATGTTCTCGGCGCCGTTTACCTCGGCCTCGACATTGGTGGCAATGGATTGCTCTACCGTTTCGGCGTTCGCACCCGGGTAATTGATTTCAACCTCGACTGTGGGGGGCGAGATCTGCGGATACTGAGCGACGGGGAGGCTGAAGATGCCCAGGCCGCCGGCGATGAGGATGATCAGGGAGATGACAATCGCGAAGACCGGCCGGTGAATGAAGAACTTCGCCATAGTTACGCGCCCTTTGCCGGCGGATTCTCAGAGGTCAGCGGCTGGTCCGTGGGAGTCACTGTGTCGCCGGGGCGGACCTTCTGAAGGCCCTCCACGATGACCCGTTCGCCGCTCTTGACACCCTCGGTGACGATGTAGTCCTGGGCCACTCGCTGGCCCAAAACAACAGTGCGGAGCGCCACCTTCTTGTCTGGTCCGACCACATAGACGACTTTCGCGCTCTGCATTTCCGTGACCGCTTTCTGTGGTACCAGCAGCGCGTTTTCCGCGACCATTGCGGCCAGGCGAACACGGCCGAATTGCCCTGGTCTCAGAACAGCCTCTGGGTTAGGGAACTCGGCAATCATGCTCAAGGTGCCAGTCTTCAGGTCCACCGCGCGGTCGGCGATGATGATGCGCCCCTTCCCAGGAAATGTTGAGCCATCAGCCAGAATCAGTTCCAGTTCGCCGCCTCGATCCCTCAACTTGCCTTGGGCCCGCATGCGCTGATAGACCAGATACTCACTCTCGCTGATGCTTACGAAGACCCGGACCGGATCGACATTGGAAACGGTCGCGAGCAGCGTGGCGTCACCTTGCCCGACCAGATTGCCGGGAGCTACCTGGCGGGTACCGGCAATGCCGCTAATGGGTGTAGTGATGGTGCAGTACTCGACATTTAATTCGGCCTGGCGGATGCTGGCGTTCGCCCCTTCCACGGCAGCTTGGGCCTGCTGGATAGCCGCAGTCTGGTTCACTCTAGTCGTACTGAGAGATGCCAGCTTGCCCTCAACATCGGCTTTGGCCGCCTGCTGAGCCGCCAGTGCGTCATCATAGTCCTGCCTTGGCACTGCCCGCAGTTCGGCGAGCGGCTTGAGCCGATTTACGTCCTGATCGGCCTTGTTCAACTGCGCCGTCACAATCTGTAGGTTGGCCTGCGCCACTTCCACCACAGTTCGATCTTGGGCCTGTGTCAGATCCGACTGCGCCTTGGCCAGCTGTGCCTTGGCCTGCATAAGTTGGGCCTCGTACTCGCGCTTGTCGAGGGTAAAAAGCACTTGTCCGGCGGATACCATCTTGCCTTCGTCGTAGCTTTGCTTCAGGAGGAAGGATTTGACTCGCGCGCGAATATCCACCGAATCGGTGGCGTCGATCCGGGCCGTCAGCTCCGTGAAGATCGGCACGGTCTTCTGAACGACTGGGGCAACTACGACGGAGACGGCGGGCCCGGCGGATCCGTCCTTGGCACTGACACTGTCTTTCCCGCCTCCGCAGCCTCCCAATAGCAGGACGACTGCCACACACGGAGCAAACCTCAATAACCAAGCCATGCGACCCTCTCGGATGTCAAGCGATCTTCTGAAGGGAGCGATGCTCTAGGCCAGGTTTTCGATCTACTGTTTTAGCTGGCCTTGCGAAAACAACGAACGATCGCAACTCCGATGCGATTGACAGTGGACGTACGAGCAGGTATCGGGCGCATCCGCGATGGGAAAAATGTCCCGGCTCAGTCACCGTTATAAAAAGAATCGCTTGCAACCTAAAAGCATCCTTGGAGAGAGTCAGCGGCAACGAAGCTTGCGAGCGGAACACATCGTTCGGCTTCTCGGCCGAGGTCCCAAACGCATTCGTAGCATTGGCGATATGAGGGTAGGGCCTTCTCGTCGCGGAAAGAATCAGTAATTGGACGAAGCTCTCAGTCGTGCATGGAATCAGCTCCTGGCCCGGCCAACTGGTACGTTTCAATTCCGATTCATTCTGCAACCACTCATGGCTGTGGTCATTGCAATCCGTGCCGGAACGAAGGATGCCAGGACACACAGCTCACCTTTTCTCTCAGGGCTGTGGTCTCAGCCAGCAGAGCGCCGTCTTCTTGTCCGCAGCATGTTGAAAGACGTCGGTAGGCTGTTCATCATGGCAGTAGCGTTGGATTGCATTTACCAACTCATCGAAGTTCGTTGGATTTATCCGTTACAGGCGCTGATCGTGGGGTTCTTTCTGGCGATTGTTCCTTATGCTGCAGTTCGCGGTCCTGTGGCTCGTATCGTGAGTCGTATGAATGCGCGTCGTAATGCTGATATTGATGTCCATCGACGCGCTTTGAGTGACTAGCCGGTGGCAGCCAATCACCTGAATCGTGTCGCGCCTGTAACAGACAGAAAAAAAGAAGCTCCTGCAGCGCCCGGGAATCATTTCGGCAAAGCATGAGAACTATTGTGGTTCTCATACTCCGGCCGGTGCGGGCCGCTTCGAACGAGCTAGCGCACGCTTGAAGTTACCCCCTAATGGGAGGATAAGTTACGAAGAAAGATAAGAAAGCCAGTGCGGCGGCCGCACCGACCCTGAACCGCAGCGGATACGAAAAGGAACTACGCCGACTTCAAGCGGAGTTATGCAAGCTCCAGGAGTGGGTGAAGTACAAGAACATGCGCATTATGATCCTCTTCGAAGGTCGCGACGGTGCAGGAAAGGGTGGCACGATTAGGGCGATCACGGAGCGTGTCAGCCCGCGTGTATTCCGCACGGTAGCCCTTCCCGCCCCGTCGGATCGTGAAAAGACTCAGATGTACTTCCAGCGCTACGTGCCGCACTTCCCCGCCGCGGGTGAAATTGTCATCTTCGATCGCAGTTGGTACAACCGCGCGGGAGTCGAGTATGTCATGGGCTTTTGCACGAATAGCCAACACCGCCGGTTCCTTGAGTTATGCCCAGTGGTCGAGAACTGGATTGCTGAAAGCGGAATCCTGCTATTGAAGTATTGGCTCGAAGTCACCAACAAAGAACAGGAACGGCGGTTCAGAGCCCGAATCGACGACCCACTTCGCCAGTGGAAGCTGAGCCCAATAGATCTACCATCTCGCAGCCGCTGGTATGACTACTCCCGAGCGCGCGACATGATGTTGGAGGCGACCGACACCAAAGCCGTACCTTGGCACATCCTCCGATCCGACGACAAGAAACGGGCCCGCCTCAACTGCATCTCGCACATTCTGAGTATGGTTCCCTACAAGAAAGTTCCCAGGGAGAAGGTTAACCTGCCTAAGCGTTCGAATAAGGGTGCATTCGACGATCAAGCTACGCTCCAGGACAGGCGGTTTGTGCCCGAGAAGTACTGAATAATTGCAGGAATAAAAAGAATCCCTTCAGCCCGACATCGGATCGCTAGGACCGATGTTGCCAGAAGTAGAATCACAAGTTGCGGAAGCGAGCAGGGTCAGTAAGCAGCTTCCAATCATCTATCTCGCCAGACACGGTGAGACCGCCTGGACCGTCACCGGCCAGCATACGGGCCGCACCGATCTCCCGCTAACGGAAGCTGGCGAGCGTAACGCACGTCGCCTGAGGGAACGGTTGAAAGGATTGACCTTCGCTAAGGTGTTCACTAGCCCTTTGCAACGCGCTGTTCGAACCTGTGAGCTTGCGGGGTTTGGTGCGGTCACCGAAGTCGATGATGATTTGGTGGAGTGGGACTACGGCGAGTATGAGGGTCTCACTACAGCTGAGATTCGCGCGAAGAATCCGGCCTGGCAGCTTTTCCGGGATGGTTGCCCCGGAGGTGAGTCCCCAAAGCAGGCTGCGGCACGGGCCGATCGTGTGGTGAGCCGCGTGCGTGCAGTGCAGGGTGACGTGCTGCTGTTCTCGAGCGGACATTTCATTCGAGTATTGGCTGCCCGCTGGATTGGTATCGAATCCGCGGTGAACGCCAGGTCCTTCATGTTGAGCACAGCCAGTCTGAGCGCGTTGAGCTACGAACACGATCTCTCCCGGCCGGTGATCCGGCTGTGGAACGACACTCATCATGTGATTTCTTGAGGTGGAGTTGATGAAACGAAATCGGGTAGCCGCCGCACAGATCAAAATAAAAAGGACCCCATCCGATGCCGCCGACATCATGCTGACACTGCGTACCGATCTTCGAATTTATGACTCCGGCCAAGCGTTAACCGAGCTCTAACTCAGGAAGGCATCTCAGATGGGCACTAAGACGGTCTTGGAACCTTCAGTATCAGCGGGATCCCAGAATTTTTCGAAACTGCTTCAACAATACGGGTGCGGTCCGGTTCAGCTTACCGGGACCGACAACGCTCTGTACGAACGTCATCTCCATTTTGATAATGCGATCGGCGTGGATACGGCAACGCCACGCGACCGGTTTGAGGCATTTGCCCGCTCCGTGAGAGACATCCTGTCCCAACGATGGGTTCTCACTGAGAAAACCTACGAACGTCAGAATCCAAAACGCCTTTACTACCTCTCGATGGAGTTCCTTATAGGCCGATCTCTGGCCAACAACGTCACTAACCTTCTACTTGATGCCGCGGCCCACGACTTTGTCCAGAAACAGCACCTGGACTGGTTGGAACTCCTGGAGCAAGAACCCGATGCGGCTTTGGGTAACGGCGGATTGGGACGTCTGGCGGCCTGCTTCATCGAGTCCGCCGCCACTCTGAAGCTTCCAGCCATGGGCTACGGCCTGCGATACGATTACGGTCTTTTCAAACAAGGCATCCGGGACGGCTGGCAGTCCGAGCAGCCAGACAACTGGCTCCGCAACCAGGATCCCTGGGAGGTGGAGCGCCGCGGCGAGAAAGTGGAAGTCCGCATGAACTGCTCCTTCGAGATTCGGGGCGGAAGCTTACGCGCGGTTGTAGGAAGGCCCTCCAGTTTGATCGGCATTCCATATGACCGCCCTGTTGTAGGCTACGGCGGCGTTACGATCAACACGCTCCGCCTCTGGGCAGCGTCTGCCCCCGAGTTCTTCAATTTTCAGGAATTTAGCGGCGGTGATTTCGTAGGCGCGTTGGCTCAGACACTGTCGGCCGAATCTCTCACCCGAGTGTTGTATCCCGACGACACGACTAGCATGGGCCAGGGGCTGCGGTTCGTGCAGGAGTACTTTCTGGTTGCTTGTTCACTGGCCGATCTGGTACGGCGATTCAGGCGTGTCAATACTGAGTGGAGTGCGTTTGCCGAAAAGGCCGCTATCCAACTTAACGACACGCACCCAGCGATGGCGGTGCCCGAGCTCATGCGCATTCTATTGGACGAGGCACATCTCGGCTGGAACGAAGCGTGGGAAATCACAAGAGCAACGCTCGGGTATACCAACCATACACTGCTACCGGAAGCCCTGGAGAAATGGCCGCTGGCATGGTTTGAAATCCTGCTACCGCGTCAGCTCGAAATCATTTACGAGATCAACCGGCGGCTGCTTGTTGAGGTACGAAGTCGTTTTCCAGACGATGAAGGACGCATTCAGCGCGTGAGCCTGATCGAGGAAGGAACCGGGCGGAAGATCCGCATGGCCAACCTGGCCATCGTAGGTTCACACAGCACCAATGGTGTGGCGGCGATTCACTCCGGATTGCTGCGCGCGACGACGGTCAAGGATCTGGCCGAGATGTATCCCGAACGTTTCAACAACAAGACGAACGGAGTCACGCCGCGACGCTGGTTGCTTCTAGCAAATCCGGCATTTTCCCAAGCCATCACCGATGCCATAGGCGACAAATGGATCACTGACCTGGATCAACTGAGCAAACTGAAGCCGTTAGCCGCCGACCAAAACTTCCGCGATGCTTTCCGTAAGGCTAAACGTGACTCGAAATCGCAGTTTGCCGATTGGCTCCGCTCGTCCTCCGGACAGGCGGTAGACCCCGACACGATTTTTGATTGCCACGTGAAGCGGTTCCACGAATACAAGCGGCAAATGTTAATGGCGCTGAGAATCGTGGTTCTGTATAACCGGCTGCGCGCAAATCCGCACCTCGAGATGCAGCCGCGCACGTTCTTCTTTGGCGGCAAGGCCGCTCCGGCTTATCACTTGGCCAAGCTGATGATCAAATTCATTAACAACCTGGCCGGCACCATTGATGGCGACCCGGCTGTGCGCGGCCGGCTCAAGGTGGTTTTCCTTTCGGAGTACTGCGTTTCCCTTGCGGAACGGCTGATCCCCGCAAGCGACGCATCGAATCAGATATCGACCGCGGGCTATGAAGCCAGTGGCACCAGCAATATGAAGTTCATGATGAACGGAGCCCTGACGGTCGGCACGCGCGATGGCGCAACGATCGAGATGGCGGAAGAAGCTGGGGAGGAGAACCTCTTCCTTTTCGGTCTGACGGCGGAACAAGTAGTTGACGGCCGTAGCTGGTATAACCCCCAGTGGCATTACGAAAACGAACCGGAAACGCGAGCAGCGTTAGATCTGATCTTCTCCGATCACTTCAGCCACAACGAGCCGGGGATCTTCGCTCCCTTGCGCGACATGCTATTGACTAACGGCGACTTCTACAGGCACTTGGCAGACCTGACGTCGTACGTCCAAGCGCACGAACGGCTAGGAGCGTTGTATGCCGACCGGAACGCGTGGGCCCACAAAGCAATTCTGAATGTGGCCAGTTCCGGAAAGTTTTCAAGCGACCGCACTATTTCCGAATATGCAGAGGGGATCTGGAACGTGAAGCCATGCCCAGTGCCGTAGCTCAACTCGACGCGATATCACCTCTGGCGGGCCACCCAGCCCCGAAGGAAATCCTGGCGGACGTGGCCGAACTTGAGCGGGAGTACTACGTCCGCGAGCCTGATCTTGATGATCCGACGCAGTTGGTCAGCTTTGGCACTAGTGGACACCGGGGCTCGCCGTTGCGGGGCACCTTCACTGAGCGACATATCCTGGCGATAACCCAGGCGATTTGTGACTACCGATGTGCTCGCGCAATCGAAGGCCCTCTGTTCATGGGTAAGGATACACACGCGCTGTCCGGGCCAGCTCAACGCACGGCCCTTGAGGTCTTGGCCGCTAACCGAGTGGAGACCGTAATCCAACAGGGTGACGGAGTGACCCCGACGCCAGTGATTTCGCGGGCCATTCTCGTGTACAACGAATACCACAAGGATCGCCTCGGGGACGGCATCGTAATTACGCCCTCACACAACCCACCTGAGGACGGGGGTTTCAAATACAACCCCACGAATGGTGGCCCTGCCGACAGCGATGTTACGCGGTGGGTCGAGGATCGAGCTAACGAGCTGCTGCGGAACCGCAACGCAGACGTGAAGCGCCTCTCCTTTGGGAAGGCAATGAAAGCGAGGACCACGCGGCAGGAAGACTTTGTTCTACGGTACGTGCGCGATCTAATGAACGTCGTAGACATGGACGTCATCCGGTTTGCCGGCCTCAAGCTGGCAGTGGATCCACTAGGTGGCGCTGCCCTGCCGTATTGGGGGCCGATTAACTCGGTCTATGGCCTAGATATCACCGTCGTGAACCCACACTTGGATCCCACTTTTTCGTTTATGACGGTCGATCACGACGGTCGGATTCGCATGGACTGCTCGAGCCAATATGCGATGACTCGGCTGATTGACCTCAAAGACCGATATCGTTTGGCATTCGCCAACGACCCGGACGCCGATCGGCACGGGATCGTAACGCCCTCCGCGGGATTGTTGAATCCCAACCATTATCTGGCGGTCGCCATCGAATATCTGCTCAGCCGCCGTCCTCACTGGCCGCCGCTGGCCGCAGTCGGTAAGACAGTAGTTAGCAGCAGCATGATCGACCGGGTTGTGCGTAAGCATGGCCGGCGCCTTTGCGAGGTGCCGGTAGGCTTCAAGTGGTTCACCCAAGGCCTCTTCGACAGCTCCTACTGTTTCGGCGGCGAAGAGAGCGCAGGGGCGAGCTTCTTGCGCCGCGACGGAACGGTGTGGACCACCGACAAAGATGGCCTGGTCATGAGCCTGCTGGCAGCTGAGATGACAGCCCGCACGGGCAGAGATCCGGGTGAACAATTCCAAAAGTTAACAGCGGAGTTCGGTACTCCGTACTACGCTCGCATCGACGCACCAGCGACACCCCAGGATAAAGAAAGACTGGAGAGACTTTCGCCCGAAGCAGTTAAAGAATCAACCCTAGCGGGCGAGCCCATCATCACCAAGTTGACACGCGCTCCGGGCAACGGCGCCCTTATCGGCGGTCTCAAGGTGGTGGCCGCGAACGCCTGGTTCGCCGCCAGGCCTTCCGGTACGGAGAACATTTACAAGATATACGCGGAGAGTTTCCGGGACGCTGCTCATTTGGATGCCATCATCGGCGAGGCCAGGGAGATGGTGAATCATGCGCTCGGCTCTTGAAAGAGACGCGATGGAAGATTGCAAAACCCTAACCGGCATGCCACCGTTCCCGCCAGGGTACCGCGCGTCGGGTTTGCTTCTTCACGTCACATCTTTGCCATCCTCGTACGGTATCGGCGATGTTGGTCCCGGTGCGTTCGCGTGGGTCGACTGCCTTCATGACGCGGGCCAAGAATGGTGGCAGGCGTTACCACTCGGTCCCACGGGATTTGGCAATTCGCCGTACTCATGCTTGTCCTCGTTCGCTGGGAACGGGTTGTTAATCAGCCCGGAAATCCTGATCGAAGAGGGACTGCTGCAGGCAGACGAGCGTAAGAGCGTATTCTCCGCGGCCGCAGTCGACTACGACGTGGTGATTCCATTCAAGCACGGATTGTTGAAAGTGGCTTGGAACAGATTCCAGGCCGGGACACGTAAAGACCTGATACCGGCTTTTCAGGAGTTCTGTGACAGGCGGGCGACTTGGCTGGAAGATTACGCTCTGTATCGAGCGCTGAAGGAAAACTACAAGACGAACTCGTACCTTGACTGGCCGCCAGAACTGGTCCGACGTGAACCTTCTGCTCTCGCGGAGGTCAAAAGAATGCTGGCGGACGAGATCGATCAGGTTCGATTGGCCCAATTCCTGCTCAATCTGCAGGGTAAACGATTGAAAGAATATGCCCGCGCCAAGGGTGTGCGGTTAATCGGCGATCTCCCCTTCTTTGTCTCTCTCGATTCGAGCGATGTGTGGGCAAACCCAGAGCTGTTTCTCCTGGACGACAACCTCAGGCCGCGCTTTTTGGCAGGAGTTCCACCTGATTATTTCAGCGCCAAGGGACAATTATGGGGGAACCCCGTTTACAACTGGGAAGCGCATGCGCGCACGGGATACGCCTGGTGCATCGATCGGATACGCGCATTGCTGGCTCACGTAGATGTGATTCGCCTAGATCACTTCCGTGCGTTCGCAGCTGCATGGCACGTGCCCGCAGGTGCGCCTACTGCGGAATCCGGCGAATGGGTGCCAGGTCCGGGCGCCGAATTCTTTAGCACTGTACGGCACAAGCTTGGCGGTTTGCCATTCATCGCCGAGGACTTGGGCCTGATCACGCCCGACGTCTCCGCACTTCTCGACCAGTTCCGGATTCCGGGAACGCGAGTCCTTCAGTTTGCCTTCGACGGCAACGCCGACAATGTGCACCTTCCTAAGAATTACACCCCAAACACAGTGGTGTACACAGGCACTCATGACAATGCCACAACTCGAGAATGGTTCCAAAGCTTGCCAAAGCACGAGCGTCAACGTCTTTGGGACCTTGTGAGGCAGCCCCAAGGTGAGATTCGAGATGCCGCACTGGAACTAATCAAGCTGGCTTGGAGTTCTCCGGCTGCCCTCGCCATTACCCCGCTCCAAGACCTTCTGAAGCTGGGGCGCGAGGGCCGGATGAACTTGCCCGGGCTCGCGGAAGGAAATTGGCGCTGGCGCGCAACGCGCCACATGTTGTCTCCCGGCAACTTCAAATGGTTGAAGGATTTCACAAAACAGTCCAATCGGCTGGGGTCCGTGCCCGCGATGGAGGCATCACGATGTCGGCCGTTGGCGGCCGTTGAATTGAGGTGACACGGTGAAAGCAACGCAATTACTCAGCAACTTGGGCCAAAGCATTTGGCTCGATAACATAACTCGGGACCTGCTGAACAAGGGCACCCTCAAACGGTACATCGATGAGTTTTCGGTGACGGGGCTGACGTCGAACCCGACGATTTTCGAAAACGCCATCAAGAACAGCCGCGCATACGATGTGCCAATTCGCGAAAAACTCGCGAGCGGAAAATCCGATGAGAATCTCTTCTTCGACTTGGCATTGGAAGATATCATCCGGGCCGCAGATTTGTTCCGGCCGATCTTCGACCGGACTAATGGTGTGGACGGCTGGGTTTCCCTGGAAGTGTCCCCGTTACTGGCCTACGATACGGGCAGCACGCTTCGCGCTGTGAAGGACCTGTTTGCCCGGGGCCAACGCCCGAATCTATTCATCAAGATTCCCGGCACGAAGGAAGGGCTCCCGGCGATTGAGGAGTCGATTTTCGCTGGCATCCCAGTCAACGTCACTCTGTTGTTCTCACGGGAGCATTACTTGGCGGCGGCGGGCGCATATCTTCGAGGGATCGAGCGGCGGTTGGATGCAGGGCTCAATCCAAATGTCGGCTCCGTGGCGTCGGTGTTTGTCAGCAGATGGGATGCATCTGTCAAAGATAGAGTACCCCCTCAATTGCAGAACCAACTGGGCATCGCCATCGCCACGCGAACGTACAAAGCGGCTCGCGATTTGCTCACATCGGCAAAGTGGCACCGCCTTTACAACTTGGGAGCCCGCCCCCAGCGTCTCTTGTGGGCAAGCACGGGAACCAAGGATCCATCTGCATCGGAAATCTTGTACGTCAAGGCGCTCGCTGCCCCCTACACCGTGAATACCATGCCGGAGGCAACACTGAAAGCACTTGCCAAACATAGTCAGCTCAGCTCAATCATGCCTGCGGACGGAGGCGACTGCGAAGACGTTCTGGCGAAGTTCGCGATAGCCGGTATCGACGTCGATGAACTTGCCGAGCAGCTTCAGCAAGACGGGGCAAAGTCGTTCGTAAATTCCTGGACTGGACTGATGGCGGTGATCGGGTCCAAGACTGCCGTTCTTAGGAAAGCTAGCTAGGGCATGCCAACACTTGTAGACAGACAATCCTCGACGCGGGCCACCGAACGACCTGCATGGAAGGCGCTCGAAGCGAATTATCAAGTGATCCGGAAACTGCATCTCCGGGACTTGTTCGCCGATGACCCCCAGCGTGGCGTGCGTCTCACTGCGGAAGCTGCGGACGTTTACCTCGACTACTCGAAGAACCGCATAACAGACGAAACGCTCAAGCTCCTCCTTCAACTGGCTGAAGAGTCCGGCCTGCGAGCGCGCATCGACGCAATGTTTCGCGGTGAAAAGATCAACACAACCGAAGACCGGGCAGTACTGCACGTCGCCCTGCGTGCTCCGCTGACGGCATCCATCATGGTCGACGGGCAGAACGTCGTGCCCCAAGTTCACGCCGTGCTTGCCAGGATGTCCGATTTCTGTGACCGTGTCCGCAGCGGTTCGTGGAAGGGACACACAGGAAAGCGCATCCGTAACGTGGTCAACATTGGCATCGGTGGCTCTGACCTGGGACCCGTGATGGCCTACGAATCCCTCAAGCACTACAGCGATCGCACCATGGTGTTCCGGTTCGTTTCCAATGTTGATGGTACTGACATCGTGGAGGCTTTTCGCGATCTAGATCCTGCGAAAACGCTTTTTATCGTCTCATCGAAGACTTTCACGACTCAGGAGACGATGACAAATGCCCATTCGGCTCGCGTCTGGCTGCTAGCGGGGCTCGGGCAGGATGAGGGGTCGATTCCCAGACATTTCGTGGCTGTCTCGACGAACACGGCACTGGTGGCGAAGTTCGGTATTGATACCGCCAATATGTTCGAGTTCTGGGATTGGGTGGGCGGGCGCTACTCGATGACATCGGCGATTGGCCTCTCGACTATGCTCGCCATCGGACCCGAGAACTTCCGAGCTATGTTGGACGGCTTCCATCAGATGGACGAGCATTTCCGCACCGCCCCGTTCGACCACAACCTACCCGTCCTTATGGGACTCCTCAGCGTCTGGTACGCCGATTTCTTCCATGCACGGACAGTCGCAGTTTTGCCCTACGAACAGTACCTCAAGAGGTTTCCGCCCTATTTGCAGCAGTTGACGATGGAGAGCAGCGGCAAACAGATCATGCTCGATGGGAACCCCGTACCCTGCGACACCGGCCCGATCTATTTTGGCGAGCCGGGGACGAACGGCCAGCACTCTTTCTATCAGTTGATACACCAGGGGACGCAACTGGTTCCTTGCGACATCATCGCCTTCGGCCAGCCGCTCAATCCGATTGGCCGTCACCACGACATCCTCATAGCCAACGCCCTTGCTCAAGCGGAAGCGTTGGCGTTCGGCAAAACACCGAAGAGAGTTAGAGCTGAGGGGACACCGGACTGGTTGGTGCCCCACCGGGTCTTCGAAGGCAACCGGCCGTCGAATACTATCTTGGCGGAGCGGCTGACACCCGAAACACTCGGCAAGCTCGTGGCTTTGTACGAGCACTCAGTTTTTACCCAGGGCGCGATCTGGCGGATTAATCCATTCGACCAGTGGGGAGTCGAGCTTGGCAAGGCCCTGGCTCAGCGCATTATTCCGGAATTAGAAAGCGAGCCGGAACCGAAGCTCGAACATGACAGCTCAACCAATACCCTCATCCGACGCCACCGGAAATACAAGGAAGCCTATGATCAGTATCGGTTTTGACAAGCCCCTTTACATTCTTCCCTTCGACCATCGCGGATCCTTTCAAACTCAGATGTTCGGCTGGCAAGGCACGCTCACGCCCGGGCAGACGGCGCAGATCGCCTCCATGAAGCGAGTGATTTACGATGGCTTCAAGGCCGCTATTGCCGCAGGAGTTCCCAAGGATAGAGCGGGCATCCTGGTGGACGAACAGTTTGGTGCGAGTATTCTCCGCGATGCTGCAGCAGAGGGATATTCAACATCTTGCCCCGCTGAGAAAAGCGCTCAGGACGAGTTTGACTTTGAGTACGGTGAAAACTTCGCCGCCCACATCGAAGCGTTTCACCCAACCTTCTGTAAGGTTCTGGTTCGATACAACGCGGAAGATGACAAGATTCTGAATCAGCGACAAGCGGCTCGTCTGAAGCGGTTGTCCGACTATCTGCACCGCAGCAGTCAGAGCATGTTCATGTTCGAGCTACTGGTTCCGCCCCTGAAAGTACAACTTGACCGGGTTCGGGGAGACAAGGGTACCTATGACCGCGAACTCCGCCCGCAGCTGATGCTGCAAGCGATCGAGCAACTACAAGATGCGCAGGTTGAACCGGACGTGTGGAAAATCGAGGAACTCGATCGCCGAGAGGACTGCACCAATTTGGTCGCGGCCGCGCACAGGGGCGGGCGGACGAAAGTGGGCTGCATCATCTTGGGCCGAGGCGAGGACAATTTCAAGGTTCGCTCGTGGCTGATAACGGCTGCGGCAGCGCCCGGCTTCACCGGCTTTGCCGCGGGCCGGACGGTTTTCTGGGAACCGCTCATAAGTCTGCAAAAAGCGAAGATCACTCGGGAAGAAGCTGTCGCCTCAATCGCCGGACACTACCGCCATTTCGTGGAGATTTCTGAAGAAAAGGCGTGTGCCGCAAGCTCGACAATCGGCGCCAATTCTAAATAGGGAGCATCGAATGCGCGTTGGAATCGCAACTGATCATGGCGGCTTCGGTTTAAAGGAGGAAATAGTCGCGCAGCTCCGTGCCGCAGGGCACCAAGTGGTCGACTTCGGTGCTTCCGCTCAAAATCCAGATGACGACTATCCGGACTTCGTAATCCCGCTGGCTCAAGCTGTCACCGGGGGAAAAGTGGATCGCGGCGTAGCGATTTGCGGCAGCGGCGTCGGTGTATCGGTTTGTGCCAATAAGATTCCTGGAGTTCGAGCTGCTCTAATCCACGACAATTTTTCGGCCTGGCAGGGAGTCGAGGACGATCATCTCAATATTATTTGTGTGGGTGGCCGGACGGTCGGTCCGTCGGTGGCCTGGGATCTGATCCAAACATTCCTGGCGGCCAAGTTCAGCCAAGACGAACGGCACCTGCGCCGGCTCGGAAAAGTCGCGTTGTTGGAACAGCAAGGAGTTGGGACATGAGCATCGCACAGGTCGTCGCTGAACCGGCAACTACCACTGAGGTTGTCCAACTGGCGATTAATACCATTCGCACTCTTTCGATTGACGCCGTGGAACAGGCCAAGTCCGGACATCCTGGAACGCCTATGGCGCTGGCCCCACTGGTCTATACGCTCTGGAATCG
>Ga0068871_100001803_pt1 | contig 14447 bp, 11 predicted proteins | sample KBSMisM72_FD_72750 | JGI IMG/M metagenome (GOLD analysis project Ga0068871, IMG submission 72750) | Miscanthus rhizosphere microbial communities from Kellogg Biological Station, Michigan, USA - KBS Miscanthus M7-2 | ecosystem: Host-associated > Plants > Roots > Rhizosphere > Soil ... | reverse complement strand
AAGCAGATTCTGAATCAGCGCCAGAGCGCCGTAAGAAGTCAGAACTCCCAGCACTGCTCCGAGCAGCGCGAGCAGAAGGGAGTCAGTAAGCAACTGACGAATGATCCGAAAGCGGCCTGCACCGATCGCGCTTCGTACCGCCAATTCATGTTGTCGCGCAGCGCCCCGAGCCAGCAGCAGGATCGAGACATTTCCGCACCCGATCACAAGCAGCAACATCACTGCGCCGAAGACCAGGTAGAGTGTTCCACCCATCGTGCCAACAACCCAATCATTCAGGCCCAGCACATGAACCTTGAAGACGTCGGGAAAATCGTTCGGCATGTATTTGGCGAATTGTTCGACGAGTGGCTGCAACGCGGCATCGGCCACAGGGCGACTGACGCCTGGCCGCAGGAGCAAATTGACGATGGAGGTGCGCCCGGGCTCTCGCATCAGTTTCAGCGGGAGATAGACGTCAGCGTCATACCAAGTGAATCGCGGCGCCGCGACGCCTACGATCTCGAAGTTTTTGTGATCGAGCTGCAGCGTGCGCCCGACGACACCGGGGTTGGAGAAAAAATGTTTCCGCCAAAATCTGTAAGAAAGGACTGCGACGGGTCGCGGCTCCTCACCATCCACTGCGTCGGATGGCCAGAGTCCACGTCCCTGCACCGCTGGCACACCGAGATCCTGAAAACTATTGGAGGTGAGGCTGGCGGTCCGAACGTTCTCCGTAAGATCCTGCCCTGTCAGCATCAGGGCCTGGGAGTCGATCGCCAGAACGCTTTCGACCACCGGCGATTGCCGCAAAGTTTGGATCTGCGCGCCGTTTAGAAAGACCGGGTCCCCGGAACCCGCCACGCTGAAGGTCGTGAGTCGTACGATTCGATCCGCGGCAGGGTAGGGATAGGGACTCACCAGCACGGCATAAATCACGCTGAACACAGCGGTGGCGGCTCCAATGCCGAGCGCTAGCGAGATCACTGCCGTTAGCGTGAATCCTGGATTTCTGATGAGTAGACGTGCGGAATAGCGGAGATCCTGAATCAAAGTGTGCACGGCTCACTCCTCGCGTGCGAGAGATGCAGTTGATCACAATCAGAATTCCACTAAACGACCTCCGGCGCCACAACTTTCTTGGCATCGCCAAGGCAGCGTACAGGGATGACCGCGCCTTCTATCAGCGCGGTGATCAGCATGAATGAGGAAGAGCCGTGATGTTCAGTCACGGAATTCAAGGCGGGAGAAATAATGATGGGCCGAAGCACGGGGGTCAACAGCCCCGACTCCGGAAAAATAGTAACCCACTCTTTTCGCGTTCTCTGCGAAAGAGTGGGTGCAGAAACCGTAGACGGCCTTAGCTTGCTTTCTCTTCCGCGCTGCGTTTTCGGAACGCGGCTTCGCCAGCGTCGGAAATCTGGACCCATTTCGGATTGGGCGAGGTCTCGGCGCCGTAGTTGTCGTGCCAGTTCCACCACTTGTACGGCGCGTTTTGCGGATATCCTTCGGGCGAGTCTTCCCAGGTTTCCTGACGGCCGAGCGGCGTGAGGTCGAGGTAGCTCCACAGGCTGCCCATGGCTTCGTCACCACGATTGTTGATGAAGTAAGTCCGAAACACCTTGTCGCCATCGCGGAAGAAGACGTTGTGCCCGTGCCATTCATCGACGCCAAAATCTTTGTCGAAGCTGTCGGTGATGGTGTACCACGGCATGTCCCATTCCATCCGCGCTTTCAGGCGAGCGATGTCTGTCTGCGGCGCGCGTGAGGCGTAGGCGAGAGTCGTGTCGCGGGCGTTCAGGTGGGCGAGTTGCGAAACCTGGTCGGCACCCAGGGAGCAGCCGCGGCACGCGTGATCAGGCCAACCGAAAACTCCGGGCTCGAAAAAGGCGCGGTACAGCACCAACTGAGGACGGCCCTCAAACAAGTCGAGCAGGCTCACCTTACCCTGGGGCCCTTCGAATTCGTAATTCTTATCCACGGCCATCCATGGCATCCGCCGCCGTTCCGCAGCCATCGCGTCGCGGGCGCGGGTCAATTCTTTCTCCTTCACCAGCAGTTTCTGGCGGGCCGCCTCCCACTCCTGCAGCGACACAATCGCGGGTATTTTCATGTTCATCCTACTTTCCTTCTTGTTGTCCATGACTCTCTCCTTCCTCGGGATTATTTTTATGAATGGTCGGATCCTGCTTCCAGCCGCGAAGCTTCTTGCCGCGGAAGCTACTCACGACCAGTGCGGAAATGCCGCCCGTCGAGGCGGTGCCGGCGGCGATCCAGGCTGCGGTTGCGATACACGCAGGGCACATACGTTCTCCTTTTTGTTCAATGCTTGTCATTCATGCTTGTCGTTCAAAGCTTGAACGATTAACGCTTGCTGCCATGTTTCAATGCTGCCGTGCGAATCCGGGTCATCAGGTCAGTCCAGCCGGCATGCACGCCGCGGTCCGATTCGCCGATCCACCCCATTGCCCGATGCACAAACCGTAGCCGCGTCAACCCGTTTTCTTCAGTCAGCCGGTACTGGATATTTGAGACCGCCGGCGTGGACATAAACAGCGGCCCGCAAATCTCCAGCAGCGACGGAGGCTTGATTGCCTGCACTACGCCCCAGAAATGTCCCGTGTTGTTTCCCAGATCACGAAACCAGCGCCCGCCGGGCCACGCCTCCAGCTTCATTGGCATCGGCTTCTCGGGCGTGGAGTTCAACGGTCCCATTTGCTCCAGGATCGTCTCGAACACGATCCCAATGGGCGCCGCAATCTCTTCTTGCTTGACGATCTCGAACGTCTGAACCGCCTGCGTTGCCTCCTGAATATTCGCTGCCATTAGTCCTCCTTTTTTATGATGTCGCTTGAAATCATCCGCTCCAGAGCCTTGCGCTCTGCACGTTCCTTGATCTGGCCGAGTTGATGCGTCCAGTAGCGCTCAAAGGTCTTCACCCAGTCATGCACCGGCTTCAGCTGAGCCGCATTCAAGCGGTACATCCGGTGCTGTCCGCGCTTGATCACCGACACCACTCCAACCTTGCGCAACACCCCCAAATGTTTCGAGACAGCCGGCTGAGGCATCCGCATTCGCGTCACTACTTCGCCCACCGCGTACTCCCTGCCGTCCGCCAGGACAGCAATCACCTGACGCCGCCGGGGCTCCGCGATCGCGTTAAATACATCCGCCGTGGTTGCCGCTCTTGCCATGCTGTTAATATATTCCTATATACGAATATGTCAAGCGTGTTTTACTGCGGACACAGAAATCTCGTCAGTGTGACAATCTCGAATGTTTGTTCTTGGCAGTGATGCGCGGAAACCCGCCCAGAAGGACGCGCGGAATTGTATTGATCGGTGGAAGGTGTCAGGCCCGAATATTGTGAGTAACTGTCGCGAGCCCCGACTTACTCTCACTGCCGGAGTCGCTGGTGTAATCTAGGTGTCCTCTGCGATGGTATCCGCGCTGACCTTCCGTCGTCTGTGCCCACCTTTGATCTTACGATCTGCTCCATTTGTCTTAGTGTTCATTCTAGGGTCAATCTCAGTTCTGCTAGCCCAATCGCAACCAAGGTCGGACAGCAGCGCACTGTATCAGCAATTGCAGAATCCATCCGTCATAGAAAAAAGCGCTCACCTCGAGAATGTGGTGCTTCGCCGGGACCGTGTAACCATCACTTTCACCAACGGCATTGTCTATTTTTCTCCGCTCGTTGCCGGTAAAGTTTGCTCGGCGGTTTTTGTCGGATCGGGAAAGCTGCAAGCCGCGCCGCCACCGGTTGCGTTCGAACTGAATAATGTCCGACGACTGCTGAAAGCCGACGACGTTTCTGCAGATTTCAAAACTGCGGTCTTGCGGTTCACCGACGATACTGCCCGCGAACTTCTCAAGGCAGGATTTCTCCAGGGTGGCGCAGCCTCCGAACAAGCAGCACACCTTGCCGCCGAGCTCTCACCCCGCCTCCTGAGAGAAACCGGAATGAACATTTCAGCCCGGCTTTTGGAATCAATTCTTAATCAGGAGAACCCGGGTGTGTTTCTGGCTCAACTGGATGGCGGAAAGCGTGGACGTTTCACCTATCTGTTCGACCCGCAGTCGCGTATTCCAGTAACCAATTTCGGAATCAATGCAGGCGAGAAGGGGCTCATTTTTGCATACGATGAAAGCCTGTATTCCAACGATGTCTGGATGGCTTTTCACTCCGACGAAGACTATGCCAAAGGCGAAGCGCCGTATTCCGACACTTATAACGTTGTCGCGACTGAAAGATACACGCTGACTCTAGATCTACTCGAGCCCCAAAGAGTCTTAGGCCTCACGGCGAAATTGGATCTCGCTTCCCGTGTCGAAGGCCTTCGGATGATTTCCTTTGCCGTAGGTGAACAACTGAGCATTGCCGACGACGAGCGCCGCAAGAAGCAGCTGCACATCCTCGATGCGCATCTTTCCGATGGGACGGCGCTCACTTTCTTCCAAGAGCCGTGGGAGGGTGGTTTCAGCATTGTTCTCGATAGAGCGCCAGCGCTGGGCGAGAAGTTTTCGGTGAACCTGGAGTTGAAAGGCGACTTCATGATGGAATCGCCCATCATGGAGCGAACGTATTTCCCACGCAGCACGGAAACCTGGTACCCACGTCACGGCTATCTGGCCCGCTCTAAGTTCGACGTCTCCATGATTCATCGCAAGAAAGACCGTGTGGTAAGTATTGGAGAACTGATCAAAGAGGGTCCTGCCCTTGGCAGAAAAGATAGCGTGTTGACAGAATTCCGGATGGAGCAGCCTGTAGGCCTCTCAACTTTTGCCGTTGGGCCGTATGAAATTCACAAAGACATCGCCAAAGAGGACAACGGCAAGCAACTCCCTATTGAGTTTTACTCGATGCCTGGGGGCTCGGCAGTCATCAAAGAGGACTTCATCCTTGCTGAAATGAACAACAGCGTTCGGTTTTTCAGTAAAATGTTTGGCGAGTACCCCTATTCGCTGTTTCGTGGGGTGTACCACCCGTTCAACTTCGGGCAAGGTTTTCCGACCACCATCATGATCCCGGGAGCCGACCGGGCTGACTACAGCACATACTCCTTTATTGCGCATGAGACTTCACACCAGTGGTGGGGCGATATGGTGCTCTGGCGGTCTTACCGTGACCAGTGGCTGAGCGAAGGTTTTGCGGAATATTCCGGAATGCTGTACACGCAGTTCCGCGACAAGACGCACTCCGAAAAAAAACTGATCGAGCGCGCCCGCTACGAACTCAAAATGCCGCCCACTACAATCACCGGGACCGCGCACGGCCGGTTGGTGGATGTCGGGCCCCTCGTGATGGGTCATCGCTTGGAAAGCCGTGAGACAGGTGGGGCGTACTCCGCGCTCATATACAAAAAAGGCGCCCTGGTTTTACGCATGCTGCATTTCCTATTCACAGACCCGCAAACGGGCGACGGCAAGGCTTTCTTTGATTTGATGAGCGACTTCGTTGCGCGCTATAAGGACAGCACCGCAACCACCGGCCAGTTCTTCGCGGTGGCCAATGAACGAGTCAAGAACACCCCACTTGCCCAGAAGTATGGCTACAAAGACTTGGATTGGTTCTATCGGCAGTGGGTGACAGAGACTTATTTGCCGTCCTACGAACTTTCATATCACATCGACAAAGATGCGACTGGCGGCGCGATTCTCAAGGGTGAGCTGGTTCAGAACGGGATCCCCGAAAGCGAGACTTGGTTCATGCCGGTTCCGCTGGTCATCTATTTTCAAGGCGACAGGATGGCGCGCGGGACGGTGGCAGTCTATGGGGCTCGCACGCCCATCAGCATCAAACTGTCGCGAGCACCAGAAAGAGTCGAATTGGATCCAGAGCTGTGGGTCCTGTCCGAGAAGACCTCGACCGTAAAACAATAAACTATCCGCGCCTGAATCGAGCACGATCTCATTGTCGTCGTTGACTGATCGCGCCCAACCATCTTGCGCCATAGCTGTCTCTCTCAAACAACCACTGGCGCCGAGACCTTCTTAGCATCGCCAATCGTGGCATTCGTAATCAGCGGCCTTGCCCAAAATCCCACGCTGAGCACGAAACCAAACGTCACGTAGAGAAATGCCATACCACTACGCAGTCCGGCGAGATCGCCGATTTTCCCGATGATGACTGGGATGATTGCTCCTCCCATCAGCGCGGTGCTGAGAATGCCTGAGAACGAGCCGTGATGTTCGGTCACGGAATTCAAGGCGAGAGAAATGATGATCGGCCAAAGCACTGACGTAAATAATCCGACTCCGGGAAACGCAAGCAGCGAAACTCTCGCTGGCCCAAACAACGCTGCCGTCAGGCAGATCAACGAGCCTACCGCGCCGCCTATCAGCACTTTGCGGCTGTCGATGAATTTCAGGAGCAGCATGCCTACGACGCATCCAGCTGTAAGCAACCCCCAGAACCAGGAGACTGCGTCGGCGCCCGTGGTCTGAGGATCGAAGCCGTGATAGGTGTAGAGGAATTTCGAAATCCAGTCGGCTGTTCCTTGCTCGCAGCCGATGTACGCAAACATGGCGAGGAAATACAGCCACACTACCCGCTTGCGCGCCAGGCTGAGATACATGTCCCATGATCCGGCGCGTTCATCTTCGGTACGTTCGACTTTGGGGAATTTGGACAAGAGTAGCCAGATCACCATCACGAAAGATGAAGCGGTAAAGATCCAGTAGATCGAGACCCAGGGAAGGTTGTCAGGCGTCAGCCGTCGCAGGGTGCTCAGCAGCCCATTTTCGTTGCCAGCGGGCTTGCTGAGATTCAGTACGAGATAAGAGTAGATTCGAGGACTGATAAACGACGCGCTGCCGAAAACAAGTTGTGACAGCGTCGAGTAAAACGCGTAGTGCTCTTCTCCACCCGCGACCCGCAGCAGCGGATTGACCACAACCTGCAGCACTGCCATCCCCGCACCGATCACGAACCACGACACAAATGCGACGCGGTAGTTTGGCACCAGGGCAAATGCGAGTGCGCCCAGCGTGCTGACCACGAACGACCAGACCATCACTGGCTTCTCATGGAAACGCTCCATCAAGAATCCGGCGGGAATCGACATCACGCCGTATGCGATAAAAAATGCGAATGCCAGAAATCCGGCGGCAGTCAGGCTGACGTGAAAACTGTTGATGATGTCCGGCAGAATCGGGCCCAGAATATTGGTTAACAGCGACATCACGAAAAATACAAGGAAGACCACCACGATCATGTACTTGCTTCTCATATGGGCCCGCTGTCTCCGTAATTTCCGTTAGGGTCGCTGTGACTGGGTCATTCTGACTAAGACGTCCGCTCCAGAACTTTTCCGAAGCGGTGATGCCACACCATCGCTGCCCCGATCAGGTTGGCATTCTCTCCCAAAGAGGCCAGCAGCAACTCCGTTTTTTCGAATGGAACAAAGCGGCAACCCTGGCGGATGGTCTCGCGAATGCCGGGAAGAAAAAGATCGGCACTCTTCATGATGCTGCCGCTCAACACGATTGCGTCGGGGGTAAAAAGATTAATCAGATTGGCGAGGCCAAGTCCCAGATACCGCGCTTCGCGACTGACAGCCGAGCGGGCCAACTCATCGCCCTCGATCGCCAGTTGGCAGATACGCTTTGCAGTCAACCCTGCGCGATGCGGATAATCCGGAGGCGCTGTGCTTTCAAGCCATGCGGCCATGGCGGGACCCGCAGCCAGCGCCTCCCAGCATCCCCGAAAACCGCAGGAGCAGGGCGGACCCGACGGGTCAATCACCTGATGACCGACTTCGGGATGAGCGCCGTCCACGCCGCGATAGAGCTTTCCATCTAAAACAATTCCGCCGCCGATACCGGTCCCCACGGTCACATAAATCAGCCGTGCTTTGTTTCTGCCGGCGCCCCATCCTGCTTCACCGAGCGCGCCTGCGTCGCCATCGTTTTCCAAGGCAACCGTGACATTGAAAATCCGTTCGAGATCCTTTACCAAACTTTTGCCGCGCCATTTCGGAAGAAAGTCAACTTCACCGAAATCTCCGGAGAAGGGATCGACCGGCCCCGTTGAGCCAATCCCCACGCCAGAAAGTTGGAGCCCGGCATTTCGCTCCACATCCCTCAGCATGTTCACAATGATGTCGAGGGCGTGCGCGTATTCGCAATCAGACCCAGTCGGAGATTCCCGGGAAGCCAATACCTTGCCCTGGCTGTCCACCAAACCGACAGCGACTTTTGTCCCTCCGATATCAATCGCGGCGATCATTATTTCTCCAACATGCTTTCTCCAACATTTTGCTTCCAGTTATTGTTCTGGGTTGATGCTCCGCAATCGCTGTACAGTCCTGTCGTAGTCTAACGGCATTCCATATTCGCGGACGTAAATTCCTGTCAACCGGCTGCCCGGCCTGCGATTCTTGCAGCATGCGCGGGAGAGTCTATGATGGACGCGACACAGCCATCTTCTCGCTGGAGGAATTTGACTCTTGAGCGACCATGCCAAACTGGTGCAGCTTCGGGATGCCGCGAAAGTGCTCGGCATCAGTTATTCCACGCTGAAGCGATGGATCCATACCCGGAAAATCCATACTGTGAAAACCCAGGGCGGGCATCATCGTATTCCTGAAAGCGAATTGGACAAGCATCTGCACTTTGCCGAAAAGCGTTTGCCCCTTCCGCAGCGCCGCGCCCAGTTTCGCAGAATCAGCGCCCGCAATCAGTTAATTGGCCGTATCGTCGACATCAAGGTCGATGGAATCATGGCTCAAGTCACGCTGTCGATCGGCGGCCAGCAAATTACCTCTGTGATCACAGCAGATGCGGTCCGCGAATTGCGGCTGGAAAAAGGACAAGTTGCGGCTGCCCTCATCAAATCCACGGAAGTCATGATTCTGCGGGTATAAACTCCGCTTTTCGCCAGGATCCCCAATCCCTCGCTGCTCTAAAACCGCCTTGTTCCGCCCCACGATGGAGTGATTCGAGTCGAATTGACAGGTTAAGTCGATCTGCATTAAACCATTTGATCTCACTGCGAGAAAATCTGCAGGGCACAGGAGTGTGGAATCATGGACCATCGAAGCAGAAATCTCAGCAGGTTGCTCGCCGCCGTTGCTCTTTTCTTTATCTCTACGCTGACAGGCGGGCTCTGTGCCGCGCAGGAGATCACGGTTGCTGCCGCAGCCGACTTGCAATTCGTAATGCAGGACGTTGGTCCGCGCTTCCAGAAAGAAACCGGGAAGACGGTGAAGCTGATCTACGGCTCGTCCGGCAACTTCGCGCAGCAGCTTCAGAACGGCGCACCGTTCGACATGTTTTTCTCGGCGAACCTGGACTATCCCAAGCGGCTTGAGGCCGCGGAACTCACCGAACCGGGAACGTTCTATCAATATGCCATTGGCAAGATTGTCATCTGGGTACTGAATGATTCGAAACTTGACGTTAGTCCGGGACTGAAAGCGCTGCTCGACCCGTCCATCAAGAAAATTGCCATAGCCAATCCGGAGCACGCTCCGTACGGAAAAGCCGCGGTTGCAGCCATGCAGAAAGAAAATATCTACGATCAGGTAAAAGACAAGTTCGTGCTCGGTGAAAACATCTCCCAGACCGCTTCGTTCGTCGCTTCAGGGTCGGCGGACGCCGGCATCGTGGCACTTTCTCTCGCGCTTTCCCCGAATATGAAGGACAAAGGACGGTACGCCGAAATTCCCGCCGCCGACTACCCCGCCATCGAACAAGCCTGCGTGATCATGCGCTCGTCGAAGAACAAAGAGATCGCCCAGCAATTTCTGAAATTCATTCAGTCCGCGCCGGTCAAAGAGCTATTTCAAAAATACGGCTTCGCACTTCCCAACTAACCGGCAGTGCTGGCACTCGTAAACGAACCTCGTACAGGAGCCCCATGAAACCCTTTCTATATCTGGCTACGGCCGTGGTGTTGACGGTTACGCTGGCCGCACAAACTCCGGCCCCGAAGAACAAAGCCAAAACTGCACCCGCGAGCCGTTCCACGGCGATGGCGAAAGATATCCAGGCCCTTCGCGAGACTGTGGCCGCCCAACAGCAACAGATGGAAGCGCAGCGGCAGCAAATGGATCAGCTAAAGTCGCAGCTCCAGCAATTACTCGATGCCACACAACAGGCGAACGCGTCCGCGCAAAAGGTGCAAGGCAGCGCCGATCAGACACAGACAACCGCAGCGCAAGCTCAGCAATCGGCTGCGGATGCTCGGCGCGTCGCTGATCAGGCATCCAGCAGCGTCGTGGAAACGAAGACTGCTCTTGCGGTCGTGGACAAACAGACCAAGGATGCAGATAAAAGGGTCGGCGCGCTGCAGGACGTTCTGGGACGATTCCGGCTCAGCGGTGACATCCGGGTCCGCGGCGAAGATATTTTTCAAGACTGCGCGGCTTGCGTCACCCGCAACCGTGCCCGGCTTCGCGTCCGCTTCGGAGTCGATGGCCGACTGAACGATAATTTTGTCGGAGGCTTTGCCCTGGCCACCGGTTCCCTGGGCGATCTGACTTCGGCGAACGAATCTCTAAGCGGCTTCTTCGAGCGCAAGACCATCGGCCTCGACCGGGGATATGTCACTTTCAATCCCGTTGCCGCCCGTTGGCTCTCCATCACCGGAGGTAAATTCGCTTACACATGGACGCGAACCTCACTGACTCTCGATCCTGATATCAACCCGGAAGGCTTCAACCAGAAATTCTCCTGGGACGTGAAGTCGCCCTTCCTGAAAAACTTCACGGTCCAGGGAATCCAGTTGCTCTACAACGAAGTTGCGAAAGGGGACGATTCGTTCGCGCTTGGCGGCAATACTTCAGCCACCTTCCAGTTCGGTCCATTGACGACCACTCCATCATTCACGCTGATTGATTGGGGATTTCCCGATGCCATCCTGAACGCGTCTGCATTCGCCACACAGGCCACCACCAGCGGGAACCCGCCCATTGCCATCCCTGGCGAAGGACCTGGTTGTGCTACCGGTTCCGGCTTACCCAGCGTTCCACCTTGCGCCATCGCCTCCAACGGCATGACGAACGCAACTTTCACTGACGCCAAGGGGACACGGCATTTCCTGTCAGGATTCGAATATGCCGACTTCATTCTGAACAGTCAGCTGAAGACCGGCCTCTCGCGTTTTCCGCTCAACCTCGTGTTGGAATATGAAAACAATCTCAAGGCGGCGTCCCATCCGGTGGACTCCAAGGGGAACGTGATTGCCAGCATTGGGTCGCAAAATCAGTCTTACCTGGGGGAGATCAGCATCGGTCAAATCAAGAACAAGAATGATCTGCAGTTTGGTTACGGTTTCTGGCGCTCCGGGCAGGATTCGATTCTCGCGACATTCTCGGAAAGCGAACAGCGCGCAGCGACCAACATTATCGAGCACCGTATCTACGCTTACTGGCGGATGCGTTCGAATGTAGTTGCGCAATACAACGCATGGATCGGGCGTACGCTGAACAGCAACCTCCAGCATGCCGTGCTGGCGCCCGGTGTCACTGCCGGGGAGACGGAGCCATTTCTCATGCGTCACCAATTTGACCTGATCTATTCGTTCTAAGGAGGAGAGCGAAGGTAGGGAACTATTCACCGCGGGGAAGCCGGCGAATCTATGCCAGATCTTTCTGCCATTGTTCAATTTGCCGCTGCATGAGTACATAGCATTCGCATGCCGCCTCTTCCAGTTTCGGCCGGTCGACAATGGTCACGTTTCCGCGGGTATAGGAGATCAAGCCGGCCTTCTGCAGAATGCCGGCAGCCAGAGTGACGCTGGAGCGGCGGGTACCCAGCATTTGCGCCAGCAGCTCCTGGGTCAAAGGAAGAGTGTGCGTACCCACGCGGTCAGCGCTCATCAATAGCCATCGGCCCAGGCGCTCTTCAACTTCGTGCAACCGGTTGCAGGCAGCAATCTGGGTCGCTTGCATGGCCATGACCTGGGAAAATTGCTGCAGACTTCGTTCGAGCTCAGGGCACTCCCGCAAAAGTGTTTGAAGGCTGTCAGCTCCGATACGGAAAGTTGTACCCTCTATTTGGGCCACCGCGCGCGTCGAGGCGCTACGAAAACCAACCACCAGTGGCAGACCTAAAAAACCTTCTTTTCCGATCAGACCTACTTCCACACTTTTGCCGTCGGAAAAAACACTCAGAATGGAAATCAAGCCCGTGTTGCAGAAATACGCAGATTGCAAAGTGTCGCCCACGTCGTGCAGCATCTGGCGGGATTGCAGCCGCACCAGTTCCAGCTTCGGCAGCACCTTTTCGCGTTCATGACGCGGCAGTGCCAGAAGAATTTTGTTGTGGAGTTGGGTTCCGTCGGAATTGAGCCGAAGCGAATTTGCGGGTGCCTTCGTAGTGAACCCACGAGACTGTTTTGCCATGACGGTTCCTTGTACAGCGAGATGCTGTTTGCCTTAGCAAAGAGCCGTCACCCTGCCAGCACCGAAAGAACCGGCTCAACAGTGACGGAACAGGCTATTATTCTTTTGAGATTCGGTCGGTACGGTACTGCACTGCAGGGTGTGCGATGACGTACAAGAAAATTCCAAGCTTCGGAATCGATGCGTGGGTGCATGCGCCGGCAGATCCACAGATTGCGCTCGGACGATGACCTGTTATTTGACCGGGTGAAGTGCAGAATGGGATGAGCGATTCGAAGCAGGAAAGGCTGGCGGCTATCTTTTTTTCTTTTTCTCTTTATCTTTGTCTTTCTGCTTTTTTTCCGAATTCATTTTCTTGGCAATTTCTTCCACCAGCTTGGGTCTCAACTCGGCCAGCATGCTATCAACGATGCTGGCGATCGCCGTGGACTCTCCTGGCGCCTCGATCGACGCAGTTTCAACCTCAGCATTTTCGTTGTCCGCGTCTTCTTCTGCCGTCTCCGGCTCCTCTTGATGGACTGGGCTGGCCTCTGCCACAGGGGTTTCGGCGACGGACGCGGGAGATTGCCCGCTGACAATCGATTCCCGTATTTGCTTCCAGTTCTGCCAGGCTGCCGCGAGTTCGCCTTCGCGTTGAGGGGTCACCTCTTGTGATGCAGCTTCCACGCTTGCAACTGGCGCGCTTTCCTGGAAGTCCGGCGACACGGTGTTCTGAGATATCGCATCTACCGTAGCCGTATGTTCGCCGCCGGAGCCTGCAGCTGCGGCCGCCGCATAGGCTGATTCTTCTTTGACTTGAACCGGCTCGACATTCTGACTTATCGCTTCAACCGGGTTGCTCTCTGAAATGGTTGGAGCCGGCACCGATTCTGCGGCAACGGATTCCACGATCGCTTCCGCTACGCTTGCCACTGCCTCGTCGGTTGGCTCGACGGTTTCCGCGACCGGAGCAGGAGTTTCAGCCACCGGTGGAGGTGCCTGATCTACGCTCACGGGCTCGGCCACTGCTGTAACCGTGGAGGCGCGCTCCATCTCTTGCTCCAGCACCAGTGCCGATTCTTCCGCGGTCACTGCTACTGCTTCTGCAACCCATCGTGGACCGGCAATTTCGGCCTCAACAGCGATCGCAGCGACTGGAGTTCCGTGACCCGATCCATTTGCGTTGCTCGCCAGCGATACGTCCTCACTGCCCGGGGCACTGGATGGTGCCAAAGAAGCAATCGCAGCCATGACGTCATCGTCGTTGCGGGAGGGCTGAGTCTCGGGAACTGGTGCCTCGGGTGCCGCCTGCGGCGCAGTTTCACTTTCAGCAACAGCTGCTGGCGATTCCTGCGGAGCACCTGGTTCTTCTACTTTCGGAGCCTCGTCGTTTGCAATTGCTTCGGACACCACTTCCGGCGCTACTGGCAATGCTTCGGTCGCAGCTTCGGCCGCAACCTCGGGCACAATTTCAGCCGGCGGTGCTGGGGTTTTCTCAACCGCAACTTCTACCGGGGCGGCAGGTTCAGCCGCAGGCTCCGCCTGGGGTTCTGCTGCTGAAGCTAACGTGGCAAGCACTTCCGGCTCACTGGTTGGGACGGGAGCCACTTCCGCCGATGCTGCCTGCATGCTGGCCGCAGAATCGGATGCCGATCCCTCAGGGATGACTACCGGATGCGCAGCCTTGCCATCAAAGGACGCAGCTGCTGCGGTGATGGCTGCAATTTCCTCGGGCGTGATGTCCGCCGGCAATCCCGCAGGAATCGGACGCTCAAATTCTCGACTCGGTTCTTCCGGCTTGACTCCTTCAGGACGATCAAAACCGCGTGCAGGACCTGCTGCAATCTCAGGCGCTTCTTCCGGAGCTTTAGGTTTGGCGTTCGGACCGGGAATGATCAGGCGATTCTTCCAGCCCGTTTCCTTATTTCCAAAACGATCACCCGTGTCAGATTGCTCAACCGCAGCCAGTGCCTTGGCGAAGCGGCCGGATTTCTGTGGCTGCGGGGCCGCCACAATCTTGTCTTCCAGCTTGGTCAGTGCGGTGAGGAGTTCAGTAGCTTCAAACGGTTTGACGATAAAGGCATCAGCCCCAACCCGCCGCGCTTCGTCGGGCTTGAAAGGCTCCAGCTTGCCGACTGT
>Ga0068871_100001802_pt1 | contig 14448 bp, 19 predicted proteins | sample KBSMisM72_FD_72750 | JGI IMG/M metagenome (GOLD analysis project Ga0068871, IMG submission 72750) | Miscanthus rhizosphere microbial communities from Kellogg Biological Station, Michigan, USA - KBS Miscanthus M7-2 | ecosystem: Host-associated > Plants > Roots > Rhizosphere > Soil ... | reverse complement strand
AATCCCACATCATACAGGCAATATGATTTGTATAAAATGAATGTCCAAGATGGTTAGTTTCATAATCCCAACCGCATACAGTAGTTGTACCTGCTAGTGCTTGGCCTTGACACCCGATGAAATTGTTATTATCAAACGCTGAACTTGCAACGGTATTAAGACTATGAACTTTAATTGGAGTCCAGAACTTACAACCCAAGAAGTAATTCCCGTTGATATAGAAAGATGTATTAGGCACATTTCCAAATATTGAGTTTTCAAAACCAAGAGTACGACAATTATTAAAGTAATTAGCCTGAACTGCTCCAGTGGTTGAGTCTAATCCTATGGCTGTACCTTTCTGCTGTCCACCATCATAAAATTGAATATTATTAAATGAACAAGTACCACAGTTTTCTAACCTCAAGAGATTTGAAGTATAGCCGGATTGTGTATGAGTTAAGAACATATGTTCGAGTGTTATGGCGGTTTTACCTGTTATTGTAAAAGCAGGAAAGTTACCCGATGGTCTTAGATTACAGCCTGTATCATGTTCTCCTACGATTCGACAGTTACCGTTTATAGCACTAAAGTTGAGAGATGCTGTAAGTGAATAAATTCCTCCTCCTGAGTTCTTTATGAAAATAGTTTTACCTGAATCATTCCCAAGAGCGTCAATCGCTGCTTGAATTTGGACATCTGCAACTGTACCTGAAGACTCAACAGCCTTTGTTATAGTATTCATCCGTTTGATAGTTGTCCCGGCTTTGTAGATGATATACGAATAAGCCTCCTCATGTTCGAGAACTTTATCAGATCCGGTTATTGCAGGATTTAACCAAGTTCCAGTAAATGTATTAGCAGGATTTCTATCAGCATGAGTACCATCAAAAAATGTTTTCTTTCCTGTTATGTTTTGAACATCAGAATCACCAAGAAAAGAGCCTGTAGGATTTGTCTTTGTAGTAATTCCAGAAGTTCCAGCACCGATTAAAACTGCACCAGATGTTAGACTTGTTTGTCCTGTACCTCCCCCGGCTACCTCAAGTTTTGAGTACTCAATATCTGTGCCTCCCGAGTTTCCATGAAGTGGTAAATTGGCTGCCGGTCTTGACCTTGCGACAAACTTTGTTCCGTTATCAACAAGTATGGATCCAAGACTAGGAGTTGTCCTGATTAAATTGTTAAGTGCAACATCAAAATCTTTATTCGAAAAAACTTGTGAGTCTGAGATTCCTGCAGCCTGACTTAAAATTCCTAAAGCATTCTGTAATACTGTCTTAGAAACTCCAAAGTCAAAACCCATCTATAAATCAAAAACTAGATTAAAAATATGAGGGAAGTAATAAGTAAGTACCGGCATCAATGACGGTTTGGAATCCCTCCTCTGACAAAAAAGAGAAAGAACCGCTCACGCTTTCAGTATATGGCGTGAATGTAGCCGATACTGTAGGAGCGATAAATAGAACGCCTAGAAAGAATCTCAATACGTAGAGCAGTACTGCTATTACTATCACTATGATTATGACGTAAATGAGGAGGTTTAAGGCTCCTGAGGCACTCATCTTATTTGGCTCTAATCTTGTCCGCCAGTGCTGACATGAAACCGGAGGCTGTAAGTCCTGCGAAGATTGATTGTCCTGCTGTTGTGTAATTGTTAACGGCGTCTGTATTTGCTTGAATAAAGGCTAGGCTTATACCGATACCCGATACTAAACCGAAAGTGAATCTATATTTGTATTCTTCAAAGAATCCTGGGAGTTTGTTTTGTAAGTCGTAGATTTGTTCTGGTGTTCTGTTTGCTTCTGGAATGGCTCTGATTACTGCTAAATCTTCCTCTCGCTTTGCTTTTGTCATGAAATATGGGAATAATGTTACTAGGGCGGAACCTATGAATCCGCCGAATATGACGAACCCGATGTTTATTAATGGATCCAATTGTGAAGGTAATTTGACCTATTCGAAAACAAGAACTAATGAGATATCATACAGTTTTTAAGGCTGTATGAATATCCCATGCTTGGTTTAGAAGCAATGGAAGAATCAGATAACGTAAGTTTAAAACCTTGTGCCTGCGGATGCGGGGAATTAATTGCACCTGTAAATAGATGGGGTTATAAGAAAATATTCAAACATGGTCATGGAAGTATAGCCACACGATTCAAGAAGGGCAGTCATCCAAGTTCAAATACAGAATTTAAGAAATTGGATAAACATCCTGATTGGAATAATGGAACCCGTAGAAATAATGGATATGTTATGATAAGAGTTGAAGGACATCCAAGAGCAGACAAGAGAGGTCATTATGTTTACGAACATGATTTAATCATGGAACAACAGATTGGAAGATATCTGAAACCGAATGAAGTTGTTCACCATATTAATGAAATCAGAGACGATAATAGAATAGAAAATTTAATGTTAATGACTAGATCAGAACATAATATTTTACATAATAAAAAGAAAAAAGAAAGGCTAACTAGCCAGTTGAATTAGTTTCGTTGCTGCCTGTGTCGTTTGTTGGAGGTATAACTATGGTTCCGTTTTCTACAGGTGGAATTATGATTGTGCCGTTATCTGTTGGCGCTGTTCCGTTTACTTCAACACAACCGATATTGTCTGATGCGCCTACTGTACAAACTATCTGACCACCGGTAAAGTTCAGGAATATTGTTGCTGTCGCGTCTCTTCCGTCTACGCCGTTAGTACCGTTCACTCCATCGCGTCCGTCTCTACCATTTGTACCATTAACACCGTCGCGTCCATCCTGTCCGTTTTGACCATCAACTCCGTTTGTTCCATTTACGCCGGCTGCACCTGCTGGACCAATTTCGCCTTGGATTCCCTGGGCTCCATCTTGACCGTTAGTACCGTTCATTCCTGGAACACCTTGAGGACCTGCTGCGCCGTCCTGTCCGTTAGTACCGTTTACACCGTCTCTGCCGTTAACTCCTGCTACTCCATCGACTCCATTGGTTCCGTTTACTCCGTCTTTTCCGTTTATACCATTAACACCATTCTGTCCATTCTGTCCATCCTTACCGTTCTTACCTGATGGAAGATTGACGATGATGTTTTTTGTGTTTGTGTTCTTGAAATTAACGTCGCCTTTTGGATTAATATCCGCATAGGCTTGCGTTGTTGCTCCAATCGCTACCGCTGCTATAGCAACGAGGACTAGAGATATTGATAATTGCTTTGATGATATCATCTTGGATAAGGTACTGTTTTGGTATAAGGGGAACTAATTAAGTCGAGAAGGATCGAAAGGTGGTAATGTTATGTTAAGTTGTTTTGCTATTTCTCTCATGACATGATTAGTATCTACCAGAGAAGCACGATTGAACTTTGTCAGGTTGAGGTTAGTCTGTGAACTATGACTCCCTATATTACTAAAGTTGATTATTCGTTTTTGATTTTCCGTTATAAGATCATATGTGTCATTTAATCCGTCTAAGGTTTTGTTAAAGCGAATGTTATCTATTGCTTGCTTTTCTTTCCACTCCTCTAGGAAGGCTGCCTGTGTTTTGTTAACGATTATGATTGCTTCTTTAGCGTCTACTATTGCGTCTCTTGCTTCTTGATTGTTCTTCCTGCTTTCGTCTACGTAGACATAGCCTATACCTATTATGATGAAAAATAAGACTAGGATTGCCATACTAATGCCTAGGTTTAGGTTACTCATTCCTCTGGTTCTCCTTTTATTCTCTTTTCAAGCCTGATTACCCAATCACTGAAGAACTTTGAACGGTCTTCCAGTTTTCTAGTGTAGGTTTCGTCCTGCTGTTTTATCTCCTGTTTAATCGATTCCATCTTAACATCCACTATCGTGAACTTAAGGTCGAAAAACTCCTTTAACCTGTTTTCACTGGCAAGGTTTGAAGCATCTATGTCTTGCTTCTGTTTGGTTCTGGTACCCTTAACCTGACTCCATATCGTAACAAGACCGACAGCCATGCCTATGAATCCTCCAAGAAGTGGAACAAGAATTAAAGGATCGGTAACATCAAAATCACTCATTTTTAAAAACTCTAGATTCTAATCTGACTATTTTCTCATTTGCCTGTTCAAGTTTTAACCTCAGTTCGTTGGTTATTGTTTCTAGTTTATATTTTTGTGATATTGTTTCTTCTAATTCTTTCCTGTGCTGGTCGCCAATCTCCCTCAGTTTGAAAAATATACTGGCGATACCAACTATGATACCGACTATCAGGGATATTGTGATTATAGGATAATTTATGTCGGAGGACAATCACTCATTATCTGTAATATTCAACTTGTCCAGCACTTTCACCAGTCTATCGTCATGTGCCTGTAAAGTTGACGATATGTTGTTTAGTATTTCGTTGACTATTGTTGCTCTGATTACTCGCTGGTTTTCGAATTGGTTCATTAGTGCAGTTTGGTTTTGGGTTAGATAATAATAGCCTATACTGGCAAATGCTACTAGCATTATTGTTAATGAAATGAAAATTACGGTTAGTTCGGATTTTGGTTTTGGTATCATTTACTTTTGTCCTGTTCTCTTTCTACCCTTTGAATCTTGCCGCTCAGTTCGTATAATAATTGTCTCAGAGCGTCTATTGATTCGTTGATTTTCGCTAAAGCATCAGATTGTGTCTTTGCCACTTCTACCATTTTCATCATTAGAGAGTCCATTACTTTATCAGAAGCGGTAAACTTGGAATCTACCCTTTGTTCATACATCTGTAACTTGTGGTCATAGTCTGCTTTCTGTTCTCTTATCTTCTGGTCTGTGACTAGGTTGGTCTCCTCTTTAACGTCTACTGCTACGTCCTTCCTAATCTTTTCTACCTTTTCGGCTTCATCAGTTAATTCCTTTTTTACTTTCCTGGCAAGTTCCTCTTTATCTCGAACTGCTTCCTCATCGCCTCTAATATTGATTTGAGTATCGAATTTGGTTTTGTCTTTTCTAGCCACACTGAAATAAATAAAACCGGCCAATACAGGGAGTCCTATGCCTATTATTACAAATACTGAGTCTGGAATTTCAGTCATGCCATAAAGTCCTACCATTTCCCTATTTGGGTGAAATAAAATTAGGAACTAATCTATACTGAATCGATTAAACCGCTACGATAAGGCGTTACCGTTGTTTGAAGAGGGTTCTCATCTTGTGCCGCATTAAAACTAAGATAGGAAGTTACCGCTACCAGTAAATCTACATCTCCAGTATCTGCAACCTCTTGTACGTTCTCCTTTAGGAATGCGAGGTCGGCTGTTATCTCTTCGGTTAACTCTCTGACTTTTGCTTCGAATTCAGAGCCGTACGATTTGAGGGCATCCCTTGCTGCAATCTTTCTCTCTAGTTCACGAGAAAAATCATACTCTGTATCTGTTGATATGAACGGATTTGTAAGGGTTCGACCGACTGCTAACTGGATTCGTGAAAATGCTGCTTGAATATTTAATGTGAGTTCGGTATCTGAATATTCTTCGGGGAGTATATTGCCCGTTTCCATACGGACAGAAAGAAGACCTGAAGGACCGTCATTGTAAACCATATACTAAATAAAACGGGTAAGAAAAAAGAAAAGGAACTATTTCTTTCTTGTTGATATTAGATTAGCCTGTAAGGTTTCAAACTCTGCGAGTTTCTCTGCCTTTTGTTTCTCGTCTAGGAACTCCATATTCTTGATATAGTCAAAGTTGTTGTCGTTATCAAACATTTCAAAGGTTAGGCATTCCTTTGCTTCACCATTAATAGAGTCTTTGACAGCGAGGATACACCTCTTTGATGGATCTCGTTTCTCCCATAGTTTCTTTCTGTTTTCTGGAATGTTAAGCATTAGAAAATGCTCTACTTGTTCGCCTGGACCTTGTAACTTATTTGTCACCCTGCTTGTAGTCTCGTCTAGTTCCATTTCGTAGTTAAATTTAGTTTCAATATACATTTCTGGATAAGAATCTCTACCTCCATAGGAGTAGATAGTCTTGTGATCTCCTGCTGGAATTATTTGACCAAATTGGTTATATCCTGTTATGGTCCCCTTCGAAAGAAGGTATTCTTTATCGTTAACTTTGACTCTATAAATAGCAGTCACAACGTCTTTTGGCTGTCTGACTTCTATCTGGGTGAATGTCTCCGTACCGTCTGTTTGGGTTTCTGGAATAACTTCTTTGCCTATGTTATAATCTTCAGTGCCTGGATCTATGACGTTAGTAAGCCATCTAGTGTATTTTCGTTCTGCAGTACTAGCATTATAGGGCCATGTTTCGCCACTCTTCTGATCGATTACTGCTTTCTTGAAAAACGATTGTTCCTTTTCGAATCTAGTTATAAATTCATGTCTCGTCAATATCTAAAAATAGAAAATGGTTGTTGATAAGTTTATCTTATCTTATCTAGTTGCTGCTGACTGATATTTCTTGACTTCTTTCTCTTCGCTAATAGTTGCTGCTCTTGGCTTTTCTTCTTTTTCCTTCGGAGCCTCAGTCTTGTTTATCTTAGCCTTTGCCTTTGCTCTATCTTTATCAGATTTGGGAATCTCGGTTACCGTTACTGTGACCTTTTGTCTTTCTGGTTGAAATGAATAAGCGTAGGTATTGAAATCTGTTTCTGGTCCTTCTGCACTGTATGAGCCTATCTTATCTTCTTTCTTCCATTTTAAGGGATTCCCTTCGTAATCTGTGAGGTTAAGAGCCTCATCAATAAATACGACTTGGCCGTTCTCTGCTTTCATAATGATATCTGTTTACCATTCGTTATATTAAAAAGTAACTATAAAATTAGTGGCGGAAAGTATTTCTACTCCCCAACCACTAAGTAGATTTGTGAGGATCTACGAAGACGTTAACGAAAGACTAGGTAAAAAGTTTGACTTTTCAGGATACAGAATAATCTCACAGAGAGCATGCCTCTGGCGATATATCCGAGGTGGCTATATGGTTGTAAGGAGACCTAATCGACGTTCCATGAAGCGAGAATATGTATTTGAGCACCGCTTGATAATGGAGAATCATTTAGGGAGAAAACTTAAGTCAAAAGAGATAGTCCATCATATCAATGAAAATAAACTGGATAATAGAATCGAAAATCTAAGACGGATGATATTACCAGAACATATTAGTCACCATAGACAAGAGAGTATTAGCGGTCGAGTTTGTTCTAATTGCGGTTCTACTACTACCCATTGGGATAAGAAAAAGGCTTGTTATTGTTGGGGATTCACCGAGGATAAGAAACCATTATGTCTCATCTGTTATAGAAAATATTGCAGAGCAACAAGAGGGGATATAATCAGAAGACAACGACGTGAAGAATATCAAAGACACAAACAAAAATACCTAGACAGAGAAAAAATGAGAAGGAATCGTTACCAATCTCAGGAATGAATATTCGTTTCTTCAACACCCCACGTCGATACTCTCAAGCCAGAACCATACCATCTATCGCTTACTGTGTCCTGGATTGTACCATAGTTAAGTTCAATGTTTCTTGTGCTGCTTGGTCCTTCCAAGAAGACGGGACTTCTCTTATCGAATATCAAAAGATTGTCGTCTGTTGCTAGTTCGTCAACATAGATATTGTAGTTTGGTAGTAATTGGTGAGCAGTCTTGAATGCTTTCGTTTGTGGCATAGGTCCAACTGTTGCGCCTCCTATTGAACCAGTGATTCGCATGAAAGTGTTTTGAATCAAAGCGGTCCATGATGCTGAGTTTAAGACTATGGTATCTGCTGCTCCTCCTGCTGTCCTAATCGTTGCTGTATCTGCAAGGAATCTTACGGATGGGTTAGTTGTTGAGAAGAACGCGCCTCCTGCGATAATATCATATGCTCCGGCTGTTGCTTGGTCTGTGAATCCCGTAAGGGCGGTTGCAACTTCTTGCGCGAATATTCTCGGAAAGTCTGCATCAACTAAAGAGTCGTTATATCCTACTACGTCGTGATCTCTTACTGCAAGATTAGCCCATATTGAATGACTAACATGCCCTTGTGCCTTCTTTAGTGATATACTTCCTCGCGCGTATGATGCACTTCTTGGTGGTGATACGTCTAGTTCTCCAAGGTCTGGAACATTACGGAATGGAGTTGTCTTATCGAACGTATAGACTAATTTCGACCATGGTTTTCGTGTAACTGCATCTAAGATAACGAACTCTCTTGTGATAAGTTCTAGTATCTCCTGGTCAACCATTACGTTACTAATACCGGAGTAGTCTGCTGAGGTAATTGTACCGGCACCGACCAATGCACCTAAATCTTTATTCTGATGATATTGTTTGCGTGCCTTGTCCATCCTATCGTAAAAGTTTACGGCTTGATCTTGACATTCTCTAGTAAAGATATCATAACGCATGTTGTCGACTTCTGTACTGGACATTGACGCGCTCCCTCCCGTTATTCGGTCTTGTGGAGTTACGCCGTTGAATCTTGATCTATCCAATCCCTTTAGTTTACCTGGTTTAGTGATTCGTACCCCATAATCGGGTTTCATTGAAGTTGGATCATTTGCAGCCCAGTAATCTTCAGTCACTGGATTGTACCATGTCGTTACTTTTGATTTTGCTGCGAATTTGGAGTCGATTCGTGCGTCGACTGCCGCCTGCATTTCAGGAGTTAATTGCTGATATGAATTAAAACTCATGACTATTCCCTCACTAACCCGCTACGGAGTGTCCTAACCCGAGAACATACAAGTCACCAACTACTGAGGCAACTGGTAAACCTGTTCCGTATGAATCTGCGAATCCGTATGATACTCCTACAACTGCTTGCTGTATTGCTACGGTTGTGACTGCTGTCGATTTGACTGTTTGACCGTTTACTGTTGTTGAAAGCATTACCGCGTCTCCTGGCTCAATTGTATCTCCACCAGTTACCAACCACTTTCCACCATCGGCTAGCGATACTTTAGTCGCTGCTGATGCGGCCGCTTCTGTTGCAATATAGAAGGGGCCTGCAATTGCCGCTCCTGCTGTTGCAAGTTTGTACGAATCTGGTGCTGTACCTGTATCTTTAACAAGGATGTCTCCTCTTGCTACTGCGAAAGTTGCTGCCTTATTTGCCCTAAAGAATGTCGCTCCCATTGGATCAATACATTGACCAACTGCGGCTCCTGGGTCGTTAACTACTGCGGTAACCATTTACTATAACCTCTCCTCCAAATGGAACATCGAAAAGAGACCTTTTGTTTTCTCTGTGATAATACTGCTTCCTCCTGTTGGTTCTCCTGGAACGTCTGAAGGTGTTTGATAACTTGATCCACCAGTTGGCATTGCAGATGGCATTCCTTCCTGTGGATTTGCGTTTGGTAAACTGAAACCAGAATTGATTAGTTTATCTCTGTCTAACCATAGATTATAAAACTCTAATAGTGCTTCATCTGTTGCCCCTGATTGTAATCTTTTATCGACTTCAGCCTCAAATGTGTTCTCGTCGAACTTGCCCTTCTTTATGAAGAGTTCTTTTGGTACTAACTTTTTGATTTGTTCTCTCCTTTCTGCTTGTGCCTGGACTTCTTTCATTTTCATTACTTCCTCCTTTAGTTTTGTAATGTCATCCGTTGGTTGTGCTTCTGGTTGATTACCAGTTTGAGGAACATTATTAGTCCCTTGCTTTAATCTTACAATGCCTTTAGTCGGGGTTCCTGTATTTGTTGAAATTGGCGCACCTTTAGGCGGTGTTGCCGCTACGGGTGGCGTTTGTGAAACTGGAGCAACCGCTTGCGTTGGAGTTGCAACAGTATTAGCGTTATCACTCATTATTTGTGAATTGGTGCTAGAATTACCTAGAGAACTAATCAGTTCTGATGCTCCGACAGGACAATACGAATCTTTTGTCTTTTCGTATAGTTCAGCGACTGAAGCGCCTACAAGATTATTAATACATTCGTTTCCTCCTAGACATGAGGCGTAGACAGTGGCCCTTTCTCCGAAAGCACCTTTAGGAACTGCGGCCAGATGAACCCATTTGAAATTCTTGACATTGGCATAGTTTGGAGCCTCAAAGTTTAGGTAGCCTGGAGATACTTGCCTTGGGATTAAAGTTGGATCTTTCCTGAATGCGTCCCTTGCCCTCTGATCCGTAATTTTGATGATAGCAAAACGTCCATTGTTTTGTTTGATACTATCGATTGCTCCTCCGGTTAATTGGGTGTCTTTTGTGATTGCTACAATATGGCCTGGCGAATATGATTTAGCAAAAGCAATATGTTCATCCCATGTTGCCGCTCCTCCTTTTGGATGCCATGGATGAAAGTCTTTCTTTATCGATAACTCACGATTAGGAAGCATTGAAAAAGGTAGACCTATAGCCTCATTGTCTTTCGCGTCTAACGCTTCTTTGTTAAAGGATAGGTATTGTCCGTCAGAGTTTAGATTATCACTAAATCCAGTATCAGCAAAAAAATACTTTAAATAAAGATCGCCTGATGCGTCTAGTTCGGAACTAACAAAATTAGAGTCCAATGATTAAAAATCTCGTGTAAATGTGAGGAGAACTATTAAGCAGGTGCTGCCATCATTGGATCTTGTGCTGTTTGTTGATCCGCTGATCCGTAATTATTACGAACTTGTATAGCATTTGCTAATTTGTCTTGAAGGTCTTGAGGTGCGCTTGCGTCTAATTCTATCGAGTCAACAAGATCAAATAATATCATTAATTCCTCTTCTGGTATTGTTACATCAGCCATAGGACTAAGCGAATGAATACAAAAAGTGAGAACTAAACTAGGGGTTCGATAGTACACCTACACCAGGCATGTAATTCTCCGGCTGGATGTTGCTGTAGTTCAAAATCATCCACTTCATATATTCGTCCGTTGCGTTGTCGGCAACCTTCTCCCCCATTTGCTAATTCCGTACATGTTTTACTATCAAGAGTCGATACCCATTTTACTTTAGGTTTTTCTTCTGGACTTATCTCTTGAAGTTTCGAAAGTGTAGCAGTAGCAAAAGAAGAAAATGCCGCTGTTGCAGCAACAGCATTAAGATATGCGTTAGTATCTAATCTCGGTTTTAATTCGTTATTGGTTTGTGCTAGAGTTCTGTTTTCCTGTTCTCGGTTAATATCTAGTTGTAGTTTTCTCCAAAAACTGGCGACCTGTGTATCTGTGTTTTTCTTTATTATATCTAGGTCGGTTTGTGAGATAAAAGGCTGAGTCTTTAGCATCCGGTTGACCTTCTGGCTACCTTTTAGAACTGACTGCTCTACTGCTGATCTCGTGTTATCATAAACGAGTTTGTTAAACGTTGTTTGCAGTGCGAATAGATTATCAGGATAGTTTGAATCCTTCTTGATTTCTTTGTAGATTTTGATATAGACGTTAGTTAGGGCGTTCTCTATTTCCCTTATTGATACGGTAACCAAGTTAAGCGCCTACTGGTGCTTTTGCTCCTGGTGGCATTGGTGGAGGTGCGGCCTGTCCGGTTATTACGGGAGCGGGAGCACCGGTCGACATCATCGCTTGTTCCTGTTGAAGCATGTTATTTCCTAACGTTACTTTTTTCTGTTCTTCCTCTGCCATGTCGTCAATATATTGTCCGAGTCCTCCTTCCTTTAGGGCTATTTCTTTGTTAATGATCCCTGCCGCTTGCCATCCCAATAGGGCCTGTGAAAGTTCTAAGAATCCGGTGGTCTTTATGTTCTTGAATTCGGTAGTGATACGGAAGGGTAATTGTGGACGTCCTAGTGCGTCATATTCCGCCTTTTGGACTAACATATTTACCATGCTTGCGGTATCGACTACACTGCTCATCTGTCTTTCATTCCACATCTGTGTTAATTGTGGTTTGTAGAGTTGGAGCCATAGAACGGAGTCAAGATGTGAACGCTTGAATGCAAGGACACCATTATACCATGATAATAAAGAATTCTCCATTGTTGCGTGGTTGGGGTCTTCCGGCCAGCCTATTCCCTGCGGTACTGTCATACCTCTAAAGTTGTCCTTGTTGCCATTTTCCAGAGCAGCGCTTAACATATCGAGATGAGGTACTACGTCTATCTGGGTGACTTCGATATCGTCGTTATGGACCTGAGTTTTTCCAGGCATTGAGAAGATATCCCGGACTTGGTTTAGTTTGGTTTGACTTCCTGTGTTTACCTTTACCAGAAAGATAGGTGCCCAGTGCTTTCTCGTTAATTCGGGTATTGCTATTTCGTTGATAACTCTATTCCGTTCTCCGATAGACATCATCGGTTCTAACATAGACATACCGAAATAACGGGAACGGGGAGTAATCATCATGTCGTTATTTTCATAATGGATAATGTCCTTCGCTAACAAAATGCGTTTATCTCTAGAATAGTCATTGTACTCTACTCCCAAAAAAGTCCAATCTCTGTCAACCCATACGTTACCTAGTCGGGTAGGGCTAAGGGGTATCAGTTGACATGGAAGATTACGTTTATCATATTTTTTAATCGCTACTGAACGGCCAAACGCTGTACCCTGGAATACAAGTTGTAATTTACGGGACTGAAGGTCCATATCATCGTCTCTGTTCATAATGTCTTCCATCATATCTAGAAACTCGGGATTCTGTTGAATTTCGGCCATGTGCTCGGCTTTGCGTTGCTCACTAGCATACTTACGGTTTAGTCCCATGGTTATAGTTGACTCACTGCCTAACATGAAATAGCAGTAGGTGAATAGTGCGATTGCAGTACTTGGATCGCGTCTTATATTGTCATGAATTCTTTGCTTGTCCGTTGTTTTCAAGGGGTCTCGCATTATTGTAGGAGAGGCGTGTGGGAATATCCGTACAAGTTCCTCTCTTGATAATGGTTCCATCTTCTCGAGTTCGTACTCTGATGCTCCTGTTAGCATCTTCTCGGTCCAATCGGTTTTTGATGGAGCGAGAGACAGTATGTTTTCTATTAGAGTTTGTTTTGGATTAGGATCGGCAACTAACGGGTTGGTTCTTTTCCTGCTGTTAGCGGTATTTGTTCCTCGTGACAAGTGTTATTATCTGTCATTATGTTCGTAGAAGAACTAACTCTCTGGTTCGGGGATAAAAACCTCTTCCTCGATAACGGTTTCGCCGGCTCTGGGTCGATAATGAAAAGGATCTCTCTCCTTTGTATAGAGTTCTGATACTGCGCTGCCTTCGGTACTATGAGCGGCTATTGGTCCGTTCCCTTCACCCCCAAGTTCAGGATTTTCGTCACTATGTGGCGTAACGATTTTGTATTTTATCATTCTTCTATTACCTCTAGTTTAAAGAAAGACATTACCATAAAAAAGGCTTCCAAGATATCATCATGAGGAGTCTTTGCTTTGTCTAATTGACCGCGTTCGTCAAACTGTGCTGCTCTTATCGCAGTTATTAACTCGTTGAATTTTGGATCTATTGACAATATCTGCTCTGGACTTTCTATCCATTGGCGAGTGTGGCCTGTCATTATTGATTTAGATTCTGTGTTAAAAAGGATTGGTACTACCTTCCAGTTAGGAGTCCAACCTTTCTTTTTGTACTCTGCTAGTTTATCGAGGATCTTTTTCCATGATAGATGAGGCTCGCCTATTCTTTCTCTCAACTGCATAGCGAATTGGGATTTATTGGTAGCGTCTACTGCTATTCCTCTTATGTTTAGGAAGCGGTCATCATTACGATAATATTGTATTAGCCTGTCTATCATCTCCGGTTCTTCTGCGTCCTTTATCTCTTCTGCTAATAGGATTCGTACATTTCCGAGTTTAGGTTCTCTTTCTGCTATTACTATGCCAAACTTTGAACTAGAATAGCCTATGTCTGCTGCCATATATTTCTCGGTAATAGGTCGTAAGTCGGTTAATGGTTGAATGCACCGGTTAATCGCTGACTGTGAAAAAATATTACCTATTCTTCCGGCATACTGGAGATTATACTCTGCTGCGAAGAACGGTTCATTCATCTTCCTCATGATGAAATCGTTATCGTAAATCCTGTCTAACCCTTTAGTATAATCTAGGAACATCTTGTGAAATGTATTCTTGAATATCTGGTCTGTTTCTATCTTTTGGAATAAGCCATCAGGTAGCCAGGGAGTGGATACCATGATAATCTTTGCCTTGCTTTTCTCTTCGTAAGCGGTGATAACGGCCTCTAATTCTTCCTGTTCTATCTTTTCAAAGAAATCTGCCTCGTCTATGAATATATAAGCGACATCTGTATGCCCTCGAAGGTCTTTAACTGCTTGAGTAGGAAATACCTTAATCCATGTCTTGTTTAATGTTAACTCGGTATACTTAGACTGTAGTTGTAGATCGGGATAATTACGATGAAATAAAGCAGCCAGTTTCTCCTTTAGTAGATTGGCAAATTCCTCCCTTGTACCAGAAACTATGAATATTGATTTGTTCTGTAGTCTGTTTGTAGATAGACACTCCCATGCTAGGAATCGTATAACTAATGTTGTAACTCCTAGACCTCTAGCCTTCTTGATCCATGTATGTTGATTGTTTCTAAATGATTTTAGGATATCAATCTCATAATCAAAGATTGGATATTCCTTATCGTTCTTTC
>Ga0068871_100001797_pt1 | contig 14469 bp, 12 predicted proteins | sample KBSMisM72_FD_72750 | JGI IMG/M metagenome (GOLD analysis project Ga0068871, IMG submission 72750) | Miscanthus rhizosphere microbial communities from Kellogg Biological Station, Michigan, USA - KBS Miscanthus M7-2 | ecosystem: Host-associated > Plants > Roots > Rhizosphere > Soil ... | reverse complement strand
AGCGCGTCGTGGTCGCCCGCGTCGAGTTTTCGCAGACGCGTGTCGAGGTTTCCCCGGATTGCGCCAAACCGGGCGCCGCCGAACACGCGCGACAACTGCGCGATCCGGCGCACGCTCCCTGTGCCGATGTTAGGCGCCGGTCCCAGCAAAGCAATCAGTTCGTCAACCGTCACGTCCGGCTTCGGCTGGACGTTGACCGGCAGCACCACTGCGTCGAGCGGATCCTCGCGGGGCAGCACGCCGGCAATGGCCAGGCCGTCCGGCAGGGCGGCCGGCATGTCCTTGCTGCTGTGAACCGCCAGGTCGATGTCGTTGCGGAGCAACGCGTCTTCGATTTCCTTGACGAAGAGCCGCTTGCCCCCGGCTTCCGACAGCGGCCGGTCCGCCAGTGCATCGCCCGATGTCTTGATGACCACGATGCGGCAGGGTGGTCCGCCATGTTCCGCGATCCGCGCCGCCACCGCGCGCGCTTGCCACAGCGCGAGCTGGCTTCCCCGGGTGCCGAGCCGCAACTCGGACGCGTGCGCCACGTCAGCGCTGTCCGCGCGTTCTGGCGCGCGGGAACGGTTGGACGCGGCCGGTCGGACGCTCGGCCTGCGTGTCGCCTTCGCCTCCATCCGAAACGCCCCGCTCCGTGGACTGGTCGGCGAGGCCGAATAGCCGGGCGATCGCCTCCGCGTAGACCGCGGCGGTCTCCTGGTCGCCGAGGGACTTGAGCTGCTCGGTCGGCGTCAGCAGCAGCTTCTCGACGATCAGGTGCGTGATCTCGTCCACACGCGCGCGTGCTTCGTCGCGCGCCTCCTGCGGAAGCGCGGACAGCTTGAAGTCGAGACGGTCGAGCTCCGCCCGGCGGATCGCCTCGAAGGACTGACGTAACGCGACCACCGTCGGAATCACGCCGCGCGCGCGCATCCAGGATCCGAACTTGTCGAGCTCTTCATCGACGATGGCTTCCGCGCGCGTGACCTCGCTCGTGCGCCGCGCCATGTTTTCGCGGACCGCCGCCTGCAGGTCGTCGATGTTGTACAGGAAGACCTGCTCGATTTCGCCGGCGGCGGCTTCCACGTCGCGCGGCACCGCGATGTCGATGATGAACAGCGGGCGGCTGCGCCGCTGGCGCATCGCGGCCTCGATCCGGGCCTTGGTGAGCACGGGAGACGCTGCGCCGGTGGCTGTAATCACGATGTCGCTCGCGGCGAGCGCGGCATCCATGTCGTCCCACGGAGCGGCGGTGGCGCCGCCGATGGCGTCGGCCGTCCGCGCCGCGTTCGCCATCGTCCGGCTGACGATTGTGACGTTGCGGACGCCCTGCGACTTCATGTGCTGCGCCGTGAGCTTGCCCATCTCGCCCGCGCCGATGACCACGACCGCGCGGCCGTCCAGGTTCCCGAAAATCTTTTTCGCGAGCGCCACGGCGGCGTAGCTCACCGACACGGCCCCCGCACCGAGGCCGGTTTCCGAACGCACGCGTTTGCCGACGGCGAACGAGGAGTGAAACAGCCGGTTGAGCAGCGGCCCCGCGGTCGCGGCGTCCCTGGCGGCGCCGTGCGCTTCTTTGACCTGTCCGAGGATCTGCGGCTCGCCGACGACGAGCGAGTCGAGGCCGGCGGCCACGCGGAACAGGTGCCGGGCCGCTTCGATATCCACCACGTGGTACACGTGAGGCTCGAGCGCGGCGGCATCGACCCCGTGAAACGATTCCACGAAGGACACCAGTTCCGTGCGCGCCGTCTCGACGTCCTCACAGGCCACGTACAGCTCGGCGCGGTTGCAGGTCGAGAGCACCGCCAGCTCGCCGCCCTGCTGAGAACGAGCGGCCAGCGCGCGCAGCGCGTGCTCGAGGCCGCGGGCGTGGAAATCCACGCGCTCGCGCAACTCGATGGGCGCGGTGCGATGACTGATTCCGACGAGCAATAGATGCATGGCTAGCTAGGGTTCAAGAGGTTCGAGAGGTTGCACGTTCGCGAGCGGCGAAACGCTTCTCGACCGCGACGGTTTCGTGCTCCGAATCTCTCCTCGTTTCGTTCTGCGGCTCTCGAATTTGAACCCTTGAACCCCTTGAACCCTTTCGAACCCCTCGAACCCTTTAGAAATTATGACTCTTCGTAAAGAAATAGCTGATCGGCACGAAGTTCAGCAGCACGATGGCGAATCCCACCGCGGATAAATATGCCGCACGCCGGCCTCCCCAGCCGATTCGCCGCGCGGCGAACAGCTCGAACGAATACACCGCCCAGCAGATGAGCGCGGCCATGATCTTCGGATCCGCGAGCGACATCGCCTGCACCTGCGGCACGTCGGCCGATCCCGGCAGCGCACGTGTCTGAAACGCGAACGCGGCGCCCGCGAGAATCCCGACGGTCAGGAAGATCCAGCCGAACACGATCGCGCGCTGGTTCATCTTGTCCAGGACCTGCAGCGACGGGATGCGGGCGTAGAAGAAGCCAAGATGCTTGGCCTTGATCTCCTTGAACAGCAGCACGTAGGTGATGCCGATGACACACGCGAGCGCGAAGCTGGCATACGCGAGCAGCAGCGAGGACACGTGAATCCCGAACAGCGGACCCCGCAGCACCGACGCGTGGACGACGTCGGCCGCCCTCAGCGCCGGAATCGCCTGCAGCGCGACGAGCAGCGGCAGGATGAAGACGCCCATCGCCCGCTCGTCCGTGGTGACTTCCGTGTAGAGATACGACACCGCCAGCAGCCAGACGAACATCGAGATGGCCGACGTCGCGTCGCCCACCGGCACCTGGCCTGACTCCATCGTCTCCATGCCGATGACGAAGGTGTGCGCCAGGACGGCCGCGACCAGGATGGTGGTCGCGGACCGGCCGACCGCGGGCGCCCGCCGCGCGAAGTGCCAGCCATAGGCCACGAAGGCCGCCGTGTAGAGCGCGAGGGGGACGAAGTTCATCGCCTTGGGTCAGCGGGCGATCGTCGGCCCGAAATAGCCCTGCTTGGTCCGCGCCGTGGTATTGGGCCGGTTCGCGCGCACGACGACCCGCCGCCACGCGCCATCGCGTTTGCCGTTCTTCGAGGTGTAGCCGACCGTGTACACACTCGACAACTCGTCGGAGATCTGCCCGTATACGCCAGCCAGATCGGCGACACGATTGGGGAAAAATGCCCGTCCGCCCGTCTCCTGCGACAGCTGGCGCAGGACGAACTCCGCTTCGCGGAACAGTTTCGAGCCGCTGCTCGTGGCATCGTTCTCCCGCAGGCCGATCGTGTAGATCGCGGTTTCGGAACGCTTGGCCAGGTCGAGCACTTCCTCGAACGGCAGCAGGCTGGAGGTGTCTTCTCCGTCGGAAAGGACGACGATCGCTTGGCGCCGGATTTCCTCGACGTTCCGGGCCACCACTTTCTTCAGATCTTTCAGCGCGATGTACACGGCGTTGTACATCGACGTCGATCCGCCCGCCGACGTTCTCCGGATCGCCTGCTCGAGCTCTGCGGCCGAATTCGTGAAGTTCTGGAGCACGACAACGCGGCTGTCGAAGTCGATGACCTCGGCCAGATCCTGCTCCCTGAGCCGTTTGGCGAAGCCGATCGCGGCTTCCTGCGCCGTGGGCAGCTTCGTGTCCATGCTCGCGCTCGTGTCGAGCAGCAGCGCGAGCGCGATCGGCAGGTGGGCGCTGTTGAAGAACGTCACGTCCTGCTTGACGCCGTCCTCGAACACGCTGAAGTCGTCTTGTGTGAGGTCCGTTACGTAATGCGTGCCCTCGGTCACCGTGACGTTCAGCGAGACGAGCTCGACGCCCGCGCGGAAGGCGGGCGCCTGCCGCTGCGTCTGCTCGCCTGGAGGGGGCGGCGGCGGCAACGGCGGCTGCTGGGGCCTGGCCGCCAGCCAGGTTCCCGAGCACACGATGCCGGCGACTGCGACGGCAACAAGGCGGGACGCCCTCACTTGCTCTTCACCGGCGTGCCGCGCACCACCAGCTCGGCCCGCTTGGCAGTAATCGTGATCTTTTCCGGCGGAATGAGCATCTGCGGCCGCGCGTACGTCACCAGGTACTGATGCGTGAGCTCGTTGGCCACCTGTTTGAGCCGGTCGGGCAGCGCGCTCGCGGCCAGCACATTGTCGTACCGCCCGCCGGTGTCTGCCGTGGCCGTATCGAACGTGATCGCGCGCTCGCGCCCTTCGTTGGACGTCACATCCGTCGGGGGAGGGCCGATCATGACGATGTGGAACGACGCGCCGGCGTCCTTCAGCGCCGTCTCCACCTGATCGTGGTAGCGATTGCTGAACTCGGGGCCACGGGTGGCGATTGACACGATCACGGGCCGCTGGGCCTCCCGCTTCTTGAAGCCCTTCGACGCTTCGATGACGCCGTCCAGCAGGTACGCGCCGCTTTGATCGTGGGAGTAGATCTGGCCGATCCCCTTGAGCAGTTTCGCCTGATCGCTTGTGTAATCCACGAGCACGGTCGGGCGCTCACCGACGCCAATCAGCGCCACCTGATGCTTGATCTCGGTGCCGGTGACACCCTTGATAAACTCGATGGCCGCCTCACGGATGTCGCGGACGTTGTTTCGGCCGGCGGCGCTCGTGTCCACCATCAGCGCGACGTTCAGCGGCGTCTCGACGGGGCCGACCTTCAGGATTTCGCGGGTCAGGTTGTCCTCCTTGACCACGAAATCCGAGGGTCCCAGATCCGGTACCGGAGCGCCCGCATCGTTCAGGACGCTTACGTAGATCGAGCGCTGGAGCGTCTGCGCACGAGGCGCTGGCGTGTGCAGCAGCACGACGGTCAGGAGAACGACGACGGCGGAGAGAACGCGCCTGCCAGTCATCAAATGAGTATAGGTCTCCGTTTTCGGCACCGTCAAGGATTGTTGGGCCAAAACTGGTTTGAAATGTGTAGGTTGCGGGAAATCGTAGGGTCCAGCGTCTGGGGGCGCGTTTCTTGACACCCCTCAGGTCGCATGTTATAAACCAACGGCTTTCCGCGTCAGCCTCCCAATGCCTTCAGCCTACATTCCCATCGCCATTTTCGTCGTCGTCGCGACCGGCTTCGCACTGTTCACGCTCGTGGTCTCGGGGCTCATCAGCTCGGAGAAATACAACAAGGTGAAATTCGAGCCGTACGAGTGCGGCATCGAGCCGATCACCGGCGCCCGCGAGCGCTACAGCATCAGGTATTACCTGGTGGCGATGCTGTTTGTTATCTTCGACGTCGAGACCGTGTTCATGTTTCCCTGGGCCGTCATCTTCGACAAGCTGCTCCTGTTCGGCTTGATCGAGATGCTCGTCTTCATTTTCATCCTCGTCGTGGGCTACTACTACGCCTGGCAGAAGGGCGCCCTTGAGTGGGCGTAGCCGGCGCATAGTGGCTGGCGGTCTCCATGGCTGAGGAACACGTTCCCAAAGCGGCGGCACCGACAGGTCCGCCCGATCCACCCCCGCCCGCGGACGTCGCGCTTCCGGCCTTCATCGCGTCGATGCAGGCCGAGGTGCCCGGCGCCGTGGCCGGCGTGAGCTACTACCTGGGGGACTGGACCGTCATCGTGCCGGTGTCCCACGTGCTGCAGGCGGTCACGCGCCTGCGGGACGCGCCGGATGCCGCCTTCGACCTGTGCTCCGACGTGACGGCGACGGACTGGCCGCCTCGCGCGGCGGGACGGTTCGACGTCGTGTATTGCCTCTACTCGACGCGCCACCGTCATCGCGTGCGCGTCAAGGCGATCGTCGCCGAAGACCAGCCCATCCCGTCCGTGACCGGCGTGTGGCCGGCGGCGAACTGGCTCGAACGCGAAGTGTTCGACATGTTTGGCGTCAATTTCACCGGGCATCCCGACCGCCGGCGTATTCTGATGCCGGACGACTGGCAGGGGTACCCGCAGCGCAAGGACTATCCGCTCGAGGGGCCGGGCGAACTGCTGATGGAGAACCCGATCGACTGGCTCAAACTGCGGCAGTCGCGCGACCAGGCGGACATCGAGTAATGGACGCTCTCGAAGCGAAGACGGTTCGGGGCGCGATGTTCGACACCAGCGAGCTGGTGCTCAACATGGGCCCGCAACACCCGAGCACGCACGGCGTGCTGCGCGTCGTCCTGCGCCTCGACGGCGAGAAGGTCGTGGACGCGGAGGTGGTGATGGGCTACCTCCACCGCGGCATCGAGAAGTTGAGCGAGAACCGCAACTGGACGCAGATCATCCTGCTCACCGACCGCATGGACTACGTCGCCGCGGCGACGAGCAACGTCGGCTATTGCGAGACGGTGGAGAAGCTGCTTCAGATCGAGGTCCCGAGGCGCGCGCGGTACATCCGGACGATTCTGTGCGAGCTCCAGCGGATCGCGAGCCATTGCCTCTGGCTGGGCACGCACGCCATGGACATCGGCGCCATGACGGTGTTCCTGTACGCGTTCCGCGAGCGCGAGCTCATCCTGGATTTGTTCGAGGAGTTCTGCGGTGCGCGCCTGACGTACAACTCGATGCGCATTGGCGGGCTGCCGCAGGATATTCCGGCCGGCTGGGACAAGAAGGTCCTCGAGTTCTGCACCATCATGGCGGGCAAGATCGACGAGTACGAGACGCTGCTCACGCACAACCGTATCTGGCTCGAGCGGACGAAGGGCATCGGGATCATTGCGGGGGCCGAGGCGGCGGCGATCGGCCTGTGCGGTCCCGCCCTCCGGGGATCGGGCGTCGCGCGCGACGTGCGGAAGGACGAGCCGTACGCGGCGTACGACGAGATGCAGTTCGACGTGCCGCTTGGCACGGCCGGCGACACTTACGATCGCTACCTCGTGCGCATGGAGGAATTCCGCCAGTCGCTCCGGATCATCCGACAGGCGACCGAGGGCCTGCCCGAAGGCCCCATCGTCGGCAAGGTCCCGCGGCTGATCAAGCCCGCCGCCGGCGAAACGTACCATGCGATCGAGTCGCCGAAGGGCGAGCTCGGCTACTTCATCGTCAGCGATGGCAAGTCAACGAACCCGTACAGGTTCCGGGTCAGGCCGCCGTCGTTCTGCAACCTGCAGGCCCTGCCGCGGCTCGTGCGTGGCCACCTCGTCGCCGACGTCGTGGCGCTGATCGGATCGATCGACATCGTGCTGGGAGAGGTGGACAGGTGACGCCGGTCCTTGATTCTAGGTGCTTGGTTCTTGGTCCGGCCTTCGTCCATCGTCCGTTCATGGTCCGTGGTCCTGGGTGCGGGCGATCTGGCAATCTGACCATGAACCAGGGACCAAGGACGGACCCGGCACCAGGGACGGACCAGGTACCAGGGACGGACCAGGCACCAGGGACGGACCAGGCACCAGGAACCAAGGCCCAGGGACGAAGATGATCGATCTGTTCGTCGTTCCCCTGCTGAAGATCGTGATCGTGCTGAACGCGACGCTCGTGGGCGTCACCTACATGGTGTTGCTCGAGCGGAAGGTGATTGCGTGGGCGCAGTCGCGGCTCGGCCCGATGCGCGTCGGACCCTACGGCGTGCTCCAGCCGGTGGCCGATGCCATCAAGCTGATGTTGAAGGAAGACATCACCCCGGTCAAAGCCGACAAGTGGGTGTTCACGGCGGCGCCGATCATTTCGATGGTGCCCGCGCTCATCGTGTACGCCGTCATTCCGTTCGGGCCGGTGGTGAAGGTGTTCGGCCACCCGGTGTCGCTGTTCATCACCGATATCAACGTTGGCCTGCTCTACATCGTGTCGGTCGCCTCGGTCGGCGTGTACGGCATCATCCTCGCGGGTTACGCGTCGAACAGCAAGTACCCGCTGCTCGCCAGCCTCCGCGCGTCGGCGCAGCTGATCAGCTACGAGGTCTCGGTCACGCTGACGCTCGTGAGCGTCATCCTGATGGCCGGCTCGTTGAGCATGGTGAGCATCGTCAACGCGCAGTACAACTCGGGCGTGTGGTTCATCTTCGTCCAGCCGCTCGCGTTCGCGATCTTCTTCATCGGCAGCCTGGCGGAAACCAACCGCGCTCCCTTCGACATGCCCGAGGCGGAGCAGGAGCTGACCGGTGGATTTCACACCGAGTACAGCGGCATGCGCTTTGCGCTGTTCTTCCTCGCCGAGTACGCGAACATGATCGTCGTCTCGTCGGTGGCGACGACGCTGTTCCTGGGCGGGTGGCTGCGTCCGTTCCCCAACGTCGCGGCGCTGCATTTTCTCGACATCATCCCGAGCTGGACCTGGTTTCTGATCAAGTCGTTCGTGTTTCTGTACATCTTCATCTGGGTGAGGGCGACGCTGCCGCGCTACCGGTACGACCAGCTGATGCGGCTCGGATGGAAGGTGCTGATTCCGCTGGCAATCGTAAATCTGGTGGTCACCGGGATCGTCAAGGTGCTGCTCTCGTAGGGCCGGGGGCACGGCAGAGGGGCTTCATTCGCTAGCGTATGGCTCAGGCAATCGCGTTTTACTTCATCGCCGCGTGCATTCTCGGGTTCGCCGTGCTCGTCGTGAGCACGAAGGATACCGTGCACAGCGTGCTGTTTCTCGTGCTCGACTTCCTGTTTGTGTCGGCGCTCTATGTGCTGCTCGGCGCGCCGTTCCTCGCGGTCATTCAGGTGCTGGTGTACGCGGGCGGGATCGTGGTGCTCTATCTGTTCGTGGTGATGCTCGTGAACCTGAAGCGGCCGGCCGAGGCGCATCAGGATCCGCATCGCCGCGGGAAGCTCGGGTTCGGCCTGGCGGCGGCCGTCCTGCTGGAGTTCGGGATAATCGTGGCCTGGGGTTACGCGCGGCCCTCGCAGGCCGTCGCCGCCGCCTCGGTGCCCGTGACCGGCAACACGGAGCAGGTCGGCTGGCTGCTCTACACGAGTTACCTGATTCCGTTCGAAATCGCGTCGATGCTCCTGCTCGTAGCTATGATCGGCGCCATCGTCCTGGCCAAGCGTGAACTATGAATTTGGTTATCTGGTCATCTCGTTATCTGGTTATTGCTGATCAATTTGGACAATTGAACAACGATGACCAGATGACTAAATGACCGGATGACCAGATGACCAGATACGAGATGACATGATCACACCAACCCATTACATGCTGCTGTCGGCGGCGCTGTTCATCATCGGCGTCATCGGCGTGATGGTGCGGCGCAATCTCATCATCATCTTCATGTCCATCGAGCTGATGCTGAATGCCGTGAATATCAACCTCGTGGCCTTCTCGAATCAGCTGCACGATGCGATCGGGCAGGTGTTCGCGATCTTCGTCATCGCCGTCGCGGCTGCCGAGGCCGCCGTGGGGCTGGGCATCATCCTCGCGTTCTACCGGAACAAGGAAACGGTCAACATCGACGAAATGAACTTAATGCGATGGTAGGCACGGACAGGACAGTCCGGAGAGGCAGGATGGGCGGGAAGGTTCGGTCTTCCACCCCTCCGGTCCTTCCAGCCCATCCCGCCCCTCCTGCCCGGAAAACATGAGATACATCTGGCTCATTCCCGTGCTGCCCGGCATCGGGGCCGCGATCAACGGCCTCGTGGGCATCCGGTATTTCTCGCGCAGGACGGCCGGCCTCGTGGCCTGCGCGATGATGACGCTCGCGCTCGGCGTGTCGGCGTTCGCGTTCTGGCAGATGCTCGGCCTGCCATCCGAGGCGCGGGCGTTCGACGTGGTCGTGGCTCAGTGGATTCCGTCGATTCCGCTCCAGACCTCGAATGGCGTCATCGGCGCGTTCCAGGTGCCGTGGGGATTCCGGCTCGATCCGCTCTCGGGGATGATGATCCTCATCGTGACCGGGATCGGCACGATGATTCACGTGTACTCGACGGCGTACATGGCCGAGGAGCCGCGCGCCGGCGTCGCGAGGTTCTTCTGCTACCTGAACCTGTTTTGTTTCTTCATGCTCATGCTCGTCCTGGGGAGCAGCTTCCCGGTAATGTTCGTGGGCTGGGAAGGCGTCGGCCTCTGCTCGTACCTGCTGATCGGCTACTGGTACGAGAAGAAGAGCGCGTCGGACGCCGGTAAGAAGGCGTTCATCACCAACCGCGTCGGCGACTGGGGCTTCATCCTCGGCATTTTTCTCATTTACATGACGTTCGGCACGCTCGACTTTCGGGCGATTCAGAACGCCGCGGCCGCGATGCCGGTCGAGACCATGCACTTCGGCGTGCTGTCGTTCATCTGCCTGCTGCTGTTCGTCGGGGCGACGGGCAAGAGCGCGCAGATTCCCCTGTACGTCTGGCTGCCGGACGCCATGGAAGGTCCGACGCCCGTCTCCGCCCTGATCCACGCGGCCACCATGGTGACGGCCGGCGTGTACATGCTTGGGCGGAACGCGGTGCTGTTCTCGCACGCGCCGCAGGTCATGACGATCGTGGCCATCGTCGGCGTGCTGACCGCGTTGATGGCCGCGACGATCGGCCTGGTGCAGTACGACATCAAACGCGTGCTCGCGTACTCCACCGTCTCGCAGCTGGGTTACATGTTCACGGCGATGGGCGTGGGCGCGTTCTCGGCGGGCGCGTTCCATCTGATGACGCACGCGTTCTTCAAGGCGCTGCTGTTCCTGGGCAGCGGCTCGGTGATTCACGCCATGGGCGGCGAGCAGGACATGCGCCGGATGGGCGGTCTGAAGAAATACCTGCCGGTCACCTTCGTCACCATGATGCTTGGCACCCTCGCGATCGCCGGCATTTTTCCGTTCTCCGGTTTCTTCAGCAAGGACGAGATCCTCTTCCGGGCCTTCGTGGCAAACAAGGCCGTCTGGGCGCTCGCGGTCGTCGCGGCGTTCATGACGGCGTTTTATATGTTCCGCCTGATGGCCATGACGTTCTTTGGCGGCTATCGCGGTCCGGCCTGGGAATCGGCGCACGGTCACGGCGCGCACGATCACGATGCGCATGCCGCACACGATGCGCACGGCGCGGGGCACGGGCATGGCGCGTGGCACGGTCCGCACGAGTCGCCGTCGCCGATGACGCTGCCGCTTCAGGTGCTCGCGATCGGTGCGTGCGTGGCGGGTTTCGTCGGCATTCCGGCCGCTCTCGGAGGCGGCAACGCGATCGAGAAGTTCCTCGAACCGAGTTTCACGCCCGCTGCCGTCCAGCTAAAGCTGGACGCTACTCCAGGGGGAACGGCCGAAGGCGCCCGTAGCGTCCGGCTTCAGGCGTACGAAGCCGCGGAGCACGAAGAACCGCACGTGTCGCGCGGCGTCGAGCTGGGGTTGATGGGGTTTTCGCTGGTCGTGGCCGTCTGCGGCATCATGCTCGCTCGAAAGCTCTACGTCACGAAGCCGCAGCTGTCAGACGAGCTCGCGGACCGGTGGGCCGGGGCGCACCGCGTGCTGTCGAACAAGTACTACGTCGACGAGCTGTACGACGCGACCGTGATTTCGGGGACGTTCGCGGCCGGCCGCAGCCTCTGGGCCGTCGATCGGAACGTGGTGGACGGGGTGGTCAACGGCAGCGGCTGGGTGACGATCATCAGCGCCTGGTTCTCGGGCCTGACCGACCGCACCGTCGTCGACGGAGTCGTGAACCTCGTCGGTCGTGTCTGCGAGGAAGGCAGTTTCTGGTTCCGGCGGGTGCAGACCGGTCTCGTCCAGAACTACGCGATGTTGATGCTGTTCGGCATCTTCGCGTTCGTCAGCATCTATCTGTTCATGCGGTGATATGAACCATTATCTTTCGCTCATTCTCTTCACGCCGCTCGCGGGCGCACTGATCCTGCTCCTCGTCAACAAGGAGAACGTCAGCGCCATCAGGTGGATCGCGAACGCCGTGGCACTCGTGGGCTTCGTGATTTCCGTGCCGCTGTGGTTCTGGTACAACCCCGGGAGCGGCGAATTCCAGTTCGTCGAGCGGCTGCCCTGGATTCCCTCCATCGGCGCCGAGTATTTCCTGGGCGTGGACGGCCTGAGCGCCCTCCTCATCCTCCTGACCACCATGATGGGATTCATCGCGATCCTGTCGTCGTGGGGCGCGATCACCGAGCGCGTCAAGGAGTACTACATCTTCCTGCTGGTGCTGCAGACGGGAATGCTCGGCGCGTTCATGGCGCTCGACTTCCTGCTGTTCTTCCTGTTCTGGGAAGTGATGCTGGTCCCGATGTACTTCCTCATCGGCATCTGGGGGAGCGCCAACCGCCTGTACTCGGCGATCAAGTTTTTCCTCTACACGTTAGTCGGCAGCGTCGTGATGCTGCTCGGGATCCTGGCGCTCTACTTCTACAACCACACGCTCACGGGCGTTTACACGTTCGACATCACGCAGTTCCACCGGCTCAATGTGCCGTTCGAAATGCAGTGGTGGATCTTCCTCGCGTTCTTCCTCGGGTTCGCGATCAAGGTCCCGATGTTCCCGTTCCACACCTGGCTGCCCGATGCGCATACCGACGCGCCCACCGCGGGCTCTGTGATTCTGGCGGCCGTGCTCCTGAAGATGGGCACCTACGGGTTCCTGCGGTTCAGCCTGCCGATTCTGCCCGAGGCGTCGCGCTACTTCGTGCCGATGATTGCCATCCTCTCCATCATCGGGATCGTGTACGGCGCGCTCGTGGCGCTGGCACAGAAGGACTGGAAGCGCCTCGTCGCCTACTCGTCGGTGAGCCACATGGCGCTCGTGATGCTCGGGATGTTCGCGCTCAACCCGGTCGGCATTACGGGCAGCATCATCCAGCAGCTCAACCACGGGATTTCAACCGGCGGGCTCTTCCTCCTCGTCGGCGTTGTCTACGAGCGCCGCCACACGCGGGAAATTTCCGAGTACGGCGGCCTGTCGAAAGTGATGCCCGTCTACGCGGCCATCTTCCTCGTCATGACGATGTCGTCGATCGGGCTGCCGACGCTGAACGGATTCATCGGCGAGTTCCTGATCCTGCAAGGCGTCTTCGTCTATAGCAAGGTATGGGCGGCGTTTGCCGCGAGCGGTGTCGTGCTTGGCGCCGCCTATATGCTCTATCTCTACCAGCGCACGATGTTCGGCAAGATCGAGAATCCCAAGAACGAAGGCCTGTTCGACCTCAGCCACCGCGAGTTCGCGACCTTCGCGCCGCTTCTGGTGCTGGCCGTGTGGATGGGCCTCTATCCCTCGCCGTTCCTCCGCCGCATCGAGACGTCGGTCAATCACATCGTGGTGCGCGTGAACCCGCAGTACGCAGCCGCCTGCGGAGGGGGTGCGCCAACGGCGGCATCGGCCGCCGGCAACAGCGCGTCGCCGTTTCTCGCGGCCCTTCCGTGCGGTCCGGACGGCAAGCCGTTGCCGGCCCCCGCGCCCGCCTCGTCCGGCGCAGGCGCTGACATCCCGGCGGAAACGCCGGCGGCTCCGCGGTAAGCATCATGCCGCCAGGCCTCTCGACCAGCGATTTCTACTACATCCTGCCCGAGCTGGTGCTCACGGCGGGTGCGCTCATCGTCCTCATCGCCGATGTCCTGATGCCGCGGAACAACAAGGCGCTGGCATTGATTACGCTGCTGGCGCTTGGCGCCACGGCGGCGTCCCTCGTGCCGTTTGCGGGCACGCACGTCGAGGTCGCGCACGGCCTGCTGGCCGTGGATGGCTTCGGGCTGTTCTTCAAGGTGCTGTTTCTTGTGGCTGCCGCGCTGACAGTCCTGATGTCGGTGCGGTATCTCGAAATCGAAGGCGTGAGCCCTGGGGAGTACTACTTCCTCATCCTGTGCGCCACGCTGGGCATGATGATCATGGCCGGGGGAATCGACCTGATTGCGATCTTCATCGGCCTCGAGACGATGGCCGTGTCGTTCTACATCCTGGCCGGGTTCATCAAGCCGAATCAGCGCTCGAACGAAGCAGCCGTGAAGTACTTCCTTCTCGGCGCGTTCTCGCTCGGTGTGCTGCTGTACGGCATGTCGTTCATGTACGGGTTGTCTGGCACGACCGGGCTGCGCGTGATGGCGAAGGCGTTTGTCGGCCAGGAGCACGACCCGCGGCTGATTCTCGCGGTCATCATGGTGGCGGCCGGTATCGGCTTCAAGATCGCGGCGGTGCCGTTCCACATGTGGGCGCCCGACGTATACGAAGGCGCGCCGACGCCCGTCACGGCCTTTCTCTCGGTCGGGTCGAAAGCGGCGTCGTTCGCGATGCTACTGCGCATCTTCGTCGAGGGCATGCCGACGCTGAGCGTGGACTGGGTCATCCTGTTCCAGGTGCTGGCCGTCGTCACGATGACGGTCGGCAACGTGGCCGCGCTGACGCAAAGCAACCTCAAGCGGATGCTGGCGTATTCCTCGATCGCGCACGCCGGCTATCTGCTTATCGGCGTCGTCGCGGCCGGCGCGGGGTACTCGCGCGGCATAACGGCGACGCTCGTCTACCTGTTCACGTATTCGTTCATGCAGCTCGGCGCCTTCATGGTCATCGTCCTGATGCGCCGTGAGAACGCGATCGGCGACGAGCTCAAGGATCTGACCGGGCTGTATTCGCGCCGGCCCCTCGCGGCGTTCGCGATGCTGCTTTTCATGCTGTCGCTGGGGGGCATCCCGCCGACGGCGGGCTTCATGGGCAAGTTCTGGCTGTTCGGCGCCGCGATTGAATCCGGCTACGT
>Ga0068871_100001795_pt1 | contig 14473 bp, 9 predicted proteins | sample KBSMisM72_FD_72750 | JGI IMG/M metagenome (GOLD analysis project Ga0068871, IMG submission 72750) | Miscanthus rhizosphere microbial communities from Kellogg Biological Station, Michigan, USA - KBS Miscanthus M7-2 | ecosystem: Host-associated > Plants > Roots > Rhizosphere > Soil ... | reverse complement strand
GCTGATGTTCATCGACGAGGAAGGCAAGCCGATTCGCTATCGCCGCTTCTACACGACCGGTTACTCGGACGAATGGAAATTCCCGTCGGCGCCGCCGCCACGCACCGGCCCACCGCCGGCGCCCGCGACGCAGTCACGCTGAGGAGAGAGACCATGTCACGCAGACTGAGCTTCGTCGCCGTCTTCTTCACCTTCTTCACGCTGTGCGCCGTGCTGCCGCTCGCGGCTCACCACTCGCACGGCAACTACGATCTCACTACGTGGACCGCCATGGACGGAACCGTCACGGAGCTGCACCTGCTCGTCCCGCACTCATGGATTTATCTGGACGTGAAGGACGACAAGGGACAGGTGACCACGTGGGCGCTCGAGGCGACGGGACCGAGCGGGCTGACGAAGGTGGGCGTCAAGCGCGAGGACGTCCGCCCCGGCGATCGGATCCACGTGCGCTGCCACCTGCTGCGCGACGGATCGAATGGCTGTCTCCTCGGCTACGTGACGCCGATGCACGGCGACGTCGCGCGCGGCCACGGCGTCGAGAAAGACTGGGACGGCGACGGCGGCGCGGGCTTCGCGACCAACGCGCCGGTCACGACGCCGCGGTAAAAGTTACCGGTCGGCAGGCTGCAATGAAAAAGCAACGACGGGATGTGCAACCGCGTGTCGGAGGGATCGATCAATGCTCCGATGATCACTGGCGCGTTAGCGGTAAGATTCGATCCTCCCGCTCCCCCGGCGCCGGAGTGAGCGATGCAGCTGCGTGTCGCGCGTCTGTGTCTTGACTGCGAAGAACTTCACGCCGACAAACGCTGTCCCCGATGTGCCTCCGCGAGCTACGCGTTCGTCACCAACTGGCTGCCGTGCGAGGAGCGTCGGCGATTCGGACGCAACCGGACGCCAGCCGACAGCGCCGCGTGGCGGTTGGGCGCCGTGCTGCAATCCGTCGCACGCTGGCTTCGAGGCAATGTCAGTCGCCCTGCTCCCGCCACGCGGCGCAGCGACTCCGTGCCGGAGTTGCGCAAACTCGACGAGTTGGGCGAGTCGGCCCGACGGGCGCACGCCACTCAGCCTGGGGTTACGGTCGAGAGTTCTACGGAACTCCAGCTCTCTGACGGGCGCGAGCATCGCGTCGGCTAGTCGAGGACGAGCCAGGTGAGTTGCCACCGTCCGAAAACGCTGCGACGCTCCTCAACATAGACTCGTGCCGTCCGAGGCGAGGTCCACTCTCTCGGGCCTAGGGGCAGGACACCTTCGATGGGGCGGCCACAATCTCATTGGCGTCTAACTCCTTCAGCGCTCACAGCGAACTTATCGGAACTTCCGAGTTTGAAGTAACATCCCGCCTCACCTGACGGATCGGCTGACACATCCAGGAGATCGACATGAGGCGTGCGATCGCAGGCGTGGTCGTCATCGTCACGATCGGTTCGGTGTGCGTTGGAGCGCAGTGGCCGAAGCGTCAGGCTCCTGGTGTCCCGCGCGACGCTGAGGGTCGCGTTCGAATGGACGCTCCGGCGCCGCGCATGCCGGACGGCAAGCCCGATTTGTCGGGCCACTGGATCCGGTTCCGAGGCGAAGGCGCATTCACTCCGCCTGAGCTGAGTGGCCTATTCCGTAACCGGCCCGCTGCCGCTCCGACGCCCGCGCCACCTGCGGATCCGAACGCTCCACCGATTGCCGCCTTCTGGGAAATCGGCGCGAACGTCCCCGGCGGTTTGCCCCTGACACCGTGGGCGGCTGAACTCAAGAAGCAGCGCATGGCGTCGAACATGGTCGACAACCCCGACGCGAATTGCCTGCCGATGGGCCTCACGCAGTTCCACATGCACGGCCAGCCTCGCAAGATCATGCAGAACTCTCGCGAGATCGCGATCATGTACGAGGCGAACTACGGCCTTCGCTCCATTTATATCGACGGACGCTCGTTGCCGGCTCAGGGTAGCGTGCAGCCGTTCTGGTACGGCTACTCGGTCGGACGATGGGAAGGCGACACGCTTGTCGTCGAGACGAACAATCTGAGAGGAGCAGAGACGAGCGCCTACGACGGGTGGCTCGACGTGCGCGGCAGTCCGTACTCGGACCACGCGAAGTTCTTCGAACGCATTCGCAGGCCGACCTACGGCAAGTTGGAAATCGACATCACGCTCGAGGACCCGAAGGCGTACACGAAGCCGTTAACCCTCCGAGTGAATCAGCAGATTTCGCCAGACGACGAGCTTATTGAGTTCATCTGCAACGAGAACCAGCAGTTTCGGCGGCGCGTGAAGATCGACTGAGCGTTTCGCCGGTCAACGAAAGGCAGGTCCGACCATGAAGACGGTCATCCGCCACGTGTCCTCAGTTATCGCGCTGTCTCTCCTCGCCACTCCCCTCTTCGCCCAGGACGGGTCATCGGTCTACCGGGCCGCATGCGCCTCGTGCCATGACGCCGGCGTCGACAAGGCGACCTCGCGCGCCGCACTGATGACGATGACGCCGGAGCGAGTGCTCGCCTCGCTCGAAAGCGGATCGATGATCTCGATGACCGCGGCCCGCACGGCATCGGAGCGTCGAGCAGTGGCGGAATTCGTGACAGGAAAATCCTTCAAACAGCCGCTCGTGACGCGACCGGCGCCGCAGTCGATGTGTACGCAGCAGAGCACGTCCGCGAATCCGCTTGCGGGACCTGCATGGAACGGCTGGGGAGTGACAAGCGCCAATACGCGCTTTCAGGATGCCGCGGCCGGCCTCACCGCCGCGTCGGTACCTCGTCTCAAGCTCAAATGGGCGTTCGGATTTCCGGGTGACATCGCCGCCGACGCGCAGCCGACTGTGGCGGGCGGCCGCGTCTACGTCGGCAGCCAGAGTGGCAATGTCTACGCGCTCGATGCCGCGACCGGCTGCATCCGCTGGTTCTTTCAGGCCGCCGCCGCTGTACGCGCGGCCGTGACAATCGGACGCATCGACACCGGATCCGGAGCGGTCTATGCCGCGTTCATCGGCGACCGTGCGGCGAACGTGTACGCCGTCGACGCCGGCACCGGCAAGCTGCTGTGGAAAGCGAAGGCGGACGACTTTCCCGTCGCGCGGGTCACAGGCACTCCCGCTTTCGATCGCGGGCGTCTCTATGTTCCTGTCGCGTCCGGAGAGGAGACGGCAGGCGCGGCGTCCACGTATGAGTGCTGCCGCTTCCGAGGCAGTTTGGTCGCGCTCAACGCCGCCACGGGCGCGCAGATCTGGAAGACGTACACCATCGCCGAGGCGCGGCCGACGACGAAGAACAAGTCGGGCACGCAGATGTGGGGCCCCTCGGGAGCGCCCATCTGGTCTGCTCCGGCGATCGATCCCGTCCGCAACGCGGTGTACGTCACCACGGGTGACAACTACAGCAATCCCCCGTCGCCGACGAGCGACGCGTTCATGGCGTTCGATCTCGACTCCGGGAAGGTGCTCTGGTCGCGCCAGGTTCTGGCGGCTGACGCGTGGAACGGCGCGTGTATTCGCGACGACACGACGAACTGCCCCGTCTCGAACGGACCCGATTTCGATTTCGCGTCTCCGCCGATTCTCGTCACGCTCACCGGCGGCCGTCGCGCGCTCGTGGCTGGACAGAAATCCGGCGTCGTCCACGCTGTCGACCCCGACAAGGGCGGCGAAGTGATCTGGCAGCGTCGCGTCGGCAAGGGCGGGATCAACGGCGGCGTGCAGTGGGGCTCGGCTGCCGACCACGCCAACGTCTACGTCGCTCTATCCGACCTCGGTCGCATCCCGGTTCCGCACAGCACGGTGACCGATCCGGATCCGAAAGTTGGCGGCGGCCTCTTCGCGCTTCGACTCGACAACGGCGAGCAGGTCTGGTTCAAGCAACCCGCGCCATGCGGCCAGCAAACGCGCTGCAGTCCAGCGCAATCGGCAGCGGTCAGTGCCGTTTCCGGCGTCGTGTTTTCGGGATCAGTCGACGGGCACCTGCGGGCATTTTCCACGACCAGCGGCCAAGTGCTCTGGGATTTCAACACCGTCGGTCCGCAGAAGACCGTGAATGAAATACCAGCGCGAGGGGGCTCGCTCAATGGGCCGGGACCGGCGATCGCCGGCGGTATGCTGTTCGTCGAATCGGGCTATGCCGCGAACGGCATGCCGGGTAATGTGCTGCTGGCTTTCTCGATCGACGGCAGGTAATCTTCGGCGAACATCATCCATTGCACTTGATCGAGGCGTTCGCCTCTCAGCGAGAGCAACTCGCGCGAGTGCCCTTGTCGTACGGCACCCAGCTTTTGAAGGGCACGGTTGCCGCGCCCGTTGCGTGCGGCGGTGCGTGCCTCCAGCCGACGCAGGTCCATGGTGACGAACGCGAAGTCGAGCACCAGCGCCGCTCCGCGCTCGAACACTCCGGTTCCCCAAAACGGCGAACCGATCGCAAATCCCCATTCGGCGGCACCGCTCAACGTGCAGCTCTTGCGAACTTGAAAGATGCCGATGGCGGCGTCGGACGTCGGGAGCGTCACGGCGAAGCAGGCGTGCGTCCCTGCAGATCGTTCGCGAGCGGCCCACTTGATGAAGCGCTCAAAGCCTTGAACGGTATCGGGCGGCGGCGAGAGAAAACGCGTCACGTCCGCGCTGCCCAGAGACGCCAACAGCGATGTCGCGTCGTTCGCATGCAGATCGCGCAAGACGACGCCGTGGCCAGCCAGCGTCGGCAGGGTCTGACGCCACGGTCTTTGGACTTGAGAGGACGTCGGTGTCGCCGCGAGCACGGCATCGAACTGAGCAAGCACGCTGCCAACGTCAGGATGGGAACCCGCGGCGCGCGGCGACGATTTCCCAGTGACGAATTGCGACCACAGACAAGAAGTGACAAGTGTCCGTCTTGAGACGCCATCGATATGCGTGGTGGAACTGCGCAGACACAGGAAGCACAGCCGAGACCGCACTCGTACACTGAAGGCATGCAGGCAATGGCCTTTCGTCGTAGTCTGCGGTTCGTCGTTCTACTCGTGTTCATCGCAAGTTGCGCGGCCGGCATTCGCGCCTTTCAGACTGCCAGAAAGTATCCGAGCCCATCGCCGACGCCGCACGTCGCTGTCCCCGACGACGAATTGACGGAGCACTCGATCGGCGGCGGGCCGGAGGGCGGCGAGGTCTACAGCCTCGCGATCGTGCGCACGCAGCCGGCCACGGTGTTCGCGGCTCTTGCTCCTGGCGGCGTGTTCAAGAGCAGCGATCGCGGCGCGAACTGGACGCCGGCCGATAGCGGTCTGCCGCAGGCGTGGCCCTGCGCGCTCGTGGCCGACCCGATCAACACGGCCACGCTGTACGCGCATTGCCTCAACGACCTGTTCAAGACGACGAATGGAGGCGCAACCTGGCAACAGCTCGACGTTGATGACGCCGAGCCTCCGACGATTGCGCCGTCCGACTCCCGCATCCTTTATGAGCCGCCGAGCCCGTCGTCAATCGTCAGAAGCGCGGACGGCGGCCGGCACTGGACTGAGGTCAAGACCTCCGGCCTGTCGAACGGCGCAGAGTGCTTCGCCGTCGATCCCCACAACGCATTCGTTGTGTACGCCTCATCCTCGGACGGGATCTTTGAGAGTCGCGATGGGGGCGTGAGATGGACGCCTGCCGGTCCAGGTTGGCCGGCCGAAATCGTGACAATCGCCTTCGATCCGGTCAACGACGGCATCGCGTATATCGGCACGCACGGCGGCGCGTTGTACAAATCCACGACCGGCGGCGCGACGTGGGTGCGCGCCGGAGACGGCCTCCCTGACGGGCTCATTTCGGCGATCGCGGTGCGCGGTGCGGCGTCCGAACTGCTCTACGCGCAAGTGGACCGCAAGCTGTTGAGAAGCACTGATGCGGGAGATCATTGGCAGCCGATCGACGATCGCCTGCCTCACCAACTGAGCGGCGGCTTCGCCGTCGATCCATGGTCGCCGTCGATTCTGTACGCCGGCACTGACGCCGGCGTGTTCGTAACGACCGACGGCGGCGCGCGGTGGACATTGGCGAACAGCGGTATCAGAAGAATGAACGTCTACGAACTCGCCGTGCAGGAAGGCAAGCCGTCGACGCTGTTCGTGTCGGGAAACGTCGGCATCTTCAGCAGCATCGACTCGGGCGGGCCATGGCGGCACCTCGACGCCGCCGCGCCGTTTGCTGAAAGTGACGTCGAGCGGCTTGAATCCGATGGCAAAGGGGGCGTCGTCGTTCAGACCAAGTCCAAGCTGCGCTTCGCTCGCCCTCGCGGAAAAACGGACTGGTCGCCAGCGCCCGCGCTTCGCGTACCTGACGGCATGACTTTGATTTGGTCCACGCCGGTCAACCGCGCGGCAATCTACGCAGCGACGAGGGACAGCCTTCTGACGACGACCAGCGAAGGACTGCGCTGGCGTGCCGTCAGTCTTCCGAACGGACGCATACCGATGAGTCTGGCGTTCGCGCCGCGCGACCCGCTGGTGGCGTACGCAGGCGCGGCGGACATCTTCGGGCCGAGGACCGTATGGCGAACGGCGAACGGCGGCGACAAATGGGAGCAGGTGGACGTCTGCACTGACTCTCTCGTAACGGGGGCCTGCGAGCCGCTCTTCGTCGATCCAAACGACGCCAACACGGTGTTCGTGGCGGTTACGGGCTATCTCAGCGGAGGGTATTCGATGAGAAGGACGGTCGACGGTGGCCTCACATGGATCCCAGTCGACCTGCCGGGGATCGTCGCCCGAGCGGTGGTTCTTCCTACGACGCCGACAGCCGTGTTCGTTGAGGTCTCCGAGGGGTCGGAAGGCGAATTGGTCCTCTTGAAGAGCGTGGACCGTGGCGAGCACTGGGGGAAATCAAGCGGCCTCCCCGCCGACACGTCGATTTCCGACATCATCGTCGATCCGGCGGACCTGAAGCATCTGTTCGCCGGCACTGGCGGCCGCGGTGTCTTCGAGAGCCGCGACGGCGGCGGCACGTGGCAACCACGACGCTGATGAAATAACCTCCTTACGGCGTTAACCGCGAGGCCTGCGTGACGGCTCGAACGGATGTCTGCTCGGCAGACTGGGACGGCGACGGCGGCGCGGGCGGCAACTGTGAGCGCGATCGACTATCGGCCGAATGAGATGTTGCCGCGCAGGGCCGGGCCGGCGCCGTTGCAGTGTTGCTCGAAACTCGCGGCGAACCGCTGCACCGAGCCGTCGGTGCCAAAGACAGCGTCTGTGATTGTGAACTGCCCGCTGACCGTGCTGCAGCTGCGCCCATCGCCAGAAAAGCCGAGGCCGGGGACGGCGGGTGCCTGGGAACCGTAGCGCGTGGCGTTCAGATAGGTGCCGGGCTTCAACTGTTGGCCCTGCGGTGCTGCGAAGTCGAGCGTCCAGTCCAGCCTGCGGAGGGTGAAAGAGCTGGAGATGTGAAATGAGATGTGGTTGCGGGACGCATCCAGTGTCGGTGTGACCGACGAATACGGGCTCTCAGCCACCACTGTCCACCCTTGCCCTATGAAGTCGCCAGCATCGCTGACAAACGACAGGGAGTTGAATCCGACGGCCGCACGTTGGGTGATGTTCACTGTGAACTGCTTCACCGCTATTGAACCGGACCTCGACGCGCCTGTCAGGTTTCCGGGCAACCGGTAGATAACCGAACCATCGCCGGTGCCCGACGCGCCGAACGGAAAAGTGATGAACGGCACATTACTCGTCGCGATCCATTGGCAGCCAGGCAGCGCGCTTACCGTTATTGCTTCCTCACCGAACTCGGGAGGAAAGTTGACGCCTCCTGGATTGACGAGCGTCACGCAAGTGCCCGCGTCCTGAGACACCGTCACCTGGCGACCTGCAATCGTGAGCACGGCCGACCGCGCCGCGCCGGTATTTGCGGCGACCGAAATCGCGGTGACGCCGTTGCCAGTCCCGGATGCCCCACTCAGAATCGTCACGAAGGACGCGTTGCTCGTCGCGGTCCAATTGCAGTTGGTACCCTGGTCCACCAACACGTTCACCGTCATGATACGGGCAGCCGAAGGTACCGACAGACTGGTGGGCGATACCGAGAACGCGCACACTGGGACTGGCACTGGTACTGGTGCGACTCCGGTTGCGACGACGACGTGCGCCGTGCCCGTTGCGTTCTGATAGGTCGCACTGATATCTGCCTCGCCGGCCGCGATGCCTTTCACTTGACCATTGTTGACGGTCGCCACCGAGGTGTTCGATGAACTCCAGCTGGCGACGTTCGTCACTTCCTTCGAGGTGTTGTCGGAGAGCGTCGCGGTGGCCGAGAACTGGGTGGTGACGCCGACGCTGGGAGCGGTTCCAGTCACCGACACTAAGTTGGCTGTTGCAGCAGCCTGAGGAGCAATCGTGACGTGCACCTTGCCCGTCACGTTCTGGTAGCTCGCGCTGATGTCCGCCTCACCGGCCGACACGCCTTTGACGACTCCCCCGTCGGCCGTTGCCACCGCGGTATTCGAAGACGTCCACGTCGCTTCTGTGGTTACTGGCCGACCGGAGCTGTCCGACAGTGTGGCCGTTGCCGTGAACTGTGCTGTGGCGCCGACCGCGGGAGCGGTCCCGCTCACGGCGACCGCGGTGACGGGAGCCGTCGATGAGGACGGAGCCGAGGATGGAGACGAGGACGGAGCCGAGGGAGACGACGCGGACGAAAGAGAGGATGAGGACGTCGACGACGGCGAGCTGGTGCACGCCGGAGTGAGGGCGAGAAGAACGAATACAAGCCGCAGCGAGGCTCGAAACACGCGCGCCACGGCGTAGCAGTCTAGCCCATGTGTGGACGGGCGGCGAGTCCATGCTGAGCACGAACCCGCCGCCATTTCTTCACATCGCTTTCATTTTGGTTCGCCGCTTCAGGCGACGGCATTAATCCACGACCTTGATGACGACGCGGCGATTCTTGGCGCGGCCTTCGGGCGTCGAGTTGTCGGCCACCGGCTTCTCCATCCCGTAGCTGACGACGCTGATGCAGTCCGCCGGGATCTCGTGTTCCTCGCCGAGATACTGCCTCACGGCCTTGGCCCGCGCGAGGCCCATTTGGTCGTTCACGTCCTTGGCGCCGAGGTTGTCCGTGTAGCCCTCGATCTCGAAGTGCACGGTCTTCAGATCGAACTTGTCGCCGGTGAACATCTCGTCGATCTTCGCTTTCGCCTCCTCCGACAACATCGCCGAGCGGAACTTGAATCCGCTCTTCCCTTCACTCAGAACCAGTGTGAATCTGGGTGCCTTCTCCGTCTCGAACGCGGGCTGCGATCCAGCGACGACAGACGGATCGTTGGTGCCGACGGGCGTGACGTCCGCGGCTTTCTGCAACGCGACGTCGGCCGTTTGCGCGACCGGCGACTTCGCCTTGGTCTTCTCGCTCTTTCCACACGCCGACACACCGACGACCGCGCAGACCAGGGCAACCATTCCGACGAGTAGCTTCCTCATACGAACCTCCGAGTCTGTAACGCGAGCAGGAATTGCATCGCGATATGTGGTGAGTCAACTGTCTTGCCAAGGCGCCTTGAAGGATTCGGCTGGAAATCGCGAACGTCGTCGAAACGGAGAATCAGGCGGGAAGGACTTACCGCGTAAGACCTACGTTTGGAACTTACCGGCTCGTCGGTTGTCTAACAAGGAGCGATGTGGACACAACAGGCTCTCTGGCGAGTCGCCGAACCGGTACAAGCACGTGCCGGCGCCGGAGAATGAAGCGTGACGGACTAGAACTGATATTCGGCCGGCGTAATCCCCTTCGCGCGGAGATACATTTCCGCTGACGCGCGATGATGCGTCGTGTGGTCGAGCACGAACATCAGCAGTTCGAGCCCCGTCATCGAGCCTTCGCCGCTTGAATACGTCTTTGCAATCTGCGCCGGCGTGAGCTTCGACACCGCGGCAATCGACTGGTCGAACTTCTGGCGGACGAACGCGATCACGTCCTTCTTGTTCATCGACGCCGGCTTGGCACTTTGAGGCGGTTGATTCGTGAACGGCGCCAGGAGGCCGGCCTGCTCTTCCGCGAGATGCGCCATCTGCTCGGCAAAACTCATTTGCGGCGGCGTGAGCTTGAACCCGTAGTCGGCCTCCGGCATCTGCTCCGCCACCTTCAGCGTGAAGTCGCGCGACGTCGTGAGGTGCTTGACGACGACCGCCTTGATGTCCAGTTGCGCCTGCGCGGGTTGGGACGCGAGCAGCAGCGCGTACGAGAAGATCGGAATGAGCAGTTTCGATCGCATGTGACGCTCCTCTGCCGGAGATTCTAGCAGGCTGCCTTACGCCGGTCCGCGTCGAAACTACTGTTCGAAGAACACGCCGCTGACGACGGCATTGATGCCGCTCGTCACGGCCACGCGTACCGTCACGTGGCCGCTGATGTTCCAACGTAAGTATTGGCCGTTCTGGAAGCCCGTCACCGTTCGCGTGTCGAGCAGCGCGTTCGTGAAGGCGTCGCGCACCTCGAACGTCTCGCTTCGGCCCGACGCGTCCCAGTCCACGACGTAGAAACCCACCTGGTGCGTGTTGGCGTCGGTGAGATTCAGATCGATTGAGAACGAGTAGCCGTACCACGTGGCCGCGATCCGATCGGCCGGGTTCGTCGCTTTCTGAAGTGCGCGCACGTCCGACGTCGATGCCTCCCACGTGTAGCTGCCTTGGCCGCTCGAACTGACCTGCGCGTAAGCCGGTAAGCTGGTGCCGTCGTTAATCACCGTATACCCGCCCAATCCGTATACGCCCTGCCACGATCCTTCCGTCGTCGTGTCCGCGCCGACGAACGCCGCCGTCGCGCTGGACGGGTTCGGCGGTGCGTTGCCTCCGAAGAAGACGCCGCTCACGACTGCGTTGACGCCAGACACCGCGACGATGCGCACCGTGACATGGCCGCGAAGATTCCACAAAACGTATTGGCCGTTCTGGAAGCCGCTCACCGTCCGCGTGTCCAGCAGCGCGTTGGTGCCCGCGTCGCGCACTTCAAGTGTTTCGCTTCGCCCGCCAAAATCCCAATCGACGACGTAGAAGGCGACTTGATGCACGTTCCCGTCAGTGAGATTGAGATCGATCGAGAACGTGTTCCCGTACCACGTCGCGGCAAGGCGGTCGGCCGGGTTCGACGCTTTCTGCAGCCCGCGTACGTCGGCAGTTGACGCGGCCCATGTATAGCTGCCTTGTCCGGTCGGCGCGACTTGCGCGTAGGCCGGATAGTTGGCGGTGTCGTTTATCACGTTGTAACCGTCGCTCCCGTATACGTCCTGCCACGATCCGTGGGCGGTCGAGTCGAGGCCAACGAAGACAGCACTCGGACCAGTGCTACCGGACGCGATCGTGAAGGTCTGGGGCACGCTGGGCGCGGGATTGAAGTTCGCGTTGCCCGACTGCGACGCGGTGATCGTGCAGCTGCCCGCCGCCGTGATGGTGACCGTGTTGCCCGACACCGTGCAGTTGCCGGTAGCTCCAAAGCCGACCGCCAGTCCGGATGACGCGTTCGCAGCGACCGCGAACGGCGGGTCGCTCGCCGTCTTGTTTGGAAGCGCATTGAACGTGATGACCTGGTTCGCTTTCGCGATGCCGAACGTCTGCGGAACGTTCGTTGCTGCCAGATAATTCGCGTTGCCGGCCTGCGACGCCGTGATCGTGCACGACCCGGCGCCGGTAATGCTGACCGTCGTCGCGCTGACGGTGCAGTTGCCGCTCGCGCCGAAGGTGACCGCCAGACCGGACGACGCGCTCGCGCCGACGGCGAAGTTTGGATCGCCGTACGTCTTCGCCGGCAGTGCGCTGAACGTGATCGTCTGCGTAGCCTGCGCGATGCTGAACGTCTGCGGAACACTGCTGGCGGCCGAGTAGTTCGCGTCGCCTGGCTGTGACGCCGTGATCGTGCAGGATCCGGCGCCGGTGATGGTCACCGTCGTTCCGCTGACCGTGCAGTTCGCGCTGGCCGCGAAGCTGACGACGAGACCTGACGACGCGGTCGCGGCGACGGTGAAGTTCGGGTCGCCGTAGGTTTTCGACGCGAGTGCATTGAATGTGATGGTCTGACTGGCTTTCGCGATGCTGAACGTCTGCGGCACGTTCGTCGCCGCGAGATAGTTCACGTTGCCAGCCTGCGACGCCGTGATCGTGCACGAGCCGGCGCCGGTGATGGTCACCGTGACGCCGCTGATCGTGCAATTGCCGCCGGCGCCGAAGCTCACCACCAGGCCGGACGACGCGCTCGCGCCGACGGCGAAGTTCGGGTCGCCATAGGTTTTCGACGCGAGTGCGTTGAACGTGATGGTCTGAGTGGCTTTCGCGATGTTGAACGTCTGCGGCACGTTCGTCGCCGCGAGATAATTCGCATCCCCTATCTGCGACGCGGTGATCGTGCACGAGCCCGCGCCCGTGATGCTCACCGTCGTCCCGCTCACCGTGCAATTGCCGCCGGCCGCGAAGCTCACCACCAGACTGGAGGATGCCGTCGCGCTGACAGCGAAGTTTGGATCGCCGTACGTCTTCGACGCCAGCGGGTTGAACGTGATCGTCTGGCTGGCCTTGGCGATGCTGAACGTCTGCGGGACGTTCGCCGCCGGCAGATAGTTCGCGTTGCCTGTCTGCGACGCAGTGATCGTGCACGAGCCCGCGCCCGTGAGGCTCACTGTCGAACCGCTGACGGTGCAATTGCCGCTGGCCGCGAAGTTCACCGCCAACCCAGACGACGCGGTTGCACTGACGGCGAAGTTCGGATCGCCGTACGTCTTCGACGGCAGCGCGTTGAACGTGATCGTCTGACTCGCCTGCGCGATCGTGAGGCTGTTCGTGCCGCTGCTCGCGGCAAAGCTGCTATCGCCGGCGAAGCTGGCGCCAACTCCAGCCGGATATGTGGCCGCGGCAATGCCCGCGAGGCTGACGTTCGACAGTGTAGCGATCCCGGAACCATCAGTCGTTGCGCTGCCGACCGCGTTGCCGTTCAAGGCGAACGCGACGGATTTGCCGCTCACGCCGTTGCCGCCTGCCGTCATCGTCGCGGACACGTTGACGATGCCGCCGTAGGTGCCGGACGCGGCCGCGACGGCGAGGGACGTGGCAGTCCCACTGGAAGCGACGAGCGAGAAGTTCTGCGTGGACGTGACGCCGGCGAACACGGTGACCGATGTGCTCGCGCCGGTGTAGCCCTGCGCCGAGACGGTGACGGTGTACGTGCCGGCGACGAGCGACGCGATCGCGTACTGACCGTTGCCGTCGGTTGTTGTCGAGCTCGCGCCTGCCGTCACCGTAGCACCGCCGATCGGCGCGTTCGTCACCGAATCCTTGACGGTGCCCTGAAGCGTCGCGCCGTTCGGCGTACAGCTCGCGAACTTGAACGAGCCGATGCGCGTCTGCCAGTTGTCCGCGGCAAGCGTCGTGGGCTGCGGCGACTGGTAGAACTCGTTCGTGTACCAGAACGTGCAGCCATCGGGATCGATCGTCATCGCGCTGTAATCACCCCAGCGCTCGCACGTGCCGCCGCAGTTTCCGCTCTGCGAGCCGGTGCCGGCCAGCAGCGTCTGCTCCGTCAGCGAGATGGAGTTCACCGGGTCCGTCGCCAAACGGCCTGCATACTTCAGGGCCGGAGCCGTCGTGGCGTTCGAAGTGGTGTAACCGATGGCCATGTCGCCGGCGCGGTTCACTGCCACGCTGGGCATGTACCGGTACACGGTCGCGTCAGGACTGTAGGTAAAACTCTGCGCCATGTTCACGGCCACGGTTCCGCCGGTGACGCCGATCTGGTAATAGCGAACTGCCGACTGGCTCGATGTGACATTGGTCGTCGGATTGCCGGCACCGACGGTGTGACTCTCCCAGAGCGATTCAACACCGCCGATGTTCGAATACTGGTTCTGCACCATCAGACGGGGATAGAGCGTATCGAGTGCGTTTGCAGGCGTTGGCGCGGTCTCGACGCTGCCCCGAAGGTACTGAGCCCACCAGAACGGCATCGTGGAATCGATAGGACCCGTCACCGTCGACAACGGGATATGGTCCCAATCGACGTGAAACTTCCAGATCTGGACCGAGTTCAGAAAGTTCCAGATGCTGGCGAAGTAATTCGGACTGCCGGCGGGCGGCGTCCCGGTCTGAACCCTCGCATTCGCTGGCAGGACTGTGAATTGATCCGCCGGTAGATCGAATGACACGACCTTCACCGTGGGGCTGCCGGCATACATCTGCGACTTGTTGAGCGCGTAGAGCCGGGAGCTCTGAAATGACGCGGACGCTGCGTAGCCGAAGACGTTGGCCGACATGTACAGTCCGTCCGGCCAGATGCCGAACTTCGGATAGTCGCCGAGGCCGCCGGCGATCGGGATCGAGTAGTAGTTCCAGCCGCCGGTGACCGGATCGCCGGTCATCGATACCGCGAAACATTGAAACGTTCCGGGCGGATTGATGACGTTGTTCGATGCGTCGAGCTGGAACGCGAAGTCCGTGATCACCCATCGATCTTCGAAGCTGTCGTACAGAACGACGGGATCGCCGAAGTTGTCGGTGTCGCACAGATT
>Ga0068871_100001794_pt1 | contig 14474 bp, 11 predicted proteins | sample KBSMisM72_FD_72750 | JGI IMG/M metagenome (GOLD analysis project Ga0068871, IMG submission 72750) | Miscanthus rhizosphere microbial communities from Kellogg Biological Station, Michigan, USA - KBS Miscanthus M7-2 | ecosystem: Host-associated > Plants > Roots > Rhizosphere > Soil ... | reverse complement strand
GCGCCGCCGCTGATCACGACCCGGTCGATCGGCGCGCCCGCTTCCGACTGGGCATCGATGATCTGGCGCAGTCCGTAGCCGAGCCCGCAGATGCCGGCGACGTAGAGCGCGACCAGGCTCTCCAGGCCGCTCTCCATGTCCAGTCCGGCGATCACTGCTCGGGCTTCCGGGTCGGCCAGCGGCGCGCGGTTGCCGAGGAATTCCGGGACGACATGCAACCCCTTTGCAAGGTGGATGGCTGACGACGGCGAGCCGGCGACCTGCGTCGCCAGGTCGGCAAGCATCGAAGGCAAGGACTGGCCCGCCTCCGCCGCGCGACGCTGAGCGTGCGGGGTTTCCGGATGCATCGACAGCAGCCGCTCGATCGCCGCGCCGGCGACGGATTGCCCGCCCTCGTTGAGCCATGCCTCGGGGACCATGGCCGAGAAATAAGGACCCCACACGCCAGGCACGAAGACAGGACGACGGGTCGTGGTCATCGTGCAGGACGACGTGCCGAAGACATAGGCGAGGCAGGACTCCGGGGTCCCTTCGGCACCGACGGTGCCGATTCCGCCGGCGTGGGCATCGATCACTCCCGCAGCAACCGGCGTTCCGGCCAGCAAGCCGAGCTCGGCAGCGGCACGCGCCGTGAGCCCACCCGCCAGCGGCGTGCCCGGATCGACGACCACCGAACCGATGCGTGCGAAAGCTTCATCCGCCAGCACGCCGAGACCCACCGTCCGAAAGTAGCTGTCGTCCCACCGACGTTCGTGCGCCAGATAGGTCCATTTGCACGTGACCGTGCAGGTCGAGCGCGAGAGATCGTCCGTGGCGCGCCAGGTCAGGAAATCAGTCAGATCGAAGAACTGCCATGCCGCGGCAAAGGTGGCTGGCCGGTTCTCGAGCAGCCACAGCAGCTTGGGCGTTTCCATCTCGGGAGAGATCCTGCCGCCGACATAACGCAGTACCGGGTGGCCGCTGGCGTTGATGCGTTGCGCTTGCGCGACCGCGCGATGATCCATCCAGACGATGATGTTTCGATCGCTCTCTTCGGAAGGTCCGACCGGCAACGGCTCGCCTCCCGCGCCGAGGACGACGAGCGAGCATGTCGCATCGAAGCCGATGCCGACGATCTGCTCCGGCGACAGCCGGGACTGCGCCAGGGCATCGCGCACGACCTTGCAGACCGCGGCCCAGATCTCGCGGCTCGATTGCTCCACGATCGAGCCGCTCGCGCGATGGACGGCAATGTCGTGCTTGGCCGAACTCACCATGCGGCCGGCCCGGTCGAAGATGCCGGCGCGCGCGCTGGCGGTCCCGACGTCGACGCCGATGACATGGCGGGGGTCTTGATGCGTCGTGGCGGTTTGCAGCGGCAGCATCGGTCGCCTGTTCAGAGATCGACGCTGTTGGGCAGGATGACGAGATCGCGGACGGTCACGTGGCGCGGTCGCGTCAACATGAAGAGCACCGCAGCAGCAACCTCCTCCGGCTGCATCAGGCTCCCGGAGGCCAGCGCCTCGTCCATCTTCGCCTTCGGCCAGTCGTCGAGCAACGCGGTCACGACCGGACCGGGCGCCACTGCACCGACACGGACGCCGTGCCTGGCGAGCTGGCGCCGCGTCGTGTGGACGAAGGCCTGCACCGCGAACTTGGAGGCGGTGTAGATCGGCTCCCAGACGACCGGGACGATTCCTGCGATGGAGCTCGTGAAGATGATGTCGCCCGATTTCTGCGCGACCAGGTGGGGCAGGACGGCGTGGACCGAGCGGAACGCGGCGTTGACATTCAGGTTCAGCACCCGGTCCCACTCGTCCGGATCTCCTGCCAGCACGTCGCCTCCGACGTAGGCGCCGGCATTGGCGTGGAAGATGTCCAGCCCTTCGGCCAGGTCGAGGATGCGGGGCAGCAGGCCGGACACGTCGGCGGGCCGCAACAGATCCACTGTCAGCGGCATGGCGTCGGGGCCGAGCTCGGCGCTCAGTTGCGCGAGCCGATCTTCTGCGCGGTCGATCAGAACGACCTTTGCACCGGCGGCGACCAGCGCCCGCGTGCAAGCGAGTCCAATTCCCGACGCCGCGCCGGTGATGGCTGCGACCTTGCCCTTCAATGATTCGTCCATGAGATCAGCTACCCGCTCTACTTGCGCAGTTTCTTCGCCGCCTCCAGGATCGGCAGACCCGCCTTCATCGCGCTGGCCAGATCGGGAACCTTGTCGTAGGCCCCGCCCGCGACGAACACCTGCGCGGTCTCGGTCAGCGCCTTCTCGCTCGCCCCCGAGCGCATGTCGGCGAGCGCCTGGTCGAGCGTCTGATAGTCGCGGTAGCCGAGGGTGTAGCGCGCCTTGGCCTCGTTGCCGTCGATGCCGACGTCCTTGTAGAACTCGAGCAGCCAGGCCACCGCCTTTTCGCGATCCTTCATGATCGCCTCGTTGGCGCGAAAACCCGCCTCGACGAACCGCGCTGCTGCGGCCGGGTTCTCGGTCGCGAACTTCTTGGTCACGATCCAGGGATCGATCACCGATGTTCCGGCGATGGCACCGTCGCACACGACCTCGTAGTTCGCCTTGTCGTTGACCAGGTCCATGTCGGGCGACGAGTCCGTCGTCCCCGATGCCACCTCGCCTGAACGCAGTGACTGGCGCGTGACCGGAGGATCCAGCGGCACCACCTTCATCTTGCCCGGGTCGACATTGAAGTGCTTGGCGCAGGCGAAGAGCACCTGGCTCCAGGTGCTGTTGGGCACCGAGCCGATCGGCTTGGAGGTCAGAACCGCGGCGGGGGAACTGCCCTTGAGCGCGTCCTTCCTCATGATGAGCTTGATGTTGCGGTCTTCCTTCATCATCGTGCCGACCGGCGTCAGGCCGAACTTGGCCCAGCCGGTGATCGCCGGGGGCGAACCGATCCAACCGCCCTGCCAGTCGCCGGCGGCGCCGGACGCCAGTGCGGCGCCGCCGTTCGGAAAGTACTTGATCGTCGCGTCGATGCCGTTCTCGCTGAAGTAGCCGAGCTTCTTTGCGAGCCAGAGCGGAAATCCGGCCTCGTTCGACTGGCTGATCAACGTCATCGGCACCGGCGCCGTTGCCGCCTGTGCCATCGCCGGATCGGGCCGAAGGACGGCGGTGAGCCCGATCGTGACCAAGGCTGCGGCCAGCATTCTTCGTTCGATCTTCATGACGTGTCTCCTGGAGTGGGCGGGCGGGTGAAAGCTAGTGACGAACGATCTCGGCGCGTATCAGCTCCCAGATCTCGCGCTTGAGTTGCATGAATGAGGCGCGGGTGCCGGCCTCCTCGATCTCGAGACCGCGCCATGAGGCGTCGCGGGGTACCGCGATCTCGCACTTGATGCGGCCCGGGCCCTTCGACATCACCACCACCCGGTCGCTGAGGTAGACAGCCTCCTCGACGCTGTGCGTGATGAAGAGGACGGTGTAGTGCAGCTCGCGCTGCAGCCGGGAAACCTCTTCCTGGAGCACGGTACGAGTCTGTGCGTCGAGAGCGCCGAACGGCTCGTCCATGAGAAGGATCTCTGGGCGAACTGCCAGCGCACGAGCGATCGCGACGCGCTGCTGCATGCCGCCCGATAGCTCGTGCGGGTAGGCACCGCGAAAGCGGCTCAGTCCCATGAGCTCGAGTTGCTCAGCGACGCGGCGTTCGGTCTCCACCCGCTCGAGCCCTGCCACGCGCGGGCCGAACGCGATGTTGTCGGCGACGGTTTCCGAAGGAAACAAGGCGAAGCGCTGGAACACGACCGTGCGGCGCGGGCCAGCGGGGCCGGCCGGCTTGCCGTCGACCAGGATCTCGCCGCTGCTCGGCGCCTCGAGCCCGGCGGCAATCATCATCAGCGTGGACTTGCCGCAGCCCGACGGACCGACGACGGTGACGAATTCGCCCTTGCCGATCGCAAGGTCGCAGGGCTGGAGCGCGGCGACTTCCCCGCCCCGCGCATGGAATGTCTTCGAGACGGCGCGGATCTCCATCTTCGGCGTCATTCCGTTGGCCTCGCGGCAACCGGCCGCCACGGCAGCACCAGCCGCTGCGTGCGTTGCAGCACGGCGTCGATCAGTGTGCCGAGCACGCCGATGGTCGTCATGCCGACCAGGATCGTCGCGGCCGAGTCGTTGATCTGCCCCTGGGAAATCAGGAACCCCAGTCCCTGCTTGCCGACGACGAGCTCGGCCCCCACGAGCGCCATCCAGCCGTTGCTGAAGGCGATGCGCAGACCCGTGAAGATGGTCGGCGCCGCCACCGGCAAGATCACCTTCGCCAGCGTCCGCGCCGGGCCGGCGCCCAGCGTCCGTGCGGCACGCGCGAGGATCGGATCCACCTGGGCGACGGCGAGCTGGGTGTTGATGATGCAGGCCGGAAAGGCAGCGATGAAGACGATCGCTGCCTGCGTCGTGGTGGTCGCACCGAACCACAACACGGCGATCGGCACCCAGGCGAAAGGCGGGATGTAGCGCATCAGCTCGAACCCAGGCGTCACCACGGCACGCAGCGGCGGCAGCCAGGCCAGCGCGATGCCGAGCGGGAGGCCGAGCGCCATGGCTGCGAGAACGCCGATGCCCCAGCGCTGCAGCGACACGACCGCGTGGCCCAGCAGCGTCGCGCCGCTGAACGGCTCCCCGGCCAGCGCGACGAAGCGGCGCACGACGTCGAACGGCGACGGCAGCACCCGCGGCGGCACCAGCTCCGGGATCGCCGTTGCCAGCCACCAGAGCAACAGCAGCATCGCGATCGCCGTTGCACCCCAAGCGAGGGGTTCCCGCGCCGACCTCGCGGCCGATGGCCCGCTCACGTCGCGACCCCGCTTCGGGCCCAAGGCGCCACCCAGCGCGTGACGAGGTGCATTCCGATCGAGAACAGCGCGCCGAGCACGCCGATGATTGCCATCGCCACCAGCAGGATGCCCATCTCCAGAGTGCGCGAAGCATTGAGGGCGATGTAGCCGAGTCCGGCAGTCGCAGCCAGCAGCTCGGCAGCGACCAGCGTCGTCCAGGCGTTGCCCAGCGCGATCCGCGCCCCGGCAACGAGGGTCGGCAACGCCGTCCGACAGACGACGCGGGTGAGGATCTGTCGGTCGCTGGCGCCGAGCGTCAGCGCGGCGCGCACCAGAATGCCGTCGATCGAATCGACCGCCTGCATCGAGTTCATCACCCATGGAACGACCGCGGCGATGAAGACGACGAAGATGCGTGCCGGATCGCCGATGCCGAGCCAGAGGATGGCCAGCGGGATCCAGGCGAGCGGCGGCACGGGGCGCAGGATCTGGAAGATCGGAAAGGAGATCCAGCGCACCCTCTTCCACCAACCCATGGCGATGCCGAGCGGCAGCCCCACCAGGCCGGCAAGCAGCCAGCCGCCGATCACGATCCGCAAGCTGGCCGCGATGTGCTGACCGAGCGTGCTGCCCAGGTAGGGCCGCGAAAGCAGGCGCACGAACGCTTCCCACACCTCCAGCGGCGGCGGCAGGAAGAGTGGCGAGACGAGTCCCTCGGGCCGGGTGGCGCTCCACCAGATCGCACCGGCCGCGGCCAGCGAAGCGGCCGCGATCGCCAGCCACCGCGCTCGTCCCGGCTCGCGTCGCCAGAACGACAGCGTCAGATCGGCTCCCGTTGCCGGACCGGTCCAGCGCGGCGACGTGGCGGACGTCCCGGGAGTCATGTCGTCAGTCGACCGGCTGGTGGTCGACCGGATGCTGCTGCTGCTCTAGCTCGAATTCGACCCGCTCCAGCGCTCCCGGCGTGAAGTCGAACGCGTCGGCATAGGCGTCGCTGACGCGTGAGAGCGAGTCGCGGCCGACGTCCAGTGCCGACCACGAGATGAACCAGCGCGCGGTGCGCGGAATCTGCGCCTCGCCGACCACGACGTCGTCGACGATGAGCCGACCCGTTCCGGCGTAGTCGGCGGCCCGCTCGAAGACGAACTCGAGCGTGCGGGCCACCGCCGTCACGGCGCCGGCGCGGCTCTCGACGCGGTAGGGCGTGCCTTCGTGGTTGTATTCGAAGACCGCTTGTCCGCCTTTCACGTAGAAAGTGAAGCCGCCGCTCAGGTCGCCGAGCGAGACGACGACCCCCTCGGGAGCAACACCGATGTCGGCGAGCCGCGCGACGATCCGGTAGGAGCGCTCGATCATGAGCGGCGCGGCGCCGCTCGGGATGCGCGCCATGCCGGGATACAGCACCAGGCGGCTGCGCAGGCGCGGCGAGCCGGGGCTCTGGTATTTGACCGCGCGCTCCGGAAATCCGCGGTCGTCGAGCGGCAGCACGCCGAACCGGCCAGCCTCGGCCCACCAGAGGCCGATCATCCTCTGCAAGCGCTCGGGGTGCTTCGCCGCGAGGTCGTTGCACTCGGAGAAATCCTGGTCGAGGTTGTAGAGCTCCCAGACGTCCTCGTCGTAGTTGTTGCCGCGGCGATGAAACGACACAGCCTTCCAGCCCTCATGCCAAAGCGCGCGGTGCCCGAACATCTCGAAGTACTGTGTCGCGCGCCGCGTCGGCGCCGCGGGGTCGCCGAAGGAATAGCGCAGGCTCACGCCATGGATCGGCAGCTGCGGCACGCCCTGGTGGACGTGCGGCGCCGCCACCCCGACCAGGTCGAGCACCGTCGGCACGATGTCGATGACGTGATGAAACTGGCCGCGAATCTCGCCGCGCGCGGGCAAGCCTGCCGGCCAGGAGACGATCAGCGGCGCGCGCACGCCGCCAGCGTGTGTGTTTTGCTTGTAGCGCCGCAGCGGCGTGTTGCCGACCTGAGCCCAGCCGTGCGGGTAATTGGTCTGGCTGCGCGGACCGCCGATCTGTTCGAGGCGCGCCAGGTTGAACGCCAGATCGGGCTGATTGCCGTTTTCGTAGGCGACGATGTTGGTGCTGCCGCCGGGGCCGCCCTCCTGGCTGGCGCCGTTGTCGGCCATGACGATGAAGACGGTGTTGTCGTAGCGGCCGATTTCCTTGAGGTAGTCGACGAAGCGGCCGAGCTCGTGGTCGGTGTGGTCGACCATCGCCGCGAACGCCTCCTGCAGCCGGGCCGAGACCGCCTTCTCGTCGGCGGAGAGGCTCTGCCACGGGACGACGCTCTCGTTGCGCGGCGCCAGTGCCGTGTTCGCCGGAATGATGCCGAGCTCGAGTTGCCGACGGTAGCGCCGTTCGCGGACCACGTCCCAGCCTTCGTCGTAGGCGCCGCGGTATTTCTCAAGGAACGCCGGCGGCGCCTGGTGCGGACAGTGCGCCGCGCCGAACGCGATGTAGGTGAAGAATGGCTTGTCGCCCGAAGCCGAGGCCTGGTCGCGAACAAAGCCGATGGCGTGGTCGATCAGATCCTCGGTGAGGTGGTAACCCTGCTCAGGCGTCTTCGGCGGGTCGACCCGGTGGTTGTCATGAACCAAATCCGGGTAGAAGTGGTCGGTGAGGGCATCGAGGAACCCGTAGAAGCGCTCGAAGCCGCGGCCGAGCGGCCACTGGTCGTAGGGTCCGGCTGCGCTCGTCTGGTCGATCGGCGCGAGATGCCACTTGCCGACGCACATCGTGTTGTAGCCGGCGGCACGCAGGATCTCGGCGAGGGTGGCCGCCTGCTTGGTGACGTGGCCCCGCTGCCCCGGAAAACCGCTGTCGGCGTTAGCCAGGAAGGACATGCCGACGCTGTGGTGGTTGCGGCCGGTGAGCAGCGAGGCACGCGTCGGCGAGCACAGCGGCGTGACGTGGAAATTGTTGTAGCGAACGCCCTGGTCGGCGAGCGCGTCCATCACCGGCGTGGCGATCTCGGATCCGTAGGAGCCGAAGCTGCCGAAGCCGACGTCGTCGTAAAGCACGACGACAACGTTCGGTGCGCCAGGCGGCGGGACCACTGCTGCCGGCCACCAAGGTGTCGACTCTTCCCAGGTGGTGTCGATCCTTCCCTCGAACGGGAGATCGGGGATGGGAGGTGTCTTGGAATCGGCCATGGACGGCAAGAGGTTCCTGATTTTTGCACAATCGATTGCGCTACATTCTAGAAAAGCAGCGCCGCAACACGGCATGAGACTTACCCTGAGGACGGCACCATCAGCATTCGCAAGTCGACGATCTACGACCTCGCCCGAATGGCCGACGTGTCGGCCTCGACCGTGAGCGCGGTGCTGAGCGGCCGCTGGCAGGCGCGGCGCATCGCCGACGACACGGCGCGGCGCATCCTCGAGCTCGCGTCCACGCATGCCTTCACGTTGAACCGCCAGGCAAGCGGACTGCGGACGAGCCGCTCCGGGCTCATCGGCATGATCATTCCGCTGCACGACAACCGCTTCTTCAGCGGGATGGCGCAGGTGTTCGAGAAGCTGGCGCGGCAACGCCACCTGTACCCGATCGTCGTGAGCACCCTGCGCGATCCCGAGCTCGAGCTGGAAACGGCGCGCACGCTCATCTCATATCGCGTCGAGTACCTCCTCGTCGCCGGGGCAACGGATCCCGACACCATCAGCGATGTCTGCCGCCGTCATGGGGTCGCGCACGTCAACGTTGACCTTCCCGGCAAGAAGGCGATGTCCATCGTCAGCGACAACTTCTGGGGTGCCCAGCAACTGACCGCAGCACTCATCGCGCGTTCGAAGCCGGTGCGCTCGCCGCGCCGCAACCGCCCCTACTTCCTCGGCGGCCTCGCCAGTGACGACGCCACCCGCCGCCGCATCGAAGGGTTCAGCGACGTCATCCGCAGCACCGTCGGCCGGATCGATCCGACGCAGATCGACGCGTGCGGATACGAGGCGGATCTCGCCGAGGCCGCCGTCGCTGCGCTGTACCGGCGTCTTGGCGGCCTGCCCCGCGCCCTGTTCGTGAACTCTACGATCGCGCTCGAAGGAGTGGTTCGCTTTCTGAAGACGCTGCCGCCCTCGGAACTCGGCACGTGCGCCTTCGGCTGCTACGACTGGGATCCGTTCGCTGCCATGCTCAGCTTTCCGTTGTTGATGGTGCGCCAAGACATCGATGGTCTCCTCGGCCGCGCCTTCGAGGCTCTGGATGCAAGCGCCCATGCCACCCCGGGAGTGATTGAGATCCGACCACAGCTCGTCTTCGCCTGATCGGACGGCGAAGCGCGAGAGCGCCGAGGCGGTCGCTGGATGATCGAGCCGGCTTGAGACGAATCCAGGCAAGCCAGTCATCTTCTGGCCAGTGAGGGGGCGTTAGCAACTGACGGCTGCGCGGTGACGAGTGGTCCGTGGGACCGCTCAGTTGGGATGCAGCAGCAGCTTTTGCACTCGCCAGCTGAGCAGTTCGGCGACGTACAGCACATTTTCCGACGGGCAAGCAATCTCGTGGATCCAGGCGAACTGCTACTGCCGGCCTGATCCACCTATGGTGCCGAGCACCTTACCGTCGAGACTCAGCTTGTAGATGCGTCCAGGGTAGGCATCTGAGCTGTAGAGCACCTGGTTCGGTCCAGGCGTTATGCAGATCGCCCACGGCGCGCCCGCGGAAAATGTCCCGGAGGTCGCGTTCGGGTCGACCGGATTACCGATCACCGGCTTTGTCGCCTTGTCGAACGGCACGTCGATCGTGATCGCGCGCAGAATGTGCCGCTGCCGTCGAATACCTGGATGCGCCGATTGAATCGATCGACGACGTAGCCATTGCCCTGCGCGTCGGCGGCGATGCTGCGAGGCGTGTTGAACTCGCCCGGCTTGTCGCCGTGCGTGCCCCACGACATCACCCAGTTGCCATCCTTGTCCACCTTGGCAACGCGCGAATTGATGTAACCGTCACTGATGAAGATGTTGCCGGCCGGATCCCAGGTCACGTCCGTGACCTGGCGAAAGCGCCCGTCTTCGGCCGGCAGCTGTGGCTTCGGGTGCTTCAGGGGAGCGGTGTCCTCATCGCTCGCCTCTTGCTTGCGGCCGAGCACCATGAGCACCCTGCCCTCGGGACTGAACTTAACGACATCGTCCGACCCCTTGTCAGTGCACCAGATGTTGTCGTCGCGATCGACGCCGACCGTATGCGCGAACGGCCAAGCGTAGAGGCTCTTGCCGATCTCACACACGAAACGGCCGTTCTCGTCGAACTCGAGCAACTGCGCGGCCGCGGCAGCGTAGGCCGGTCCTGTGGTGCTTCCGCGCGAGAAGACGAAGACATGGCCCTTCGAATTGACCGCCACTCCCGAGGCCTCGCCAAGGTACAGGTCCTTCGGCATCTTGATCGCATCGGGCACCGAGTCGAAGGCGATCTGTGGCACCGGAGTCTGGGCGTCGGCGACCGCGGCGCCGAGCAAGCCTATGAGAAAAGGATTGGCTTCACTGGGTGCTCCGGTTGAGCGGCAATTTGGCCGCAAACAGACACTATGGCGAACGATCGGATCGGACGAATAGCACTTGCCCGGAGTCGAGCCACGGTCCAGGCATCTGGGGGGCCGCCCTGTTCCTGGTGCGGCTCCTGACCACGCTGAACCCGTTCGGGGTCAGAGCTGGCGTGCGGCTGCTGGTCGCCGGCCTCGTCATCGTGGCCGTGATCACGGCTGCCGGTGGCCCCGCTGCGCAGCGCTGAGGAACCGACGTACATCGCCCGTCCCGCGGTAGTCATGCGGCCTTGCGGAACCCGTGCGGCGGCCCTTGAGGCGGAGAAGGTCGGGAAGGTTGGGCCGAAGGTTTGAGGTCATACTTAAAGTACATAGTTGCGCATTCGCACTGAGCCTGGTCCCAACATGCCCGCCTTTCGATACCGCGGCGTCTTTCCGGTGGTGCCGACGACGTTCGACGACAACGGCGGGCTCGACCTCGAAAGCCAGAAGCGCTGCGTCGACTTCATGATCGACGCAGGCTCCGACGGGCTGTGCATCCTCGCCAACTTTTCCGAGCAGTTCGTGCTCTCGGACGATGAACGCGAGACGCTCACGCGGACGATCCTCGAGCATGTTGCAGGGCGCGTGCCGGTGATCGTCACGACGACGCATTTCGGCACGCGCGTCTGCGTCGAGCGCAGCCGCCGCGCTCAGGCGCAAGGCGCGGCGATGGTGATGGCGATGCCGCCCTACCACGGTGCGACGATCCGAGTGCCGGAGGCGCTGGTCCAGCAGTTCTTCACGACCCTGTCGGACGCCCTGGCGATTCCCATCATGGTCCAGGACGCGCCGGTCAGCGGCACGCCGATGAGCGCGGCCTTTCTCGCGCGGCTGGCGACGCAGACGGAGCACGTCCGTTACTTCAAGATCGAGACTGCGGGCGCGGCGTCGAAACTGCGCGAGCTCATCCGCCTCGGTGGCGCGGCGATCGAAGGTCCGTGGGACGGCGAAGAGGGCATCACGCTGCTGGCCGACCTCGACGCCGGCGCCACCGGTGCGATGACCGGTGGCGGCTACCCCGACGGCATGAGACGCATCGTCGACGCCCACGCGGCGGGCCGGCGCGAAGACGCCGTCACTGCATACACGCGCTGGCTGCCGCTCATCAATTTCGAGAACCGCCAGGCCGGCTTGCTGGCGGCCAAGGCGCTGATGCGCGAAGGCGGCGTCATCGCTTCCGACGCACCGCGTCATCCGTTCCCTGCCCTGCATCCCGAGGCCCGCGCCGGACTGCTCGAGACCGCGCGCCGGCTCGACCCGCTGGTGCTGCGCTGGCGCCGCTAAGGCCGGCGCGCCGAACGACTATCGCAAACGCAAAGGAGACACAACATGCAGCTTTTCAAGGCCCTCGCTCTCATCGCGGCAGCCGTCGCGTCGGTCGCCGCCGGCCCGACGCAGGCACAGGAGAAGGGAACCGTCGGCGTGTCGATGCCGACCAAGTCGTCCGCGCGCTGGATCTCCGATGGCGACAGCATGGTCAAGTCGCTCAAGGAGAAAGGCTACAAGGCCGACCTTCAGTACGCGGAGGACGACATCCCGAACCAGCTCGCGCAGGTCGAGAACATGATCACCAAGAAGGTGAAGGTGCTCGTAATCGCCGCCATCGACGGGACGACGCTGTCGAACGCGCTGCAGAAAGCGGCGGACAACGGTATCAAGGTCATCGCCTACGACCGGCTCATCCGCGGCTCGAAGAACGTCGACTACTACGCCACCTTCGACAACTTCCAGGTCGGCGTACTGCAGGCGAACTCGATCGTCGAAAAGCTGGGGCTCAAGCAGGGCAAGGGGCCGTTCAACATCGAGCTGTTCGGCGGCTCACCCGACGACAATAACGCCTTCTTCTTCTACGACGGCGCGATGTCGGTGCTGAAGCCCTACCTCGACAGCGGCAAGCTCGTGGTGCGCAGCAAGCAGATGGGCATGGACAAGGTCGGCACGCTACGCTGGGACGGCGCAGTGGCGCAAGCGCGGATGGACAACCTGCTGAGCGCCTTTTACGGCAACGCCCGCGTCGACGCGGTGCTGTCGCCCTACGACGGCCTGTCGATCGGCATCCTATCGTCGCTCAAGGGCGTGGGCTACGGCTCGCCGAAGCAGCCGATGCCGGTGGTCACCGGCCAGGACGCGGAGGTGCCCTCGGTGAAGTCGATCCTGCGCGACGAGCAGACCTCGACCGTCTTCAAGGACACGCGCGAGCTGGCCAAGGTGACCGTGAACATGATCGACGAGATGCTGAGCGGCAAGAAGGTCGAAATCAACGACACCAAGACCTACAACAACGGCGTCAAGGTCGTGCCGTCGTATCTCCTGAAGCCGGTGGGCGTCGACGTCTCTAATTGGAAGCCGGTGCTGATCGACAGCGGCTACTACAAGGAGTCGCAGATCCGCTGAGGCACGCAGGAGGCTGCGCCATGGGCCTGCTTGAGATGCGCGGCATCGGCAAGCGCTTCCACGGCGTGACCGCTCTCGGCGACGTGAGCCTTGACGTCGAGGACGGCGAGATCCACGCCGTGGTCGGCGAGAACGGCGCCGGCAAGTCGACGCTGATGAAGGTGCTCAGCGGGGTCTATCAGCATGGCGAGTACGAAGGCTCGATCGTCTTCGGCGGCCAGGAGCGGCGCTTCACCGGCATCCACGACAGCGAGCGCGCCGGAATCATCATCATCCATCAGGAGCTTGCCCTGGTGCCGCTGCTGTCGATCGCGGAGAACATCTTCCTCGGTAACGAACTGGCACGGGGCGGCGTCATCGACTGGTTCGCGGCCTACGCCAAGACCCAGGCGCTGCTGCTCAAGGTCGGGCTCGACGAGCGCCCGGGCACCCTGGTCACCGACCTCGGCGTGGGCAAGCAGCAGCTGGTGGAAATCGCCAAGGCGCTGTCGAAGGAGGTCAAGCTGCTGATCCTCGACGAGCCGACTGCGAGCCTGAACGAAACCGACAGCGACGCGCTGCTCGCGCTGCTGCTCGAGTTGAAGGCGCATGGCATCGCCTGCATCCTGATCTCCCACAAGCTGAACGAGGTCGCCCGGGTCGCTGATCGGATCACTGTCATCCGCGACGGGGCACTGGTGCGGAGCTTCGATTGCCGGGCCGGTGCGGCGAACGAAGATGAATTGATCCGGGCCATGGTCGGCCGGCCGATGGCCGACCGTTATCCGAAGCGCGCGCCACGGATCGGCGATACCGCCTTCGAGGTGCGGGACTGGCGCGTGCACCATCCGGAGCATGCCGACCGCCTCGTCGTCAAGGGCGTGAGTCTGCACGCCCGCCGCGGCGAGATCGTCGGCATCGCCGGACTGATGGGCGCCGGCCGCACCGAGCTGGCGATGAGCGTCTTCGGCCGCGCCTGGGGCCGCGGCATCAGCGGCGAGGTCCGGATCGACGGCCGGCCGGTCGACGTCAGCACGATCGGCAAGGCGATCGCGGCGGGGCTCGCCTACGTCACCGAGGATCGCAAGCAATACGGCCTGCTGCTCGAGGACGAGGTCCGGCACAACATCAGCCTGGCCAACCTGCGCGGCGTCTCGAGCGCGGCGGTGATCGACCGCGGCCGCGAGTACCGCGTCGCCGAGGACTACCGGCAGCGCCTGCGCATCCGCTGCTCAAGCGTCTTCCAGGAGGCCGTGAACTTGTCGGGCGGCAACCAGCAGAAGGTGGTGCTCGCCAAGTGGCTGTTCGCGAATCCCGAAGTGCTGATCCTCGACGAGCCGACACGCGGCATTGACGTCGGCGCGAAGTTCGAGATCTACACGCTGATGGCCGAGCTCGCCGCAACCGGCAAGTGCGTGGTCATGATCTCGTCGGAGATGCCCGAGCTGCTCGGCCTCTGCGATCGCATTTACGTCATGAACGAGGGCCGCATGGCGGGCGAGTTCGACCGCTCGGTTGCATCGCAAGAGGCGATCATGCGCTGCATCGTCAACGCCGGAGCGGGCTGATGGACGAGGCCGCTCCTCCCGTGCAACCTGCCGGCGCAACCGAGCGGGCATCGTCACGGTCATATGCCGGCTTCCTGAAGAACAACGTGCGCGAGTACGGCATGCTGATGTCGCTCGTCGCCATCATGGGGCTGTTCCAGTTCCTGACCGACGGCACGTTGCTGCAACCGCTCAACCTGACGAACCTAGTGCTGCAGAACAGCTACATCGTCATCATGGCGCTCGGCATGCTGCTGGTCATCGTCGCCGG
>Ga0068871_100001792_pt1 | contig 14487 bp, 9 predicted proteins | sample KBSMisM72_FD_72750 | JGI IMG/M metagenome (GOLD analysis project Ga0068871, IMG submission 72750) | Miscanthus rhizosphere microbial communities from Kellogg Biological Station, Michigan, USA - KBS Miscanthus M7-2 | ecosystem: Host-associated > Plants > Roots > Rhizosphere > Soil ... | reverse complement strand
CCGGCCTCGCGAATGCCCTGCTTGACCTTCTGCGCGAGCGCGCGCTGGTTGAAGTTGCACGGCATCGTCTCGATCCACGTCGTGGCGACGCCGACGAACGGCCGCGCGATGTCCTCGTCCGTGAAGCCGATCGCCTTGAGCATCGAGCGCGCAGCGGCGCGCTCCGGGCCGTCGGTCATCACGGCCGAGTTGCGCTTCGCGGGATCCGACGGGCGGTCGTACGGGTTCTCGGACATGCCGCCGATTCTAGGCGGCTGCTCGAACCGGCCGGGCTACTTGGCCGCCGCCTTGGCCTTCGCCCTGGCCTTGGCCTTGGCCTTGGCCTTCGCCCTGAGCAGGGCCTTCTGCCTGGCGGTCAGCGGCCGGCACGGCTTCGGCTTCAGCTTCACGCGCTTGCCGTTGACCGTGTGGTACCTCGGCTTCGGCTTCTTGAGCGGGCAGAGCGGGAGCTTCTTCTTCTTGGCCTTGACCACGGGCTTCGTCCCGGATGAGACGCTCGTCGGCGTCGTCGTCGTCGACTTCGGCGTCGTGCTCGGTGCGGCCGGAGGCGCCGCGGGCTGGGCGGGAGGCACCGGCGGGATCCCACTCGGCAGGATCGGCGTGCCGCTACCGCCGACGAGGTACCAGCCGCCGCTGCCGTTCGCGCCGGGCGCTGCGACCAGGGCGTCGCGGTTGCCGCCGTCCACGGACAGGCCCGCCGCGACGGCGCTGCCCGCCTGAGCGCCCACGCCGGCCGGCGCGAGCTTCGTCGAGGGGTTCGCGAGGTCCGACGTCGCGCCGGACACGCCGCGCAGGAGGTACACGGCGCCCGTGTGGGACGCCTCGCCAGGAGAGCCGATCAGCATGTCGACGTGGCCGTCGCCGTCGACGTCGCCGGCTGCCGCGAGCGATGCGCCGAGGCCGGCTCCGGCCTCCGGGCCGTAGATGCGCTGCAGCGGCGGCGAGGCTGCGAGGTCGCGCACGGCCCCCGAGCGCTGGCCGGGCACGACCACGACCGCTCCGGCCCCCTGGCGTCCGACGGGCGAGGCGGAGGACTCGCCGATCGCGATGTCGGGGATGCCGTCGCCGTTCTGGTCGCCGACCCCGGCGATCGAGGAGCCGAGGCCGTCGCCCGCCTGCGCGCCGTCGATGCGGTAGGCCTGTCTGATGGGCGCCTGACTCAGCTGCCAGAGCCTGATCCAGGGGCAGCTGTTGTCGACCACCATGCCGACGCAGCCCGCGTCGATCGGCGGGAGATGGCCGCTGACGATCCAGACGGAGCCCGAGTGCAGACGGCCGTTGAAGCTCGCCTGCGGCGCCCCGACCGCGATGTCGGGCCAGCCGTCGCCCGTGACGTCGCCGACGAGCGCGACGCTCCGGCCGAGGTGCGGCTGCTCGTCGACCGTGAGAGCGGCCTGCGTCGGGAAGTCGGCGTGGAACCAGTACGGATATCCCTTGTCCCAGAGGTCGGAGAGGTCGATGTGCTCGCCCTGCGGCTTGCCGTAGATGCCGATCAGACCGCCGCCGCCCGGGATGTGCAGCGACCCGTCGGGCGCGCCCACCGCGACGTCGCCGAAGCCGTCGCCGTTGACGTCGCCGAGCGCGGCCACCGCGTAGCCCGTGTGCGCGTCCACCACGATGCCGTCGTAGCGGCTGCCGATCGCCGAGTGCGGGGCAGGGCTGATCGGATCGTTGGTCAGGCCGCCGTCGGCGTAGAGCGAGGCCGTGGCGACGTTGGCCGGAGAGTGCGAGCCGAAGATGACGTACACGGCTCCGCCGCCGCTCTTGCCCGGAGCGCCCGCCATCGGCGCGCCGATCACGACGTCGTTGAGGCCGTCGTTGTTCATGTCCTCGCCCGTGATCGAGAACCCCAGCATCTCGCCGGCGTGGCCCGTGATCGTGTACGAGGCGGATCCGGGATTGAGCGCGGTCGGCGTGGGCGGCAGCGCGCCCGCGTGCCCGAGGAAGACGTAGACGACGCCGGCGTCGGCATTGGCCGAAGGCAGGCCGATCGCGTAGTCGCCGATGTTGTCGCCGTTGACGTCGCCCAGATGCGCCACGGTCGACAGCGACCCGGTGCCGTTCGTCAGTCCGAACGGCGGGACGGACGTGTCTGGCAGCGCTCCGCTGCCGATGCTGCTCGAGAAGACGCCGAAGCCGACGATCGCGGCGACGAGTCCGAGCACGTATCCAGGTCGGCGCAGCACTACGTTCCCTTCATCACCGTTGCAGTCTTGGGTCGCGGCCGGCACGGCGCGGGCCTCACCTTCACGCGCTTGCCCCGCACCATGCGGTACTTCGGCTTCGCCTTCTTGAGCGGGCAGAGCGGGAGCTTCTTCTTGGCCGTCCGCTTGGCCGCCGGCTTGGCGGATGCCGTGGATGTCGTCGTGGACGTCGCGGCCTGGGTGACGACGGTGCCCTCGGGAACGACGACCGGGGAGCCGCTCGTCGTCACGGGTGGCGCAGGCGGCGCGGCCGGGGGAGAGGGCGGCGTCGCCGGCGGCGACGGAGGGGTCGGCGGCGGAGGCGGTGGGCTCGCCGGGGGCGGCGGAGGCGGCGACGGAGGGGTCGGCGGCGGAGCCGGCGGGCTCGGCGGCGGGGGCAGCACGGGCGTCCCGCTCCCGCCCACGACGAACCAGCCGCCGCTGCCGTTGGCGCCCGGCGCTGCGACGAGCGAGTCGGCGCCTGCGCCGTCGATCGCGAGGCCCGCGGCGACGGCGCTGCCGGTCAGCGAGCCGGGTCCGGCGGGCGCGATCTTGGACGAGGCGAGGGCGAGATCCGAGGTCGTCCCGGGGGCGATCGTGGCGAGGTAGGCCGCGCCCGCGGAGGCTGCCTCGCCGGGCGCGCCGGCGAGCACGGCCGCGTGCCCGCCGAACTCCCCCGCGGCAGCCAGCGAGGCGCCCAGGCCGGCGCCGGCCTCGGGGCCGTCGACCGTCTGCAGGGGAGGCGTGACCGCGAGGTTGCGCGTCGCCTGCCCCGACTGGCCGGGCACGAGGACGATCTCGCCTGCGCCGAGGCGACCCTGCGGCGAGGCGCCCGACGCGCCGATCGCGAGGTCGCGGATGCCGTCGCCGGTCTGATCGCCGACGCCCGCGAGCGACGAGCCGAGGCGGTCGCCGGGAGCAGCGCCGTCGATGCGGTAGCCCTGCCCGGCGGTCAGCGTGTGGAGCTTGATCCACGGGCAGACACCGATCGGATCGGCCTGCGTGCAGCCGACGATGGGAGCGATCCGCCCGCTGATGATCCACACGGAGCCGGAATCGGTCCCGTTGAAGTCGGCCTGCGGTGCGCCGATTGCGATGTCCGGCAGGCCGTCGCCGGTCATGTCGCCCACGCTGGCGACGCTCGCACCCGCATGCTGGTCGACCATCGCGACGTGCCCGGTCGCCGGGTTGTCGGTGTCCGGGAAGTCGGCGTGGAAGAAGTACGGGTACGACTTCTCCCAGAGGTCGGTCAGCGTGACGCGCACGCCCTGGGCCTTGCCGTAGAGCACGGCGACGCCGCCGCCTCCCGGCAGGTGGAGGTTGGCATCCGGCGCGCCCACGGCGAGATCGCCGAAGCCGTCGCCGTTGACGTCGGGGAGGGCCGCGAGCGCCATGCCCGTGTGCGAGTTCTGCTGGAAGCCGTCGTAGCGGCTGCCCACCGTCGAGAAGGCAGGCACGGGATCGGTGCTCAGGCCGGTGCCCGACAGCGTCGTGGTCGCGACGTCGATGGGGTGCGGCGAGCCGAAGACGACGTAGACGGCGCCGCCGCCGCTCTTGCCCGGCGCGCCGGCCATGGGAGCGCCGATGGCGATGTCGGCGAGGCCGTCGTCGTTGACGTCGTTGCCGACGACCGTGTAGCCCAGCATCTCGCCCGCGTGCCCGACGATCCGGAACGAGGCGTCCGCGAGGTCGAGCGCCGTGGGCGTGGAGGGCAGCGGCGTGCCGGCCTGGCCGAGGAAGACGTAGACGACCCCGGCGTCGGAATTCGCCGACGGCAGCCCGACGGCGTAGTCGCCGATGTGGTCGCCGTTGACGTCGCCGAGCTCCGCGACGGTCGAGAGCGAGCCGGCGCCGGCAGTCGCACCGAACGGCGGCAGCGAGTCGGTGGGCAGTGCGCCGGTGCCGATGCTGCTCGAGAACACGCCGAAGCCGACGATCGCGATCGTCAGCGCGAGCATGGTGCGGGGCTGTCGCAGGAGCCGTCGGTTCATGCCGCCGCCGGTTCCCGTCTCACGCGCGCGGGCATGGTGATCCGCGGCGCTGCCGGGACGCGCGCCAAAGTGAGCCGTCGCTGAAGAGCCATCGCCTGTGGTCGTGCCCCGTTCCACCCGGAAAATCGGACTCCATCAACAGAGTGTGGGGAGGGGCGCCGGTGCACCACGAACCTCCGACCGGGGCGGACCTGCCCGAACGGGGGGCTGCTGCGGGCTGCCGCGAGGAGGCCGCCTAACCGCAGCCCGCCCCACACGTCTGAGTGGCGACGGGTGTGCGTCAGGCACATCCGCATAGTTGCCCGCGCCCGCCCTGCCTGGTACAACCCCGGGTCACACGACGGCGACTGGCGGGTCCGCCAACCAAGGAGGCACTACCACATGAAGTTGAGGAGATTTACGGTTGCGCTCGCGCTCGTCGCGCTCGTCGCCGCGGTCACCACGGCGACCAGCGTCGCGCGCTCGACCTCGTCGAACCGGCTCGCGGGTCTACCGAACACCTGCCACACGTTCGGCAAGGGCAAGTACGTGATCGCCAGCGACCTGCCCCTGCAGGGCTCGCTGCGCCCGCTCGCGGTCCAGATCGTCGCGGCCATCCGCCTCGAGCTGAAGCAGATGAACTTCAAGATCGGCGACAAGACGATCACCTACGCCTCCTGCGACGACTCCACGGCGGCCAAGGGCTCGTGGGATTCGCAGACGTGCACGAACAACGCCAACGGCTACAAGACGGTCAAGAACTTCTTGGGCCTCATCGGCACGTTCAACTCCGGCTGCGCCGAGATCATCGCCCCGATCCTGAACCGCGCTCCGGGCGGCGGGATCGCGATGGTCAGCCCGGCCAACACGTACGTCGGGCTCACCAAGCCGACAGGCGTGCCCGGTGAGCCGGGCAAGTACTTCCCGTCCGGCAAGCGCAACTACGCGCGTGTCGCCGTGCCGGACAACTTCCAGGGCGCTGCGGACGCGACGTTCCTTCAGCAGAAGGGCATCAAGAGCGTCTACGTCCTGAACGACGGCGAGGCCTACGGCAGCGGCATTGCGAACAACTTCGTCAATGCGGCCAAGGCGCTCGGCATCACGGTGCTCGGCAACGACAAGTGGGACGCCAACCAGCCCGACTACCAGTCGCTGTTCCAGGCGATCGCCCCCAAGAACCCCCAGGCGATCTTCCTCGGCGGCCTGATCTCGCTGCACGGCGGCCAGTTGATCAAGGACAAGGTCAAGGTCCTCGGCGACAACAGCAAGGTCCTGCTGCTCGGCCCTGACGGCTTCAACGACTCCGCGACGGTCACCGACGCGGGCGCCGCAGCCGAGGGCATGTACGTCACGATCGGCGGCCAGGACCCGAACGCCCTGACCAACGCGACCGGCAAGGCCTTCGTGGCCGCGTACAAGAAGACCTACAAGGTCGACCACCTCGAGGCCTACACGGCCTATGGCGCACAGGCCTTCCTCGTGCTCGCGAACGCGATCGCCAAGAGCGACGGCTCGCGCGCGTCGATCACGAAGGGCCTCTACAACCAGACGTTCCCGAAGGGTGTCATCGGGTCGTTCAAGATCGACAACACCGGCGATCCCAACCTCGGTGGCGTCACGGTCGATCAGTACGTGGGTGGCGCGCAGAAGATCATCACGGTGATCAATCCGCCGGCCTCCCTGGCAATCAAGGCACTCGGCTAACCACTTCGAGCTAGCCGAACAAGGAACGACCGGAGGAGCGCGAGGATGGCGTCCGACAGCGCCGCACGTCGGCCCATCCTCGCGCTCGCTCCGCGTTTGCGGGGCCGCCTGATCACGATCGTGGGCATCGGCCTACTGGTGCTCGTCGCGATCTGGCTGGTCGTGAACTTCGTGATCGATCCCCAGCAGTTCGTGCTGGTCTTCCTCGCGGGCATCACGAACGGCTCGATCTACGCGCTCGTCGCGCTCGGGTACACGATCGTCTACGGCATCCTCGAGCTCATCAACTTCGCCCACGGCGACGTGTTCACGTGGGGGGCGATGGTGACCTACACCGTCGCGGTGAGCTGGGTCGGGCTCGACGGCTCACAGACCGGTTTCTACCTCTTCGTATCGCTCCTGCTCGCGCTCATCTGCTCGGCCATCTTCTGCGCGACTCTCAACATGGCGATCGAGCGCGTCGCGTACCGGCGCTTACGCAATGCACCACGACTGGCGCCGCTGATCACGGCGATCGGCATGTCGTTCGTGCTGTCGAACCTGATCGGCGTCATCTTCGGCTTCTCGTACAAGAGCTCCAATGCGCTCCTGCCGACCGGAGCCGTCTTCTACATCGGCGACCAGCCCTACGGCTGGGACAAGCTGATCGTGCTGCTGATCACCGTGCCCGTGCTGCTCGGGCTCGTCTGGCTGGTCAAGCTCACGCGCTGGGGCAAGGCGATGCGCGCGACCGCGCAGGATCGCGATGCCGCACGGCTGATGGGCATCGACGTCGATCACGCGATCTCGTTCGCGTTCGGCCTCGGCGGGCTGCTCGCGGGTGTCGGCGGCTTCGTCTACTTCGCGTACTTCACGCAGGCGCGCTTCGATCTCGGCTTCCGGCTCGGGCTGTTCGCATTCACGGCCGCCGTGCTCGGCGGCATCGGCAACATGGCGGGGGCCGCGCTCGGCGGCTACCTGATCGGCCTGATCGAGAACTTCAACAACGGCCTCTCCTGGCACACGCCCGGTCCGGATTGGACGGAGTCGATCGTCTTCATCCTGCTCATCCTGATCCTCGTCTTCCGGCCGCAGGGCTTGCTCGGCGAGCAACTCTCGACACGGGCATGATGGAATCGCTGAGGGCGCGGATCCCCACGCGCGCTGCCTTCGGCGTGCTGCTCGCGTTCCTGATCCTCTACCCGTGGCTCTACCACCACGTCCTGCCGCAGGACACGCAGTGGATTCCCGATACGTCGACCGCGTTCGTGATCGTCGCGTTCACGGTCATGGGCGTCGGGCTGAACGTCGTCGTCGGGTATGCAGGCCTTCTCGACCTCGGGTATGTCGCGTTCTTCGCCGCCGGCGCGTACGTGGCCGGCTGGTTCGCCTCGCAGCAGTTCGGGGGCGGCCTGCACAGCCCGCGCAGCTGGATCTTCGGTGGAACGGTGCCCAGCGGCACGCTGGGGATCCACCTCACGCCCTGGCTCGTGATCGTGCTCGCAGCCGTCTTCGCGGCGCTGCTCGGCGTTCTCATCGGGCTGCCCACGCTGCGCCTGCGCGGTGACTACCTCGCGATCGTGACGCTCGGCTTCGGCGAGATCATCCCGCAGTTCGTACGCAACGGCGATCACATCGGCGGCTTCAACCTGACGAACGGCTCGTTCGGGCTCACGGGCATCGACGGCCTCGGGTTCGGCACGGGGGTGCACAGCGCACTGCCGTTCCTGCCCAGCAACTTCGTCGAGCAGGTCGACTCGACCTGGTACTACTGGACGGCGCTCGCGCTGCTCGGCATCGCCATAGCGACGTCGCTGCTCCTGCGCGACTCGCGCCTCGGCCGTGCCTGGGTGGCGATTCGCGAGGACGAGGACGCGGCCGCCGCGATGGGCATTCCGCTCATGCGCCTCAAGACGCTGGCCTACCTCATCGGCGCGTTCTTCGGGGGTGCTGCCGGCTGCCTGATCACGCTCCAGGCAGGAGCGACGTCACCGAATGCCTTCAACCTCCAGGTCTCGATCTTCGTTCTCTGCATGGTCATCCTCGGCGGCATGGGCAACGTCTGGGGCGTCGCGCTCGGCGGCTTCGTGCTGGCCTACGTCAACTACCAGGGGCTGTTCGCCGCCGGTCACACGTTCAACTCGGTGACCGGGGCCGACATCGACATCTCGGAGTACTCGTACCTCATCTACGGCGTCGCGATCGTGTCGTTCATGCTCTTCCGGCCCGAAGGCCTGCTGCCGAGCGCACGCCGGCGCCACGAGTTCCACGAGGAAGAGGAACTCGAGGAACTGATCGAGGCGCAGCCCATATGAGCGAAGAACTGCTGCTCGACGCACGTGCCGTGCGCAAGGAATTCGGCGGCCTGGTGGCGGTCGACGACGTCGACTTCGTCGTGCCGCGTGGCTCGATCACGAGCCTGATCGGGCCGAACGGGGCGGGCAAGACGACGTTCTTCAACATGCTGACGGGCGCCTACACGCCGACGGCGGGCGAGATCGTGTTCGACGGCCAGGACATCGCCGGACTGCCACAGCACCAGATCACCGCCCTCGGCATCGGCCGCACGTTCCAGAACATCCGCCTCTTCGGCACGATGACGTCGCTCGAGAACACGCTCGTGGGCATGCACTGCCGCATGCATGCCGGCATCTTCCGCAGCATCGCGCGCTCGCCGCTGCAGCGCCGCGAGGAGGCCGCGTCGCGCGAGAAGGCGCGCGCGCTGCTCGACTATTGCGGCTTGCCGAAGCGCGCCGAGCATGAGTACGCCCGCAACCTGGCCTACGGCGATCAGCGCCGCCTCGAGGTGGCGCGCGCGCTCGCGACCGAGCCCAAGCTGCTGCTCCTCGATGAGCCCACCGCCGGCATGAACCCGCAGGAGACGGCGGCGTTCACCGCGTTCGTGCGCAAGATGCGCGACGAGCGCAGCCTCACGGTGCTGCTGATCGAGCACGACATGAGGGTCGTGCTCGGCGTCTCCGAGCGCGTCACGGTGCTCGACCACGGCGAGAAGATCGCCGAGGGTGCGCCCACCGAGGTGACCGCGAACGAGCGGGTGCGCGAGGCGTACCTCGGCACGAGGTCGTCGGCGTGAGCGCTCCTGCGACAGGCGCGTCGGCGACCCCGCTGCTCGCCCTGGACGGCGTGCACGCCTACTACGGCGCGATCCACGCCCTCAAGGGCGTCTCGCTGGTCGTGGGCGACGGCGAGATCGTCACGCTGCTGGGCGCGAACGGCGCCGGCAAGTCGACCACCCTGAAGACGATCTCGGGACTCCTGCGGCCGCGCAAGGGCACCATCCAGTTCGACGGCGACGACCTGACGCGCCGCAGCGCGACGCAGATCGTCAAGGCGGGCGTGGCGCAGTCGCCGGAGGGCCGGCGCCTGTTCGGGCGCATGACCGTGATCGAGAACCTCGAGATGGGGGCCTTCCAGCGCTCGGACAAGGCGGCGATCGCCGAGGACCTGACGCGGGTCTTCGATCTCTTCCCGCGTCTCGCCGAGCGGCGCTCGCAGAAGGCCGGCACGCTCTCGGGCGGCGAGCAGCAGATGTGCGCCATGGGCCGTGCGCTGCTGGCGCGGCCGCGCCTGCTGCTGCTGGACGAGCCTTCGATGGGTCTCGCGCCCGTGCTCGTCGAGCGCATCTTCGAGGTCATCGTCGAGATCAATGGCCAGGGCACCACGGTGCTGCTCGTCGAGCAGAACGCCCTGATGGCCCTCGAGATCGCGCACCGCGGCTACGTGCTCGGCACGGGCAAGGTCGCCCTCTCCGACACGGCCGAGGCGCTGCGGGGCAACGAGGCCGTGCGCAAGACCTATCTCGGCGAGGACTAGGACTCTCCGAGGCGCACGACGTCGTCGGCCCGCTCCGTGAGCAGGACGTCGTGCGTGGCGCAGATGACCGCGGCATCCGAGAGGCGCGCGGCGCCGACCAGCAGGCCGGCGACGAGCGCGGCGCTCTCCTGGTCGAGGCGCGCGGTGGGCTCGTCCAGCAGCACGACGTCGGGCCGCCGGGCGAGTGCGCGCGCGATCGCGACTCGCTGCCGCTCCCCCGCCGAGAGGCGATCCGCGGCGCGCTCGATGCAATCTCCCAGGCCGAGGCGCTCCAGCCACGCGCGCGCCTCGGGCTCGTGCTCCGGCGTGCGACCGCCGTGCTGGATCTCCTGGGCGAGCAGCACGTTCTCGAGCGCCGTGGCGAACGGGACGAGGCCCGGCTCCTGACCGACCCAGCCGATGTGATCGCGGCGGTGTGCGGCCAGCGCCTCGCGGTCGAGGCCGCCGAGATCGGCGCCGGCGACGACGAGCGTGCCCGCGTCCGGGCGCTCCAGGCCGGCGATGAGGTGGAGAAGCGTGGTCTTGCCCGAGCCGGAGCGCCCCTCGACCGCGACCAGCCGGCCGCGCGTGAAGGCGGCCTCGAAGCCCGACAGCACACTGTGTGCACGGGCTCCGCCGCCGTAGCTCTTGCCGACCCCGCGCAGCTCGCACACGACCTCGCCGCCGACCGGCGCCTCGCCTGCGGGCGCCTCGACCGCCACGCGACCCTCGCCGTCGCCGGAGAGCGCCACCTGCCCCGCGTCCGCCCGCCAGCTCGCGCGCCCGGAGATGCCCGCCTCGTCGCGGGCGCTCTCGGGCAGCCGCACCCAGCCACCGCGGCCGACGACGAGCCGGTGGGAGCCGCCTCGCACCAGCTCGCCGCTGATGCGCCCGTCCCGGACGTGCACGACGCGGTCGGCGAGGTCGGTGGCGGCTTCGTCGTGGCTCACGATCACCAGCGTCGTCCCGCTGCGGGCGACCATCTCCCCGAGTAGCCGGTAGACCGTGCGCGCGGTGCGCCCGTCGAGCTCGCCCGCGGGCTCGTCCGCCAGGAGCAGCGCAGGCGCATGCGCGAGCGCCGCGCAGGCCGCGACGCGCTGCTGCTCGCCGCCCGAGAGCGCCGAGGGCGGGTCGTCGGCGCGGTCTGCGAGGCCCATGCCGTCGAGCAGCTCCAGCGCGCGCGCTCGCCGCTCGCTCACCGAGACCCCTCCCAGGGCCAGCGGCAGCGCGACGTTGTCGGCGCAGGAGAGGGCGGGGGAGAGTGCGCGCGCGTAGTGCTGGTCGAGGAAGCCGAGCTCCCGCGAGCGGAACGCCGCCGCCCGGCGTGCGCCCAGGCGCATGACATCCACGCCGAGCGTGCGCGCGACGCCGGCGGACGGTCGATCGAAGCCCGCGGCGATCCGCAGAAGCGAGCTCTTGCCCGACCCGCTCGGGCCGAGCACGACGCAGCGCTCGCCCCGCGCGACCGAGAGCGTCATCCCCTGGAGCGCCACGGCGCCCGTAGCGCTGTCCGCGTGGATGCGGAAGACGTCGCGGAGCTCGAGTGCGAGTGCCTCGCTCATTCGGCCCACTGCTCCCCGGTCACTCCCCGCCCGGCAGCGCCGCGGCGGTAGGCGACGAGCAGCGCCGCCTCGACCAGCAGCGCGGCGAGGATCGCGAGGCCTGCGGCGGCGGCGGCGATGGTGAGCCACGGCGTGATGCGCTGGAGGGGCGGATCCGGCACGGCGAGCGTGGCGTCGACGGCGAGCAGGCGGCCCGTCGCGACGGCCAGCCCGATGCCGAGCGCGACGCCGGCGACAACGCCGAGCAGGGCGAGGCCGAGGGCGCGCCAGCGCACACAGGCGCGGAGCGCGCGCGGGCCGGCGCCCTGCGACTCGAGATCGAACAGGCTGTCGCCCTCGTCGCGCAGGAATCCCATCGTCGCGAGCGCGACGCCGAGCAGTGCGAGCGCGAGCGCAGCGAGCGCCGCGGCCACCAGCGACGAGACGATGCCACGGGCAATCGGATCGCTTTGCAGCTCAGAGTGGATCGCGGAGCGCGACGACACGTCGAGCGCGGCGAAGGGCGGCTTGCGCAACGCCGCAGCGACCTGCGCCGATGCCGCGGCAGGGGTCGAGAGCCACAGCTCGTCGGGGATCGAGGCCGGCAGGTCGTCGGCTCCGAGTGCGGAGGCGAGCGACGACTCGTCGGCCAGTACGAAGCTGTCGCCGGAGTCCTGCGTGGTCGGGAAGCGCTGTGCCCGTGCCACGAGCCGCGCGTGCACGACCTGCCCGCCGAACGACAGCTCGAGCGCGCCGCCGGCGCCCGCCGTGGCGGCCACATCGGGACTCGCGACGACAGGCAGGCGGCGGGTGTCGAACGGCTGCCGAGGCCGGACCACGGCCTGCTCGGACGTGTCGATCAGGTAGCGCAGGGTCAGTCCCGGGCCGGCCCTGGACGCGTCGACACCGCCGTGGCCGCCCCACGCAGCGAGGGGTGCGAGGCCGACGGGGCCGCTCGGAGTGACGGCGACCAGCGGGCCGAGGGCGAGCACGCCGGTGAATCCCTTCGCCGCGTTGCGGCCCTCGGCGCCGCCATGCGCCGCCGAGCGCTGCTCGTTGCTGGGAAGCTGGAGCAGGATCGCGGTCACGCGCCCACCGCGAAGCGCAGCAGGCACGCGCACCCGCAGCACCTGATCGATCCCCTTGTCCGGAACGGGTGGCCGCAATTGCGCTGCGTCGCCGTCGGCCGTGCGCACGACCAGGACGAGCTGCACCGGGCTGCCCGTCATCCGCACCGGGAGAGTGAGCTGCGTCGCCCCGCGCGGGATCGTCAGGCCGGCCAGCGCGACCGGCGAGCGCGGTCGCAGCAACCGCGCGAGCTCGGCCGGCGACTGCTCGGCGAAGTCGCTGCGCCAGCCGTGCAGATGTGGCAGGACGCCGGCCGGGACGCCCAGCACGGTCGGCGTCAGCGGCGATCCGCGCGATCCCGCGGCGTCGGCGACCTGGCGCAGGACCGGCCACGCAGCGACGCCCGGCGCGAGCGCGCGATAGTGCGTGAGCGAGGCCGCATCACGTGGCGCCACGAGCGCTGCGCCCTCGTTGAGCGTGTAGTCGAGCGGTACCGCGTAGGCCGCGCGCTCGCTGCTCGAGCTGTCGAGCGTCGCCCGGTACGACAGCGCGAACGTCGCGAGGCCGACGGAGACGGCGAGGAAGCCCGCAACGCCCGCGGCGCGCGATGGGGAGCGGTGGAGGGCCAGCAGCGCAAGGCGCAGCGTGACCGGGGCTCTGCCCGAAGCACGCAGGCCTGCACGGATCGCCGGCTCGAGCAGCCGGCCCAGCAGGACGGCGAAGGCGAAGCTCGCGAGCAGGGGCGTCGCCGCCAGCGTGAACGCCGGCCCGGCGCTGAGCGTCCCCTCGTCGCGCGAGCCGCCGGCCAGGAGGAGGACGAGTGCGACAACCGCGCCGACGGCGGCCATGTCCACGGGCCGCACGCCCGATGGGCGGCCGCCCGCGGGCCTGCACAGGGCGAGTGCGACCACCGCGAGCGCACCCAGCGACCCCGCCGCGACGAGCGCGACGCTCGCGGGCGTGCCGAGGCCGTGCGAGAGCGCCGGGCTGACGGGCACGTGCGACCGGTGCGCGATGAGCGCGACTGCCGCGATTCCGATTGCAAGACCTGCCGCGACGCCCGGCAGGACGGCCGAGAGCGACTCCGCCAGGACGAACGCCGCCTGCTGCGAGAGCGTCGCGCCACGCTGGCCGAGCCGGCGCAACTCGGCGCGCACGTCGCGCCGCAGGGCGCCGGCGGTCAGCCCTGCGAAGGCGAGCAGGAGCACGGCTGCGGCGCCACCGACGAGCAGGACGCGCCGCGACGCGGTGCTCCCGGCGGAGCGCGCGTCGGCGAGCGCATCATCGGGCGCGGTGACGCCGAACTGCCCGTTGGCGGCCGTCAGGCGGGCCTCCGCGCGGCCCTCGGTCGCAAGCAGCCGGTCGATGTCCCAGACGTGGGCGCTGCCGGGGTCGAAGGCGGCGGTCCAGCCGTAGCTGCGCGAGAACAGCAGCAGCGGTGGTAGCGACGCGAGGCCGCGGACGCTCGACGAGAGGAGCACGGGCTCCGGGCGGATGCCGCCGTCCGAGGGCTGTGTCGAGAGGCCGCTGGCGCCGAACGGCACGAGCGAGGTGAGCGTCCCCCGGCCCACGACGGCCAGCCGGATGCCGTACTCGTCGACGCGGCGCAGCTTCGTGCCGCCGACCTGGACGACCTCGCAGCGCGCCGGCGTGCAGGCCTGCGGCATCCGGCCGGAGGTCAGGTGAACGTAGCGATCGAGACCGCTGACGGCCGCGAGCTTGACGAGACCGGCCCCGAAGCGCACGTCGTTGAGCTCGACGGAGCGTGTCAGGGGCTGGTCGGTGAGCGAGCCTGCGGCGCGCTGCGCGCTGCGGTCGAGCGCGGGATATCCGCCCGGTGCGATCTGGCCGGACCAGGCGACGCGCAGGGCGCGCTCGGCGGGAGGCAGCGACGCCAGCGCATGCCGCAGAGCGAGGTCCTCGGAGACAGCGCTGCCTCCGGCGACGCCCGTCAGGAATGCGACCGCGACCGTCACTCCGGCACTCACGAGCAGCGCGCGCCCGGGGCGCGCGCGCACGCGCCGGCCCGTCACGGTGAGCACGGCGGTCGCGCGTCGCCAGCGCGCGCTGCGGTGCGCGCCGGCAGCGCTGTGCGTGGGGATGGCGGGCTCGTTCACGTCGGCTGAGCTCCAAACGATACGGTGGACGGCGCGTGTGTGCGGCTTTCGCGAAACACGGCACGGCCCGCGGGCGATTACGAGGCAGGATGGAAATCCGACCCGACCTGAC
>Ga0068871_100001791_pt1 | contig 14488 bp, 13 predicted proteins | sample KBSMisM72_FD_72750 | JGI IMG/M metagenome (GOLD analysis project Ga0068871, IMG submission 72750) | Miscanthus rhizosphere microbial communities from Kellogg Biological Station, Michigan, USA - KBS Miscanthus M7-2 | ecosystem: Host-associated > Plants > Roots > Rhizosphere > Soil ... | reverse complement strand
AAGAATGCTGGGCGGACGGTTGTGGTGGAAGCGCTTGGCGAGCGCCACCCCGTACTCCTGATCGTAAACCCACTTCTGGCTGCGCGTGTAACCGATCCCCTGAATGGCGCCGCCGTGCAGTTGTCCCTCCAGGCCTCGCGGGTTGACGACGGTGCCGCAATCGGCGACACAAAGGAAATCCAGCACCTTATACTCGCCGGTTTCGGTGTCCACCTCGACCTCGGCGAAGCTGGCCACAAAAGCCTGCGTATTTCCCTTGCGGCCGTAGTTGTCCTTGGCGATGCCCATCAGCCCAATGCCGGCCAGCGCTTTCGCCGATTCCTTGGTCATCACGTTGAGGTCCGCGGCGACTTCGTGTCCGTCGTACTTGCCGCCCATTTCGATCGCGCGCTTCGCGGCCTGCGCGTAGCTCATGCCGCTGCCGGGGTTGCCCTTGCGGAACACTCGCTGATTCCCGATGGTGTAGTCCTCGGGACGCCCGCCGAATTCCTTTACTGCGATCTCCTGCAGCTTCTGCTTTGCGTCCATGGCCGCGGCGTAGTTGGCGCGCGAAGTCCCGTGAATGGTCTGGCTGCCGCCCTGCCGCGAGCTCCACGGCAGATGCTTCGAGGTGTCTCCCCAAATGACTTCGCATTTTTCCCACGGCATTTCGAGAAACTCGGCCGCCACGCGCGCCGTATCATGCACCGAAAGAGTCCCGATGTTGCCGACGCCCGAATAGATCTTCAGCGTCCCCTCGGGGGTGAGCGCGATCATCCCGTCGAATCCAATGGTGCCTGCGGTGAAATTGGCCAGCGAGACGCCCACGCCGATCACTTTGGTCCCGCTCACCTGGCCGTTGCGCTTCCTGCGCTCGGACCAGTTGAACTTCTCGGCTCCGCGCTCCAGCGCCTCCTTCGCGAACGCACTGGTCATCACGTTCCGTTTGCCGCCCTTCTCCGGGACTCCGAAGGCCGAGCCGGCGGTGGGCGCATTGATCTTGCGGATCTCCACCTCATCGATGCCCAGCTTGCGAGCCGCCTGGCAGATCAGCGGCTCGAACATCACCGTCGATTGCGCGCCGCCGGGGCCGCGCTGCGGGCCGTGCGGAGGCGTGTTGGTCAGCACCGCCGTTCCGCGAAAGCGCATGTTCAACGGCGTGTAATTGGCTGACGCCACCACCGCGCTGGTCCCGTAATCGCCGGCTCTGGCAAAAGGACCATTTGCCTGCACCACGAACATATCTAGCGCGACGATGCGGCCATCCTTGCGGAAACCCATCCTGACGCGCATCACCAGCCCGGCGCGCGCGCGACCGATGAAGTGATCTTCCTCACGCGTAATCCGCATCATCACCGGCCGGCCGGTCTTCTTCGCCAGCATCGCCGGGATCGCCGTATGCATGTGCGTTTCCGGATTCTTTCCGCCAAAACCGCCGCCGACATATTCGCCCAGCAGGACCACGTTCTTGCGGTCGGCCTTCGACCAGTTTCCGATCGACTGGCTCACGTGGGCCGTCGATTGCGCGGAGGCGTGCAGGAACAGCTTCCCGTTCTGCCAGTAGGCCATCGAAGTCCGCGGCTCCATGCATTGATGCGAAGTGGATTGGCAGACTACCGTCTCATCAATAATGACGGCCGCTTCTTTGAAGCCGGCGTCGACGTCGCCCACGGTCCAGGTATCCGGCGCCTCGCGCATCGGCAGCCGGCCCGCCTCAACTTCTTTCCAGTCTTCTGCGGACCACTTGAGTGTCTTCGCTACCGTGCCGTAGTAGACGTTACCTTCCGTCCGCGCGTTGGGACCGCCGGGGCGCAGGCTCTCTAGGGGGTCGACGCAAAACGGCAGCGGCTCGTAGTCGATCTTGATGCGCTCGATGGCTTCGGCCGCGGTCAGTTCATCTATGGCAGCTACCGCCAGAATCGGTTGCCCGTGAAATACCGGCTCATTGGTCAGTCCGGGTTCGGGCTTAATAGGTGTGCCGCGGCCTCCCTTTGAAGCCGGCCCTTCCTCTTCCGCCGCCGCAGCGCCGCGCGTCGGCGGAGCCACTACCGGCAGCTCATCCGCCGTGAGAACGCCGAACACTCCGGGCATCTTCAGCGCTTCACTCGCATCGATATGGCGGACCCGCGCATGCGGCATCGGGCTCAACAGCAGCTTGGTGAACAGCATGCCATCGGCGCGATAGTCTTCGGCGTACTTCGACCGCCCGGTCACTTTGGCGATCATGTCCGGAGTCTGATAATTTTGTCCGATTAACTTGTAGGCCATATCAAGACTTCTCCATCAGTTCGGTCGCGTGCATCATGGCGTTCAGGATCTTGTTGTAATCGGCGCAGCGGCACAGGTTGCCCGAAATTCCGTGGGCCAGTTCCTTGCGGGTCGGTTTCGGATTGGTCTTCAGGAATCCGGCCGTCGCCATGATGAATCCCGACATGCAGAACGCGCATTGGAACGCTTGGCCATCGACCACCGCTTGCTGCACCGGATGCAGCGTGCCATCGGGCGCGGCCAGGCCCTCAATCGTTGTGATCTTCGCATTGCGCGCTGTGTGCGTCAGCACGGAGCATGAATAGTGCGGCACGTCATCCACCAGCACCGTGCATGCGCCGCACTCCGAGCGGTCGCAGCCCAGCTTCGTGCCGGTGAGGCCCAGCTTGTAGCGCAACGTCATGGCGAGCGTTTCCTGCTTCATGACGTCCACATGCCGCTCCTGGCCGTTGACGTTCAACGTGATCAGCCGCTCGACCGATCCCGGCAGCGACACCTTGCCCTGAACCGCGCCTGAGCCGCGATAGAGATAAGCTGCCGCCGAGGCCGTGGCGCCGGCCGCGATCACGCCTTGAATCAGTTGCCGCCGCGTGAGAGTTCGCGGGGTGGGAGGGGTTTCTGGCGCATTATCCATGTTGAAATCCTACCCCGGAGGTTATCGCCGCGCCGGGCAAAAGTCAATTCGCACCGGGGCTTTGGATCACTCGCCATCGCAGCCGACAGAGAATCGCAGCGCCGCGCAGATTTCTTCCATGCGTCGTGGGTTCAGATGGGAAAGCCGCGGCCCCAAGCGCTGTTGGGAAACGGTAACCGCATTATGCAGGTTTACCACACACTGCTTCTTCAACCCGTCTTCTTCGTCCAGCACGACTTCCGAAGGAACTCCGCGAATCGTCGATGTAATAGGCGCTACGGTGACCGTTGACAGATAACGAATCGCGCTATTCCGCGTCAGGATCACAACCGGCCGTTCCTTATTGGGCGCCGAAAACCGATACAGGCGCACGTCACCGCGTGCTATGCTTCCGGCCATACCGCTTCGGCTTCCCAGCCGGATTCTTCTGTCGACTTGGACTGCGGCAGCTTTCCATAACCGCGCTGATCTCGTTGTTCAGCTTCCAGAATCTGCACGCGCTGGAGATGCTCGCGCAGGGCGAGCCGCACCAACTCGGACCGATTCAGCTTGGCTTTTTTTGCAGCCCGGTCGCTCGCCTGCAAAAGCTTTTCATCGATCACGACTTGAATGGTTTCCATTGTGGAGCCCACTCCACAGTATACTCCACACCCACGGAACCGAAAGCTTTCCTCCTTGACTACAATATAAATCAATCGTATGATTCAAACATACATATGATTTCGACGGAAGCTCTAACGCCGGCCGACACTAAAACGCGCATCCTAAATTCTGCGGAAAAACTGTTTGGTCTGAATGGTTTCGATGCCACCTCGCTCCGCGATATCACGGCTGAGGCTCAGGTCAATCTGGCCGCCGTCAACTATCACTTCCAGTCCAAAGACAGCCTGATCGACGCCCTCATCGAGCGCCGCATCCTGCCTATTAACCAGCGCCGCTTTGAATTGCTGGATGCCGCCGGGCATCCCCCAAGCGTGGAGCAAATCGTCGAAGCTTTCCTTTCGCCACTGCTCATGCTGGAGGTGCTGCCCGCCGTCCCGCTCATCGGCCGCGTGATGTCGAACCCGGATCAATTCTTCCAACGGGTTTTTAAAAAACACTTGCAGCATGTAGCCGAGCGTTTTTCGCAAGCCATTCGCGAGGCGCTCCCCGAACTTTCTGCGGAAGAAGCTTTCTGGCGCTTGTTTTTCATGGCGGGATGCATGACGCAGGTTCTGGCCCTTTCGAGCGTCTTGCCGCTGCTGAGCGGCCAACCCGTCGATCGTCACGCCCTGATGCGCCGTCTGGTGAACTTTGTCGCGGCCGGCCTGCGCGCCCCCGTCGCCGCCGCAGCCCCAATGAGGGAGGAATTCTAATGCGCGTCTTGTCGATTTTCCTGTTGGCCGGCTCTCTCAGCTGGGCGCAAGGCCCACTGCCGCTCAGCATGAAGCGCGCGGTGGAAATCGCGCTCGCGCCGGATGGTTCTACACGCGCCGCCTTGGCCCAGGAATCCATTCAGCAGGCCAAGGACCGGGTGGCAGAAGCCCGCGCCGCGCTCTTGCCCAACCTCGATACCACGATTCGCGAAACCCGCCAGACCACCAACCTGAAAGCTTACGGCTTCGGGTTTAGTCTCCCGGTTCCCGGTTTTTCGATTCCCACTATAGTAGGCCCATTCGACGTGTTTGACGTCCGCGCCAGCGCGCAGCAATCGGTGGTGAACTTCAGCACAATCCGCAAATATCAAGCGTCGAAAGCCACGCTCGCCGCCGTGAGGTTCGATAACGATGCGACGCGCAGCCAGGTGAGCGACGAAGTCGCGCGCGCTTACCTGGCGTGTCTGCGAACCGATGCGGACCGTGACACGGCCCGCGCCAACGTGGAATTGTCGGAGGCGTTGCTGGCGCAAGCCCGGCGCGTGCAGACTGCCGGCACAGGCACCGGCATCGAAGTCACTCGCGCCGAAGTGCAGCTTGCCAACGACCGCCAACGCCTGATTCGCGCCGAGAACGATCGCACGCGAGCCACTTTGCAGCTTCTAAAGTCGATGGGATTGCATTTGGATTCATCGATCGAGTTCACCGACAAGCTGGTCTATAAGCCGATCGATCCGGCATCCTCCGAGACGCTGCTGGAACAAGCCCGCAAAGCTCGCTTCGAGCTGAAGACCCAGCAGGAGCGTGAGGAAGCGGCGCGGCTCAGCCATAGCGCCGTGAGATCGGAGCGCCTTCCCAGCATCGGTGCTACTGCTGATTACGGCGCGCTCGGTAACGACGTGGTCTCGTCGCGCGCCACCTATACGCTGGGCGTCTCGCTGCGGGTCCCGGTGTTCGACGGCGGCAACCGGGCGGCGCGCCGCGAGGAAAGCTTTTCGCAATACAAACAGGAACAGATTCGCACCAAAGACGTCGGCCAGCAGATCGAATTGCAGGTGCGGACGGCGCTCGAAAGCCTGCGCTCGGCCTCAGCTGAAGTGGACGCTGCGCGCGAAGGTTTAAGCCTGGCGGAAAATGAACTGGCGCAGGCGCGGCGGCGCTATGACGCGGGCGTGGCCACCTCGGTCGAAGTCACCGACGCGCAGACCCGGCTGCAGCGCGCGCGGGATAACCAGGTGATCGCGCTGTATGACTACAACGTCGCCGGTCTGGATCTGGCCACCGCTACGGGTACCATCGGAGACTATCTCAACCAATGAAAAAGTCACTGCGCGTCCTCATCGTCATCGTTCTCATCGCCGCCGGCATCGGAATTTACATGTGGCGAACTGGGCAGTTTGCCGGTCCGCGCAACAGCATTCAAGTGTCAGGCAACCTGGAGCTCACGCTAGTCGACCTCTCCTTTAAGACTGCCGGGCGCCTGATCGAGCTCACGGTGCGCGAGGGCGACACCGTCAAGAAAGGGCAAGTGATCGCGCGCCTGGATGCCGCCCAACTCCAGCAGCAGAAACTGCGCGATGTGGCCGCGGTCGAGAGCGCGCAATCCACTTACGATCAGATGAGGACCAGCATCGAGTACCAGCAGGCCACCATCGATAGCGACATCGCCACCCGCCAGGCCGAACTCGCGCAGCAGCAGGCGCGTCTCGACGAACTCAACGCCGGCAGCCGTCCCGCGGAAATCCGGCAAGCCGATTCCAGCGTGAGCGAAGCGCGCGCCCAAATGGAATTGGCCCGCTCCGACTGGGAACGCGCCCAGACTCTATATAAGAACACCGACATCTCCACCTCGCAGTTCGATCAGGCGCGCACCAAATTCAGCGCCGCCAATGCGGTGCTGGCGCAAGCCGAAGACCGCGCGAGACTGGTGCATGAAGGGCCGCGCCAGGAGGAAATCGCCGGCGCCCGCGCACAGCTCGCCCGCGCGCAAGCGGCCGTGCGCACGGCTCAGGCCAATCGTATAGACCTGCGGCGCAAGCAGGAACAGCTAGTGCAGCTCCGCGCCGATATCGATCGGGCTCGTGCGCAGGTGGGGATCACCGACGCGCAATTGAACGACACAACCATCAGCAGCCCCATCGACGGCGTGATCCTGGTTAAATCCGCCGAGCCCGGCGAGGTGATCGCGGCCGGAACCGCGATCGTTCGCATCGGCGACGTGGAGCATCCCTGGCTCCGCGCCTACGTTGGCGAAACCGACTTAGGCCGCGTCAAGATCGGCGTCAAAGTGAATCTCACGACTGATTCCTATCCCGGGAAAATCTATCACGGAGCGGTTTCGTTCATCTCCTCCCAGGCCGAGTTCACGCCCAAGCAGATTCAGACGAAAGAGGAGCGCGTGAAGCTGGTGTATCGCATCAAAGTCGACGTGGATAATGCCCATCACGAGCTCAAGGACAACATGCCGGTGGACGCGGAGATCCCTTTGTGAGTGCGGCCAGCCCGATCATCGTCGCGGAGAACCTGACCCGAGTTTTCGGCGGAAACAAATCCGCCGGCGGGTCGGGCGCGCCAGTCATCGCCGTCGATCACTTGAATCTGCAGATCGCCGAGGGCGAGATCTTCGCGCTGGTGGGTCCGGATGGCGCGGGCAAGACCACCACCATGCGTATGTTCTGCGGCCTGATGGATCCCACCGAAGGCCGCGCGATCGTTGCGGGTCACGATGTTTCAAAAAAAGTCGAAGCCGTCAAAGATCAGATCGGCTACATGGCCCAGCGCTTCGGTCTCTACAGCGACCTGACGGTAGCGGAGAATATGGCGTTCTACGCGGATCTATTCGGCATCGTCGGCGTCGAGCGCCGGGAGCTGAGCGCGCGTCTCCTGCGCATGACCCGCATGGACCCGTTTCAGCAGCGCCCCGCCGGCAAGCTTTCCGGGGGCATGAAGCAAAAGCTGGCTCTGATGTGCACCCTGCTCCACAAACCGCGCGTGTTGTTCCTGGACGAACCCACCAACGGTGTCGATCCGGTTTCGCGGCGCGACTTTTGGGCCATCTTGTATCAACTGGTGCGCGACGGGCTCACGGTTCTGGTCACCACCGCGTACCTGGATGAAGCCGAGCGCGCCAACCGCGTGGGCTTCATGAATCAGGGACGCCTCATTCAAGTCGATACCCCAGCCGGCTTGAAGCGCAGCCTGCCCGAAGCAACTTACCGGCTGACATCGAAGGACCACCGCGCAACTCGCGATGCCTTGCAACGCCAGCCCGGAGTCCTGACGGTTCAGCCGATGGGCGCAGACCTGCACCTGTTTCTCGATCCCGCCGTGACGTCGCCCGAGAAGCTGCTCGTCGTCACACCCTTCGAGTACCAGAAGATTCAGCCTTCACTGGAAGATGTATTTATCGCGCTGGTGCGCAGGCAGGAGCTCGCGCATGCTGCCTAAAGCCTCAGGGCCGGCGGTCCACATTGAGAAGTTGACCAAGCGCTTCGGCGATTTCACCGCCGTCGCCGACCTGAATCTGGACGTCCAGCCGGGCGAGATCTTCGGCTTCCTGGGACCTAACGGCGCTGGCAAATCCACCACCATCCGCGTGCTGTGCGGGCTGATGGCGCCTACTTCGGGACGCGCCGTGGTGGGTGGCTTCGACGTCAGCATGCACCCGGAAGAGGTCAAGCGGCGCATCGGTTATATGTCGCAGAAGTTTTCGCTCTACGACGACCTCACGGTCAAGGAAAACATCGAGTTCTTCGCCGGAGTCTACGGCGTCCCCCCTGAAAAGTTTCCCGCGCGCCTGGAGTTCGTGCTGAAGATGGCGGAGCTCGAAGACAAGCAGGAAACCTTGACGCGCCTGCTCTCTGGAGGCTGGAAGCAGCGTCTGGCGCTGGGCTGCGCGATCCTGCACGAGCCGCCGATCTTGTTTCTGGACGAACCCACCAGTGGCGTCGACCCCATCGCCCGCCGCAATTTTTGGGAGCTGATTTATCAGCTTTCTGCCTCTGGCCACACCATCTTCGTCACCACGCACTATATGGACGAAGCCGAGTACTGCCATCGAATCGCGCTGATGTACGGAGGGCGGATGATCGCGCTCGGCTCGCCCGCCGAATTGAAGCAGTCGCTCGGCGCCGGTCACCTGTTGAACCTGGAATCCTCCGATCTGCTGGAAAGCCTGACGCTGCTGTACGGCGGCGACAACATCCAGGACGTCGCGGTATTCGGCGGCGGCTTGCACATTCGCGTGGATCACGCGGATCGTGCGATTGCCTGGATTCGTGAGACGCTGGATCGCGCCGGGATCACAATCGCCGTCCTGGAACCCATCCCGCCGTCGATGGAAGACGTATTTGTCAGCTTGATCGAGCAGGAAGAGAAGGCGGCCGCATGAGTCTCCGCCGTCTCCGCGCGATCGCGCGCAAGGAAGTGCTGCACGTCATTCGCGACCCGCGCAGCCTGGCATCGGCCGTCGCCATTCCGCTCACTATGCTGCTGATTTTTGGCTATGCACTGAGCCTGGACGTGGATCGCATTCCCACCATCGTTTACAACATGGATCTGAGGCCCGAGAGCGCTGAACTGGTGCGCGATTTCCAAGGCTCGCGGTATTTCCAGGTCATCGAGGCAGTGAACGGCTACCGGCCCATCGAAAAAGCGATGGATTCGCGCCGCGCCTTGCTGGGCGTCGTGATCCCGGCGGATTTTTCCAGCAACGTGCTGGCCGGCGACGCCGAGGCGCAGGTGCAATTGCTGCTCGACGGTAGCGATTCCAACACTGCGTCCATCGCGCAAGGCTACGCCGAGGGCATCGTACAAACTTACGCCGCGCGTCTCCGCGGTGAAGCGCAAAGTATGCACGCGGGCGAGATTCCGCCGGTGGGCATCAGCGCGCAGAACCGCGTCTGGTACAACCCCGACATGGTCTCGCGCAACTTCATCGTGCCCGGGTTGATCGCCGTCATCATGATGATCATCACCGGCAATCTCAGTTCGCTCACCATCGCTCGCGAGTGGGAGAACGGCACCATGGAGCAGTTGCTATCGACTCCCGTGCGCCCGTCTGAGCTGGCGCTGGGCAAACTGGCCGCTTACTTTCTGGTGGGACTGGTCGACATGATCATCTGCATGCTGGTCGGCGTCTATCTGTTCGACGTGCCGTTTAAGGGCAGCCTGCTATTTCTGACGATCTCCAGTTTTATCTTCCTGTTCGGTTCGTTGTGTACGGGAGTCTGGGTCTCGGCGACGTTCCGCACGCAACTGATGGCCTACCAGATGGGAACGCTGATCTCCTTCCTGCCGGGCTTCCTGCTATCCGGATTTATTTACTCGATCGCCAGCATGCCGCGCGTGATCCAGGTCATCGCGCTCTTCGTCCCAGCACGTTATTTCATCAATATTTCGAAGGGCGTCTTCCTGAAAGGAATCGGCCCGCAAATCCTGTGGCCTGACTTTTTGCTGCTGTGTGGATACGGGGCCATGATTTTTTTCTTCACCATCCGCAAGTTGCGGCAGAAGGTGGCTTGATCATGCGCCAACGGCTTCGCTCTATCATTCGCAAGGAATTCATTCAGGCGCTGCGCGATCCGCGTATGCGCGGGATGCTGCTGATCCCGCCGCTGATCCAGTTGCTGGTGTTTGGCTACGCCGTGAATCTGGACGTCGATACCGCCACCATCGCCTGGATGGATCAGGACAACACGCCCGCCAGCCACGACCTGCGCGACGAGTTTGCCGGCTCGGGTCGCTTCCTTATTAAGGCGACTCCCGGCGATGAGCGCCAGATGCAAGACTTGCTGGATCGCGGGCAAGTGGACGGCGTGATCCGCGTGCTCCCCGGTTTCGCGCGCGATATCGCCCGCGGCCAGGCAAGCAGCGTGCAAATTTTGCTCGACGGAACGAATTCGAATACCGCGTCACTGGTCTCCGGTTACGCCTCGCAAGTGATCGCGCGCTATTCGCAGGTGGCTGCGAACGAAGCGCAGCGCTCGCGTATGGTCGGCGGGACCATGACCTCCGGCGGCGCCATCGGGATACCCATGCCGCAGATCGTTTCGCGCTCCCGGGTCTGGTACAACCCGGATCTCAAGAGCCGCAACTATTTCATCCCCGGCGTGGTGGTGAACATCATCACTCTGGTGACCTTGTCGCTCACGGCCATGGCCATCGTGCGCGAAAAAGAAATCGGCACCATGGAGCAGTTGATGGTGACGCCCATTCGTCCTATAGAATTGATCCTCGGTAAAACGCTGCCCTTCGTGCTAGTAGGCTACTGGGATTTGATTTTGGTGACCACCGCCGCTCTGCTGATCTTCCACGTGCCCTTCAACGGGAGCTTTCTGCTGCTCCTGTTCGCCGCCTTCGTGTTCCTGATGACCACGCTGGGCGCGGGCCTGTTCCTCTCCACCATCTCGCGCACGCAGCAGCAGGCCATGATGGCGACCACGCTGTTCTTTCAGCCGTTCTTCATGCTGAGCGGCTTCACATTCCCGATCCGCAACATGCCCGAAAGCGTGCAATGGCTGACGTTCTTGAATCCGGTGCGCTACTTTATGGAAATCGTTCGCGGTGTGTTTCTGCAAGGCGCCGGAATCGACACCCTCTGGCCTCAAATCGTGGCGCTGGCGATTTTCGGCGTGATTATATTAGGACTCAGCGTCAACCGTTTCCACAAACAGTTGGAATAGTTTTCGCTACTTTGCCGGAGCATTCGTGGTTGGCGCCGGCGGTGTTCGCAGCGGTGCGGCAGGATTTCCGTGCTCGACGTAATTCTTCAGGCGGGCGAATTGTTCGGTGATGACGGAATCGACCGGGGCGGCCCATGTGTTCATGCCCTGCGTTAGATAGCCCGCCACCGCGTACGTGACTTCCAGCGTGGTTCCGGTATCGCCCGGCGACAACTGAATGTCATGGTGGCAGCAGCGGCCAGCGGCTGCAGCGGACCCAGGGCGCCAGACAGCACCAGCGCTTTACCCTGCACAAAGCGCAGCACTTCCATGTGGCGAACGGCGCCCTGGCCGGGCAGCGTTTCACAGAAGCAGCCCATTGGCTTTTCGTCGATCGTCAGGTTGTGGGCGTCGCCTGAAAAAGTATGTTGCGGATTCCACCAGTCGCCGATATTGTGAACCAGCCTGCGATACACCTCGTCCGGCGAAGCCTGTATCGTGATGGAGGTCTTGACCGTGAAGCCGTCCGTCGAAGAGTCGGCCACTTCAGCGAATACCCATCCCGGACACAGCAGTACTATGGCGGCGGCGAAGCGGACGCTGAATTTGGTCATGAATCCCTCCTGTCAGACTGGGTCACATCTCTGATCGGCTCAATCGCTCGGCAACCTTAGTGCGTCACGCCTTAAGGCAGTAACTTATGCAGGCGCTCGTCGAAAGGGCTGCCCAACATGGGCTGTAACTTTTCGCGGAAGGCCTTGGTATGGCTGGCGGCGAGATGCGATTCAAAGTCCTGCCGGGTCCGCCACACCTCGACGATCGTGAAATGGTTCAAACGGACCGGATCGCGCAGCACCTCGAAGCGCGCCGAGCCCTGGTCTTTGCGGCTGTCGGCGGCGAACTCATGCAGCATCTTGGCGGCTTCCGCGGCGCCATTCGGTCCCAGTACGTCTATGTGCGTGACCACGTACAGCCTCTCGTCGGTGTCTTGCGCGACCGCCGGACTGCAAAGTCCGATGAAGACAGTGGCCGCTAGCACGGCCCCGATTGTAAATTTTCTGTAAACCAGCGTCATAGATCGTCATGTTACACCCGAGGTATCATGGATTCAATCGAGTTTGCGGAGGACGGATTCGGAAGGGCAACATAGCCGTCCGAGTTTTTTGGGTATACACGGAACGTTTCCCAAGTGTATTCGTCTTAACGGTAATACAAAAGCCGTGCAGCTCCTCAGCGAAATAGATAGGCGCACTGTGGCAAAACAGACTTCGCTGTCCGCGATTGCCGTATCGCAAGCCCTAGCCCCGGCGCCGTCCGCGCCTGGACCCGAGGAGATCCGTGCCCAGCTCGAAAAAGTTCTAGCCAGCCGCGTGTTTGCCCGCTCCACTCGTTTGTGCCGCTTCCTGCGATTTTCAGTGGAGGAATCCCTGGCGGGTAACGGAGGCCGCCTCAAGGAACAGATCATCGGCATGGAGGTCTTCGATCGCAAATCCGATTACGATCCGCGCATCGACCCCATCGTGCGCGTGGAGGCGCGGCGGCTGCGCGCCAAACTGAAGACCTACTACACGTCCCCCGGACGCGCCGATTCCATCATGATCGGCTTGCCGAAAGGCGCCTATCTTCCATTTTTTAAAACCCGTGCCGTTGCGCAAGGCTCCCGTGCCTCGCTAACTGCAAGTGCCGGCTCGGCGCTCGCGCCCCGCAAATCCATTGCGATATTGCCCTTTGCCAACATGATGCAGGGCGCCGATGACGATTATTTTAGCGACGGCCTCACTGAAGAGCTGATTCATCTGCTGACGCGCATCCCCAGCCTGCGTGTGGTGGCCTGGAACAGCGCTTCCAAATTACGCGGGCGGGAAGCCGATCTGGCCGGCATCCGCCGCCAGCTGCGAGTGGGCACGGTCCTGCGCGGCAGCGTGCGGCGCACGCTCGAACGCGTCCGTGTGACCGTGCAGTTGATCGATTCCGCCTCGGGCGATTATCTCTGGTCGGAAACCTATGACCGCGGGCTAGAGAACGTTTTCGAGATCCAAGGAGAGATGGCGCGGGCCATCGTCCAGGCGCTGCGTCTCAAACTCACCGGCCTGCCGCAAACGGAGACGTCCCGGCGGGCGCCCAACGTGGCCTGCTATAACCTATGCCTGCAAGGGCGCTTCCACGCCAACAAACGCACCACGGAGGGCCTGCGTAAGACGGTCGAACGTTTTGAGGAGGCCATTCTTGCCGACGACTCGTGCGCCGAAGCGTACGCCGGTTTGGCCGACGCATACAGTTTGCTCACCAACTATGGCTTGCTGAGTCCAGCCGATGCGGCGCCCAAGGCGCGTGCCGCCGCCGAGCGGGCGCTGGAGTTGGACCCCCAATCCGCCGAGGCCAACGTCTCTCTGGCGTTCGTTCGTTCGGCCTTCGAATGGCGCTGGGAAGAGGGCGAGGTCCTGTATCGCGCCGCCATCGCAGCGAACCCCGGCTACTCGCGCGCGCATCATTGGTACAGCGTGGATTATCTGGGTTTGCTGGGACGCTGCCAGGAGGCGCTCTCCGAGATCCGCGCGGCCTACGATCTGGACCCGCTCTCGATGATCATTCGCGAAGGGCTGGGATACATGCACATGATTTGCCGGGATTATCCCCGGGCTGTCGCTGTATACCGCGAAATCACCGACATGGACCCGGATTTTTATAAAGGATATAGCTCGCTCGGCAGAGTGCTTTCGCTGATGGGTAAGCACGATCTGGCGGTCGCCGCGCTCGAACGGGCGCGCGAACTGGGTGGAGAGGTGGCCAGCATACTGGGCGCCTTGGGCGAAGTGCTGGCCCGCGCCGGTCGGGTTGAAGAAGCCCGCACTGTCCTTCACAAACTGACGGACCTGTCGCAAACACGCTGGGTGCCCGCGAGCAGCTTCGCGATTCTGCATCTAGGCTTGGGTGACTATCCTACCGCCTTGACTTTTCTTGAAACCGCAACCGACCGGCGCGAATTTTCCGTGACCGGGTTAAAGGTGCATCCGCTTTACGATCCGCTGCGTTCGGAGCCGCGTTTTCAACGCCTTCTCGAACGGATTGGTCTGCTGCCCGAGAACGGCGTTTTGTTACCGTAAGCGGACTTTCACCCTTACTCCACGATTACTTCCGCGCGCAGCCGATTCGCCTCAAAATGCTGCCATGAGACGATTCGCAAAAGTATGCGGAAATGTTTCGCTGCGGTTCACTCTTGCAGCGTTCGCGCTGGCGGCTGCGTTCGCCGCTGAAACGACACCACCGGAGCTCCACTCCCGGGATTTGTCGGATTCAAATCACGCCGCGGAAAGCAATCGCCGCGGCGTGACTATGGTGGAACAGGGAAAGTTGGTCGAAGCGGAAAGCACGTTCCGCGCGGCCCTTGCAGATTGCGAAAACTGCGCCGCACTGAGCTCCATCCTGAATAATCTGGGCGAGGTGTATTACGCCACGGGACGCTTTGCTGCAGCTGGCCCGCTCTACGAAAAGGCCCTGGCGCTGCGCGAGAAACTGGAGGGGCCCGGCTCTCTGGCTGTGTTACCCCTTCTGAACAACCTCGCGTTACTTTATCGCGAGACCGCGGACTA
>Ga0068871_100001790_pt1 | contig 14489 bp, 15 predicted proteins | sample KBSMisM72_FD_72750 | JGI IMG/M metagenome (GOLD analysis project Ga0068871, IMG submission 72750) | Miscanthus rhizosphere microbial communities from Kellogg Biological Station, Michigan, USA - KBS Miscanthus M7-2 | ecosystem: Host-associated > Plants > Roots > Rhizosphere > Soil ... | reverse complement strand
GCGCGGCGGCGAGACACGCCCAAATCGCCAGCGCGGCAATAAGAGGTCGGGTCAACGCTGTCATTAGACACCGGCGGCGACGGGTACGCCCGAACGTCGGAGCAACAGCAGCGTTAAATCGTCGGCGAACCGGACGTCGGAGGTGTGTCGTTCGACCGCGCGCACAACGGCCGAGCCGATGGCGGCGACGTTGTTCGCTCGTTCTGTCAGCAGGATTTCTTCCAGGCCGCCCTCGTCAAAGGGAACGCCGGCGGGGCTTTCCGCCTCCGTGATGCCGTCGCTGTAGATCGCAAGCAGATCGTTTGGCCCGAGCGTCACGCGGCCCGTCTCGTACGTGGACGCCTCGAACATGCCGAGCGCCACGCCGCCGTGATGAAGGCGCGTGACGGTGCCGTCTGAGCCGAGCACGAGCGGTGTCGTGTGACCGGCGTTCACGTACGCCAACTCGCCGGTCGTCATGTCGAACACCGAGTAGAACAGTGTGATGAAGCGCGTACCCGGGGCCTGCCGGCATACCTGGATGTTCAGCCGCTCAAGAAGCGCGGCCGGCGGAAGCCGCTCGTCCACAAGCGTACGCATCATCGCGAGGAGCAGGGCCATCAACAGCGCCGCGGGGCTGCCTTTGCCTGCGACGTCCCCGACGGCCGTCACGAGCCGTCCGTCGCCGAGCGGCAGGATTTCGTAAAAATCCCCGCCCACCGTATTGGCCGGCCTGCTCAACCCAGCGACATCCGCGCCGGGCGCCCGGAACCGGCCGGGGGGCAGCATGGCCTTCTGGATTTCGCGGGCGATCTCGAGATCGTTTTTGAGCGACAGACGGTCGGCCACCTCGAGCAGCACCAGCAGGTTGACGAGCGCGAACGCAATGAGCAGCGACACGATGCCGTTGGGCAGCACCAGGCCGGGAATAGCGAAGTCGACGCCGTTGACGTGCAGCTGGGCGGCACGCCAGCGGACGAGCGTGATGAAGCCGCCCACCGCAAAGATGAGCGATGCGGCGTACACCACCCGCCGGGCGGGCGACAGCTTCATCGTGAACGCAGTGAAGAACAGCCGCAGCCGCACAGCGGCCCGCTGGTGCCACGGCAGACCTTCGAACTGTTTCGGATCGATGTGGCGGGCGAAGAATTCGTAGGCTTCGCGCGTGTCGCGTGTGAAGAGCCGCTGGAGATCCTCGGCCTTCAGGTCGCGGATGTAGGTCTTCCACCACTCCTCGATCCGGCGAGACCTGCTCATGGCACGATTCCCAGCGCCCGGCCGACGCGTTCGAAGGCGTCGAGCGCGAACTGCAATTCTTCGCGCGTGTGCGTGGCGGTCACGATGGTCCGCACGCGCGCCTTGCCCGGCGGTACGGTCGGTGACGCAATGCCCTGCGCGAAGACGCCGGCCTCGAACAGCCGGTCCGACAACGTCATGGCGAGTGCGCCGTCGCCGACGATGACCGGCGTGATCGGGCTCTCGCTGACGCCGGTATTGAATCCGAGCTTCGCGAGCCCCGCCTTGAAGAACCGCGTGTTGTCCCAGAGCCGCTCGATGATCGCAGGCTCGTCGAGAAGGACGTCGATCGCGGCCACGCAGGCGGCGGCGACAGCCGGCGGGTGCGAGGTCGAGAAGAGGAACGGCCGGGCCCGGTGGTGCAGGAACTCCACGAGATCCCGCGACCCGGCGACGTAGCCGCCCAGCACGCCGATGGCTTTCGACAGCGTCCCGACCTGAACGTCCACGCGCCCATGCACGCCGAAATGGTCGATCGTCCCGCGTCCGTTCCGGCCGAAGACGCCGCTGGCGTGCGCGTCATCCACCATCATGATGCATCCGTACTCTTCGGCCAGCGTGCACAACTCCGGCAGGGGGCCGAGGTCGCCGTCCATGCTGAACACGCCGTCGGTAATGAGCAGCGCGCGCTTGTTCGCGGGCAGCGACTTGAGCACAGCCCGCGCGGCATCCACGTCCCTGTGAGCAAAGACCTTGATCGTCGCACGACTGAGGCGGCAGCCGTCGATGATGCTCGCATGGTTCAGCTCGTCGGACACGACGATGTCGTCCTTGCCCAGGATGGCCGAAACCGTGCCCGCGTTGGCCGCGAAACCGCTCTGGAAGACGACGACGGCTTCGGTCTGCTTGAACTCCGCAAGGCGGCGCTCGAGCTCCATATGGATGGCCATCGTGCCGGCGATCGTCCGAACTGATCCCGTGCCGACGCCGAATCGCCGCGTCGCCTCAAGCGCGCGCTCACGCAGTCGCGGATGCGTGGTGAGGCCGAGATAATTGTTCGACGAGAGGTTGACCACCAGGCGGTGGTCGAACGTGGTGTGAGGCTTCTGTTCGTCTTCGAGGACGCGCAGCTTTCGGTAGAGGCCCTGTGTCTTGAGAGACGTCAGCTCGGTCGTCAGGTAGGCCAGCGGATCGCGGCGCATGCCTTACCAGGCCGAAAGACGCGCCTGAACGTAGAACGAAAAACGCAAAGGGAACCCCGAAATCAGGGATTCGCGCGAAAGCGCGCGGTGAAATCCGCCATCATGTCGTAGATCTCGTCGAGCTCCTCCGGTGACGCGAGGAACACGACGCGGAAGAAGCCCTCTTCGGCCGGCATCCCGAAGCCGGACCCGTAGACGCACAGAACCCCTGTTTCACGCAGGAGTCCAAGTACGTAGTCCTGATCCGTGCGGCCGTGTGGCAGATCCACCTTCGGCATCGCGTAGAAACCCGCCGTCGGGAGATCGCACGTCATGCCCGGCATGGCGGACAGCCGCCGGGCGGTAACCGTCGCGCGGGCGCGGAGCGCCGCGCGGAAGATCGGCTGGTGCGACCGGTCGCCGAGCAGCGCTTCAGCCACGGCGTACTGCATCGGCACGGTGCCGCAGAGTCGAGCGTCGGACATCTTGCGAATCGCCGCCAAGGCGTTGTCGAGGCGCGGCGTCCGTCCAACGGCCATCCAGCCGGTCCGCCATCCCGGCGCCAGATACGCTTTCGACAGGCTCGAAAAGGTGATGATGGCGGCATCGGGATCCAGCTTGCCGATGGGATCAATCGGACCGTCATAGCCGAGATCCCCGTACACCTCGTCGGCGAGGATCACGAGCCCGTGGCGCTCGGCGAAATCCAGCAGCGCCCGCCGCGTGGCGACCGGGTAGGTGGCACCAGTTGGGTTGTTCGGATCGATGACCACCAGGACACGTGTGGCCTTCGTGACGAGGCTCTCGAGATGGTCGAGATCCGGCAGCCATCCGCGTGCCGGGTCGACCCTGTAATACCGCGCCTGGGCGTCGATCTTGGCGAGGACCGCCGTGTAGAGCGGATACGTGGGCATCGGGACCAGGACTTCGCTCTCGCGGTCCACGAGCGAGCTGAGGACCAGATCGATCGCCTCTGAGGTCCCCGCAGTAATGAGGACGCGATCGGCCGTGACGGGGAAACCCTTTCCCGTGAGTTCGGACGCGACGGCTTCGCGCGCGGGAGCGATGCCAGGCGACGGGCCGTACCCGTTGTGGCCGTCGCGCATAGCGCGCTCAACGGCGGCGATCAGGTGCGGCGGCGTCTTGAAACCGAATGCGTTGGGGTCGCCAATGTTCAAATACCGCACGCGGCGGCCGGCGGCCTCCACACGCTGGGCCTCGAGGACGACGTTGCGGATGGCGTAGCTGAAGGCGTCGACGCGGCGCGCGACAGGGACGCTGAGGCCACCTTTAACAATATTGGTAGTGCTCACGAGGCCACTATACAACGGCGCGACAGCTCCCTTTTCTGGCATGCACGTACCCTGAAGCGCGTCGTTCTTACAGAGCATGGTGGTCACCTGACTCGGTTCCAGACCGGGCTCGGCCGTTAAGTATATGAAAATACGGACCCGAGCTGTGGCGAACTCCTTGCATCTTGCCGATACGTGAGGCTAGCTGAGGTCATCAACGGTGTTTGATACGACGCAAGGCAAGCTCATGTTCTGCTCTGTCCTGGCGGTTTTAACGGTTGGAGCACATGGCGTTCACGGACAGACGCCTGGGGCGACAACCAGGGAGGACCAACCAGTTACAACGTTCCGGTCCAGCGTGGATCTCGTTCGCGTCGCGGCCATCGTCCGCGACAACAAGGGCAGGTTCGTTCAGGACCTGACGGTTCGCGATTTCGAAGTGACCGACGGGGGCCGATCGCGCCCGATTACCGACTTCCGCCAGGATCTGGCGGGCGTCAGTGTCGCCCTGCTGTTCGATGTCAGCGGCAGCATGGAAGGTCTGTTCGGGCAGGCGCGCGAGGCGGCAACGCACGTTCTGAGCTGGCTCGACGTCACGCAGGACGAAGCCGGCGTGTTTCGGTTCGACACACGGCTCGAGGAATCGACGCCGTTCACCAGCGGGCTCAGGACCCTGCCGCCGGCGCTGTCGAAGGTGATGCCGTTCGGAGCGACGTCCCTGTTCGACGCCATCGCCCGCACGTCGGAACGCGTGGCCGCCCGCGAAGGGCGCCGTCGTGCGGTGGTCGTCTTCACCGACGGCAACGACAACGCCAGCCGGATGACTCCCGCGCAGGTGTCCGGCATCGCCAGCGCCATCGACGTGCCCGTGTACATCTTCGGCGTCGTGTCCTCGATCGACAACCCGTCATCGGATCTGGCGACGGGCCCGACCAAGTCGCCCCTGGCCGGCCCGCTTGTGGATCTTGCCAACCTGACCGGGGGACACGTCTTCGTCTCCAGTTCGCCGGTAGAGCGCAGCCTGGCGGCGCGGCAGATCGTCGAGGAACTGCGGCATCAATATCTCATCGCGTTCGAGTCAAGCGGCGATCCGGGCTGGCACCGGCTCGCCGTACGCGTTCGCAACAAAAATATGGTGGTTCGCGCACGAAGTGGTTACATCGCGGGGCACTCTCGCCCGAACTCGTTGTAGGAGGAGACTCAGTCATGCGGAAATTGTTCACGTTCATCCCCGTCGCCCTCATCGTCGTCGCCGGCACGACAGCCTGCGCCTCGAAGAAGTTCGTCAGGACCAGCGTCGGCGAGGTCAACGACAAGGTTGACTCGCTCGGTCGCTCGGTCGAGGAAACGCAGGAGCGCACGCGCAAGAACGAAGGTCGGATCACGGAAGTCGATCAGAAGGCGTCGGCCGCTGCGGCATCGGCTCAGCAGGCCAACGGCGCGGCCGCCGATGCGAAGAACGCGGCTGTTGACGCCCGTTCCGCCGCGAACACTGTCGGCACCAAGCTCGACACGTTCGACAAGCAGAACCGCCGCCTCGTGTACGAAGTGGTGCTGAGCGAGGATCAGGGCAACTTCAAGTTCGGCAAGGCCGAGCTGCCGGATGAAGTGAAGGCCAAGATCGACGAGATGGTGACCCACCTGAAGGAAGACCCGAAGAACGTCTTCATCGAGATCGAGGGCCACACGGACAACGTCGGCTCGCCGGCGATCAACGAGAAGATCGGCATGGAGCGCGCCCAGGCCGTCGAGAAGTACCTGTACGAGCAGTACATGATCCCGCTGCACAAGATGAACGTCATCAGCTACGGCGAAACGAAGCCGGTCGCGCCGAACAAGACGAAGGCCGATCGCGCCCAGAACCGCCGCGTTGTCATCCGCGTGCTCGCGTAGAACAGGCCGGCTCCGCGCTCGCATGGATCGGGAGCGAGCGAAGGCAGGTCAGTAATCGGCAGCCAGCCGTCGGCAGCATGTGCCGGCGCTGGCTGTCGCCTCGCCCGTTCCCGCCCCGTCTCATTCGTCCCCCCGCCGCCCGCCGATGCGCTAAGCTTTCCGCATGGCGATTCGCAAAGAACTCAACCTCCGGCTGCCCAACAGCCCAGGGGCGCTCGGCGGCGTCTGCCGGCTCCTCGACGCCGAACGCGTGAATATCCAGGCCCTCTCGCTCGACGCGTCGGGGAATCTGCGCATAGTCGTGGACAATCACGTGCACGGCGCGGCCGTGCTTCGGGATCACCATCACCAGGTCACCGAACGCGACGTGGTGGTCTCTACGCTTCCGAACACGGCGGGAGCACTCGCCGGGCCGCTGCGGCTGGTCGCTGAAGCCGGCGTCAACGTCGAATACGCCTATGGCGGCTGCGCGGATGCATCCGCAACGGCATCGGTGGTCCTCGGAGTGGACGACGCGATGCGCGCCTCGGCAGTTGCCGGCCTCTAAACATCTGGTCATCTGGTCATCTGGTCATTGTTTTGAGATTTGACCATTTCAGATTGAGCAGCAATGACCAGATGACCAAATGACTAGATGACCAGATTCATATGAAGTTGTTTGTGGGACCCATGGATGCGACCATCGTGGAAGTGGATGGTGAGGGGCGCGTGCGGTTTGAAACCGAGGGGTGGTCGACGCCGACACTGCAGGAGCGCCGGGCCATTATTTACGCGGCCAGCAACGAGATCGCCGACCTGACCGAACTGCTGGACACGTTGCAGGCCGACAGGCCGGCGGGACCACGGGATTGATCACGCGCTGCGATCAATCCGCAATCCCGCCGCCCGCAACCTCCAGCCTCTGAACTACTTCTGCAGGATCAGCTGCCCGCGAATCTCGCCGGCCGGATTCACCGCCGAGTGCACGTTGCAGTACGAGTTGCCGCCGAGGATCGCCTGCACCATGTCGTCCGACGAGCGGATGCCCTGATCGGGACGCAGCACGAATGCGCTGAAGGCGGTCGTGCCGCTGAACCCGAAGTCGTTCGACGCCGTCTGCGGGACGACGAAGTTGACGACGACGGGCCCGGCCGTCTTTTCGGCGCCGACGTGGATGTGGCTGGCAAGCACGCCGCTGGGCAAATTGAAGACATTGACGGAGTAGTTCACTGCCTGGGCGCCCATATCCACGACGACTGTGCAGTCGCCGAACGCCCCCGTGTTGATCCCGTTCGCGATGGTCGTTGCCTCACCCGCCCCGTTGAGGGTTGCCTTGAGGGTAAACGTCTGGGCTGCGGCCGGCATTGCGGTCAGTCCAACCAGCAGGGCCGTAGCCCCCAGCGTCTTCATCAAACCTGATGTCATGACTCTCTCCTTCGTTCCTGAAACCGAATCTTGTGGGATGGTGTGATTCGGGCCGTCGAGTGCGCCAGCCGCGGTGCAGGAGGTACGCCAGCCGCCGACCCGCGGCGTAAATCTATTCGAATCATGGCGTTGCGGTCGATTCACGGTCCCGCTTGCGGTTGCACGGCCTTACCATTCAGGAAATCATTACACGGGCGACGTAAGAAGTTCCGGCAGGCCGTGGAGCGGGTTATACTTCGGCGTTTTCATTCAGCTTTCGTTTGAGGGCTTGTGCATGGCTCAGAAGAACGAGAACGAGAAGTCGGAACGCGTTAACGTCGGACGCCGGACGTTTCTCAAAACAGCCGGCGTGGCCCCGCTAGCGGCGGGTGTCATCGGCGGCGTCGCCGAGCTCGAGGCCCAGGCCTCGCGCGTGGTCGGCCCCGGCGAGGTGCCGATTCAGTTGATCGTCAACGGCAAGCGGCTGAATCTGAACGTCGAGCCCCGCGTGACGCTGCTCAACGCGATCCGCAACAAGGCCGACATCACCGGCAACAAACGCGGCTGCGATCGCGGTGCCTGCGGCGCCTGCACGATGATCATCGACGGCAGGACGGCGTACGCGTGCTCGACGCTGGCCATCGAGGCGCAGGGCAAGCAGATTCGCACCGTGGACGGTCTCGCGAACGGCGCGACGCTGCACCCGGTGCAGCAGGCGTTCTGTGACCGCGACGCGCTGATGTGCGGCTTCTGCACGCCGGGCTTCGTGATGGCGACCGTGGCGCTGGTTGAAAAATATCCCAACCCGACGCCCGCACAGGTCAAGCGGGGTCTCGATGGCAATATCTGCCGCTGCGGCACGTTCACCAGAATCATGGAAGCCGCAACCAGCGTGAAGGGGGTGGCTCGTGGCTAAGGCACAGAATCCCGCGCCGGCGCCGGCTGCGCCCGGTCCGACGGCCAATGCCAAGAAGTACGCGTGGCCGGAAAAACCGGTCGTGATCAGCACGCGTGTGAAGCGCCTGGATGGCCCAGACAAGGTCGCGGGCCGCGCGAAATACAGCTTCGACATCAGCCGTCCGGGCATGATTTTCGGCAAGATCGTGCGCTCGCCGCATCCACATGCGCGCATCGTCAACGTCGATCTGTCCGAAGCGGGGCGCGCTCCGGGTGTGAAAGCGGCGCTGGTGTGGAAGGAAGCCGGCGCCCAGGTCATGTATCAGGGCGATCCGGTGGCTGCCGTCGCGGCCGACACCGAAGAGCAGGCGATCGATGCCGCGCGGCTGATCAAGGTCACATACGACCAGATGGCTCACGTGGCGACGGTCGAACAGGCGATGGCCGCCGACGCGCCGAAGATTTTCGAATCGCTCCAGGGCACGGTCGGCAACCAGCGTAAAGGGAACGTCGACGAGTCCGGCGATCTCGACGCCGGCTTCAAAGCCGCCGCGCACATCGTCGAGCAGACCTACCAGACGCACGTCATCACGCATGTCTGCATGGAGTCGCACGGCTGCGTCTGCGAATGGGATGGCGACAAGCTGACGGCGTGGGTGTCCACTCAGGGTGTGCACGGCACGAAGGACGGCTTCGCGCAGGGCCTCAAGATTCCGAGCGCGAACGTTCGCGTGATCACCCAGTACATGGGCGGCGGGTTCGGAAGCAAGTTCGGCCCCGACGCGCAGGGTCTGATTTGCGCGAAGCTCGCGCAGGAAGCCAAAGTCGCCGTCAAGCTGTTCCTCGATCGTAAAGAGGAGCACCTCGATACCGGCAACCGCCCGTCGGCGTACGCGAAGATCCGGGCTGGCGTCTCGGCCGACGGCAAGCTCACGGCGTTCGACGCGCAGAGCTGGGGCACGGGCGGCGCGGGCGCCGCGTCAGGCTTCCCGCTGCCGTACATCTACCAGTTCCCGAATCGCCGGCGGCAGCACACCGACGTCTACATCAACGCCGGGCAGCAGCGCGCGATGCGCGCGCCTGGTCATCCGCAGGGGTGCTTCCTCACCGAAATCCTGATGGACGAACTGGCGGATCGCGTCCGCATGGATCCGGTGCAGTTCCGCATCATGAACCTGCCGACCGCGGCGCCGAGCCGCGCGTGGGGGGACTACTTCCAGCAGGGCGCGACGGCGTTTGGCTGGGCGAAGCGTCATGCCACGGGCGATCCGACGCCAGGGCCGATCAAGAACGGCTTCGGCGTGTCGGCGCATCAGTGGGGCGGCGGCGGCCGCGGCGGCCGCGCGCACTGCGATATCACCTCCGACGGCAGCGTTGTCATGAAGTGCGGCACGCAGGACCTGGGCACCGGCACTCGGACGCTGGTTGCCGTGCTGACGGCCGAGACCATGGGCCTGCCGGTCAGTGCCGTGAAGCCTGAAATCGGCGACACCATGTATCCGGTGTGCGGCGCGTCGGGCGGCAGCACGACGGCGGCGTCGATCAGCCCGGCCATCCGCATCGCCGCCGGCAAGGCGCTCGACCAGGTCTTCGCGAAGGCGGCGCCGCAGCTGGGCGTTGGCGCCGACGACCTCGTGGCCGACGGCGGACGCATCCACGTCAAGGGCAACACGTCGAAAGGCATGGCGTGGAAAGACGCCTGCAAGTTGATTGGAACCGAACCCATATCCGTCGACGCCGAGTGGGAAGACGGGCTCTCTTCGACCGGCACGAGCGGTGTGCAGTTCACCGAAGTGGACGTGGACATCGAAACGGGCATCGTCAAGGTGAAGCGCATTCTCACCGTGCAGGACTGCGGCTTGATCGTCGATCGGCTGACGGCGGAAAGCCAGATCTACGGCGGCATCATCGGGTCGCTGAACTTCGCGCTGTTCGAAGACCGCATCCTCGATCGCGTCACCGGCCAGATGGTCAATCCGAACATGGAGTCGTACATGCTGGCCGGCATGTCGGACATCCCGAAAATCGACATCATGCTGGTCGATACGCCCGTGCAGCGCGCGCGCGGCGTCATCGGCATCGGCGAACCACCGACGGTTTCGACCGCTTCGTCCATCGCCAATGCCGTGCGCAACGCCACCGGTGCGACCCTGCGGTCGCTGCCGCTGATGCCGCACAAGGTCCTGGCGGCCATCGAGGAGCAGAAAGCAGGAGGCACGCTGTGAAAGCCTTCGAGTACGCCAACCCCACGAACGAAAAAGACGCGGTCGCCGCACTCCGGATTGACGGGCGGATCGCCCTCCCGCTTGCCGGCGGGATGGATCTCATCGCCCAGATGAAGGACTACGTCGCGTCGCCCGATCGCCTCGTCAACGTGAAGGGCTTCGCGGACACGACGATCGTCGCCACCCCCGACGGCGGCCTGAAGATCGGCGCCGGCGTGAAGATCGCCGATCTCGCCGAGCACGGGCAGGTCACGAAGCTCTATCCCGCCGTCGTCGCCGCGGCCGGCGAAGTCGGCACGCCGCAGATCCGGAACGCCGGCACCGTCGGCGGCAACCTGAATCAGCGGCCCAGGTGCTGGTACTTCCGCCAGGAAGAATTCGTCTGCTACAAGAAGGGCGGCAACCGCTGCTTCTCGCCCGCCGGCGAGAATCAGTATCACGCCATCTTCGGCAACGACGGGCCAAGCCATATCGTGCACGCCTCGAGCCTCGCCGTGCCGTTCACCGCGTACGGCGCGACCTTCCGAGTCGTGGGGCCGAACGGCGAGCGGACGGTCGCGGCCGCGGATTTCTTCACCATGCCGACGCTCCAGAACGTCCGCAAGGAAAACGTCCTGGCCGACGATGAGATCCTCACGCACGTGATGCTGCCGGCGCCCGGCAACGTGAAGAGCGGGCATTACGAGGTGCGGTACAAGGAATCGCACGACTGGCCGCTCGCATTCACCACGATCGTGCTGACGATGAACGGCAATACCATCCGCTCGGCGCGTGTCGTGCTGGGAGCGGTGGCGCCGATTCCGTGGCGATCGACGGATGCGGAGCAGGCCCTGGTGGGCAAGCCGTTGAACGAAGCCACGGCGACGCTGGCAGGGGAAGCCGCGGTCCGTGCGGCGAAGCCGCTGAGCCGCAACGGCTACAAGGTGCAGATCACGAAGACTGCGGTGAAGCGCGCGATCATGCAGATCGCCGGCCTCAAGCCGGTGACGCTGAGGGCATAAGCCATGGAACACCTGACATCACCGAAACTGACGCCCGGCGTGCATTGCCTCAGCCTGCGCCACAAGGGTATGTACGTCACGGCCGTGCCGGATCCCGACGAGAAGCATTTCTACGACAACTACGACGGCACGTGGTACTGGTGTGCCGAAACCCAGACGGGTTTCGGTCCTGACGGAGTGCCCGTCAACCTGACGTCCTGTAACGGCAAGCGCGGCTGCTGCCAGCACTAGGGTGAAACGCAAGACGGAGAACGTAGAACGTAAAATGTAGAACGCAGAACACTCTGCATTCTCCGTTTTACGTTCTTCGTTTTACGTTGTCGTGATCTTCACCGGTTTTCCCTCCGACAACGCGAACCACACCTCGGCTGCCGCGGCGCAATCCAGTTCGCCTCCGCCCGACGACACGAGCGCGTTCACGAACTGGGTGACGATTGACGTCGCGGGCATCGCGACGTTGTTCGCCATCGCGGTTTCGTTGACGAGCCGCAAATCCTTCTGGTAAAGACGCGTGAAAAACCCCGGCTTGTAGTCGCCGGTCAGCATGCGCTGCCCGTGGACTTCGAGCACCTTGCTCGAGGCGAACCCGCCCATCAGCGCCTGGCGTACGCGCGAACGATCGATGCCGAGGCTCTTCGCGAGCGCGAAGCCTTCGGCGACGCCTGCCAGCGCACCGCCGATGCAGATCTGGTTGCACAGCTTGGCCACCTGTCCGGCGCCGGAGTCACCGATGTACGTGACGCTCTCGGGCTTCCCCATGCACGCGAGGATCGGACGCGCGCGCTCGAACGTCTTTTCATCGCCGCCGACCATGATCGTGAGCGTCGCGTTCTTTGCGCCGATTTCGCCGCCGCTGACGGGCGCGTCGAGCATCGACCCGCCCTTGGCCGCCACCATCCCCGAGAGTTTCTTGGTGACGACCGGCGAGATCGTGCTCATGTCGATGACAACAGTTCCCGGCTTGAGCTCGCTGAGGACACCGTTCGGGCCGGTCAGCACCAGCTCGACATCGGGCGTATCGGGGACCATCGTGATGATGATGGAAGCGGTTCGGGCCACCTCGGCCGGCGAGGCCGCCGCCGTCGCGCCGGCCGCAACGACCTCGTCTACCGGTTTTCTGCTCCGGGAGGTCACGACCAGGCGATGTCCGGCCTTCATGAGGTTGAGGGCCATGGGCTTACCCATGATGCCAAGTCCAATGAATCCAATCACTTCCATGATGATCCGCCTCCGGTTCTTCAGCCCGGCTGTCCGCCGCGGGCCGGCAAAGCCTATTAGCCTATCTCACGTCTTTGTGATCATTGTGAGCTTCGTGGTTCTATAATGAACAAGCCGTTTTTCGGCGGGCGAGTCCCGTCTTTGAGGTTGCTATGAAACGAGCAGTTGTTCTCATCGCGGTAATCGGCATGGCCGGCACGGTGTTGATGGCAGGCGGTAAAGAAACCGTCAGCGGCCAGTACGTCGAGGCGCGGACTGCGGAAATTTTCACCGGCGGCTGCATCATGGGCAGCGAGGCCGAAACGATGGGCAAGCAGGCGGTGCTCGCGTGGAAAGTCGATCGCGGGACGGTCAACGGTGTGTCGGTGGACGGCCTGTCCGTCGTGGCCGCGCTGGCCGGCGACAAGAACCTGGGCCTCCACGAGATCGGCGGCGACCGCGCTGTCGTGCGCTCGGTGGTTTACGTTGACGAGCGCGCCAACCCGGTTCAGCGGATCGCGCTCGCGGCGCTCGCGCACGATCTCACGAAGAGCATCGGCACGATCGTCCAGGTGACGCCGGCGCCGATCACCTTCGCTGACGCCGGTCAGACGATTCACGTGGCCACCCAGAATGTCGCGCTCGACGTCAACAAGGTCATGACCCACGATCCGACCTGCGGCGCGATGCAGTGGTTCCACCCGCTCGCCGACACGGACCAGGCGACGATGGGCGTCGCCGACCAGAACGTGTTCAGCGGCACGCTGCTCGGCACCAAGTGGAGCGACCCGAACAAGCGCTCGGCGTTCTTCGGCACGTTCAGCAAGTAACTGGCTGGACGGGCAGGATAGGCGCGAAGGGCTGGATGGGCTAATACCCTCCAGCCTTTTCGTTTTTCTGGCTTCTTCCCGGTCCCGCCCACCCTGCCTCTCCCGCCTTTCCCGCCTATGGATCTGACTAACAAGGTTGCCCTCATTACCGGCGCCAAGCGAATCGGGGCGGTGGTTGCCACTGAGCTCGCCGCGCGAGGCGTGGACGTCGCCCTCGCTTACGGTCACTCGCAGGTCGAGGCCGGGCAGACGGTCGAGCGCGTCAAGGCCGCAGGCCGCCGGAGCGCCGCGTTTCAGGCTGATCTGTCGAATGCCGACGCATGCGGCCTCCTGGTGTCGCGAGCGGTGGCCGAATTCGGCCGGCTCGACATCCTGATCAACATGGCTTCCGTGTACCGGAATGTCCCGTTCGACCAGCTATCCTCCACCGAATGGGACAAGGTGATGCACACCGACCTGCGCGCGGCATTTCTCTGCGCTCATGCGGCGGTGCCGCACATGCGGAAGCAGGGCGGCGGGCGCATCATCAACTTCAGCGACTGGATCGCCAGGAGCGGCCGTCCGCGATACAAAGGGTTCCTGCCGTACTACGTCGCCAAGGCCGGCGCGATGGCCCTCACGGAAGCCCTCGCGCTCGAGCTCGCGGGCGACAATATCCTCGTCAACGCGGTGGCTCCCGGGCCGATCCTGGCGCCGCCAGGCACGACAGCGGACGAGCACCAGGCTGTCGCGGATGCCACGCCACTCGGCCGTTGGGGTGGTGAAACGGAGATTGCCAAGGCCGTGCTGTCGTTTCTCGACAGCGACTTCATAACCGGCGAAACACTCCGCGTGGACGGCGGCCGTCACGTGAAGTAGCTAGCGGGCGCTGACGGGGTCGTTCGGCTTCAGATGTTCAAGCGTGAAGTCGAGCATCGCGCCGTGCATGTGTCTCACCAGCGACGGATCGGTCACGCCGTGGCGGGTCTTCGGATAGATCATCAGGCTGAACGGCTTCCCGGCCTGCTGAAGTTCGTACGCCAGCTGCATCGTATTCTGCACGTGCACGTTGTCGTCGATGGCGCCGTGCATCAGGAACAGCGCGCCGTGGAGGTTCGCGGCGGCGTAGCGTGGTGAGCTGTTCCTGTAGCCGTCTGGATTGTCCTTCGGGGTCCCCATGTAGCGTTCTGTGTACACGGAGTCGTAGTTCCGCCAGTCGGACACCGTGCCCCCCGCAATCCCCATGGTGAAGCTCGTCGAGTGGGTCAGCGCGTAGGCGGTGAGGAAGCCTCCAAAGCTCCACCCGCTCAGCCCGATGTGTGTTCCGTCCACGTAGGGTTGCTGTTTGAGCCAGCTCACGCCGTCTTCGATATCGCGCAGCTCGAGTTCACCGAAG
>Ga0068871_100001785_pt1 | contig 14501 bp, 9 predicted proteins | sample KBSMisM72_FD_72750 | JGI IMG/M metagenome (GOLD analysis project Ga0068871, IMG submission 72750) | Miscanthus rhizosphere microbial communities from Kellogg Biological Station, Michigan, USA - KBS Miscanthus M7-2 | ecosystem: Host-associated > Plants > Roots > Rhizosphere > Soil ... | reverse complement strand
GAGCGGCAGGAAGGGCACTACTACGGCATCGGGATTCAGATCAGCGCCGTGGACGGCGACATCATCGCGCAGTTTGTCTTCGAGGGATCGCCCGCTCACAAGCAGGGCGTGCGGCAGGGCGACGTCATCGCGAACATCGCCGGCGAAAACACCAAGGGCTGGAACACCGACCAGGCGATGAAGAAGCTGCGCGGCGCGCGCGGCACGCCGGTGCAGATTGCTCTCCGGCGCCGCGGTTACGGACAGACGATCAATGTCGAGCTCGTGCGCGACGAAATCACGATTCCGACGGTTCCCGCCGCATTCATGATCGATTCGACGACGGGATACGTTCAGCTGCGGGATTTCGGCGAGAACACCGATCGCGATTTGAAACGCGCGCTTCAGTCGCTCTCGTCGAAAGGCATGCGCCGGCTGCTGCTCGACATCCGCAACAATCCCGGCGGCCCGCTCGACCAGGCAATCAAGGTCGTCAACGAGTTCATCCCGCGCGGCAAGGCCATCGTTTCCACGCACGGCCGCGTGTCGAACTCGGATCAGGATTATCGCGCGACCGAGGACGGCCAGTTCACCGACATCCCCATCGTCGTCATGGCCAACCGCAGCAGCGCCAGCGCGTCGGAGATTGTCACGGGCGCGCTGCAGGATCACGACCGCGCGTACGTCGTCGGCGAAACGACGTTTGGCAAGGCGCTCGTGCAGTCTATTTACCGGATCAGCGGCGGCGCGGGCCTGGCGCTCACCACCGCGCACTACTACACGCCGAGCGGGCGGCTGATTCAGCGGCCGTGGGACGCGAGCTTCGACGAGTACCTGACCTACACGATGCGCGACCAGGATGCCAACAAGCCGCACAATCCCAGCGACCTGAAGCGCACGGACGCCGGGCGTCCCGTCTACAGCGGCGGCGGCATCGAACCAGACAAACGTGTGGCCGGCCCGCTCGAAGGATTCGACCCGACGCGGTTCGGTCGGAGCCTGAGCCAGCGCGGTGCGTTTGCCAATTACGCGGCGAAATTCACCGCGGATGGCGACGCGCGTGTCGCGCAGACGGCCACCGGCCGCTCGATGGTCAAGCCAAATTTCGTCGTCGACGATGCGATGGTGGCGGACTTCCGTGAACAGCTGAAGACCGACCACGTCCGGGTGGACGACGAGGCGTTCAAGAAGGATCAGGAGTTCATCCGCGCCATGATCCGGTTCGAAATCGATCGCGCGCTGTTCGGCGTGGCGGAGGCGCGGCGGCATCTGATCGAGGTCGATCCGCAGGCGCGCGTCGCGCTCACGATGTTTGGCGAGGCCCAGAGGCTGTCCGACCTGTCGCGGGCGCCCTCGAAAGCCGCGCACTAGCTCGGCACTTGTTGGGGCAAGTAACCACAATGAATAGGGCTGCAGTTTGCCCTTGCCCCCATAGGTAGGCCTTGCTACACTGGCGACCGCTTCGCGGCTCGGGGCCGCCTTCCGACTCCCGGAAGGTGAAATAGCCGCAGAATCGGTCCGTTGTCAGCCTGTCACCCAGCCAGCTTCCCGCACATTGAGGCATCCGTGTCGATGCCGTGGTGTCCACCATGCGTCTCGAACGTCTAGAGATCAACGGTTTCAAGTCATTTTCCGACCGCTCGGAGTTGGCATTCGACAAGGGCGTCACCGCCATCGTCGGGCCGAACGGCTGCGGCAAGAGCAATGTCGCGGACGCCATCACGTGGGTGATGGGCGAGCAGAGCGCGAAGAGCCTGCGCGGCGAGCGGATGGAAGACGTGCTGTTCAGCGGCAGCGACGCACGCAAGCCGACGGCGTCCGCCGAAGTCCGGCTGCGTTTCAGCGGCGTGTTGAAAATGCTCTCGGGTCCGCCGCTGCCTGGAGTTGACGACACCGCCGGGCACGATGCCTCCCTCGACAGCAACGGCCACAACGGAAACGGACACAACGGGAACGGCCACCATGGCAACGGGCACCACTCGAACGGCAACGGCCACGAGCCGGTGCCGTTCATCGCGTCAACGCCCGTTCGCCCCGAAACGGTGTTGAGCCGGGCGGAAGCCGAAGAGCTGATCCAGTCGGTGGCGCGCGAAGTGGAAGTGACGCGCCGCTTGTACCGCTCCGGCGAAAGCGAGTACCTGATCGACGGCCAGGTGTGCCGCCTGCGCGATGTGCACGAGCTCCTGATGGACACAGGGCTCGGCGCCAAGGCCTACGCGATCATCGAGCAGGGCAAGATCGGGCTCATTTTGAGCTCGAGGCCGACCGATCGCCGTCAGCTCATCGAAGAAGCGGCAGGCGTGACGAGGTACAAGTCGCGCCGCCGGGCCGCGGAGCTCAAGCTCGAAGCCGCGCGCCAGAACCTCACGCGGATCGACGACATCGTGTTCGAAGTCGAAAAGCAGCGGGGCACACTGAAACGTCAGGCGGGCAAGGCGCGCCGCTATCAGAAACTCCGGGACGAGCTCAGGCGCTGCGAGAAAGTCCTGCTGGCCCGAAAATACCGCCAGCTGGCCGAGACGATCGCATCGGTGCGCGCGCAGCTGGCGGAGGCTCGCACGAGCGAGTCGGCCGCGGCGGCGCAGGTCGCCGAGGTGGAAGCCAATTTGAGCCGCCTCCGGATCGAGCTCGTCGAGGCCGAGTCGCGATCCACCGCCACGCGCGAAGCCGCCCATGCCTGCGAGCTCACGATCAATCGCCAGCAGCAGCAGATTGCGTTCGACGAAGAGCAGGTGCGAACGCTCGACGGCCGCATCAGCGCCGTGATCGCCGAGGCGGCGGCGCTCGACGCCCGGCGCGAGCCGGCGCGGGCCGCGCTCGAGGGGCGGCGCGCGGCAGCGGCTGACGCCAACACCGAGCGCGATCGCGCAGCGGCCGCGCTGGCGGCCGGTTCGGACGCGTACGAGTCGGCCCACCGCGAGATCGAAGGGCTCGAAGCCGACGTGGAAGCCGCGCGCAGCGAAGTGTTTTCGGCGATCAACGCAGCCACCGCGCTGCGGCACGCGCTCGAGCACGCGGGAACGACGCGGGACCGCGTCGGAGAGACCCTGTCGAAACTCGACGTCGAAATGAATGATGCCCGCCTCGATGAGGAGCGCGTGGGTGCCGACCGGGCCGCGGCTGCCGATGCGCTGCGCCGGGCGCAGCAGGCGATTGAGGAAACACGTATCGCGCGGACGGCCCGTGAATCCGAGCTGGCCAGTGCGCGCATCGAACACGAATGGCGCGCGCGGCTGGTGCGCTCGGGTGAACACGAGCTGGCGGGCCTCGAGGCGCGGCTGAAATCGCTCGAAGAGCTGGAGGCGGCCAGGGCCGGGTACGGTGACGCAGCCCGCACGTTGCTCGCGCAGGCCAACGGCAAGGTGGAGCAGAAGGGCGCCGTCGCCGATTACCTCGAGGTGGAGACGGGGTACGAGCGAGCCGTCGAGGCCTGTCTGACCGACCTGCTGCAACACGTCATCGTCGAGCGTCCCGAGCACGCGGCGGCCGGCTTCGGCCTGGTGCGCGAAGCGGGCGCCGGACGCTGCGGCTTCCTGATCGCCGAACGCGATGCGGCGCCGGGCTCCGGCTGGACGGATTCGGTCATCCCGGAAGGTGTGGTCGCGCTTTCGTCGGTGGTTCACGTCAACGGTGCGTACTCGGGAGCTGTTCGTGACGCCATTGGAGAGGCGTGGATCGCCGATTCGTACGAGGAGGCGGCCCGGGCCAGCCACCTGACTCCGTTGCCGGTCGTGACCGCCGAAGGCGACGTGTTCCGTGGTCCCCACCTGGTGACGGGCGGTCTGCATGAGGCGGCGAAGGGCATCCTCGAGACCAAGGGAGAAATCAAAGGGCTGCGTGCGCGTATCCAGACCGAGCGCGACGCGCTCGCCCGCCTCGCCGAGGAAACCACAACCCTTGATGCCGCCATCGCACAAGCGACCAACGCCATTGCGGCGCTGGCGGCCGAGCATCACAAGCAGGAAAAGGCCGTCGTGGCCCAGGAGTCGCAGCTGCAGCACGCCGTGGATGAAGCGGCGCGTCTCGACCAGAAAAGCGAGCAGCTCGCGCGTGAACGCCGGCAGGCCGAGGAGGAGCGCGAAGCCATCGACCGCCGCCAGGTCGAAGCGCGCGAGGCGATCGCGCGTCTCGACAGCGAGCAGCGGGCGGCCGACGATCGGCTGACATCGGCGCAACGTAGCCTGTTCGAGGCGCGCGAGGCCGCGGAGGATCTCAGTCATCGGGCCGCCGAGGCCCGCGCCGATCACGCCGCCCTGGTCGAACGCGCCGTCGCTCTGGCCTCCGAGGTCGAGCGTCTCGTCGAAGCCGGGGCCGAGCTCGAGGCCCGCGCGCTGGCCCTTGGTGCGGAGCGCGACGAAACGCGCGCCCGCATCGACGAGCTGGGAACGGCCATCGCCTCAGGAAAGGCGAAGCTGGACGCGGACGTGCTCGCGCTCGACCGGCTGAAGCAGGACGTACGCGACGCCGACGAGGCGGTGACCTCCAGGCGGGCGAGCGCCGAGGAACACGAAGCCGTCATCAAGGAGCGGAGAACCGCTCTCGAAGCCGTCCGGGCGACGGTCGCGGACCTCGACCTTGCGCGCGCGACGGCAGAAGGCGACCTCTCGCACCTGGCAGCCTCGTCCCTCGAACTGCTCCAGACGGCCATCGACGACGTGGTGGTGGAGGTGGAGGAGCTCGAACGGCAAGGTGGCGCGGCGCCAGACTCGCGCGTCGTGTACGCCGCAGAGGCGTCGGGCAGCGACGACGGCGACGATAGCGACGACGCAATGGAGTCAGGAGTCGGGGAAGGAGCCGATACGGCTGTCGCGGCGGCGACCGAGCGGGCCCTGAGCGCAGAGGATGCGATCGCCACGCTGCGGGCCAGGATCGATCGCCTCGGGCCGGTCAACATGATGGCTATCGAGCAGTTCGACGAGTTGGAATCACGGCACGGCTTCCTGACGGCGCAGCGGACCGACCTGGTCTCGTCCATTGCCCAGACCAGCGAGGCGATCAAGCGCATCGACGAAACCACCCGTCAGCGCTTTGCCGAGGCGTTTGCCGCCATCAACAAGAACTTCCAGGAAACCTTCAGCACGCTGTTTGGCGGGGGACGCGCCGGCCTGACGCTGCTCGACGAGAACGACCCGCTGGAAAGCGGGATCGAGATCATCGCCCAGCCTCCGGGCAAGCGGCTGCAGAGCGTGCAGTTGCTGTCGGGCGGCGAGAAGGCGCTGACCGCGATTGCCCTGATGTTCGGCCTGTTCAAGTACAAGCCGAGCCCGTTCTGCCTGCTCGATGAGATCGACGCGCCGCTCGACGACGCAAACATCGGACGGTTCGTCGAGATGCTGAGGAGCATGCTGCGCCACACGCAGTTCATCCTGATTACCCACAACCGCAAGACCATGGAAATCGCCGACCGGCTGTACGGCGTCACCATGGAGGAACCGGGTGTCTCCAAATTGATATCCGTGCAATTGAACTGAGGGAGCCCGCCCCCCGTATGTACGACCGGAGGCGTGCCATGTCGATTCAGGGCCTGCGGCGTTGGTGCGGGCAGTCAGTCGTAAGAGGGCCGGTGGGAATGGCCCTGGCCGCGGCGGTCCTGTCGGGCTGCGGCCTTCCGGTTGGCCCCCTCGGGATCAAGGCGTCGGAGACATGGACCCATACCTATCCCTTGAGCAAGGCCGGGGAGGTCACCATCGTTAACGCCAACGGTCGAATCGAGGTCGAGGGCGGGGAAGGCGCGACCGTCGAAGTCCAGGCGACGAAGATCGCCTCGGGCGCGACCGAGCAGCTCGCAAAGGACCTCCTGCCGCGGATTCCCATCGAAGAGCACGCCACGGCCGACTTCGTCTCTGTCGAGACGAGGCGTCTCAACGGCTTCCTGATCGGCGCCAGTTACGAAGTACGGTACAAGGTGAAGATGCCCAGGGGCGCCACCATCCGCGCGACGACCACGAACGGCGGGGTCTCCATCAATGGCATGGAGGGGCGTGTCATCGCCCGGACCACCAACGGCGGCATCATGGCCACGCAGATCGCGGGGGGCATCGAGGCCCGTTCCGTGAACGGCGGTGTCCGGGTCCAGTTCGCCTCAACTGGAACCCAGCCAGCGGAGCTGCGAACCGTCAATGGCGGCATCCACGTGGCGCTGCCGGCGACGGCGAAGGCCACGGTCAAGGCAACCTGGGTCAACGGCGGAATCAACCTGACAGGCCTGCCGTTCGAGATTCAGGAGCAGGCCAAACGCCGCTTCGAGGGCCGGTTGAACGGCGGCGGCCCGAGCGTCGAAATGGCGACCGTCAACGGCGGCATCACCATCGGCAGCGAGCTCGATAAGTCGCGACGCGGCACCGGGTGGGATGAGCCCCCGCCCGGGCTGCCCCCCGACCTGCATGAACGAAGATAAGGCCAGCCGCTATCACCGGCTGAAGAGGCGCACGTCCATCGCCTCGATGGCCTGGATGCTGACGCTGCTTGCAGGTTTGTCCGCCACGGGCGGCAGTACTTCCCTCCGGAACGCGGCCGAATTTGCGGCCCCATCAGTGGGCGGCCCCGGCGCCGCGCACGCGACGCTGATTGTCATTCTTTACGCGGCCATGCTTGTGACCTTGCTGGCGGCCGCCGGCGTTCCGCTCGCCTGGTACGGCGACTTCCTGCTCGAACATCGGTACGGACTCTCCAACCAGCGTCCCGGTTCGTGGCTCGTCGACCGGCTGAAGGCGTTCGGCATCGAACTGTTGTTTGCCTGCGGCGGCTCGGCCGTCCTCTACGCGCTCATTCGCTACTCGCCGGAGCGCTGGTGGCTGCCCGCCGGCGCCGTCTTCTCACTGATCATCGTGATCCTCGCGAACGTCGCGCCGGTTCTCCTGCTGCCGCTGTTTACGCCCGTGAAACCCCTCGACCGCGAGTCGCTGCGGACGCGCCTGCTCAGTCTTGCCGAACGCGCGGGTGCGCGCGTGCTGGGCGCTTACGAATGGGGCTTGAGCGAGAAGACGAAGAAGGCCAACGCCGCGCTGACGGGCCTCGGAGCGACGCGGCGGATTCTGGTCTCCGACACCATGCTCGCCGAGTACTCCGACGAGGAGATCGAGGTCGTTCTCGCACACGAGCTCGGGCACCACGTGCACGGCGATATCTGGAAGGGCATCGTCTTCGAGAGCGTGCTCATCGTGTCGGGTTGCTATCTGGGCGCGCGCGCACTGAGCGGGCTGGCCGGCGTCTTCTTGCTGCGCGGCGTGGCCGATGTGGCCGGACTGCCACTCTTGCTGCTGGCGGCTGGCGCCGTCTCGCTGGTGATGCTGCCGCTGGCACACGCCATGTCGCGCGCGTACGAGCGAAGGGCCGACGAGTTCGCCCTCGCGCTGACTCGCAATCCCATGGCGTTTATTTCGGCGATGCGCCGGCTGGCGGCGCAAAACCTCGCCGAGGAAGAACCATCCGCGATCGTCCAGTGGCTTTTTCACAGCCACCCGCCGGTGCGGGAACGGATCGCCTCCGCTCAATCCTTCAAGGCGAATCTGGTCAGCTAGTCATCTTGTCGTCTGGTCATCTCTGATCAATTAAGTGATTTGTGACTAGATGACCTAATGACAGATGTTATCGTCGTGGGCGCACGACGAGCTCGCCGCGCATCTGGCGGCAGCCTTCATCGATCTGCAGGTTACAGTAGAAGGGAAACGTCCCCTCCTGATCCACCCGGAATTCAAAGGCCACCGGCGCGCCGGGGCCGACGCGCTTGGAAATCCGGTAGCCGTCGATGGTCATGCTGTGCGCGATATCCAGCGTCCGCAGCTCGATTCTGACCAGGTCGCCCTGCGCGACCTCGATTCGAGCGGGATCGAACGCGTACCGGCTGGCGGACAGGGAAACGCGCCTCGTGGAAGGTTCGTGTTCCTGGCCAGCCGCCCTGCCGGCCACGAGCGCCAGAGCCGCGACGAGAAAATGGCGGCGCGAGTACATCAGGAGGTTCTCCCCGATTGTACGACGGTCCGCGCGCCCCGGCGGTTTGCCTACGTCGACGCCGGCGCCGCGCCCTGTTCCTGCAGCAACGCCTTACGGCTGAGCCGAATCTTGCCCGTGGGGTCGATATTGATCACTTTGACGAGCACCTGCTCGCCCTCTTTCAGTTCGTCGCGCACGTCCTTCACGCGGTGGTTGGCGATCTCCGACACGTGCAGGAGACCGTCGGTGCCCGGCATGATTTCGACGAACGCGCCGAAGTCCGTTATGCGCTGAACCTTTCCGAGATAGGTCTTGTTCAGCTCGGGCGTGGCCGTCAGTTCCTGGATGATCGAGATAGCTTTCTGCGCCGACGTTTCGTCGGCCGACGCCACGTTGACGCGTCCGTCGTCTTCCACGTCGATCTTCACCCCGGTCCGCTCGATGATGCTGCGGATCATCTTGCCGCCGGGGCCGATGACGTCGCGAATCTTGTCGACGGGAATCCGGATCGTCACGATGCGCGGTGCGAAGTTCGAGATGTTTCCGCGGGGCGCCGAAAGCGCCTCGCGCATCTTCTCGAGGATGTGCAGCCGGCCGCGGCGCGCCTGATCGAGCGCCTTCGTCATCACCTCAGTCGTGATGCCGCCGACCTTGATGTCCATCTGCAGCGCCGTGATGCCCGTCGACGTGCCGGCGACCTTGAAGTCCATGTCGCCGTAGTGATCCTCCGCGCCCGCGATGTCGCTGAGCACCGCGTATTTGCCCGTGCTCTCGTCCATCACCAGGCCCATCGCGATGCCGGCTACGGCATCCTTGAGGGGCACGCCGGCGTCCATCATCGCCAGCGATCCGCCACAGACGCTTGCCATCGACGAGGAGCCGTTCGATTCGAGAATGTCCGAGACGATCCGCATCGTGTACGGGAACTGTTCTTCGGTGGGAATCATCGGTGTGAGCGCCCGCTCCGCAAGCGCGCCGTGCCCAACCTCGCGCCGCCCCGGTCCCGACATGCGCCCGACTTCGCCGACCGAGAACGGCGGGAAGTTGTAGTGGAGCATGAAGCTCTTCCACGTCTCGCCCTCGAAGGTCTCGATCTTCTGGGCATCGTCGGCCGTGCCGAGCGTGCAGGTGACGAGCGCCTGCGTTTCGCCGCGCGTAAAGACCGCCGACCCGTGCGTCCGCGGGAGAACGCCCGTCTCGATCCAGATTGGGCGGACTTCGTCGAACTTGCGGCCGTCGAGCCGGACGTTGTTGGTCAGAACTTCTTCTCGAAGCACCTTTTCCTTCAGCTCCTTGAAGATTGCCTTCGCGTCGGCCTTCTTCTCGGCCTCGCCTTCCGGGAGCGCCGATACCAGGTTCTTGAGTGTGAGCTCGACCGTCTCGTAGTTTTCGAGCTTGCCGCGGATCCGCATCGCTTCGGTCAGCGGTCCGAGCACCTTGCCTTCGATGTCCTTGTAGAAGTCCGCCGCGATCTCCTTCTTCGCCACCGCCAGCTTCTTGCGTCCGGCCTCCTTGGCGAGGTCGTCGATTGCGGCGACGATCTGCTTGATGGCGGCATGCGCCGTGTTCAGCGCCTCGACAACCTGCTCCTCCGAAACTTCTTTGGCGCCTGCCTCGACCATCACCAGGCCGTCCTTGCTCCCGGCGACGACGATGTCGAGCTTGCCCTGCTTGCGTTGCTCGAACGTCGGGTTGACGACGTACTTGCCGTCGACCAGGCCGACGCGCACGCCCGCGATTGTCTTCGCGAAGGGAATCCCGGACAGGGCCAATGCGGCCGAAGCCCCTGTGATCGCCAGCACGTCGGTGTCATTCTCGGTGTCGGCGGAGAGCACCAGGGCAATGATTTGCGTCTCGTACCGCCAGCCCGCGGGAAACAGCGGACGGATGGGGCGGTCGATGACCCGGCAGGTGAGCACTTCTTTCTCGGCCGGCTTGCCTTCGCGCTTGAAGAAGCCGCCGGGAATGCGGCCCGACGCGTAGGTGTATTCGCGATAGTCGACCGTCAGCGGCAGGAAGTCGATGCCTTCGCGCGGACTCGCCGCGCGACAGGCCGTCACGAGCACGACAGAATCGCCGTAACGGACGATGACCGCGCCGTCGGCCTGCTTGGCCAGCTTGCCGGTCTCTATGCTCAGGGGTTTGTTTGAAATCGAAATTTCGCGAGTTGTCATAAAGGCTCTGGTTCTACGGGTTCAAGAGGTTCGAAAGGTTCGAGAGGTTCGAGAGGTTCAGGCGGTCGGGCACTTGAACCTCTGGAACTCCTCGAACTTCTTGAACCATTATTTTCTGATGTTGAGGCGCTTGATCAGGTCCGCGTAACGATGCGGATCCTTGGACTTCAGGTAGTCGAGCAGGCGCCGCCGGCGGCCGACGAGCATCAACAGCCCGCGGCGTGAATGGTGATCCTTCGCGTGCGCCTTGAAGTGTTCCGTGAGGTAGTTGATGCGTTCGCTGAGAATGGCGACCTGAACTTCGGGAGAGCCTGTATCGCCTTCGTGGGTCTTGTAGCTCCCGATCAACTCTGTCTTGCGATCTTTGGTTAACGCCACCTGGTCGTCCTCCACGCGCGACCCAGTCCCGATACCACCGGGCTTCGATTCCCGACGTGGTACAACCAGACCGCCGTATGTTGAAAAACTATTAGTCGAACAAGCTCAACATCTTACCTCATGACGACTGAGGGATGCAAAATTCCCGGAACACCGGCGGCCTCGCCGATTCCCACGAGCTGACCGCGCTGGTCGAGCAATCGAACCGGCCCGCTCCCCGTCGATCGCTCTCCGCTGATCTCCGCCGGCCCGATGTCGCGGCCGTGAATCGCACGAGCAACGCCCTCGTCGTCCAGGACGACCGATGCAAGCTCCGGCAGCATGTGTTCGAGCGGCACTATCGCGGCCAGCGCGTCCGCCGGACTGCGCTCGGCGAGGTCAAGCGGCATGGCGTCGTCCAGCGTGAACCCGGCGCTCGCCGTGCGCCGCAGAGCCGCGAGGTGCGCGCCCACACCGAGGGTGGTGCCGAGGTCATGCGCCAGGGACCGAACATAGAAACCAGCCGAACACTCGAGGCTCAGCGTGACGCACTCGTCGACGACGTCAATGACGTCGAGGCGATGGACGGTTACGGAGACCGGGCTGGGCACGTCCGGCAGATCTGGCAGTTCGAGCGGGCCGGGCGACGCGCGCCTGGCGCGATTTGCCCGCGCGGTTTCGTAGCTGCGGCGGCCGCCGATCTTCTTGGCCGAGAACGCCGGGGGCCTTTGCTGAAACGTGCCGCGGAAGGCGCCGAGGGCGGATTCAATCTGGCTGCGCGTGGCAACGGGCGCCGTCGAGCGCGCTCCGGCAGGCAGTCCCTCGGCATCGTACGTGTCCGTCGCCTGGCCGAATCGCACGACCGCCTCGTAGCACTTCGTGGAGCCGCTCATGAATCGGGCGAGTCGTGTCGCTCGGCCCAGGACGAGCGGCAGCACGCCGCTGGCCGCCGGATCGAGCGTCCCGGTGTGGCCGATTCGACGTTCAGCGAGCACCCTGCGGACACGCGCCACGACGTCGTGGCTGGTGGGGCCCGCTGGCTTGTCGATGACTAAGAGCCCGTCCATCCGGTCGTGCCGCTGACTTTCTCCACGAACAGCTGCCTGAGGGCGTCGATGCGTCCCACGGCCGTGCAGCCTGCGGCGTTCTTGTGGCCGCCGCCTCCAAATGCCTTCGCCACCGCGTTGACGTCGATGGCGCCCTTGGACCTCATGCTCACACGGTACTCGTCGCCCTGCACGTGCTTGAAGAACACAACGGCCTGAACCTCCTTGACCGTGAGTGGTTCGTTGATCAACCCGTCGGTGTCTTCGTACGTGCCGCCGGCGGCCCGTGCAATCTCGTGGTCGAGATACAGGAGGGCAATGCGCCCGGTCGGATCGATCCGCATGCCGCTCAAGAGGGCGCCGGATAGCTTCAGCCGCGCCATCGTGCCGCTGTCGTACACGCTCCGCGCGACGCCGACGGGATCGACGCCCGCCTCGAGGAGACCCCGGCAGATGTCGAACGTCCGCGGCGAGATGCTCGAAAAATGGAACGAACCGGTGTCGGTGAGAATCGCCACGTAGACGTGCGTCGCGATTTCTGCCGTCAGGGGCACGCCGAGGCCCACGACGAGGTCGAATACCATTTCGCCGCAGGCGGCCGCGGCCGGATCGAACCAGTTGATCTGGCCGTAGCCGGTGTTGCCCGGATGGTGATCGATGTTGATGACGAAGCCGCGGTCGAGGCCCTCGACGCCTGTCCGGGCCAGATCGCCGCATTCCATGATGATCGCGGCGTCGAAATTGCCGTCAACCTTCTCGGCGATCTCGATGTCCGGCACGCCGGCAAACGCCATCAGCGGCGGGGGAGCGGGATCCCGGTTGACGACTCGAACATCCTTGCCAAGCGCGCGCAGCGCATATGCCATCGCGAGCTGCGAGCCGATCGCGTCGCCGTCCGGTCGCGCATGGGACGAGAGCACGAACGACTGACGCGCGCGAATCGCGTCGGCGATCCGCGTGATTTCAGTCGTGGTCATCGTCAGGTGGGCGAGGGGCCGTGCGTATTTCGTTCAGCAGTTGTTCGATCCGGTCCTGGCCGGCGATCGACTCGTCATAGATCAGCTTCAACTCGGGGACGCGCTTGAACCGCAGCCGCGACCCGAGCTGGCGGCGCAGGAACGGGATGGCGCGGTCGAGCGCGCGCTCGCTCGTCTTGCGGGCCTTCTCGTCGCCCAGCACCGTGTAGAACACGCGCGCCTGCTGAAGGTCGGCGCTGACCTGAACGCGCGTAATCGTGACGAAGCCAATGCCCGGATCGTGCACTTCGCGGCTCAGCAGCAGCCCCAGCTCGCTACGAAGCTGATCCGCGACGCGATCGGGACGGGAACCTTGCGACATTGTTAGAGGTTCAAAAGGTCCACAGGGTCCACAGGGTCCACGAGGTCCACGGAGTCCACGGGGTCCACGGGGTCCACGGGGTCCACGGGGTCCACGGGGTCCACAAGGTCATCCGCCAGATTCGACCGGACCCGTGGAACCCGTGAACTCGTGATCCCGGTTAGGCCGAAACCGCGACGCGTTCCATCGCGAACACTTCGATGATATCGCCGACCTTGATGTCGTTGAACTTATCGAAGCCGATGCCGCACTCGAAGCCGCTCTTGACCTCGCTCGCATCGTCCTTGAAGCGCCGCAGCGATCCGATCTTGCCCGTGTAGATCACCACGTTGTCTCGAAGCAGGCGCGCCTGAGTATCCCCTGCGCGCGTGATCCGGCCTTCGGTGACCATGCAGCCCGCGATCGTGCCGAACTTCGGCACCTTGAACGTATCGCGCACCTGGGCCACGCCGATCCGGACTTCCTTGAACGTGGGTTCGAGGAGGCCCGTCATCGCCTTCTTCATTTCGTCCGTCACGTTGTAGATGACGGAGTGCGGACGGATCTCCACGCGCTCGCGCGCGGCGATGTCTTCCGCGTTCCGGTCGGGCCGGACGTTGAAGGCGATGACGATCGCGTTCGACGCGGACGCCAGGAGCACGTCCGATTCGTTGACCGCGCCGACTCCCGCGTGGATGATGCGAATCTTGACCTTCTCGTCCGTCAGCTTCGTGAGGGTGTCCGCCAGCACCTCGGCCGAGCCCTGCACGTCGGCCTTGATGATGATCGGCAACTCCTTCATGCCGCCTTCGGCGATCTGCGCCTGCAGCGACTCGAGCGTGAGACGCGAACCCTTGGCGCCGAGCGATCGGCTCTTCGCCTGCTCCTCACGGAATGTCGCGATGTGCCGAGCCTTGGCGGCGTCGGCGACCTGAAACACGTCGCCGGGCTGCGGCAGGCCTGCAAGCCCCAGCACTTCGACGGGCGTCGAGGGCCCGGCCGATTTCACGGGGCGCCCACGGTCGTCGATCAAGGCGCGCACGCGGCCGACAATGGGGCCGGCGATGAACGTTTCGCCGACCGACAGCGTGCCGTCCTGCACGAGCACCGTGGCGACTGGTCCGCGGCCCTTGTCGAGTTTCGACTCGAGGACCGTGCCGGACGCGCTGCGCTTGGGGTTGGCTTTGAGCTCGCCGATATCGCTGACGAGCAGGATCATCTCGAGCAGGGCATCGATGTTCTTCTTCTGCCGGGCCGAGACCTCGACGGTCACCGTCTGCCCGCCCCATTCTTCCGGCATGAGGCCCAGGTCCGTCAGTTCCCGCTTCACGCGCTCCGGGGCGGCGTTCGGCTTGTCGATCTTGTTGATCGCCACGATGATCGGCACGTTGGCCGCCTTGGCGTGGTCGATCGCCTCGCGCGTCTGGGGCATGACGCCGTCGTCGGCCGCCACCACAAGGACCACGATGTCGGTGACCTTGGCGCCGCGGGCGCGCATGAGCGTGAACGCTTCGTGACCGGGCGTGTCGAGGAACACGATGTTCCGCTTGTTGATCGTGACGTGGTAGGCACCAATGTGCTGGGTGATGCCGCCCGCTTCACGTTCGGCGACTCGCGTCGTGCGGATTGCGTCGAGCAGGCTCGTCTTGCCGTGGTCCACGTGGCCCATGACGGTGACCACCGGCGCGCGCGTGAC
>Ga0068871_100001782_pt1 | contig 14506 bp, 9 predicted proteins | sample KBSMisM72_FD_72750 | JGI IMG/M metagenome (GOLD analysis project Ga0068871, IMG submission 72750) | Miscanthus rhizosphere microbial communities from Kellogg Biological Station, Michigan, USA - KBS Miscanthus M7-2 | ecosystem: Host-associated > Plants > Roots > Rhizosphere > Soil ... | reverse complement strand
GCTTTGCGAGACGTTGCCAGCGGCCTGCCGGCCGCCATTTACCGATGCAAGGGAGTGATCCATTGCGCCGATGTTCCTGCGCGGCGGGCGATCCTGCAGGTAGTCGGTAAACGCGTGGACTTGACACTGGAATCGGCATGGGGCAACCGCACGCCACGGACGCAAATTGTGGCCATCGGAGCGCATGGCGCGCTTGATGCCGTGGCGCTGCAGGAACGATTCGAGAGTTGCATCGCGACTGGCCCTCGCTCATAGGTTGCGTGAGAGATGCAATTCGCACCGGCGAGGCAACTCCTGGTGGGCCATTTGCTTGCGTCCCGGCTGGGAGGAAAACTGGTTGCGGGGGCCGCCTCCTCCCCTGTATACAACGTCGTCATGCAGACTAATGCACGGCAAAAGTGGCGCGCAGCGATTGGGGTCGCCTGTACGCTTCTGATGCATTCAGTGGGGCGCACGGACCCTACCGTGGCGGGTGACCCTGGGCTCCGTGCTGATGTGCCGGGGGATGTGAATAGGCCCTTCGCGCAGGAGCTTGCCAGCAGCGCCGCACCGGACCTATTCCTTGCTCTTTCTGGAAGCATCGCCGTCAATTCCTCATCGGCTCAACTTCCCGCGTGGGATCCGAAGTTGGTCGCAATATTGCGCGGCACCGCTTCTAATGGCGACACGACTGTGGCGATCGCCGATTTGCAGGGTACCTTGATGGACCCTGATCCCAACATCGGGTATCCGTATCCTTGGGACCTGCGGCCCGTGTATCGCGCGCCTCCGGGAGTGGCCGATGCGCTGAAAGATCGCGGCCTGTCCATGCTGGCGCGCGCCAACGGGCACGCGCTGGATTGGGGTATCGAGGGCATGCGGGCCACGGGCGCGGCGTTGGATAAGCGCGCGCTTATCCACGCCGGCACAGGTGAGCGCGAGGGTCTTGCTCGCATGGCGAGCTATCTCGATGAGCCCGGTGGCAAGGGCCGCATTGCCTTGCTGTCTACGGCGACGACGTTTCGTCCCACATCCAGCGCACTCTCCCCTTGGGGTGCGGCCGTGGGCCGCGCGGGCATCAGTGCGATGGACGTCGATGCTACTCGCATCGTTCCGGCTGCACAGGGCGCTCAGCTGCAGCGCATAGCCTGCCACTTCCAGTATCCGCAACAGCCGGAGCGCTGCGAGAAGCTTGCTCCGCTCCCCGCGGTCAGCCTATTTGGCAGTCGCTTTGCCACGTCCGGTGCCACGGCAGGTCGCGAATTCACCAGCGAGTACGTGCTCAACACCTCGCAGTTGGCCTCCGAGCTGCGCTCGGTGCGTGAGGCCAAGCAGAACGCCGATCTGGCGGTTCTGGCGATTTCAGCCGACCAGCAGGAACGCCCCAGCCGCGGGATTGCGCAACCCTCAGCAATGCTCGTGGGTCTGGCCCACGCGGCAATCGACAGCGGCGCCGATTTGATCATGGTGACCGGGCTTCCAGTTTTGGGACCAATAGAGATCTATCGCCCGCCGGGGCGCGCGCCGCGCGCGATCCTCTATGGATTGGGAAACCTTTATTGGAGCCCCGAGGCGGCACCGGCGACGACGGGGGCGGAGGTCTACGACTCGGTGATCGTGCGCAGCACCGTGTCGGGTTCTTCTGTGGCGCTAGAAATCTACCCGGTGGCTCTCGATGCCGCGGACGGCCTTTCCGGCATACCGCATCTGGCAAGCGCCGCACGCGGCCGCGCCATCCTTGAGCGACTGCAACGCATCTCGAGCGCGTTTCAAACTACCATTGCCGTTCAGAACTACGGCGGCACGGTGCGGGGATTGGTGCGCGTGGTAGACCCGCCTGTGAGAAGCACCGCACCATGACGCGTCGCGCATCTTGTCTCCGGAACGCGGCCACCGGGGCGCTGCTGGTACTGCTGGCACCGGCGATGATCACTGCGGCGGATTTCACTCTGGTGGCAGTGGGAGATCTGGTGATCTCCCGCCCCATATCAATGCTGCAGCAGCCGGGTGCCTTCGATCAGTCACGGCGCTTTGCGGACACGGTGGCGCTGCTCAAGCGCAGCGACGTCACTTACGGAAATTTTGAGACGGTGATTGTCGATGCGCGCCATTTTGCCGGCGCCCCGTATTCCTGGGACGGGGACTGGATGCTTTCCAGCACGCCGCAAGTGGCAGCAGATCTTGTGGCCATGCACTTTAATCTGGTTTCGCGCGCCAACAATCACGCGCTCGACTGGGGTCTGGAGGGCGCGCGGGAGTCAGACCACTGGCTCGCAGCCGCCGGTCTCGCCAATGCCGGCATGGGCGAGAACGCGGAGCAAGCGGCCACGGCCCGCTATTACAGTACTGCCAAGGGCCAAGTCGCCCTGGTGTCGATGGCCTCGACCTTCCGCCCCACCACGGAAGCTCTGCCAGTCAGCAATGCATTGCCGCGCGGACGCCCGGGCATCAATGGACTTAAGGTGACGGAAAACTTTTTGTTGGACGAGGAATCGTTCCGGCAGGTGGCAGGCATGGCCTGCCAGTTTACAGGCGCCGCGCCGTGCACTACGAAGGCACTCCCCACTTCTTTCGATCTTTTTGGCGCGCACATACGGCGGGCGGTCGATGGCGAGGAAGCCTTCACCCACCACTACGAAATGGACGGGGCGGACCTGGAACGTATCCTGCGCGGCGTACGAGCCGCTAAGCCCGCCGCCCGCTACCTGGTGGTGTCAATCCACGCACACGAGCACAGCTCCGATGAGGATCCGCCCGGAAGCTGGGAAGCACCCGCGGCATTCCTTCAAACCCTGGCGCACCGCGCGATCGATGAGGGTGCGGACGCGTTCGTCACCACTGGAATACATCATGTCGGCGGCATCGAACTGTACCGTGGCAAGCCAATCTTCTATGGACTGGGCAATTTCATCTGGAGCGACATCCAGCTGCCGTTGAGTGCCGATCTGTATCAGGGCGAGAGCAACCACAATTACCTGCAGCAGAGCTTTACCCATCCCGAATGGGCTACGGATGCCGACCTTACCCTGCTGCTGAATGCCAACAGCACCTTTGCGACGGCGGGCGACAAGAGCCTCAATCGCACCTTTCAGGGTGTGCTGACGCGCACCTTATATGACGACGCTACGCAACGGGTAAAGGAGATTCGCCTGTACCCTATCGATCTGGGGTACGGTGAAAAACTGACGCGCAGTGGGATTCCCAGGCGCGCCGCCGATCCGATAGCCAATCTGGTACTGGATCGGATCGTCAGCCTGTCCGGCAATTCAGGGCTCGACATCAAAAAGGTCACCGAGGACGGATACCTGATCGGTGTGGCCGAGCCGCGCTGACAGGATCGAATTAGAGGAGCGAGGCTTCCAACGGAAACTGGCTCAAGACTTCGTGGCTGGTTTCGGTGATCAGCACCTGCTGCTCCAGCTTGACGCCGTCTGCTCCGCCACTCTCGCCAATGTAGCTCTCGATGCATACCGTCATGCCCGGCTGCATTTGGCCTTCCTGCGCCAGCGGATCGTTCGGATCGCAGCCGATGGCGGGCCATTCATCGACCATGCCGACGCCGTGCAGCAGACAACCGTAATTCTGCTCAAGAAAGCGCTCCGGAATCTGCCAGGCGTGGCGGGCAAAGTCGCGGAAGCTCAGTCCCGGCCGCAGCAGGTTGCAATTGTGGGCCACCTGCTCTGCGGCCAGTTTGTAGAGCTGGCGCTGGCGTGCCGTGGGCGTGCCAGGCTCACAGAAGAACGTGCGGCTGATATCGGCGCAGTAGCCGTAAGGCCCGACCATGTCGGTGTCAAAGCTGACCAGCTCTCCGGCCTGTATGCGCCGATCCGAGGTTTCCTGAAACCAGGGATTGGTTCGCGGTCCTGAACTGAGCAAGCGCGTTTCGATCCACTCCCCGCCGTGGGCGATGTTGGCATAGTGGAGCTCGGCCCACAGTTCGTTCTCGGTGATCCCCGGCCGCAGCGCCTCGCGCATGCGTTGCATGGCCAGGTCGGCCACTTCGACCGACTGGCGTATGCAGCGCAGCTCCTCCTCACTCTTGATGGAGCGCGCGAGTTCCAAAAGCCGCTGGCCTTCCACCAACTCGAAGCTGGCGCCCAGCAGCGCCTGCATCCCGTGGACGTCGGTGCGATCGAGCGCCAGGCGGTGGGGCCCGGAGCCCATCTTCGCGCACACCACCTCATAGATCTCGGCGGCCCAGCGGCGACTGACCGGCACGGCGTGCTCGGCGACATCGAAGAATGCGTGGATCAGCGCGGGGCGCACCTCGGCGATGTGCGGCAGATCTGCGGCCAGCGCCATGCAATTTTGATTGGCGTACTCGAACAGCACGGCCTTGCCTTCGGCCGGCACCACGCAGTAGCGACCCATGTTGTGGAGCATCCACACGGTCATGTTGCGTGAATCGGTGGCGTAGCGGATGTTGATCGGGTTGTACAGCAGCGCCGCCGCGCAGCGATTGGCGCGCAGCTGCTGCTGCACGCGCGCGTAGCGATAGTCCCGCAGCCGGGCCAGATCGATCGCGGATGCGCCCGGTTTCGCGTCGTGCGCTACGCGGCCACGCAGGATCTGATTGGTCGTCGTGGCCATGTCCTTACCGTATGATAGGCGATGAATTCACTTGAGGGGGCATAAGTGCGCAAGCTGAAACTGCTCGATGTGCTGATCGGTCTGTTGCTTGTTGTTCCCATTCCACTCCTCGCCCAGGTCGATACCGGCCCTGATGTCGCCGAGCCTGGATCAATCGAGGAGATTGCCAAGGCGACGACCGAAGCGCGCTTCATGTCGCCCTGGGTCAGTTATCTGCCAGCTTCAAGCACGGTGCCCTCACCGCGCGCGTTCCTGCATCGCATCGCGGGCGCTCCGGGCGAATTGGTCAATGTGGCCACCACCGACGCGTACTGCAAGGCGCTGGCGGCGAGTTCACCGCGGGTGCGAATGTTCACGATCGGACGATCCGAGGAGGGTCGCGACATTGTCATGCTGGCGATTGCCGATGAGCGCGGCATAGCGGATCTTGAGCGCTTGCGCGCGGCCACCGCTGCGCTGGCCGACCCGCGCGTGACCGACCCGGCGGCGGCCGATCGCCTGATCGCCACCGCCCGCCCGATCTACTACTTCAACGCCGGCATGCATTCGGACGAGACCGGTTCAACCGAATCGATGCTGGAACTCGCCTATCGTCTGGCGGTCTCCGAGCAGCCGATGATTCGCCGCATCCGTGAAAACATGGTGGTGCTCATCAATCCGGTGCTCAACACCGACGGGCGCGACAAGGTCGTGGAATGGTTTTACCGCTATTTGAAAGGAAAGACGGACATGGCGACCTTGCCGCGGCAGTCGCCGCCCTACTGGTCGAAGTACGCCTTCGTGGACAGCAACCGCGACGCCCATCAGCTGACGCTCGAGTCCACCAAAGCCGTGGCGCGGATGTTCTTCGATTGGCACCCCACCGTCATACATGACCTGCACGAAAGCATCGCGCTGCTGATGAGCTGGAACGGCACCGGTCCCTACAACCCCAACATCGATCCGATCACCTTCAATGAAATGCTGGAATTGAGCTTTCATGAGGTGCAGACCATGACCGGCTTCGGGATGCCGGGCGTGTGGACCTGGAACTTTGGCGAGTCTTTCTCGGAGCTCTACCTTGATTCGCTGGCGCTGAACCACAACTCCATCGGCCGCGGCTATGAGACCTTCGGTAACAGCACGGCGGAAACGCTGACGCAAAGCGTGGATCTGGGGCTCTCGTCGCTTTCCGAGTACACCAACCCCGAGTGGTATCGCACTTTGCCGCCGCCTGCGATGCCCTTCAAGTGGTCGGCGCGGGACAATGTCAACTACAACGAGACCGGAGCACTGGCGGCCCTGGATGCGGTCGCGACCCAGAGCAAGACGCTGCTCGCCAACTTCTACCGCAAGGGTTATCACTCCTGGCGTAAGGGCGTGGAACAGGCGCCTTTTGCCATTGTGATTCCGGACGATCAAGGGGACCGCTTGCGCGTGGCGCAGCTGGTCGCGCGCTTGCTCAGTCAGCACATCGAAGTGCATCGGGCTACCGCGCCACTGGCACTCAAGGAAGGTACCTTCCCAGCCGGAACGTATGTGGTGCGCCTCGATCAGCCCTACCGCAACTACGCCGTGGACTTGCTGTTGCCGCAGCAGTACCCGAAGGACAAAGGCGACCCGTACGATGATGTCTCCTGGGAGCTGCCCGCGAACTATCACCTGTCGATCGTCGCGACCGCTGATCCCTCGGTACGCTCGGCCGCGCTTGAACCGCAGCTGACCCCACCCCATCCGGCCGGAACCGTTTCGGGCAGCGGCAAGGCTTACCTGCTGCGCGATACCGGGCAGGAATCGCTTCTCGAGGCGCGCTTTCGCCTGGCCAAGTATTCCATTTCGATTGCTGAGCACGCTTTCACTGTGGGTAGCACCAGCTATCCGGCCGGCTCCTGGATCCTTGCCGACCAGGCCGGGTTGGCCGAGGCCCTAAAATCAACCGCCGACGCGCTGGCCCTGGACTTCACCGCGGTGGCTTCGGTTCCGGAGGTAGCGCGCCACGAGGCCAAGCCGCCGCGCCTGGGCGTTTGGGTGCCCTGGGCGGATACCGATTCGATCGGCTGGGTGCGCTACTCGCTCGATCAGCGCCATATCCCCTACAGCTACGTGCGCGATGAGGACATTCGCGCTGGGCACCTGCATGATCGCTACGACGTGCTGCTGTACGGGCACGTTGATCTGGAGCTTGCCGAGCAGATCCAAGGAATCCCGAAGTCCTGGGGGCCGATGCCCTTCAAGAAGACCGCGCAGACCCCGAGTTTTGGCACGCCGGCGGAATCGGATGACATCACCGGTGGCATCGGTTGGGGCGGGCTCGGGCAGATCCAGCAATTCGTCGATGCGGGTGGATTGCTGGTCACGCTGGGAAGTGGATCAGTGCTGGCGCTGGAGGCGGGCATCGTGCGCGGCGTGCGGCGCGATGCCGGTGGGCCCCCAAGGAGTGCTGCCGGCACCGGTTCGGCGGCGGCCGAAGCCTCGACGCAGGCCGAGACCCGCACCCCGGGTGCGCACCTGAGAGTGTCGTTCGTGCAGCCCGATCACCCCATCTCCTATGGCTATCCCGCGCGCACCCACGTGTTCCGTCAGAACTACCCGCTCTATGCCCTGCCGCGCCGGTGGCTGCAGATGGCGTATTGCCAAAGCTGCCTGGATGGCCCCTACGATCCCGATGCGGTCGTGCTTGAATGGGGCGATCGGGACGGGGCTCCCCTGCTGGTCAGCGGACAGGTGTGGGGCGAGAGCGGTTTGGTCGGGCGTCCGGCCATATTTGACCTGACCGCGGGACGTGGCCATGTCGTGGCGTTCAATTTCAATCCAATGCATCGCGATCTCAACCGCGGTGACCAGCGCATGCTTTGGAACGCCCTGCTGAACTGGCAGGCGATCGTGCACAGGAACAGTGCCGGCAACGCCAGCGTCAAGGCGCCCTGAGCGGATCTCGTGGGGGATGCCGGCGTGAAGGGCTTGGTGCGGTCGGCCGCTGCGCTGTCGATGATCCTGCTGCTATCAGCACCCTGGGCCCGGGTCGCGCGGCCTGAGGCGAACGACAAATCTCAGTCGCTGAAGGTCGGCACGCTCAGCTTGCACCGCTGCGACGCCAAGGGGGCTTGGTGCGGGAGGCTTAAGCGGGCGCTTGATCCCTTGGGCGTGGTGCCCGGCACGATCGAGGTCTATTTTGAGTTTTATCCGCACACCGGCGGCGGGGCGGCGCGCGGCACGCTGGTGGCCACCGAGGGTGGACCGGGTTATCCGGCCACCGGATCGAGCGACAGCTACCTCGCGCTATACCACCCGCTGCGCGCCACGCGTGATGTGCTGCTGATGGACAATCGGGGCACGGGCCGCTCGGGCGCTGTGGACTGTCCGGAACTGCAGCGCGCCTCGGTCATGACCGAAGATATCGTCGCCGCGTGCGGCAGGCTGCTCGGAGCGCGCGCGCCGCTCTACAGCACGACCCTGGCCAGTGACGATCTGGCAGCGATACTGGAAGCGCTCGGCATCGGCCGGATTGACCTGTATGGCGATTCTTACGGCACTTTCTTTGCCCAGGTGTTCGCGGTGCGGCATCCGGACAAGTTGCGCTCGCTCGTTCTGGACGGCGCCTATCCTCTGGGCAGCGGCGAGTACGCGTGGTATCCCGCCTACGCACCTGCCATGCGCGCCAAGTTCAACTTTGCCTGCGAGCGATCGGAAGCCTGCAGCAAGATCCCCGGGGACTCCATTGGCCACATCGAACCGGCGGTGCGCATGCTCCGGGAACATCCGTTTGCGGCGCAGGCGCGCGACACCTCGGGAATCCTGCGCCACTTCACCGCCAGCGCCACGCAGCTGGCGATCGTGATGTTTGGCAGCGCTCCGGCTCTGGCAAGTATTCGCGAGGTGGACGCCGCCGCCAGGGCCTTCGTGCAGGGCGATCAGCTGCCCTTGCTCCGTTTGATGGCCGAGACTCAAAACGGCATCGACTCGCGCGACGCCGCACAATCGCCCGAGGCATTCAGCGCCGGGCTGGCGGCGGCCGTGATGTGCCAGGACGCCCCGCAGATCTATGACATGAGTCTGGACATCGAAGCGCGCCAGGCCGACCGCAGCCGGGCGATCGCCAAGCGGCAGGCCTCCGCCCCGAACACCTACGCCCCATTCACAATCGAGGAATACCGCGGCATGCCGCTCGACTATGGGTTTCTCGATGAGTGCGCACAGTGGCCCGCTCCGCCCGCCAGCCATCCGGCGGGAAAACTCACCGCAGGAGCGCTGACTTATTCGGACGTGCCCACGCTGGTTGTTTCCGGTGATATGGACAACATGACCCCGGTGGCGGACGGTGCGGCGGCAGCCGCCAATTTTCCACACGGCCGCCAGGTGGTGCTGCTCAACAGCCTGCACGTCAACGCCCTGCCCCGGGCGCGCTCGCAGTGCGGCGCAAAGATCGTGCGCCACTTCGTGGACCGTCTTGAACCGGGTGACGTTTCCTGCACTAAGTCGGTGCCCGAGATCCGCCTGGTGCCGCAGTTCGCGCGTCGGGCTCGGGAACTCGATCCTGCCGCCGCCGCCGCAGGGAACGCCGCCGGTACCGACCAGTTGCGCGCAGTGAGCGCGGCGCTTCTGACCGCCGGGGATGCGATGGCGCGCGCGCCGGAAGTGGCTCCGGGCGATGGAGTTGGGCTGCGGGGTGGGACCTTCAGCGCGACGAAGTCGGGCGATGGCTACCGCCTGACGCTCAAGAACATGCGCTGGACCGAGGATCTGGCGGTATCAGGGACGGTGGATCTGCCCCGTTACCAGGGGACGGCGAAAGCCCACCTGCAACTGCGGGCCGCGCAAGGCTGGAGCGGGACACTGGAGGCGCAATGGACCGAGGGCACCGCTCGTGCCAGGGCACAAGTCCACGGTCAGCTGGACGGGCAGCAGCTGGCGGCCGTGTTACCGGCGCCTTAAACGCTGGGTCAAAGCGGCTAGGCCGGCTCGTCGTCCTCGCGGCGCAGAACGGCGAACACCTGTTCCATGGCCACGCGCCGCAGGTGCGATTCGTAAACCGAGCTGTGCGCAACCCACAGGTCCGGCACCTCCGACCACCCATCACCCATTGAGGCAGGCTCCGCCCGCGTGAGCAGCCCACGCTGGCGCAGGGCCTTGGCGAAATTGACCAGGGTGGGCGCCGGCACGCGCTGCGCCGGCCACAATCCACGTGGCGTCGGGTTACTGGCTCCGGAATCGAGAGGACCGTTCATCGCTGCACCTTGCATCTGGTGAAATTAATTGCGTCGCTATGGATGACTCATGCTAAGGCTCTCGGGTTCCACGCGAAAGTGTCGGTCGAGTGCGACAGAGAATGAATCACGGCTCGCAGTGTGTGCGATGAACGTGTCGCCGTGATGACAAGCACGGCCCAAATGGAAAATTTTTCTACGAGCTGGCGCTGGTCCGCTTTCGGCGCCGGAGTTCGTGCACCCAGTAGGCGGCTCCCACCACCGCAACGAAGCCCAGCGCCGTCGCCAGTTCGGTCCGCGACAGCGTAGAGAGCATCCATATCATGATCACGCAAGCGCCCAGTGGAATGACGGGACCAAAGGGCGCGCGGAACGGGACATCATCGCTGACCACGTTCCTGGAACGCAGCTTCAGCACTCCCAAGCAGACCACCAGGTAAACGATTAGGGTGCCGGCGCTCGCCAGGGTTCCCAGCTGCCTGAAGGTGCCAGACAGTGCCAGCAGCGAGCACACGACGCCATAGACGATGATGGCGACATACGGAGTGCCAAAGCGCGGATGCACGGCCGCCACCACCTGCGGCATCTGGCCCTGCTGTGCGAACGCATGCAATACCCGGGGCGATGAGAGCAAGTCGGCGGCAATGCAGCCGCTCGCCGACACCACGACCGCCAGCACCATCAGCCGCCCACCCCAGGGGCCGAAGACGATTTTGGCCGCCTCGACCACCGGCGCCTTGGAATCGGCCAGGGCGGTGCCGAGGGTCCCCTGCGTGACCAACTGCAGCCCTACATACAAGGCCGCAATGATCAGCAGGCCCATCAGGATCCCCCGAGGGATAGTCCGCGAGGGGTTTTTGACCTCCCCGCTCATGCTGAGGGCCGCCTCCACGCCGATGAATGCGAAAAACAGAATGATCGAGGCCTTGGCGATGTCGTGGGCCGGCGGCATGGCGGACCAGCTGAGGTTCGCCGGGTGGATCGCAAACGCGCCAAAGACCACCAGCACGGCCAGTGGGGCGATCTTGATGATGGTAAGAGCCGCCGACAGGCGCAATCCGTAGGTCACGCCGCGGATATTGATGGTCGCCACGATGGCAAACAGCGACAGGATGATGGTGACGCGAATCCAATGTGGACTGAGCGCCGGGATCACGGCAGCAAGCGTGTCCACGAGAAGATTCACGATGGCCGCATCCGCCGCAGCTCCGGTGGTCACCCAAAGGAGCGTACCGACGATACCGCCGATGACCGGTCCGAAGGGCACCGTGGCATAAGCATAGAGGCCGCCGGCACTGCCCACGCGGCTCCCGGCCTCCGCAAAGCACAGCCCGGCGAGCGCGAACAGCACCGCGCACACGAGGTAGGCCAGTATCGCTTGGGCCCCCAGGATGGCCGCGATGACCGCGGGCAGCCCGAAGATGCCCGAGGCAATTGTTAGATTGACGACGTTGAGGCCGAGGCCGCCGACGCCGACCACACGCTTGAGGGGCATTGGGTGAGATTACTCTGAGGTGCAGGGAGCGGCTTGCGGGCTCGGCCAGCTCCTAGGTGCCCTGATTCTGCCAGTCGAGCGGCGCGATCTTCGGCAGAATGAACAGCCAGCCCACAAGGCCCAGGATATTGATGGCGGCGGCCAGCGCAAAGGCCGACATAAAGCTGCCCGACCAGTCAACCAGAACGCCGGTGAGGGCCGGTGCCACAATGCCGGCGACATTGCCGCAGGTGTTCTGCACCCCCACCCACCTGCCCGCGGCGGACGGTCCCGCAATGATCTGCGGAATGGCGTAGACACCAGGCGAGGACAGCCCGCAAACTACCTCATACGCGAACAGGCAGGCGATTGATCCGCTGATCGGCAACATCGCCATTCCCAGCATGCAGCCGATGGTGGCCACGTGGCTGAGCGCCATCACGCCCTTGTAGATCACGTCGGGCGATCGTCCCGAGCGGCACCAGGCGTCCGTGCCCCATCCCATCAAGAGCGCGCTCACGGCATTGATGAGATAGGCGCCTCCGGCAACCGCGGCCATTGATTCCATCGAGAAGCCGCGCACCTTGACCAGGTAGATCGGGAGCCAGGCCAGAATGAAATAGAAATTGTAGTTGCTGGCGAAGTGGCCGAGCGACGCACCCCACAGCCCTCGCTGTCGCAGGATGCGCGCAAATGAAGGCGCATCGGCGCCCGCGGCCACAGGACCTGCGACGCGGCGCTCGGGGGTGCGCAGCCACGGCCACAGCCACAGGAGCGAGATCACGCCAAACAGCACGAATACCGGGCGCCAGCCGATCTTGGCCATCAACATGCCGCCTAGGAACGTGCCAATGGCCGGTCCCACGAGATACCCGAAACTCAAAACGCCATTGGCTACGCCCAGTTGGTTTTGCGGGACGGCGGCGGCGAGCGACTTCGAGGCGCTCGGAAACGCGGTGCTCTCGCCCAGGCCCAGCAGCAGCCGCAGGATCAGGAGCGTGAGCAGCCCGGTTGCAAAGCCGGTCAATAGTGTCGCGACCGACCAGATTGCCACGCCCCCGGCCAGCACGCGTCGGGCTCCGTAGCGCTCCGCGAGCCAGCCCGCCGGCGTCATGGCCGTCACGTAAGTCCAGAAAAAGGCCGACAGCAGAAAGCCGAGCTGCGTCGCACTCAGGTGTAGTTCGTCCTGGATGAGCGGAGCGGCGGTGGCGAGGTTGCCGCGATCCACATAGTTAATGCCCACTGCCACCGCGAGCAGCACTACCACTCGGGAGGCACTGCCCCGCTCGCGCAACGCGGTGCCAGCGGTCGGCAGGTTTAAGGCGGACAAGCGACGCCTGCCCGGATTAGGGCTTCTTCATCGCATCAGTGAGCGGCTTGGCCGCCTTGGGCACGGCCGCTCCGTAATCCTCGCCCAGGAGCGATGCGATCGTGGCCGCGATCTGTGACTGGGTCACGCGGGCCACATTGTGCCGCTCGCCAAGTGCTGGCGTGTCCGGCCCAATCACCGCGATCCAGATGTTGTTCGAGCCCTTCTGATCGACGCCGTGGTCCTTCCAGTCCACCATTCCGTGCCCGCGGCCGTGGTCCGCCGAAAGAATGAACGTAGTCTGGTCCTTGTATTCAGGCATCGACTGCATGCGGTGCCAGAGCCCGGCGACGAAGCTGTCGAAGTTGTGCGCACTCTCGAGCACCAGATCGTAACGGCCGCTGTGGGCCCAGCCGTCCGTCTCGCCGAAGCCAATGAACATCACGCGCGGCCGGTGATTCTGCAAGAAGTCCTCGACGGCCACATTCACGAAAGAGTCGGCAGGATCCGTGCCTTCGAGGCGGGTCGTCGTGTCGTACAGGCTGCGCAGCAACTGCCCACGCGAACTCTTGTCGTCGGCATCCATGGTATTGCCGCCGGAGCGCACCGGCAGGTGGCTGCGCTTGTCGTTGAATATGTCGTGGAAAGTTTCCCAGCTGCCAAAAATGTTCACCTTGTCCTTGAGCTCCGGACGTCCCGCCAGCCATTCAAACACCGTGACGTTGGGATTGGGGCCGTACTCATTGGTGTTGATGCGCGGATCGGGCACACCCGTCGACATCTCGTTGTAACCGGGATAGGAGAAATCATAGCCATTGGTGACCTGCGCCTGGCTGCCCAGTTCTGCGTTACCGAACAGCTGGCCTTCGGTGGCAATCGTTCCCCAGATAAACGGGAACAGGAGCTTGCGTGATTTGGTGGGGTCAGGATCGTAGAAGCGCTTGCGCAGCTCGTCGGCCGAGTACCAGCCGCCGACGTCGGATTTGTTGATCAGCTCCAATTCCGCGCCGCGAAACATCTCTTCCGGACGCAGGCCATCACTGATGATCAGAACCACGTTACGGGTCTTGCCCGCGAGCGCGGTCGATCCACAGGCCAAAGAAAGCATTGCCACGAGGACGCTGCAGGCATAACGCATCTGATGACTCCCCTTCGCGATTATCGGCGGGACCTCTTAAAAGTCCCTGCTCGGCAAATTACCATACCGCACTGCATGCGGGTGGCCGTTTTGGCGTGCTTTGGCTACAGGCTCCGCGAGATGACTTCCTTCATGATCTCGTTGGTGCCGCCGTAGATGCGCTGCACACGGCTGTCGGCAAACATGCGGCAGACCAGGAATTCCTGCATGTAGCCGTAGCCACCGTGCAGTTGCACGCATTCGTCCAGGACCTTTTGCTGCATGTCTGATATCCACCACTTGGCCATGGACGCAGTGGTGGTATCGAGCTTTCCAGCCGCCACGCGGCTGATGCAATCATCGATGAAGGTCCGCGCCACACGCACGATGGTGGCGATCTCGGCCAGCTTGAATTTGGTGTTCTGGAATTCGAACACCGACTGGCCGAATGCCTTGCGCTGGCGCGTGTACTCCAGCGTCGCCGCCAGGGCACCCTCCATGACGGCCACCCCGGACACCGCGATCAGGATGCGTTCGTAGGGCAGATCGCTCATCAGCTGGTACATGCCCTTGCCCTCGACGCCACCGAGCAGGTTGGCGGCCGGAACACGCGCGCCGTCGAAGAACAACTCCGAGGTGTCCTGCGCGTGCAGGCCCATTTTCTCCAGCACCCGTCCCACCCGAAATCCGCTCAGGTCCTTGGTTTCGACCATGAGCAGCGACAGGCTCTTGGATCCCGGACTGGCGTCGGTACGGACCACCAGTGCGATCAAACCGGCCAGAAAGCCATTGCTGATAAAGATCTTCGAACCGTTGACGACGTAATGGTCGCCTTCGCGCACTGCACGGGTGCG
>Ga0068871_100001780_pt1 | contig 14513 bp, 17 predicted proteins | sample KBSMisM72_FD_72750 | JGI IMG/M metagenome (GOLD analysis project Ga0068871, IMG submission 72750) | Miscanthus rhizosphere microbial communities from Kellogg Biological Station, Michigan, USA - KBS Miscanthus M7-2 | ecosystem: Host-associated > Plants > Roots > Rhizosphere > Soil ... | reverse complement strand
CCTGCCCGCGCCGCCGACATGCTCCAGAGCAACGCGGCGTTGGCGTCTCCCGCGGAGCCCTGCCCGCGAAGATACGCCAACGCCAGCCGTGCTTGGGCGCGCGGATTGCCCGCGTCGGCCAATGCTGTCGTCCTGGCCAGCGGATTGCTGGCCTGGTGTCTTAGTGTCACGCCATCGCTTTTTTCATGGGCGCTGGCTTTGCCGTCCACAAAATTCTTGCCCAGGAAAAGTCCGGCGCATAAAAACAGCGCCACGATGGCGGCTGTGCCCATCCCCAGCCAGCGGCTGCGCAGATCCTTGGGGGCGGGCGGCGCTTCCGGCTCCACGGTGGCGCGCGCTTTTTCGCGGGCGGTCTGCAACACGTCGGCCATCTCTTCCTTGCTGGCGGAATTCACCGGCGCGGGCGGAATCAGCAGCAGGTCCGGCGCGGGTTTGATCGCGAACTCCTGGACGGCCTGAGCCTGCATCTCTTCGGCCGCGGGCTCGGCTTGATGCACGGCACTTGCCAGTTCGACGCGGTTTTCCTTGGGAGGCGATTTCGGCGGCGGCGCAAGAAGGATCACGGAGTCCGGCGCGGCAGGTGCCGGACTTGCAGGCACGGTGACGCCGGGTACGGTGATGGCGGGCGCGCCGTCCAGCCGTTCCTGCAATTGCGCGATGGCGCGGGCCTGTTCGCGGGCGGTGGTGTCCGCCCTGGCTTCCAGCGCATTCAAGGCGCGTTCAAAGACCCTAAGGCGGCGTTCGAGCCAGGCGTCGGGTGTGGGCACGCCCGGATCGGACGTTTGGTCCGCCTTAGAGACTGGTGGGGAGACTGGTTGGGAAAGTGTGGACACGGCAGCCTTGGGTGGCGCCACCACGGAATCTTGCACGGGCTCTGGCACGGGCTCTGGCATAGGCTCTGGCACGGGCGCCGGGGCGGGATCGGCCGGCGGCACGGGCTGCGCCGCGAGCGCCAGGGCCAGCTTTGCGCTGTCCGGCGTTTGCCCCTGCATCAGCGCGGCCATCAACGCGGTCTTGCCGCTGAAATGAAGACGGAATACGGCGCGATCGATACCGGCTTCGGCACAAAGGGACGTCACCGAGAATTTGCTGTCGCCGCGCAGCACCATGGCCCTGGCGGTTTCCAGCAGCCTGGCGCGCGCCTGATCGTCGAGAAGATGTTCGTACTGCCCCATAACGGGTTCCGGAATGCCCCGCTGCCAAATTAGGGGGCGGCCCTTACCATCGCGGTTCCAGAACGGTCGCAATTTGAGTGCAATTTTATGAGAGTTTCGCCGGCGGAACGGCGCGTTTACCGTCTCAAACGCGGGACTGGCGCATTTCCCGCCGCCATGGATCAGGCATGTCCGTGTTTTTGCCTAGGTGCGTTGACCAGCCGCATCAGCACCAAGATGACCGCGATAGTCGCGCCATAGGCCACCAGTTGCGCCCCATTCGGGGCCTGGCTGTAGCCAATCAGGGTGTGCAGCATCCGCCCGGTGAGACTGTCGTCCTGGATCAGCCAGCCGGTGTCCCACACCGTGCCGGTGAGAAATTCCAGCCAGCCGCCATTTTGCAGGAAGATTACCGCCTGGGCCGCCATGCCCGCCGCCAGCAGGGTGATCAGGCCGCTGGTGACCTGGAACAGCTTACCCGCCGGGATGGTGAGCAACCCGAAATACATCAAAGCGGAAACCACCGCCCCCGCTGCAAGGCCAAGCCCGCCGCCCGCCACCATGGCGGCGGCCGAGGTGCCGCCCTGCGCCCCGATGCCATAGAGAAACAGCACCACTTCCGAGCCTTCGCGCAGCACCGCCACGCCCACCACAATGGACAAAGCGGTCAAGGTGCGTTCGCCGGTCTTGACTTGATGTCCGGCAGCCTTGAGTTCGCGCGCCATTTCGCGGCCATGACTGGCCATCCAGACATTGTGCCAGGTGAGCATCACCACCGCGAGAAACAGGATGGCGGCATTGAACAATTCCTGGCCCGAGCCCTGGAACAGGTTGGCGATCTCACCCGCGAAAGCCGCGACCAGGCAGGCGCCCAGGACGCCGGCGATCACACCCAACAGCACGGCGCGGCCGCGCCCCGGCACGCCGGTGGTGGCAGCCAGCACGATGCCGACGATCAGCCCGGCCTCGATGACTTCCCGGAAGACGATGATGAGCGCCGAAATCATTCCGCGATCACCACGCCCTGCGCCGTCGCGGAATGAAACTCGCCCATGAAGGGATACTTGCCCGGCGCCAGCGCCCGGATGCGGATATTGGCCTTGTCATGGCCCGGCACCACGCGCTCGACCTTGAGGGACGAGGAATCGAACTCGTCGGCGCCATCGTCATCATTATAAAGCGTGATCATGCTGGGCTTGTTGGCCTTGACCTTGATCACCGAGGGCGAGAATTTGTGGTTCTTGAGATGCAGCGTAACCGGCTCGTCCGACCAGACGGGCGGGATGGCGGCTGCCACCGTCAATACAAATCCAAGCAAAAGTTTTTTCATTTCGTGCTCACGGGGTAGGTAAAGGTCCAGCTGGCTGTGATCGGCTTGAACCATTCGGGCACGCCGTCCGCCTTGTCGGTGCGCCGCACCATGCCGTGCGCGCTGGGCGGCGAGACAATGTAGGTCACCTGATAGGTGCCGGGTCCGGCCATGTCGGCGGACGCGGCGTAGCGCGGCCCGTCCTTGGCCGCGAGAGGAAAGAGCAGCCCCGCCTTCTTGAAGGTCGGCGCGTCCTCCTTGGTCAGGACAAAGCTGATCGCCAGATAGGGAATGAAGTCATGCTCGGCAAAGCCATGTTTTCCGTTCTTGGTGGCGCGCACATCGGCGGTCAGCCAGATGGCATCCGCACTCCTGGGGGTTAGCCGATCCAGCTCCACATCGCTCAGGGTGCCCGGCACGATTTCGATGCCGTCACGCAGCATCGGGCCGCCGATAACGGCAGCCTGGGCCTGCTGGCAGGCCAGAGCCGACCAGGCGAGTGCGGCCAGAAGCGGAGCGGAACCACGCATGGGAAGGGATATAGATGCGATTAATTCTCAAGTACAGTTAATTCCGCACCCTCTCAAGGACTGACTGAATTTCCAGGCTTCCGGCCATTTTTGCCGCCGGGCTGGATTATGCTCCCGCCCGCCAACCAACAGGGGAACCGCCATGCAGGCCATTGTCGAAAAAATGCTGAATGACTTCGAACGCGGGATACTCAGCCGCCGCCAGCTCGCCGCCACCTTAACCGGACTTGCCGCCACCGCCGCCGCCATGCCCGCCGCACTGGCCGCACCCAGCCTCAAGGCCATCACCCTCAATCATGTGACCGTACGGGTGCCGGATTTGCAAAAGACGTCCAAATTCTACCAGGAGTTTTTCGGCATGAAGCTGGCGCAGCAATCCGAGACCATTCACATCCTGTCGGTGGGCGAAAGTTTCTTCGGCATTGAACAGAAGCCGGGCGGCGCGGCGCTGGATCATTACGATTTCGGCCTGCAGGGCTGGGACGCCAAGGCGATGCGCCGCAAGGTCGCGGCGCATGGGCTTTCCATCACGCCGGGTTCGCGCGGCGATGACGAAAGTTTCAAGTTCAACGATCCCGATGGTTTTGTGGTACAGGTGAACGGTCCAAAATATACCGGCCATGTCGGCGCCGACACCAAAGGCCGGAAAGGGTGAAGGAAACAAAATGAAATTCTACGCCGCTCTGTTCGCCGCCGCCTTGGCCATATCCATGCCCGCTGCGGCGCAGGAGATTTCCCTCAAGGGCGCCATCGACATCCATGTTCATCAGGACCCGGACAGCGCGCCGCGCGTGATCGATGCCGACGATGTGGCGCGGCAAGCCAAGGCGGCGGGTATGCGCGCCGTGGTGCTCAAGAACCATTGGGCGGAAACCGCTTCGCTTGCCTATATGGTGCGCAAGATGGTGCCGGGCATCCAGGTGTTCGGCGGCATCACCCAGGACCTGGCGGTGGGCGGCATCAATATCGAAGCCGTCAAGCATATGGCGGACATGAAGGGCGGTTATGGCCGCATCGTCTGGCTGCCCACCTTCGACGCCGAAAACCAGGTCAAGGGCAAGGGCGCGGAAGTCAAAGTCTCCGAGAATGGCAAGCTGCTGCCCTCGGTGCTGGCATTGCTGGACTATATCGCCACCCGCAAGCAGTTGGCGCTGGAGACCGGTCATGTCTCGGCCGAAGAAGCATTGATGGTGATCCGCGAAGCCAAGGCGCGCGGCATCCAGCATGTGGTGGCGACCCATGGCATGTCCGGCCCCACCAACCTGTCCGTCGCCCAGGCCCAGGAAGCGGCGCGGATGGGCGCCTATATCGAATTCGTTTATGGCGGAGTGGTGGAAAAAGGCAGCAAGCTGACAGTCGAACAATATGCCGAATGGATCAAGGCGGTGGGAGCTGAGCACTGCATCCTGTCCAGCGATCTGGGCGGCGCGCGTCCCTACCCCCGGCCGATGCCGGCCGCCGGCATGCTGGAGTTCATGGAGCGCCTGCACAAGCTCGGCATCTCGACCGCCGACATCAACCTGATGGCCAAGACCAATCCGGCGCGCGTGCTGGGGTTGGACTGAGATGCCTGTATGGCCTTGGAAAAATAAGCGGCCGGGAGTCGATGAATATGGACGCAATACTCTGTGGTATCACGCCGCGAAGGGCGACGTGGCCGGATTGAAAGCGGACCTTCGTTCCGGACTATCACCAACTTCAGCAGACAAAGACGGCTTCACGTCCCTGCATGTGGCGGCCCAAAATGGCCATGCAGAGATCGTGTCAATTCTCATTGAAGCTGGTGCGGACGTGAATGCCATCGACAAACACGGCAACGGTCCGTTGTGGACAGCTGGCTACCAGGCAGCGAGCCCTAAGGCGACAGAGGCTAATTTTTCAATTGCCGCAATGCTGCTGAAATCCGGGGCCGACCCACATTATCAGAATCGCGCGGGCCGAACCCCAGAGACATGGCGTTCCATAAACCCCACATTGAACGCGGTGTATATTGCTGCGGGCTTCATCAACTAGCGTGGAGAGTTTCGATGACCATTTCACGCAGAGCCGTCTTGGCAACCGCAGCAGCGACACTCCTTCCTCCTGCGGCGCTTGCCGCCACCAGCGTTTCCATCCGCATCGATCCGCGCCGCATATTGCGCGCCATCCCCGCCGACTATATGGGGCTGGGATTTGAAGCCTCATCGGTGGCGACGCCGGGCTTGTTGTCCGCCGACAATCACACCTACGTCGCGCTGATCCGCAACCTGGGTTCGCAAGGTGTGATCCGCGTCGGCGGCAATGTCTCCGACTTTGCCCGCTATGACGCGAACGGGACGGCCAGGAACCTGCCCAAGGACACCGTGCTCACCAAAGACAGTATCCGCCAGCTGCGCACATTCTTGGACGCCACCGGCTGGAAGCTGATCTGGGGTCTCAATCTGGGCACCGGCAAGCTGGACAATATGGTGGAGGAAGCCCGCGCTGTCGCGGACGCGATGGGCGAGAAACTGATCGCTTTCCAGGTGGGCAACGAACCCGACCTGTTCAAGCAGGCCGGGCACCGCCAGAGCACTTACAATTATGCCGCCTGGCATGCCGAATTCCGCCGTTATAAGGCAGCGGTCCGCGCGGTCTTGCCGCGCGCCCCGTTTGCGGGACCCGACATCGCCATGGCGTCGCTGGACTGGATGCAATCCTTCGCCAAGGATGAAGCGGGCGACCTCGCCCTTCTCACCGCGCATCATTACATCACAGGCCAGGCCAAACCCGACGCGACCATCGACACACTGTTGCGGGAGGAAAAAAACTATCAGCCGGTGCTGGCCAAATTCCAGGCCATCTCCGAAACCGCCCGGGTGCCGTGGCGGATGAGCGAGACCTCCTCTTTCTATGGCGGCGGCAAGGCGGGGGTCAGCGACACTTTCGCGGCGGCGCTATGGGCGCTGGACTATCTTTTTGTGCTGTCTTCCTACGGCTGCAGCGGCGTCAACATGGAAACCGGGATCAATCATCTGGGCGTGATCAGCAAATACACCCCTATCAGCGACGATCTTGCGGGTCATCAGGGCGCCGCGCCGGAATATTACGGCTTGCTGGCATTCGCCCAGGCCGCCCGGGGCAATCCGCTTGGGCTCAACTGCGACAATGGCGGCGTCAATCTTACCGCCTATGCCACCCAAGAAAATGCGACCGTGCGCCTGGTCGTGATCAACAAGGATATGAGCCGCGACGCCTCCGTCGCCGTCACCAGCTTGGGAGGGGGAGAACCGGCGCAAGTGATGCGCCTTTCCGCGCCATCGCTGAACGCCATTACGGGCATAACCTTGGGCGGCGCATCCGTCGACGATAGCGGAAAATGGCGCGGCGGCAAAAGCGAGCCGGTCAAGCTTTCAAGGGGCAAGGGGCTTTTGGATGTGCCCGCAGGCAGCGCCGCGCTGATCACCTTCTCCGCCCCGGCAGCGCCGCGCTGGTCACCCTGACGGCATAAGCACCGCTTCACACGCTCAAGGTTGCGATACGCACAGCGATCGTCAGGGCGGCGATGGCGAAGGGCACTGCGATCGCGGCATGCAGGAAATTGCTGAAACGTTCGATGGACAAAGGAAGGAACATTTGACTACTCCGTCTGGTGGCGCGCCGTTATTGGCGTGCAGTCACCCTAGGCGGATTGCGGGATGCGCGGGGTAAGGTGTTCGCAAGGGCTGCGAAAAGTATCTGTAAGGATCGCCGGCTGGCTGGCCTTCACAATGGCGATGAACCGGCTGGCCAGACTGCGGATGACAGCGGGGTCCGCCGCGCCGCAGAACTGAACCTTCTGCAGGACCGTGAGTTCGCTTTCCACCGCGGCCTGGCTTGCATTGCTTCGAATGCGCGCGATCAGGCGGTGCGCGAAACTTTCCAGCTCCGGCAACGAAGCGTCATCCGGCAGGTTCAGGTCCATCCAGATGAATCCGGCAATCACTTCGTCAAGGATGTCGCTTCTGGGATGGTATCTCAGCCGGCGCGAAACCGTCGCCGTCCTGGGGGCGCCCTCGAATTGCGGTACTGCCGCACGCATGTTCATTCCCGCAGGGTAGTCCCGGACAGATCGGGGCGGGGTTAAGTGTTCGCCAGCAAAGCGTAAGGATTGTGAAAAGACTGCTGACAGAAGCCGTTGCAACGCGCACCATGCGCCCGAGTGGGAGACCTATGCCTTGCACGTCCTTCTGATTGACGACGATCCGGCCTTGAGCGAAATGCTGACCGAATATCTGGCGGGCGAAGGCATCCGGACCACGGCGGCTTTCAACGGCCCGGATGGCGCGGCGGCGGCCCTGTCGGGCGAGTTCGATGCGGTCATCCTCGATGTCATGCTGCCGGGGATGGACGGCAACGAAGTCCTGCGCCGCATTCGCGGCACCAGCAACATTCCCGTCATCATGCTGACGGCAAAGGGCGGCGATATCGACCGCGTCATCGGCCTGGAGATGGGCGCGGACGATTATGTCGCCAAGCCCTATTTTCCCCGCGAGCTGGTGGCGCGGTTGCGCGCCGTCATGCGCCGCCAGCGCGAACCGGTTTCCGCCGCGCCCGACGCGGTCCTGAAAATGGGGGCGCTGGAATTGTCGCCCGGCAAGCGCGAGGCGCTGTGGCACGGCACGCCCTTTGAACTGACGACATCGGAATTCGAGATGCTGGAATGCCTGATGCGCGCTGGCGAACTCGTCTCCAGCAAGGAAGACTTGTCCCTCAAGGTGCTGGGGCGGGTGCGGGAAATCTATGACCGCAGCGTCGACGTCCATGTCAGCAATCTGCGCAAGAAGCTGGCGGGCTGCAGCGGCGGCAAGATGGAAATCGAAACCATTCGCGCCGTCGGCTATCGCCTGAGGTCCCTGTCATGAAGCGCCGCCTGTTCTGGAAGATCCTGATCGGTTTCTGGGTCACCTCCCTGATCATCACCCAAGGCATCTGGCTGATGTTCATCCTGCTGCGGCCGCCCGAACAATCCGCCTTTGTGCGGGAACAGGCCGACAAGACGGTGGCCGCCGCCGCCGCCGCCATAATGCATGGCGGCGACCAGGAATTGCACATCCAGCGCGCCTCCTGGCCACGCGACTCTATCGGCCGCCTTGAAGTGTACCGGGACACCGGCAAGCCCGATCCCAGGCCGGCGCTGGCGCGGACGATGGCGGCCGGTCCGGACGGAACCCGCTACAGCCTTTCCTATAATGCGCGCCAGCCCCCGCCCTTTCGCGGCATCTTCAACGTCCCGCGTGAAGTGGTGATCGTCGCGATCATCGGCGGTTTGGGCTTCAGTGCGATCCTCGCCTGGTACCTGACCAAGCCGATTGAAAGCATGCGCGCCGGATTTGGCCGCCTGGCGCAAGGCGATTTCAGCACCCGGCTTGGCCCGGCGGTGGGCCGCCGCCGCGATGAAATCGCCGATCTGGCCCATGACTTCGACCGGATGGCGGTGCGGCTGCAGGAACTTGTCGGGGCCCGCGACCGGCTGCTGGCCGACGTCTCGCATGAACTGCGCACGCCGTTGGCAAGGCTGAATCTGGCGGTCGGCCTTGCCAGGCAGGATCCGGCCAAACTCGCCGCCTCGCTGGACCGTATCGGCGACGAAGTCGCCAAGCTTGATGAGATGGTCGGCGAACTCCTGACCCTGGCAAAACTGGAGAGCGGCCAGAGCCAGGCCGAGGAATATTTCGACTTCGCCGAAGTCGTGCGCGGCGTGGTGGCGGACGCGCAATTCGAGGCGGGCGCCAAGAATATCAAAGTGATTTTATCGGTCGAACCCGCCGGCGAAACATTTGAATGGCTCGCGCTCGGCAGCGGCAAGCTGATCAGCCGGGCCACGGAGAATATCATCCGCAACGCGCTGCGTTATTCTCCGGAATATGGCCAGGTGGTCGTCGCGCTGCGGCTTGAACCGGGAATTTTCAGCCTCTCGGTCTGCGACGAGGGCCCGGGTGTCGGGCCTGAAGCGCTGGCGACCCTTTTCAAGCCATTTGGGGTCTCCGCCGACGGGTTTGGCTTCGGCCTGGGCCTTGCGATTGCGCAGCGTGCCATCGCGGTGCATGGCGGAACCATCCTGGCGCGCAACCGGCGAAGCGGAGGACTGGAAATGAGCGTCACCATTCCCGCCGCCCGGCTGGATGCCGCCTGACGCGCGATCCGGCGCGAACCTGCCGACCGGCGGGACGCACCCTCAAACCGGCTTCAAGGCCCGGGAGAGAAAGGCGGTGAGGTTTCGCACCAGCGCCTCGCGCGAACGCGCGGAACGATGGCATTCCCGGCAAGCCTGGAACAGCGCACCCGCGATTGCCTGGCCGATAACATCGGCATCATAGGAAGCACAGACAAGGCCGGTCTTGGCAAAGCCGCGCACCATCTCCGCCCATTGCGCCCCCCACTGCACCAGCAGCGGCCGTGATTCCGCGCCATCGGCATCGATCATGCGCTCATCCGCCATGGCGGCGCGCATCACGCCGGGATGGCTCTCGGCATATTCATGCATCGCGGTCAGGGCGGCGGCGACAGTTTGCTCCAAATTCGCGTCCGGCACGCGGCGCGACTGCACATGACTGTCAAGCTCCTGGCGCGCCTCTTCAATGAAAGCGAGAAAGCAGGCGCGCTTATCGGGATAATGAAGATAGAAAGTGCCGTGTCCCAATCCCGCGGCACGGGCAATGTCCTGTGGGCGGGTCGCATCATAGCCGCGTTCGACGAACAACTTGCGCGCCGCCGCCTTCAACCGCGCCAAGCTCTCGGGCTTGCGGCGGCTGCTGCGCACGCTTTCCATGACCAGAACTTGGCCCGACATAGACATACTCCCCAGCGGTGCGGACTCTCATCGCGCGATGGAAAAGTGTCAACGGCAGAAATGCGTTGAATGTATACAGAAGCTATTGGATGCGTGCGATCGCGGCTTTCCATCCGGCATATAAACCATCACGCTCCGCCTTCTTCATCACGGGAACAAAGCGGCGGTCCAGCGCCCATCGCGCCGCAACATCTTCTTCATTTTTGAATAGCCTTGCACAAATTCCAGCGAGATAGGCGGCGCCCAAGGCCGTTGTTTCAGTGACGACTGGCCGCTCGACGGCAAGGCCCGTGAGATCGGCAAGGCGCTGACAGAACCAGTCATTGGCCACCATGCCTCCATCCACCTTCAAGCTCCGCAGCCGCTTGAGGCCCGCGCTGCTGAGGTCGCGGCGCATTGCCTCCAGCAAGTCGCGTGTTTGAAAGCCAATGGAATCAAGGGCTGCCCGCACGATCTCGCATTTTCCCATGTCGCGCGTCAGTCCCAGAATTGCTCCCCGCGCCTGCGGATTCCAGTAGGGCGCGCCGAGGCCGGTGAAAGCGGGAACGACATAAAGCCCTTCCGCCGGCTTGGCGCGTTTGGCGAGCGCCTCGCTTTCGGCCGCCGTCGCCAGCAGCCCCATGTCATCCCGCAGCCACTGCACCAGGGCCCCGGCGATAAAGATGCTTCCTTCGATCGCGTAATCTTCTTGCGCCAGCGCGGTGACCAACAACCGGTTCTTCGACTTGGGCAAGCGCTTGCCTGTGTTGACCAGAACGAAACACCCCGTTCCATAAGTGGCCTTCACATCGCCGGGCGAAAAGCAGGCCTGGCCGAAGCTGGCAGCCTGTTGATCCCCCGCTACTCCCAAAATGGGAATCCCCGATCCGAACAGCATTGGGTCGGTGGCGCCGAAATCGCCGCTGCTTTCCCGCACCTCCGGCAGGATGGCGCGCGGCACGCCGAACAGTTTCAGCAGGCCGCCGTCCCAATCGCGAGTCTTCAAATTCCACAACAAGGTGCGCGACGCATTTGTGACATCGGTGGCGTGGAGTCTGCCCTTGGTCAGATTCCAGACCAGCCAGCTGTCGATGGTGCCGAAGGCAACGTCTTTTTCCTTCGCCCCTTTCACATTCTTCAGCAGCCATTCCAGCTTGGTCGCCGAGAAATACGGGTCCAGCCGCAAGCCGGTCCTTCTGGCGATGCCGGGTTCCAATCCGCGACGCTTGAGCTGGGCGCAGCGCTGCGCCCCGCGCCGGTCCTGCCAGACAATGGCGTTGTGCAAGGCCGCACCGGTCTTTTTGTCCCAGATCAGTGAGGTCTCGCGCTGGTTGGTAATGCCCAGCCCCGCAACGGTATCGGCTTGGATGCCCTTGAGGACGGTGCGGCAGCATTCCAGGACGGCATGCCAGATTTCCCCGGGATCGTGCTCCACCCAGCCATTGGCGGGATATATCTGGCGCAAACCCACTGCGTGGCTGCGCAGCGGCCGGGCCTGAGCGTCGAACAGGATCGCCCGGCTTGAGGTGGTGCCTTGGTCGATCGCCAGCAGATGGGTTTTGGGCATGTCCCACGCCACACCTTTTTGGGAACTCGTGCAAGCAGTCACGAAACGGAAAAGGCCGAAAACGGGCAGGAACAAGTCGGGGGGTAAGGGTCTTTACCTATTGGGGTTACGCGGTCTTTTAATCCGTCGCACACCAGCCCAGGACTATCCTGGCGCATGGACAGATTTTCGACCGTCCCCGAGCAAAAACCGCCATTCAGGCTTGGCCAGGGGGCCATGTTGGGCAATGACGCAAACCATGATGCTCCGCCCCCGGCGGAGCGCCGGCCCAAGACACGCAAGCGGGTGCTGCTGACCGGCATCGTCGCCTATGGCAATGGCGCGCACAGTTTTCTCTGCACCATGCGCAATCTATCGGATACCGGCGCGCGGCTGGCGGTGAGCCATAACGCGCAATTTCCCTCGGATTTCTACCTGATCAATATCCGGGACCGGGTGGCCTATGAGGCCAAGCTGGTCTGGAACCGGGGCAATGAGATCGGCGTCGCCTTCAAAGCGACCATTCCCCTGGGCGGCATCACCGACCCCGCTTTGGCCTTTCTCAAGCAATTGTGGCTGGCCAGGGCCTGAAGGCAGCCCGGCCGCTCGATTTTCCGGCCATTTTTTCATCCGTAGACGAATGAAAGGGGAACAAAAGGTCCAGGCTTAAACGCCTTTTAACGATCACGCTGATAGAAAATTACCGACACGGCCGGTTCCGGCCCATGCAGAATGCATAGGATCAGCAAAGTGGCGCTTACTGCACATGATATGAGCGACATGGGACGTCTGGCCCAGCTCGCGATGAATCCGAAATCCGGCGCCAGCCGCGAGGAAATCTATCTCGCCGTTGCCTCGCTCTATCGCATTCAAGGCGCCGGACTCAATCAACGCGAACGCGAGTTGATGCGCGAAATCCTGCGCCGTCTGACTCTTGATGTGGAAATGGCGATTCGCGTCGCCCTGGCCCAGCGCCTGGCCGAAGACACCACCGCGCCGCATGACCTGATCCTGCTTCTGGTCGACGACACGGTCGAAGTCGCCCGCCCCCTGATCCTCAATTCACCGCTCCTGACCGAGACCGACGTTCTGCGCCTGATCGCGCATGGCGATGTCGGGCATCTGGAAGCCGTTGCAGGACGCCCCAATATCGGCACGCCCGTCACCGACGAGTTGGCCAGGACAAGCCATGAATCGGTTTTGGTGGCGCTGGTGCGCAACATTACCGCCAAGATCTCCGAAAACACTTACAAGAGTCTGGTGGAGAAATCCCGCGCCCTGACACAATTGCAGGAACCGCTGATCCGCCGTCCCGATCTGCCGCCGCAGCTTGCCACCGACATGTGCGAATGGGTGTCGGATGCGCTGAAGTCTTTCATCACCACCCATTACCAGATGGCGCCCAAGACCGTGCAAGTCGCGGTCGCCGACGCCGTCCAGATGGTGAAAAAGCCGGCGGGCGATCCCAAAGACCAGCCTGCCGAGAGCGCCCAGAAACTGATCGACAAACTGGCCGGCAGCGGCCAGCTCAAGACCGGCTTCCTGATGCGGGTGCTGAGCCAGGGTCAAACCGATCTGTTCGACCTGGCCTTCTCGCGGTTGCTGGAGATGGACCTCACGCTATTCCGCAACGTCTTCTACAATGGCGGCGCCCGGGCCGTAGCCCTGTCCTGCCGCGCCGTCGGCATCGACCGCGCCGTGTTCGCCACCGTGTTCAATCTCTCGCGCCAGGGCCGCCGCATGCCGGCGGCCTTGTCCAAGTCCGACAGCACCATGCTGGATTCGATTTTCGGCGAGATGACCCGCCCGGCCGCGATGGCCGAACTGCGCCAGACGCAAGCCGGCTGAGGCTTATCGCCTTTTGCATCTTTTTGGGCTCCGCCTGCCCCTGTGCTAGGCTTTCGCCCTCTTCAGGCGCAGATTCATGACCAGGTTGCATTTCACGGCTGTGCCGCAAGCGCAGGAGTCCCTCGCCGACCTGCAGCAACGCTATGGCCAGGCCGCACCCGGCGAAGCCGATATCGTGGTGGCGCTGGGCGGCGACGGCTTCATGCTGCAGACGCTGCATGCCTTTACCGGCAAGGGCAAGCCGATCTATGGCATGAACCGCGGCACTGTCGGCTTCCTGATGAACGAGTATCACCAGGGGGACCTGCTGGAGCGTTTGGCCGCCGCCGAACGGGCGGTGATCCATCCGCTCAAGATGACGGCGCATGCGGCGTCCGGCCCAATAGAGGCGCGCGCCTTCAACGAAGTCTCGCTGCTGCGCGAAACCCGCCAGGCCGCCAAGATCAGCATCGCGGTGGACGGCAAGCCCCGTATCCAGGAACTGATCTGCGACGGCGTGCTGGTTTCCACGCCGGTGGGTTCCACCGCCTACAACCTGTCCGCCCATGGCCCGATCCTGCCGATCGATGCCGATCTTCTGGCGCTGACCCCGATCTCCGCCTTTCGTCCCCGCCGCTGGCGCGGAGCCTTATTGCCCCATCGCGCCAAGGTTCGGTTCGAGATTCTGGAAAGCGCCAAGCGCCCGGTCAGCGCGGTGGCGGACGATTTCGAAGTGCGCGACGTCACCGCCGTGGACGTGGCCGAGGACCGCTCAATCTCCATGACCATGCTCTATGACGCCGGCCATAATTTGGACGAGCGCATACTGGCCGAACAATTTTCGGATTGATCCGGGCATCTGCGGGGTCAGGCGGGACGGCCCTTTTTCGGAAAGCTTTCCTGAATTTCGCGCACCGGCAGGGGGCGTGAATTCCACAGCGCCTCCATGATCGCCAGTTCAAGCTTGGTGAGGCGGGGTGGGGCCATGCGGGATTCCTACTATGCTCATGGGCGTTATACCGCCGGGCCTGGGCGTTGGCAAAGGCCTTGCCGTCCTGCCGCTACGCTGTTAGCATCTACCATGTATATAGTAGGTTTCTGAGTGCCCGATGTTAGCGTGAGCAAGAAGAGTTGTGTCGTTCTGTCAGGGAACGTGCGCCATGGCTGAATACAATACCGCCAAAAGACCGCTGATAGTATTCGCGCTGCTGCTAAGCGCCGCCGCGGCATCGGCACAGCCAACCCCAGGCAAGCCTGGGCTGCCCACGGAAAACGTCACGGTCTCGGACACGAAATCGCGCGAAGTCATTCAGGACTTCGTCAGCGCGCTTGCGGTCCAGACACAGAACATTAGCAAGATTGCCCGCTGGGAAACCGG
>Ga0068871_100001777_pt1 | contig 14520 bp, 15 predicted proteins | sample KBSMisM72_FD_72750 | JGI IMG/M metagenome (GOLD analysis project Ga0068871, IMG submission 72750) | Miscanthus rhizosphere microbial communities from Kellogg Biological Station, Michigan, USA - KBS Miscanthus M7-2 | ecosystem: Host-associated > Plants > Roots > Rhizosphere > Soil ... | reverse complement strand
CACCGAGAAAAACAGAAGTCACGTCTGCGCGCTCCAGAAATTCGGCGTTTTCCCGCTGAACGAATGCGCCTCCACCCAGGGCCACAATCTTTGGGGCGGGTCCCAACTCATCCAGGAGTTCCCGCAAGGCCGCAGTCTCCGCCCGCCGGAAGGCCTGTTCCCCGGATTCGCGAAAAATCTGTTCCACCGTGCGTCCTTCGCGGCTCTCTAACCGGTCGTCGAGGTCTTCAAACGGCCAGCCCAAGTCTTGGGATAGCGCCTTCCCCACGCTGGTTTTTCCCGCCCCCATGAATCCCACCAGGAAAACAGCCCGCACCGGAGAGGCTGACAGACGTGCAGGCGTTTTAAGGTCGGCGCGCGACCCCGAGTGGGATTTCATGCTTGCCGGGTAACCCGGGCGGCTTGTGCCGCCCGAAAGAGTTTTAGCGCTTCTTGAGGTGGATTTTACCACTGAAAGTAAACAACTTAACCGAAGATGCGGCCTTGCCCAGGGTACCTGCAAAGGCACTCCCTGCCTTGACCACGAAAGAGGTGTGTTCGGGTTCTAGAGGGAAATCGTTTTCGACACTTCCGTTCACCGATCGAGCGACCACGTCAATGGAAGCATAGGCGGGTGCCATAGCTTCGATGTCGCCGGAATGGCTGGAAAGCGAGTAGCGTCCGCCCGCGCCAAAGTCACCGTCGTAGCGGATCTTGCCACTCGTGGAACTGACTTCCACCAGGCTGCCGCTTACGGAACTCAAATTAATGTCGCCACTGACAGAGGCAATTTCCACGTGTCCGTCCCGTATGTTGCCCAGGGTGACCGGACCGTTCATCGTTTTTACGTGGACGTGAGCGTCATGAATGTCGTGCACCTCGATGGCGGCGCTGGCGCCTTCCAGAGTGACGTCACCGTGAAGCTTTTCCACCTTGATGGGGCCGGTGCTGGAGTGTAGCGTCAGGCTGGCATCAGCAGGTACCGAAATTTCGTATTCCACCCGTCCACTGTCGGCATCAGCTCCGGGGAGAAGGTGGGAGGTGATATCCAGGCGGCTTCCGTTCTGGCGTTGGTCGATTTCTGCTTTGTCGGAGTGCAGAACAGCTGTAACCAATACCTGATTGCCACCGCTAGGCTTTACAGAGATCGGACCATACTGATTGATGACCGATACACTTGCTCTCGGCCCTACGGTATAGCGAAATTCCTTGCGCGTCTCGCTTGAGGCCAGAGTCGCAGCTCCGATGATTACTACCAGAGCCAATTTCGTAACGCGCTGACTGCTTTCCATTTGATTTCTCCCAACTTCTGCCACTTGGACGTTCATGACCATCGCTTACGGCTGAGAGCGGTCTAAGGCCATTTCATACACCATCGATTTTTGCTCATACGCGTTCATCAGGGACTGCTGTGCTTCCTCATCGGTAGGATTCTGCCTGGCAGAAGCTTCCGCATCTTCGATATAAGCATTCACGTCCTTGAGATTAGCTTCATAGGTGGCGCGAACTGCAGGGGTAGGAAAGCTCACTGCTTCCAAAAGACCATGATCTTCCTTGCCCTCGACCCGTGGCCTTGCCGGGCTGTTATCGTCGGCCCGCAAAGTAGCTGAAATCACTTCTCCGCTATTGGTGGCGGTCTGGAGGTGGCTTTGCCGCTGATAGAAGAGGCCCACTGCCAACAGAATTACCGCGACGGCCGGGGCCATTATCCACGCGGACGCCCAAGGCCTCCGAAACGGGGGCACCAGCGCCGGCTTGGGCGCTCGAATGATGCCCTCTTGCCGCAGGGTCGCTTCAATGGAGTTCCAGACGCGCGGGCTGGGCTCGTACAAACCTTCTAGCTGGCGCGCTTCTCGAAAAATGAGCTCTAAATCTGCGACCAGATCCAGGCAGCTTGGGCAGGACTTAAGATGGGATTCCTGGTCAATACTGCGTACGCCTTCGACAACATCAGGCAAAATCTTCTCAAAATCAGCACAGGTCATACTATCTCTCTCCCCAGCGCCCCCTCAGTCACTTTGCTCCCCACGGCTTAATGGCCTTTTCGGCTCTGCTCGTCTTCAGGAGCTCACGCAATTTCATGCGTGCTTTGTGCAATTGCGACTTGCTGTTGCCAATCGAACAACCAACCAGACTGGCAATTTCGTTATGTTCGTACCCTTCTACATCGTGCAATACAAAAATCGAACGGTAACCTGGAGGCAACGCTTCAACCGCACGTTGTAACTCCATGCGATCCACCGAACCGGCCAACACCGCATCCGGCGCCCCCAGTTCCTTCTTCGGCCCTTCTTCTTCGGTTTCCACCGTGTCTTCCAATGGAACCAGCGGCAGGCCCTTCTTGCGCAACCGCATGAGCACTACATTGACTGCCATGCGATGCAGCCAAGTTGAAAATGCCGACTCCCCGCGAAACGTTCCGATCTTGCGGAACAACTGCAAGAAAGCTTCCTGCGTCAGGTCCTCGGCTTCCGCCGTATTGGCCGTCATTCGCAAGCACAACGAATACACCCGGCGCCGGTGCAGGTCGTACAAGGTTTCAAACGCTTCCGCGTCCCCTTGCTTGGCCCGCTCAATGGCCTCGGCTTCGTTGAGGTCTTTACTTTTTAGTTTTCTAGCGGTCGTCAACTGGCCTTTTCGGGCCGCACCTAGTCTGATGCGGGCCTAACATTATTTCGTTGTACAGATTTGCAGCGATTCGCGTCTGTAAAGTTCGCTGGACGAGGCTATCAGACCAGATTGGCACCACCCGCCAAACCCGGCCTGCCCCAATGGTAACTCTAAAATGTCGTCTGAGCCCAGAATTCCCATCTGATTCCGCATCCAAGCACTTTCCAATTACCTTATAACCCGGCTTCGCGACAGCAGTTGTGTTAACCGCGCAACAGCCGCTGACACTTCCTAAAACTGCCTCCTAACGGCTTGGTAGATGCTCCGATAAAGGGCTTAGATTCATAAACATCAAAGAGAATCTTTGCGGTCAATCGCACCCACTCAAATCATACCAACCATAGCCCTGGGGAGGGCATCCAATCGCCCGTTTGGGGTACTTATGAGTCACAGGTCTTGCTGCCGGCGGCTGGACCGCCGGTACCAGGAAATTTTAAGGAGAAAGCAATCGTATGAGACGCAGTCTTTTAATGGCTCTAATCGGCTTCTGCTTCGCCATGCCTTCCATGGTGATGGCACAGACTTATGACCACGGCGAGGTCGGGGTATTCGCGGATTATTTTCGGCTGGATCGCACTACACCCGATATCAACTTTGTCGGCATTGGCGGCCGCGCTTCTTTCAATGTCCACCCCAACGTGGCCTTGGAAGCCGAGATGGCCTATGATTTTAAGCGCAATTTCACAACTACCTTCTCCGACGGCGTGACCACCCAGTTTGTGAATGTAGGCCTGCGTCCTTTGCATGCCCTTTTTGGACCGCGTTTCCAGGCAGGACGGTCTTCAGCATTCCGGGTGTTCGTGACCGGCAAAGTTGGTTTTGTTAACTTCAGCGTCTCTGATCAAAATGCCAGCAGCGGCTTTCAGGGCGCTTTGGGTGGAGTGACCAGCGGCGACACCAAGTTTGCACTCTATCCAGGCGCTGGTGTCGAAGGCTTCCTAGGCCCGGTCGGACTGCGACTGGACGTAGGCGACGAGATTTACTTCGATGATGGTGCCCAGCACAATCTGCGCGTCACCTTCGGGCCCCATTTCCGGTTCTGACGGGAAATCTCTGGGTAGAAAGGCGGCCTGCTTGCAGGCTGCCTTTCTTTTGATGATTCGCAAGGCCCGCACCAACAGTTCGGATGCTGGCTCCCCTGCTGACAAAGGTACCCTTCCATTCTTCTCATAAATCGCAAACAATAGGATTATGGCTTCGCCGCCCACCATCCGCACTGCGACGATCTCCGTCGGCATTCAGCGGTACTTCGAGATATCTGTATATCTTCTGGTGGCGATTGGCTTTGGGACGCTAGCTTCCACGCAACAGTTGGACGTCGTTACACTTTTGTTCGCTTGTAGCGCACTCTTGTTGCGGGGCTGCGGATTGGCTACCAATCAGTCTTTGCTGATTCCCGAGTCGTGGACTACCTTTCTGACTCTGGGCTATGTCGCGTTCTATCTAGGTGATTTCTTCCTGATCTCCGGGAGTTTTGTGACTGCAACTGTCCACCTAGTGGTGTTTGTGATGGTGGTGCGCCTGTACTCGGCGCGCAAGGACCGCGACTACTACTTCCTTTCATTGATTGCGTTTCTGCTGGTGCTGGCGGCCGCCATCCTCACCGTAGACAGCATTTTCCTGGTTGCGTTTTCACTGTTTTTGCTGGTCGCGGTGAGCACGGTGATGTTAGTCGAGATGAAGCGCACTGCGTCCAGGGCCACGATCGAGCCAACCAATTCGGGCGGAGGGCCTGCACAAAAGCAAATGGTGGCCTCGCTCAGCAAGCTATCGCCAATTATCGTATTTGCGATTCTCCTGGTGGCAGCAGCGATTTTCTTCGTATTGCCCCGGATTTCGGGCAGCTACCTCGGAGCCTTTGCGCATAAGAGCACCATCGAAACTGGATTCAGCGACCAGGTCGAACTCGGAGGCATTGGCCAGATTCAGCAATCGCGTGCGGTAGTGATGCACATTCGCATCGAAGGGGACGATGGCGGAAGTCACGATTTGAAGTGGCGCGGAGTATCCCTAAGCAATTTCAATGGCAGAAGGTGGTCGAATCCGCAGTCGCGCCACATCGCTCCTCACACCCCGGGTGGAGACTTCTCTGTGGCCCCGCCGGATCGCAGGCCGGCATTGCGGCGAGCTTCGTTAAGCGCCGGGCAATCGATTCACTACAGCGTCTTGATGGAGCCAATCGGTACGGATGTCTTTTTCCTCGCGCCCACAGCTTCCGTCTTGCGCGGTCACTACCGTGCGTTAGCCATTGACCGGGCCGGTGCGGTGTTCAACATCGATGGAGCGCATCCCATCAGCCGCTATGAGGCCTGGTCCGACCTCGAACCCGCACCGCCCAGGCAAACCGTGGATTATGACGTCCCGCAGGCAGAAGAGACGAACTTGAGTCTGCCTCGGCTCGATCCTAGAGTTCTTGCCCTGGCTAGGCAAATCACCACCAGCTCGCCGACCGACTATGAACGCGCAATGGCGATCGAGCGCTATCTGCGAACCCACTTCGGCTATACCCTGGAATTGCCGGGCACCTTAGCCAATGATCCCATTGCAGAGTTCTTGTTTGTTCGAAAGAAAGGGCATTGCGAATACTTTGCCTCGGCGATGGCCGTGATGCTGCGCGGGCTAGGAATACCATCCCGGATGGTCACAGGCTTCCATGGCGGGGAATTCAACGATCTGACTTCGCAATATGTAATTCGCGCCAGCGATGCCCACGCCTGGGTAGAGGGATACTTTCCGCAGTATGGCTGGGTTGGTTTTGATCCGACTCCCTCGGGAGCGCCGGTTGCTCCAACCTTGTGGAGGCGAGCCTTGCTATATTTGGACGCGGCCAAATCATTCTGGCGCGACTGGGTAGTGAGCTATGACTCCGGCCAGCAACAGATATTAGGACAGGAAGCAGTGGCTGGGGGCCGGCAATGGATCCGTCAGTCGCAGGAGTGGTACCGGGGACATTATCGACGATGGTTGAGTAACGCACGCAAGCTTGCGACTTCAGTCGGAGCATTCCCGAGGCAATGGGGCATATTCGCTGCGACGGGAATTCTCTGTTTGATGTTGCTGGTGAACGTCAACCGGCTTCGACGGTTCTGGGTGCGTCGTAGGCTTGCGGCCCACCCGGCGGATGCTCCGCGGCTAGCGGCCGCTCTATGGTACGAGCGGATGGCGATTTCGGTCGGGAGGCGCGGCTGGAGGAAGTCAGAGGCCCAGACGCCGCGCGAATTTTTGGGATCAATTGAAGACCCACCTTTACAGAAGAAGGTGGCAGTATTTACGGAACACTATGAGGGTGCGCGCTTCGGGGATTCGAAAGAGAGCGCCAAGCGGTTGCCGGAGTTGTATGAGGATGTGGTGGCGCGAAAGTAATTTTCTGCAGGCGTTATGCGGCGAGGGCCAGTAATGCCACCGTGCGGTTGACAGAGACGTAGCTGAGCTATCTCAGCTGAGATTCTGTCTAGAAACTCAAGACCACCCCAGCACCAGCAAAGTAGTTGTGCATGTAGCTCTGGGGCTTGATGTTGAAATCTGGCTCACCGGTGTAGAAGTCACGCAGTTCGCCACGCAGCTTCAGGTTGCCAATCAGCGAAATATCAAGGCCGACTCCTAGCTCGATTGCTCCCTTGGTGGTGCTCTTCGCACTACTGGCCCCGCCAGCCACGAGGGTGGAACTAGGGCTAAAGTGACCGAATCCTCCACCGCCGCTGATCCATGGAGAAACCGCGGAATGCGGAAAGGCATTGATTCGAATTGCCGGTGTAAGAAAGATGGCGCTGTAACTCTTGGGTACGATATTGGCGCCGAAATTCAAATCAATGGTAGGGTCGTGAACAAACGGAATTTCAACGCTTAGTGAAGCGAAACCTGCATCCAGCAATCGCCGTCCGTAGCTGAGCGAATAGCTGAACCCATCACCAAAATGAATATTGCTGTCGCTTAGAATGGTACCTTGCACACCTTGATCGCTGATAAAGGTGCGGCCTAAACCGGCTGAAACGTCATTCACCTGCGCAGACAGACCGGCGGCGATCAGAAACACTGCGCACATCGTAAGCAATGTGTTGCGTACCATCTTTCCTCCTGCAATCGCCCGATTTTATTTTCCTAGAGTAGCACGGTTGCAAATGTTTGCATCCCTTCAAGATGCCTGTTTTGATGACCATGCCATCCCCCGCAGCCGCGAAAGTCCGTTCCTGAAGCGATGGTAAGATAGTAACAACGCATGCCCTTATCTCCTTCCACCGAACTACCGGAATCTGTCGTGGCCGAGAACGATTCTTCTGCCGCGAAGCCTGTGAAAGTGGGCTTTGTGAGTTTGGGCTGTCCCAAAAACCTGGTGGACAGCGAAGTGATGATGGGCATGCTTGAGCAGGCAGGGGCCGAACTTACTCCCAATTCTTCGGATGCAGACGTGATTGTGGTCAATACCTGCTCCTTTATAGCAAGCGCGCAGAAGGAGTCGGTCGACACCATCCTGGAGATGGTGCGGCATAAGACCAAGGGGCGTGCCAGCAGAGTGGTGGTCGCAGGATGCCTGGTGGAACGCTACCGCGATGAAATTCGCAAAAACATTCCGGAAATCGATGCGATAGTCGGTACCGGTGAGCTGGACAAAATTATTGCCGCGGCCGGGATTGCCTCTCCAGCAGAGCCGACTTCACCTTTCACCATCCTGCAAGGCCGGGCGGAGGGCAATCTTAGGGAATCGCAGGGTAGATTTTCGCGCGAGAGCTGGGACGGCGCGATCGCCGATCTTCCCAACTACCTTTACGACGAGACCACTCCACGCGTGCTTGCCACTCCCGGACATACTGCCTATATCAAGATTGCCGAGGGCTGCGACCATCCTTGCGGTTTCTGCATTATTCCGCAATTGCGCGGAAAATTCCGTTCGCGGCGTTTTGAATCTGTCGTGGCTGAGGCCGAGCGACTGGCGCGATCTGGCGTCCGGGAAATAACGCTGATTGGCCAGGACACGACCTGCTACGGGGAAGATTTCGGTCTGAAAGACGGGCTTGCGTTGCTGCTGGAAAAACTAGCGGCAATCGACGATCTGCGCTGGGTACGGTTCTTATACGCCTATCCCAATAAGATTACCGGCAAGTTGCTGGACACGATCGCGGTCCATGAAAAGATTTGTTCCTATATCGACGTTCCGCTGCAACATGCGTCGCCATCGGTCTTGAAACGCATGAAGCGTGGCGGCGGCTCTGATCTATTCATGAAATCAATCGAAAGGATGCGGCAGACGATACCGGAAGTTACCCTGCGGACGTCTTTCATCGTAGGTTTTCCGGGAGAGACCGAGCAGGAGTTTGAAGAACTCTGCCAGTTCGTAAAAGAGGCTCGGTTTGATTGGGCGGGAGCGTTCAGCTACTCCGACCAGGAAGGCGCAGCCGCGTACTCTCAGCATAACAAGGTTCCGGGCCGCGAAATTGAACGCCGCCGGAAGCACTTGATGCAGATCCAGCGCGGTATCAGCAAGCGGCGGAAACGATTTCTCATTGGCAAGGAATTCGATCTCCTGCTGGAAGGTATCTCCGAGGAAAGCGATTTACTACTGGAAGGACGCACCGTGATGCATGCGCCGGAAATCGACGGAAAGGTATTCGTGAACGATGTGCGGGAAGATGTGACGCCGGCCTTCGGCCAGTTCTATCGTTGCCAAATTACAGAATCGCACGATTACGATCTGGTGGCCAAGATAGTGTAGGAAACCATGGCAGGTAAACGCGCACTAAAGCTGAAGTGTCCGATCTGCAAGAAAACCGTCCAGGCGAAAGCCCCGGAGTTTCCTTTTTGCAGCGACCGGTGCCGGCTTATCGACCTCGGGAAATGGGCCAGCGGCGCCTACAGGATCGCTTCCCCAGGATCGGAAGTTGAGGACGAGGTCCGGAAAGAAGACGAACCGGAAAGCATTCACTGAGGCGCGGGCGCGCACCCCAGCCGGTGGAACTGCAGGGCTATCATGAATCAGGTTCTGCGGAATGACGGAGTGGCGCCACTTTGGGCTCGTCTCGTAGCTACTTTCTTCGGCATTGGTTGGCTCAAGCCGGGGCCCGGTACCTGGGGCTCGCTGGGGGCAGTGCTTCTGTGGTGGGGGGTGAGCCGTTTTATTGAGCCTCACTTCCAACCCGTCGCTGCGATCCTACTTGCACTGTTGGCGATTGGGATCGGCATTCCGGCTGCAACTCGAGTCGCAGTGGCTTATGGTAAGAAAGATCCCCAGTTTGTGGTGATCGATGAAGTGGCCGGGCAGCTGATTGCTGTAATTGCAGTCCCGCTAACATGGAAATCCCTGCTGCTGGGATTTATACTTTTTCGTGGGTACGATATCTTGAAGCCCCCACCGGTTCGGCAGTTGGAACGCCTTCCGCAAGGCACAGGCATAGTGCTCGATGATGTAGGAGCCGGCCTTTATGCGCTGGCTGTGATGCAGGTGGTTTTGCATTTCGGCTTGCTGTCCCGTTAGTCCCCGGCGCGTGTATCAGGAAATACGTCCATGGGAATTTCAGATCGTCTGCTCGGCAAGAAACCCGCCAATGGAAGCCCTCAGATTGAGGCAGTTTCGCCGCCTGCGGCCCTGCCGGGCGGCGAAGTGCGCATTCATGGCAAAGCCCTGCGCCCCGCGGAGCTTCGCCGTCCGCGAGTGCAATTTGGAAAGCTCGACGGAGCGGTTGTAATCAGCTCTGATGAGTTCATGGTGGCGAGGGTCCCGCCAGGGGCGTCATCCGGGCCCATTGTGATTTCGACCAATGGCCACTCCAGCAATCCGCATCAATTGAAGGTAGCCGTCACCATTGCCGAGAACTTGCATCCCGTAACCAACCCTGCGCTGGATGCCGAGGGCAACATTTATGTGACGTTCTCGGGATCGCGCGGACAAAAAGTTCCAGTAGCGATCTTCCGCATCGACACCAACTACGAATTGAAGCCCTTCGTGGGTGACATGATGAACCCCACCGCAATTGCTTTCGACCGTGCCGGACAGATGTACGTGTCGTCGCGCTTCGATGGAACGGTGTATCGGGTGGCGTCGAATGGAACCATGACATCGTATGCGGAAGGCATGGGCATTGCTACCGGCATGGCCTTTGACCGCGAAGAGAATCTCTATGTTGGTGATCGCAGTGGAACTATCTTCAAGATCGGTCGCGATCGTCAGATATTCGTATTCGCGACGCTTGAACCGAGTGTCTCGGCTTACCACTTGGCCTTTGATCCGCTGGGTAATTTGTTTGTGACCGGTCCCACCACGTCAAGTTTTGACACCGTCTACAAGATCGACCGGCACGGTGCGGTGTCAACCTTCTTCCGCGGGTTGGGGCGTCCTCAGGGTTTAGCGTTCGATAAAGACAGCAACTTGTACGTAGCGGCGTCCCTGGCCGGGAAACGCGGCATCGTGAAGATCGCCCCAGACAGAAAAGCAGCGCTGCAGGTAGCCGGTTCGAACCTAGTCGGGCTGGCATTTGCTCCGGGGCGATCAGTGGTGTTGGCGACGACCGGAGAAGTGCATCATTTATCGTGGGACATTCAAGGGCTGCCGCTCATCCCGGATCTCGTGTCGTGATCGTCCCTTCTGCGTATTCATTTACACTCTAAGCGTGAACGCGGAAATCATTGCTATCGGATCGGAGATGCTCACTCCGTTCCGGCAGGACACTAATTCTCTCCATCTCACCGAAAAGCTTAACGACCTTGGTGTTGAAGTTGCTTTCAAAACTATTGTCGGGGACAGTCGCGAACACCTCACTTCGACCGCTCTGCTCGCGCTCAGCCGGTCAGATGTAATCATTTTTATGGGAGGACTGGGTCCGACCGAAGATGACCTCACTCGCGAGGCAGTGGCGGATGCATTGGGACTTCCGCTTCGGCGGGATCCCAAGATTCTCGCGTGGATTGAGGAAAGATTCGCCTCATATAAATTCAAGATGTCGTCCAACAATTTTAAGCAAGCCGATGTCATTACTGGAGCTACCGTTCTACCTAATCCAAACGGCACCGCTCCCGGCCAGTGGATCACCGGCAAGTTTGAGGGCCGCGAGCGCATCATCATCCTCCTTCCGGGACCTCCGCATGAACTGAAGGCATTGGTTGAGGCACAGGTGGTGGCACGGCTTCGGGCGAAGCTTCCACAAGCATTCATTGCTACCCGGCTGCTGAAAATTGCGGGAATTGGTGAGTCGAATTGTGATGCTCGGGTGGCGCCGATCTATACAACCTTCCCGGACGTTCAAACCACAATTCTGGCTGGAGCTGGGGAAATTCAGTTACACCTGCGTACCAGTGGGACATCGATCGAAGCCGCGCAGGCGCGAGTGGATACGCTGGCAGAGAAGATTGAAATCGAACTAGGCAACTTGGTCTTTTCTGACAATGGGGATTCGCTGGAACAGATTGTGGGGTACTACCTTCAGATGCGGCATGCGACCCTCGCCGCGGCGGAGAGTTGCACCGGCGGCCTACTCGCGGAACGGATTACTTCGGTTGCGGGAAGCTCTCGATATTTTCTGGGCGGAGCGGTGGTGTATTCCAATGAATTGAAGACGAAGTTTGCGGATGTGCCGACTAAATTGATTGAGAAGCATGGGGCAGTGAGTTCAGAAGTGGCGATCGCGCTGGCAGAGGGAATCCGCAAACGCTGCGCCGCAACCATTGGAGTTGGTATCACTGGTGTGGCGGGCCCGGCGGGCGGTACTGAAGAGAAACCGGTGGGATTGGTATTTCATGCTGTAGCGAGCGAACAGGGAATTGAAGTGATAGAAAGGCGATTCCCTGGAGACCGGCAGAGAATCCGGTGGTTTGCGTCGCAGGTGGCCTTGGATATGGTGAGAAAGAAATTGGTGGGGTAGGGTAGAGCGATGCGGATCTTTGTTGCTTTGGACATTGATGATGCGATCCGCAGCCGCATTCAGCGGTTCATGGAAGGAGTTCAGGAATTCGCTCCCGACGTGCGATGGGTTCGGCCGGAATCGCTGCATGTGACTCTCAAGTTTATCGGGGAACAGCCCGAAGAATCGGTCGAGCAAGTGAAGCGGGTGCTATCCCAGGTCGAGTCTAAAACCTTCTATATCAGTTTTCGCGGTTTCGGTTTTTTCCCCACTGCAAAATCTCCACGAGTGTTCTGGATCGGAATCGAAACGGATCCCGAGCTTCAAAGGGTTGCTGCGAGCATCGACACCGCCACGGCATCTCTAGGCATTCCGAAAGAAAGTCATGCCTTCAGCCCGCACCTCACTTTAGCGCGTATCGGCTCCGCGGCTCCCGGCAGGCAAAAGGGCGACCGGGTTAACCGGCGGTTCGCCAAACTGCAAGAGAAGCTTGGGAATCTTTCCTCTCCTGACTTTGGTACGATGATCGCCCGCGAGTTCTTCTTGTATGAGAGCCGGACCTTGCGAGAAGGTGCGCGCTACACAAAAATCGCGTGCTACCCGTTGAACTCCTGAAATGCCGCTCACTCTGATTGTCGCGCTAAGCTACTTGCTAGGCTCGATTCCTTTTGGTTATTTGCTGGTACGCGGCTTGCGCGGTAAAGATGTGCGCCAGACCGGTAGCGGCAATATAGGCGCTACCAACGTTTCGCGGACGTCGCCAACCCTAGGCTTTGTCACATTGTTGTTGGACGGACTGAAGGGTGCTGGGGCAGTCTTGTTGGCGGCACACCTGTTCCCCGGCAACACAAAGTTGGAGGCGATCGCTGCCCTATTCGCCATCCTGGGTCACGTATTTCCCTGGTGGCTGAAATTTCGCGGTGGCAAAGGGGTTGCTACCGGGACCGGCGCTTTTCTCGTGCTCGTACCCAAAGCCGCGCTGGTGGCCATGGCTGTATTTGCCGCGATTTTCCTGCTCTTCCGCTATGTTTCATTAGCATCGATGGCAATGTTTGTGGCTTTACCGCTGGCCGCATGGTTCTTCGGCCTTGTCCCCTCGGTTCTGATTATCGTAGTGGTGGCCTCTGCACTCGTTGTTGCGAAGCATCATGAAAACATCCAGCGCCTGCTCAATGGCTGCGAAAGTCGATGGGGGAGCCGATGAAAATTGCAGTCATCGGAGCGGGAGCATGGGGCACCGGTCTCGCCATTGCTCTCGGAAGAAATAAATCGCATGCCGTGCAACTATGGGCGTTTGAACCTGAAGTTCGCCAGTCAATTGCCCGGGCTCGGGAAAACCTGCAGTTTCTACCCGGTTGCCAGATTCCGGAAACAGTCTCCGTAACGGGGGATTTGGAGGAGGCGCTGACTGGCGCTGAGATCGTCATCAGCGCAATGCCGTCGCAGCACTGCCGTAAATTGTTTCAGCAGATGCGCCCGCATGTGAGTGACAAAATGCTGTTCGTCAGCGCGACCAAGGGTCTGGAGGAGGATAGCCTATTGCGGATGACGCAGGTAATTTCTGCCGAATTGTCGCACTTTCGGGCCAGGATCGGCGCCCTGAGCGGCCCAACCTTTGCACGCGAGGTGGCTCGCGGGGATCCGACAGCGATCACGATCGCTTCTACTGACGCCGGGCTCGCTGAGGCGGTGCAGCGCGAATTTAGTGATCCCACCTTCCGGCTCTATACCAACGACGATGTAATTGGTGTGGAACTGGGCGGTGCGCTGAAGAATGTGATTGCCATTGCCGCCGGCGTCTGCGACGGCGTGGGGTTAGGGCACAACTCGATCGCCGCTTTGATTACCCGTGGGTTAGCGGAAATTACGCGACTAGCCGTCGCCTGTGGTGGCGAAGCCCGAACTCTAGCTGGGCTTGCCGGCTTAGGCGATCTGGTTCTGACTTGCACAGGAGGACTGTCTCGAAACCGTAGCGTAGGCGCGGAGTTGGGACGTGGCAGAAAGTTGGCGGAAATCATCGCAAGTATGCATGGTGCAGTTGCGGAGGGAGTCTTCACGACTACGGCTGCGGTGGGGCTGGCGAGGGCGAATTCAGTCGAAATGCCAATCACGCAGCAGATGCACGCAATTCTGCGCGAAGGGAAGCCACCGCGGGAGGCGATACGCGAGCTAATGACACGCAGCGCCAAGCGTGAAATTTAGTGACCGAGCCTTTCAGCAGGGAGTGTCAAGCTCCTCCGATTCTGACAAACCTCCCTAACTCTACCTCGCTTTCCGTTAAAGCCTCACACTGGGCATCAGTGGCATGGTATCTGACGGAGTTAGCGGTGCGAAAGTTGTCGTAGGCCGCCTGAGAAGCCCAGAAATCAAGGGTGATATAGATTTGTAGATCCGCCTGGCCCCGGTTGAGCTGGGTTCCGAAATACGCCGGATCATTCCGAAAGAATTGGGCCCATTCACCGGTTGGCCCGTAAATCCTTTCGAATGTGGCCTCCATTCCTGGCCGCACGCGGAACTGCCAAATCACCAGAAACCCGTAGTCCAAAAGGCACCTCCTGGAGGCAATTTTCGCTCGAAAATCAGCGGTACTTCGGTAACTCCGCAAGCCGCCAAGTTAGCGGGTTCCGCAGGATGTTCCAAGTAAAATTTAAGAGAGTATCCATGCCAGCCGCGGGGGCGGCTATAGGGCCAATTTGTCTCCAAACTTCAAACTTCCATCGCGTGTTCCCATCCTGTACGTGATCCTGAGCGTTTTGATCATCATCAGCGTGGTGCCCATGTATTTCTACACCGCGAAGGTGGAGGCCATCAATCGCGAGCGGCTGATCACCAATGAGCGCCTGTTACAGAACACGGTGACCCGGTCACTGGCGGACGATTTCTCGCAGCATCAAGGATCGTTGAGGTTGATGCTGGGGAACCTTGCCTCTGCGGTTCAGGTAACCAGCGGTGGCGATATCACCGGGGGACAGGTGCAGGCGCCGGAGCTGCGGGCACTACTGGAAAACTTTGTGTCTTCTTCGCCCGACCTGGCATATGCCACTTT
>Ga0068871_100001775_pt1 | contig 14523 bp, 13 predicted proteins | sample KBSMisM72_FD_72750 | JGI IMG/M metagenome (GOLD analysis project Ga0068871, IMG submission 72750) | Miscanthus rhizosphere microbial communities from Kellogg Biological Station, Michigan, USA - KBS Miscanthus M7-2 | ecosystem: Host-associated > Plants > Roots > Rhizosphere > Soil ... | reverse complement strand
CACCGTGCCCTGCGACACCTTACTGCCACGCGCGACCAGCACCTCTAGCACGCGCCCGGCCACGGTGGCGGGTACATCCATCGTCGCCTTCTCGGTTTCCAGCGTGACGATAGGTGCATCGAGCGAAATCACATCGCCGGTCTTGACCAGGACCTCGATGACCAGGACATCCTTGAAATCGCCGATGTCCGGGCAGGCGATCTCCTGCACGCTCACGGAACGGCCTCGAGCAGGCCTGCGACATCGCTCAGGTTCGCGCCCAGCGCAGCGGCAAAGCGCGCGCCTTCGGCCCCGTCGATCACGCGATGATCGTAAGAGAGCGACAACGGCAGGATGGTGCGGGGCACGAGCGCGCCGTCGCGGTACACCGGCCGCGTGGCAGAACGTGACACGCCCAGAATCGCAACTTCCGGCGCATTGATGATCGGCGTGAATGCGGTACCGCCGATACCCCCGAGGCTCGAAACCGTAAAGCTTCCCCCCTGCATCTCAGCGGCGCTCAATTTTCCGGCACGGGCCTTCTCCGAGAGGGTTGCGAGCGCGCGGGCCAGTTCGAACACATCCTTCTTGTCCGCATCCCGAATCACCGGCACCAGCAGGCCGTTAGGCGTGTCGGCCGCGAACCCAATATGCATGTACTTCTTCAGGACCAGATTTTCGCCCGAGGCATCCAGCGAGCCGTTGAAGTTCGGGAACTTCTGCAACGTGCGCACTACGGCGCGAAGCACGAAGGCGAGCGGGGTCAGCTTCACGCCAGCAGCGCTGGCACGTTCCTTCAGTTTGACGCGCGCGGCTTCCAGCTCAGTAATGTCGGCCTCATCGAACTGCGTGACGTGGGGCAGATTGACCCAGCTGGCATGGAGCCGTGCGGCCGATATGCGCTTGATGCGGCTGAGCGGCTGGATTTCCACGGCGCCGAACTGCGCGAAGTCGGGCACCTGCACCTTTGGCAGCGCGCCGCCGGCGGCGGCCGGCGCGCCTCCACTCAACAGTCCCTTGACGTAAGCCTTGACGTCGCTTTCTACGATCCGGCCCTTGCGACCGCTCCCGCGCACGCGCGAAAGGTCCACGCCCAGTTCACGCGCAAAGCGGCGCACCCCGGGACTGGCATGGGCCGAGGCGAAGCCGCTCTCATTTACGGCGCCCGTGGCGATGGCTGCTGGCGCCGCCGCCGGCGGTGGGCTGGCGGGCGGCTTGGCAGGCGCAGATTCGCGGGCGGGCGGCGCCGCCGGAGCCTTGGCGGCGGCAGCGGGCGCTGCGGCCTTGGCCTCATCCACCTTGAGTACGGCGATCGGCGTGCCTTCGGAAACCGTGCCGCCGTTCTTAACCAGCATGCGCACGATTACGCCGGCAGCACCGGCCGGTACGTCCATGGTGGCCTTCTCAGTCTCGAGCGTCATCAACGGCGTATCGGGCCCGACGGTCTCCCCCGCCTTGACCAGGACATCAATGATCAGTACGTCCTTGAAGCCGCCCAGGTCGGGAACCAGAATTTCGCGTTCGGACAAGCCGCCTCTCCTGCCGTCTCGTCAGCTGTTCAGCGGATTTGGCTTGGCCGGATCAAGGCCGAATTGCGCCAGCGCTTCAGCGACTTTGCCCCGCTCTATCTGCTTCGCGTCCGCCAGCGCTTTGAGGGCCGCCAGCGCGATGAAATGGCGATCGACCTCGAAGTGCCGGCGGAGCGGCGCGCGCGCATCGGAGCGACCGAAGCCGTCGGTCCCCAGCGTCACGTAGTTTCCGCCAACCCACTGGCGGATCTGGTCGGGAACGGTGCGCATGTAATCGGTAGCCGCAACCACGGGCCCTGACTGCTCCTTAAGGAGCGATTGCACGTAGGGAACGCGCGGACTATCCGCCGGGTGCAGCAAGTTCCAGCGCTCACAGTCCAGCGCCTCGCGCCGCAGCTCGCTGAAACTCGTAATCGAGTAGACGTCGGTAGAAATATTGAACTGCGACTCAAGCAGTTCGGCGGCGGCCAGCACCTCGCGCAGGATCGTGCCGCTACCGAGCATGGCGGTGTGCAGCTTGCTCTTGCCACCTTCGCGCAGCCGGTAGCCGCCGCGCACGATGCCCTCGGCAGCGCCTTCAGGCAACGCCGGCTGCGCGTAGTTCTCGTTCATCACCGAGATGTAATAGAAGACGCCCTCGCCTTCGCCGTACATGCGCCGCATCCCGTCCTGAATGATCACCGCCAGCTCGTAGGCGTAGGTGGGATCGTAGGCGCGGCAATTGGGCACGGTGGTGGCCAGCAGCTGACTGTGGCCGTCCTGGTGCTGCAATCCCTCGCCGGCGAGCGTAGTGCGGCCCGCCGTGGCGCCCAGCAGGAAGCCGCGCGCGCGCATGTCGCCCGCCGCCCAGATAAAATCGCCGACCCGCTGGAATCCGAACATCGAATAGAAAATGTAGAACGGCACCATCGGCACGCCGTGGTTCGTGTACGAGGTCGCCGCCGCCATCCAGGAACACACCGAGCCGGCCTCGTTGATGCCCTCCTCGAGCATCTGTCCCTGCTGGTCCTCCTTATAGAACATCAACTGATCGGCGTCGGTCGGGGTATACAGCTGGCCCACCGAGGAATAGATGCCGATCTGGCGGAACAATCCCTCCATGCCGAAGGTGCGCGCCTCATCCGGCACGATGGGCACGATGTGTCGGCCGATGCTCTTGTCCTTGAGCAGCACACCCAGGATGCGCACGAAGGCCATGGTAGTGGAGATTTCGCGCTCACCGGTTCCATCGAGGATCGACTGGAATGCGGACAGAGCCGGCACCTCGAGCTTGAGGTTGCCTCGAGGCCGCTGCGGCAGGAAGCCGCCCAGCTCCTTGCGACGCTCCAGCAGGTAGCGCATTTCTTCGCTGTCCTCCGGTGGCTTGCGGAACGGCAGTTTGGCGATGTCCTCATCGCTCACCGGAATGTTGAAGCGGTCGCGCAGCTCCTTAAGCGATTGATCGTCGAGTTTTTTTTGCTGGTGCGCGACCATCTGGCCTTCCGCGGTCTTGCCTAAGCCAAAGCCTTTGACGGTCTTCGCAAGGATCACGGTCGGCCGGCCGCTGGACTTCATCGCCGCGGCATAGGCGGCGTAGACCTTGCGAGCATCGTGGCCGCCGCGATTGAGATGCCAGATGTCCTCATCGGACATGTTGGCCACCATTTCCTTGAGGCGCGGGTTCTTGCCGAAGAAATGCTCGCGCGTGTACGCCCCGCCCTTCGCCTTGAAGTTCTGGTACTCGCCATCAACGCACTGTTCCATCACCGCGCGCAGCAGCCCTTCATCGTCGCGCGCCAGCAGCGGATCCCAGCGCGAGCCCCAGATGACCTTGATCACGTCCCAGCCGGCGCCGAGAAAGGCCGCCTCCAGCTCCTGGATGATTTTGCCGTTGCCACGCACCGGCCCGTCGAGTCGCTGCAGATTGCAGTTGATCACGAACACCAGATTGTCGAGCTTCTCGCGCACCGGCATCGTCAGTGCGCCCATGGACTCAGGCTCGTCCATCTCGCCATCGCCACAGAACGCCCACACCTTCCGGTCCGAGGGTGGCACCAGTCCGCGATGCTCGAGGTAGCGAATGAAGCGCGCCTGGTAGATCGCCATCATGGGACCTAGGCCCATCGACACGGTCGGGAACTGCCAGAACTCCGGCATCAGCCACGGATGCGGATAGGAACTCAAGCCGCCCCCGTCGACTTCCTGGCGGAAGCGCCGCAGCTGCTGTTCCGTGAGCCGGCCTTCCAAATAGGCACGCGCATAGATGCCGGGCGCGGAGTGGCCCTGCATGAAAATCAGATCGCCCGGATGTTGTTCGGAGGGCGCGCGCCAAAAGTGGTTGAAGCCCACCTCGTAGAGCGTGGCCGAGGATGCATAGCTTGCGATGTGCCCGCCGTACTCGGTCGACTTGCGATTGGCCGCCACCACCATGGCCATAGCGTTCCAGCGAATCCATGCCTCGATGCGCCGCTCGGGCTCGCGGTTGCCCGGGTACAGTGGCTGTTTGCCGACCGCGATGGTATTGACGTACGCAGTGTTCGGGCTGTACGGCAGATAGGCGCCGGAGCGGCGCGCGTGCTCGACCATGCGATCGATCAGGAAGTGCGCGCGCTCGGGGCCTTCGGCCTTGAGCACCGAATCTATGGACTCTAGCCACTCGCGGGTTTCGACCGGATCAAGATCGCCGGAATCGGGAAGTTCGCTCATGGCTTAAGAAAATTACCTATAAGGCGCTGTGTTAGGATGCGCTGTAACGCGGCGAGACCGGAAGGTCTGCAGTATACGCCGATCTGGCCGAGCGCCTTAAGGGCCGCCGCACGCGCAAGTCTGGTGACCATGCAACAGCTGACGATTCGCCGTCCCGATGACTGGCACCTGCACTTGCGCGACGGCCCGGCGCTGGCCGCGGTGCTCCCGCACAGCGCGCGCCGCTTCGCGCGCGCGATCGTCATGCCGAACCTTACCCCGCCGGTGACCACCGTCGCATCGGCGATGTCCTACCGCGAGCGCATCCTTGCAGCCCTGCCCGCCGGCACGCGTTTTACGCCGCTCATGACGCTGTACCTGACCGACACGACCGCACCCGAAGAGATCGACCGGGCAGCAAAGAGCGATGCCATCATCGGCTGCAAGCTTTATCCGGCTGGCGCCACCACCCATTCCGAGGCGGGCGTCACCGATGTACTCCGAATCGACAAGGTGCTGGAGCGGATGAGCGAGCGCGGTGTGGTCCTACAGGTGCACGGCGAAGTCACGGATCCTGCCGTCGATGTCTTTGACCGCGAAGCGCGCTACATCGAGAAGGTCCTCGGGCCGCTGGTGCAGCGCCATCCGCAGTTGCGGGTGGTGTTCGAACACGTGACTTCCAAAGCGGCGGTAGAGTTCGTGCGCTCGGCACGGAGCGGAGTAGCTGCGACCATCACGCCGCAGCACCTGCTGCTCAATCGCAACGCGCTGTTTCACGGCGGCCTGCGTCCCCACTACTACTGCCTGCCGGTGCTTAAGCGGGAATCGGACCGCCAGGCTCTGCTGGAGACCGTGGCGCGGGGCGATGAGCGCTTTTTTCTCGGCACCGACAGCGCACCGCACGCACGTCGCTTCAAGGAAGCCGGTTGCGGGTGCGCGGGGATATTCAGCGCCCACGCGGCCATCGAGTTGTACGCCGAGGTGTTCGAGGAAATCGGCGCCTTGCCGAAACTGGAGAACTTCGCCTCCGGATTCGGTGCCGACTTCTACCGCCTGCCCCGAAATCAGGACACCATCACGCTCGAGCGCAGCGCTTGGACCGTACCTGCCAGCTACGGCTTCGGGAGCGAAGAGTTGGTCCCGCTGCGCGCGGGCGAAACCATCGCCTGGATGCTGCGTCCGTGAACGCTGAGCCCGGCATCGCGCGCATGGCGCGCCGCTTTCGCGGCTATCTGCCGGTGGTCGTCGATGTCGAGACCGGCGGATTTAACTGCGCCCGCGATGCGCTGCTGCAGCTTGCCGTGGTGATGATCGACCTGGATGCTTCGGGGCGATTGGTGCGGGGCGCGACGCACAGCTATCACGTCAAACCCTTCGAGGGCGCCAACATCGATGCCGCCTCATTGGCGATCACGCGCATCGATCCCTGGCATCCGCTGCGACCGGCCATCGACGAGCGCGATGCCCTGCAGAGGATTTTCAAGGAAATCCGCGCCGGCATGCAGCTGGCCGGCTGCAAGCGCGCCATATTGGTCGGCCACAACGCCTGGTTCGACCTGTCGTTCATCAACGCCGCGGTCGCGCGCACTGGACTGAAGCGCTGCCCGTTTCATCCTTTCTCGAGTTTTGACACCGCAACTCTGGCGGGCGCTGCCTTCGGGCAAACGGTGCTCTCGAAGGCCGCCACTATCGCCGGCCTCGGCTGGGACAACAGCTCGGCGCACTCGGCCAGCTACGATGCCGAGCGCACCGCCGATCTGTTCTGCACGATCTGCAATGAATTGTCCGGGAGCTTCAAGTGGGCCGAAAGCCGCGCCCGTGATCTGGGCTGGTTCGACGGCTCCGCCGCCGATGGCGATCCTGAAGCCGCCGAACCGATACCGGATCTATAAGAGCCTCAGGCGGCAGCTGTGCCGACCACACCAGCCGCTTCGAGGACCTTGCGCAGTTCGCCGCTGCGGAACATTTCCATCGTGATGTCACACCCGCCCAGCAACTCGCCCTTGAGGTAGAGCTGCGGATAGGTCGGCCAGTTCGAGTGCCTCTTGAGAGCCTCGCGCATCTCAGCGTCGTCAAAAATATTCACGCTGTGAAAGCCCACGCCCAGCTTGCGCAGAGCGCCAGCTGTCTGCGCGGAAAAACCACACTGCGGGAAATCCGGGGTTCCCTTCATGAACAGCACCACCGGTGCGCGGCCCAGTTCATGGCGGATACGTTCGTTTACATCCATCGACTCACCTTTGTCTACTGCATTTGGGAGGGCCCGAAGGCCGGCGTCGTTACACCGGCGCGGGCACAAGGCTCGCGGCCCTGCATTGAATTATGGGGGGCGCTGGCCTATTCTTCAAACCTTGCGGGAGTTGGACACGCCAATCAAAACAATGACTTAGAGAGGACGACCCATGAATCCACTGAATTCCGTGCGCGGTTCGATCATAACCGGCGTGATCATCGCTCTGCTCATAGCCCTGGCCATCCAGCCCACCGCCTTCCACGAACTGGGGCTGGCGCGCTGGCTGCACGTGATGTCAGGGGTCATGTGGATCGGTCTGCTGTATTACTTCAACGTGGCGCAGACTCCGGCGCTGGCCGCGGCCGCCGCCGACAAGGGTGGGCCCGGGGGTGCAGGCATCACCAAGTACGTGGCGCCGCGCGCACTGTTCTGGTTCCGCTGGGGCGCGGTTGCAACCTGGCTGACCGGCGCCTGGTATCTGTTCCGCGGCGCTAATTTCGCCAACGCATTCACCTTCGGCCATTTCGGTCAGGACTATTACGGGCTCGTGATCGGCACCGGCGCATGGCTCGGAACGATCATGCTGTTCAATGTCTGGGTACTGATCTGGCCCAACCAGAAAAAGATTTTGGGCTTTGTGCCCGCCAGCGACGAGGAGAAGGCGCGCGCCCGCAAGGTGGCCGGCACCGCCTCGCGCATCAACTTCGTGCTGTCGATCCCCATGCTGCTGTGCATGGCCTCGGCGTCCCACGGGCTGCCGCTGTAGGCGTTGACCTCCGCACTTCCTGCTGACCTGCCCGAGCAAGTATCCCGCGCGCTGCGTGAGGACGTGGGCTCGGGCGATGTCACGGCCCAGCTGATCGCCGCCACCGCGCACGCACGCGCGCAGGTGCTGTGCCGCGAGGCGGCGGTGCTGTGCGGCAGCGCCTGGTTCGCGGAAACCTTCCGCCAACTCGACAGCGAAGTGCAGGTGCGCTGGAATTTTGATGACGGCGCGCACATCGCTCCCAACACGGTGCTGTGCGAGCTTTCCGGTCCGGCGCGCGCGATCCTGACGGGCGAGCGTACGGCGCTTAATTTTCTGCAGCTGCTTTCGGCCACCGCCACCGTCACCGCGCGATTTGCAAAGGCACTGGCGGGCACCGCGACTCGCATCCTCGATACGCGCAAGACCATCCCGGGCCTGCGCAGCGCTCAGAAATACGCGGTGCGCTGCGGCGGCGGTGAGAATCACCGCATGGGCTTGTACGACCGGGTATTGATCAAGGAGAACCACATCGCCGCCTGCGGTTCAATCGCGGCCGCGGTGGCCGCCGCGCGCGCCTCGGCCCCCGGGATCCTCGTGGAAGTGGAGACTGAGGACTTAGCTGAAGTCGCGAGCGCCCTGGCCGCGCAGTGCGACATCCTTTTGATCGATGAGTTCTCGCTCGAGGACATGCAGCGCGCCGTCGCACTCAACCGCGCCGCGGCGCGCCCTGCCAAAATCGAGGCCTCGGGCAGCGTCAGCCTCGAGCGTCTGGCGGATATCGCGGCGACTGGCGTGGATTACATCTCCTCCGGAGGCCTGACCAAGCACGTGCAGGCCATCGACATGTCGCTGCGGATCCTGTAGCTATTTCTTGCGCGCGGCCTTGCGCTTGGCGCGCCTGATGAGCCGCACGACCTTGCGCTTGGCCCTCCGTACGCGCCGCTCGACTCGCCGTTTCACGCGCCGGACACGCCTTTTGATCTGCCGTCGTGCCGATTTGGCCGCGGGACGGGCGGCGCGCTTCGCGGCCGCGCGTCGCTTCGGCGTGGCCCTGGTTTTCCTGGGGGTCTTGCGCGCAGTTTTCTTCGCCGGCTTCTTGGCTTTTTTCTTCGCGACCGCCTTGGGCGCGCTGGCGGTGGCTCTGGGCTTTTTTCTCTGGCCAGTCCCAGCGCCTGCCACTGGCATCGAATGCACCGCGAAGAACGCGCGCTGCGCGTCAAAGAACTGCACGATGCGCCCGCCTCCCGGGACATCGACCGGCCCGTGGGCCACCTGTCCGCCGGCGGCAATCACCCGCGCGCCGGTCTCATCGGCATTGCCGCTGACTGCATAGGGACACCAGGCCGGCGGCATGGCGCGGTCCGCGGGTATCGAATACGCGCCACCGAAATCCTGCTGCCCGATGCCGAAGGTCTGGTAGTAGAACCCGCCTCCCATGTCCATGGGCGCCCGCAACTGCCACCCGAACAGGCGCTGATAGAAAGCCAGCGCGGCCTCGCGGTTGCGCACCGCCAGTTCGTTCCAGGCGAATGCCGAGCGGCTCGGCCCGCTATAAGAATCGGTCAGCGGGCAGAACAGACCGAAGGTCGCCCCCTCCGGATCAGTCAGCATGGCAATGCGCCCGACGCCCGGCACGTCCTGCGCGGGCTGCTGTATCCGGCCACCAAGTGCTACCGCCTGTCCGCAGGTGGCATCCACGTCGCTGGCGCCGATGTAGCCGCGCCAGTGCGGACCGGTGCCTATGGCGCGCGCGTCATCGGAGAGCCGCATGGCGCCGGCCACCGGCTGGCCGTCGGTGCCGCGGAACATCAGATAGGGCGAGCCGGGACTGAAGGGCTGGCCTTTCCAGGGCAGAATGCGCTCATAGAAGGCGCTCGCCGCGCTGGTGTCGTGGCAGAGCAGTTCGTGCCAGATGAACAAGCCTTGGTAGCTGGGCTGAGCCATGTCGGTCCCCTCATTAATCTTGGGGTGGATGGGTGCCGTGCCGCGAGCGGCATACCGGAAGGCTCACAATATCGCACTCGAGGAGGACGGGACAACGCTCGGGTTGACCTCCACGGTGACGTGCACCACCTCCGTATGCCGCTGCAGCAGCTGGCGGAAATACTCCGGAGTCACCGGGGCGCTTGTGGCGACGCTCAGAATGCAGGCGTAACTGCCCTTGCCGACCCGCCAGACGTGCAGGTCCAGGATGTCCAATGCGATGGGCGCCGAGTGCAGCGTGCGCCGGATGCTGGCCACCACCGGGGCGCGCATTTCGGCATCGAGCAGAATCCGCCCGGTCGAGCGCAGCAGCGACCAGGCCCAGGCGGCAACCACCACCGAGGCAAACAGTCCGACCGCGGCATCGAGCCACACCAGCTGCAGAAGCTTGCCGCCCAGCAAAGCGCCGATGGCCAGCACCGAGGTGGCCGCATCCGCAGCCACATGCACATAGGCCGAGCGCAGGTTCAGATCGACATGCCCGTCGGCGGTGGCGTGCGCATGATCGCCCGCGTGCCTATGGTCATGGTGATGGGCACGCGCGGAAGCTCCGGGCGCGCGTGCCGCGCTGGCCAGTAAAGCCGCCGAACCCAGGTTGACGAGCAGGCCTAAGGTCGCAACGCCCAGCGCCTGGTCATAGGCGATGACCCCCGGATGCTGCAGGCGCTGAAAACATTCGACGGCCATGTACAACACCACACCCGCCAGCAGCAACGCGCTGGTGTAGCCGCCGAGCACCTCGATCTTCCAGGTGCCGAAGGCGAAGCGATCATCGCGCCGCAGCCGCCGCGCCAGCACATAGGCGGCCACCGAGAGGCCCAGGGCGATGACGTGCGAGCTCATGTGCCAGCCGTCGGCTAGCAACGCCATCGAGCCGTACCACCAGCCGGCGACGATCTCGATCAGCATCGTGACGAATGTCAGGATCAGCACCCACAAGGTGCGTCGCTCGGCCAGCGGATTGGCCGCATCGAAGCCGCTGGCGTGCGTGGCAATACCTCCGCATCGATCGTCGCTCACGCTTTGGCTCCTGCGCCGCTAGGGGCGCGAAGGTCGGTGCGCCCGGCCCGAACCCGTATACTGCGCGCCACTATAAACCAGCCTGATTGGCATTCCATGCAGCGAGCGGACCGCACCCAAACTTTTGGCTTTATCCGCGAGTTCGCGACGCGCTGGGACACGCTGGCGCTGATCGTGGTGCTCGCGGTGATCACCTTCATGGCGGCCGCCAGCCGCGGCCTGCTCGCGCCGCTCTCACAGCTGGATGCCACGCCGCTATCACTCGCCCCCTCGCACCTGCCTGAATACGCCGCACGCACCACGCTGCGCATGTTTACGGCCATGGTGCTCTCGTTCGTGTTCACGCTCAGCTACGCCACCTGGGCGGCGAAAAGCCCGCGCGCCGGGCGGGTGCTCGTGCCGCTTTTGGACATCCTGCAGTCCGTCCCCATTCTCGGCTTCATTTCGATCACCGTGGTGTTTTTCATGGCGCTGGTTCCGGGGCGCGTTCTGGGCGCCGAGTTCGCGGCCATTTTTGCCATTTTCACCAGCCAGGCCTGGAATATGGCGTTCAGCTTCTACCAGTCACTGCGCACCGTGCCCACCGAGCTGGCTGAAGCAGCCGCATCCTTCCACCTCACTCCGTGGATGCGCTTCTGGCAGCTGGAGGTCCCGTTCGCGCTGCCCGCACTCACCTGGAACATGATGATGTCGATGTCCGGGGGCTGGTTCTTCGTGGTGGCTTCCGAATCGATCAGCGTCGGTGATACGCACGTGGCGCTGCCAGGAATTGGCTCGTACATTGCCCTGGCGATTGCCGATCGAAACCTTACGGCCATCGGCTGGGCCATCCTGACGATGGCGCTGGTCATCCTGGTGTACGACCAGCTGCTGTTCCGCCCGCTGATCAGCTGGGTCGACCGTTTCCGGCTCGAGCAGGAATCGGGCGCCGAACCGCCCTCTTCATGGGCGCTGACCATGTTCAGGCGTTCGTTGCTGATCAAGGGCATGAAGGTGATCTTCTATGCGGCGCTGCGCTGGACCAGCCGGGCCTGGCCCGAGCGCGGCGAGCCCCGCTTGCCTAAGCCCGCGCGGACGCGCCGGGGATGGATCCGCGACACGCTGTGGCTCGCCCTGGCCTTCGCGCTCGGCGGCCTGATCGCACAAAAGCTCGGCCACGCGCTCTGGTCGGGAACCACGCTCGCCGAGGTGCGCGAGCTTGCGCTGCTGGGCCTGCTCACAATGCTGCGCGTGCTCGTGCTGATCGCGCTCGCGAGTCTGTTGTGGGTGCCGGTGGGCGTTTGGATCGGCCTTCGGCCGCGCGTGGCCCAGTGGGCGCAGCCCATCGCGCAATTCCTGGCGGCGTTCCCAGCCAACCTGCTCTTCCCGCTGGTGGTGCTGGGGATCGTGGCCTTCAGTCTCAATCCCAATTTGTGGCTCAGTCCGCTGATGATCCTCGGCACGCAGTGGTACATCCTTTTCAACGTGATTGCCGGGGCTTCGGCCATGCCAGCGGAGTTGCGGCGCGCGGCACAGAACCTGCACGTCGGTGGCTGGTTGTGGTGGCGGCGTGTGGCGCTGCCGGGCATCATGCCGTACTACGTCACCGGCGCCATCACCGCCTCGGGCGGCTCCTGGAATGCGGCCATCGTGGCCGAAGTGGCGCGCTGGGGTGGCACTGAGGTGCGCGCCCAGGGCTTAGGCGCCTATATCGCCTCGGCCACCGCCGCCGGCGATTTTCACCGCATCGTGCTCGGCATCACCACGATGTGCCTGTTCGTTGTCACCATCAACCGGGCCTTCTGGCGACCGCTCTACTATTACGCGGAACGCCACTACCGGCTCTCCTGAACGCTACTCTGAGGACCTGGCCATGAACGCCATCATCGAAACCACCCCACTCCTGCAGGTGACGGGAATCGCCAAGTCGTTTCCCAAGCCCGACGGCCAGGAACTGCTGGTCCTGGATGGCGTGAGCCTCAAGCTTGCGACTGGCCAGATCGTCGGATTGCTGGGCCGCTCAGGTTCGGGCAAGTCCACGCTGCTGCGATTGATCGCCGGCCTTGCCGAGCCCAGCCGCGGCGCGCTTGATTATCTGGGCACGCCGGTTGCCGGCCCGGCCGCGGGCATTTCCATGGTGTTCCAGAGCTTCGCGCTGTTTCCCTGGCTCACGGTGTACGAAAACGTCGCACTCGGCCTTGAGGCCCAGCGACTGCCCCGCGCCGAGATTCGCCAGCGCACGCTCGCGGCTATCGACCTGATTGGTCTCGACGGGTTCGAATCGGCTTATCCGCGCGAACTTTCAGGCGGCATGCGCCAGCGCGTGGGATTCGCGCGCGCGCTGGTGGTGCATCCCAACATCCTTTTGATGGACGAGCCGTTCTCGGCGCTCGATGTGCTGACTGCCGAAACCCTGCGCACGGATTTTCTGGACCTGTGGTCCGAGGGGCGCATGCCGATCAAGGGCGTCATTCTGGTCACGCACAACATCGAGGAAGCGGTGCTCATGTGCGATCGGATCCTGGTGTTCGGCAGCAACCCCGGACGCGTGCTCTCGGAAATCGACGTGAGCCTCGCCCAGCCGCGCGACCGTCTGGATCCGCAGTTTCGCGAGTTGGTCGAGCGCATTTACGTCGAAATGACTGCGCGGGCGCCCGCGCCCGCTGCCGGCGCCCGACCTGAGTACTTTCCGGGCCAGGGCATCGGCAGCATCCTGCCGCCAGTCTCGTCCAACGAGCTCTCGGGCCTGCTCGAGGCGGTGGCAGCCGCCCCGTACAACGGCACCGCCGACCTGCCAAAAATCGCCACCGAGCTGCAGATGGAGATCGATGAGCTCTTTCCGGTGGCCGAAACGCTGCAGATGCTGCGCTTTGCAGAGCTGGCCGGCGGCGACCTGACGCTTACGGAAGCCGGCATCGCGTTCTGGAATGCGGAGCAGGACGAGCGCAAGCGCATCTTTGCGCGCCAATTGCTGGCCTTCGTGCCCTTGGCCGCGCACGTGCGCCGGGTGCTGGACGAGCGCACTTCGCATGTCGCGCGCAAGAGCCGGTTTATCGATGAGTTGGAGGATTTCATGACCGAGGAGGCCGCAGAGCAGACGCTGCGCGCCATCATTCACTGGGGCCGTTACGCAGAGGTATTCGCTTACGAGGACGAGAGCGCGCGCTTCACGCTGGAAAATCCGGCCTGAAAACCTTAGGAAGCCTCGCTAAGCAGCAACGCACCGACGCACTCGGCGAGATCGGCGTAGACGCCATCGGCGAGCGCCTCATCGTCCACACTCAGTCGCTCACCGCTACGCACCAGGAAGCAGCGGCCGACTCCGGCCGCACGCCCGGCCCCAATATCTGTGCCACGATCGCCGATGAGCACCGAGCGACTGAGATCCACCCCGAGCCTCGCCGCCGAGCGCTCAATCATGGCCGGTTTGGGCTTGCGGCAATCGCATTGCCGCCGATACTCAAGGATCGGGGCCTCCGGCAGGTGCGGACAGTATTCCACCGCATCCAGCCGCACCCCCTGCGCCGCGAGCTGCTCTTGCATGTGCGATGTGAATGCCAGGTAGTCCGCCTCGGTGTACAGGCCGCGGGCGATGCCCGACTGGTTGGTGACGACAATGAGCTTGTAGCCGGCGGCAGCAAGTTTGCGCAGCGCTGCGATGGCGCCCGGGAGTGGCGCAAAGTCATCAATGCGGTAGGCGTAGCCGCGCTCCTCGATGATCACCCCGTCGCGATCAATGAATGCGCCTTTCATGTCGCCCGCGCTCGGCCCAATGGCCGCAACTCACCGCGCTCCGCGCATGCGCTCAAGCAGCGCGCTGGTCGAGTAGCCCTCGAGGAACGGGATCGCCAGGGACTTTCCGCCCCAGCTGCGCACCAGCTCGGTTTCGCGCAACTTCTCCATGTCGTAGTCCCCGCCCTTGACGTACACATCGGGGCGGCAGCGCTCCATCAGCTCGCAGGGCGTGTCCTCATCAAACAGGGTCACCAGGCTTACGCTGGCCAGCGCCGCCACGACCAGCGCGCGATCGGCCTCCCGATTGAGCGGGCGGTCCGGGCCCTTGCCGAGCCTGCGCGCCGAGGCATCGGTGTTGACCGCCACCAGCAGCACTGCGCCCAGTCGCCGCGCGGCCTCCAGATACACGACGTGCCCACTGTGCAGCACGTCGAACACGCCGTTGGTGAACACCAGCGGTCGCTGCGTCAGACGCCCGGCCAGCGCCGCGGCCGGCACGATCTTCTGGCGTAACGAATCGGAGGTGCTCAAGAGCTCGACGCCGCCAGCCACTCGACATAGCGCTTAACGCCGCTGGCGACGTCGGCGAACTCAAGCTCGCAGCCCGTGGCACGCAACGCTGCCAGGTCGGCCTGGGTACGGCACTGGTACTT
>Ga0068871_100001774_pt1 | contig 14525 bp, 10 predicted proteins | sample KBSMisM72_FD_72750 | JGI IMG/M metagenome (GOLD analysis project Ga0068871, IMG submission 72750) | Miscanthus rhizosphere microbial communities from Kellogg Biological Station, Michigan, USA - KBS Miscanthus M7-2 | ecosystem: Host-associated > Plants > Roots > Rhizosphere > Soil ... | reverse complement strand
ACTACACCCAAGCGCTGAAAGATGCCGGCCTGAGGACGCCGTCGCAACTGCTCAAGGTGTGGGAAGTCAACCCGATGGGCGGCGGCCCCATTAGCCGCGACCGCTTGTGGTTCTACCTGACGTACCGCGAGAACTACGCCGAGAACACGATTCCCAACATGTGGTTCAACAGGAATGGCGGCGACCCGACGAAGTGGCTCGTCGATTTCGATCTCAACCGGCAGGCCTTCAACGACAACCGTACGAGGACCTACATCGGTCGCGTGACGTGGCAGGTCTCGCCGCGCAACAAGATCAATTTTCAGGATTCGGAGCAGTACAACTCCGCCAACCGGACGGGCGGCGGATCCTCAACGCGAACGCCTGAGGCACAGGGGCTGGTTCTCTACACTCCCGGACATACGCGCGTGCTCACCTGGACGTCGCCCTTCTCGAACAGGTTGCTGCTCGAGGCCGGCTGGGGAAGCTACATGGCGAACTACGCCAACGACGCGCCACGGATCGACGGCCAGCACAACGGCGCTCTCATCTCGGTCTTCGATCAGGGGATCTCTCCCGGAACCGGCATCACGGGACTGACGTACCGGTTCGACAACCCGCTCGGCGGAGGATTCCAGCATCATCAGATCGGCACGTTGGCGAACCTCCGGGCGTCCATCTCGTACGTCACGGGCGCGCACAACGTGAAGGTCGGCTACATGGGTGGCTTCAGCAATCCGAGCCAGTCGTACTACAACTTCACGCCGTTCGTTCAGTTCCGGTTCAACAACGGTATTCCCAATCAGCTGACGCAGACAGCGCAGTTTGGCGGTACCGGCGCGTCGTCCGTCGAATTGGTCCGCAACCTCGTACCGACTTCCTTCTACGCGCAGGATCAGTGGACCAAAGAGCGACTGACGCTGCAGGGCGGCGTGCGCTACGACCACATCCTCAGCAGCTATCCCGAGTCGTGCGTCGGCGGACCTGATTACCCCCTGATGCCGAAGCAGATTTGCTATCCGTCGCGCTCGACTCCAGGCGTCCACTGGAGCGACCTGACGCCGCGGATTGGCGCGGCGTACGATCTGTTCGGCAACGGCAAGACGGCGGTGAAATTCAACATCGGAAAATACATGCAGGCGCTCACCGCGAGCAACAGCGACATGGATCTCAATCCGCTGATTCGCCTGAACCTGCAGACGACCAGAACATGGGATGACCGCGCTGGACGAGGGATCAACGGCGACTTCGTGCCGCAGTGCGACCTGCTGAACCCGGCCGCAAACGGCGAATGCGGCGCGATGGACAACCAGAATTTCGGCAAGGAATTCTTCACGCGGACGTTCGATCCGAACTTCATCGACGGCTTCGGCGTGCGCCCGTACAACTGGGAGTTGGGCGCCTCGGTGCAGCAGCAAATCACGCCCCGCATCGGCGCGACGGTCGGCTATTTCCGCCGATGGTTCGGCAACTTCTATACGCTGGACAACACATTGACCGCGGCGTCCGACTACACGCAGTTCAGCGTGCCGATCCCTGTCGATCCTCGGTTGCCTGGCGGCGGCGGTGGGGTGGTGAACGGCGTCTACAATCTCAATCTCAACAAGCTCGGCCAAGTTCAGGACCTGGCGCAGTTGAGCAGCAACCTCGGGCCTGAGCCGACCGAAAACTGGCAGGGTGTGGACGCGTCGGTCAACGCGCGGCTGCGCAACGGGATCACGATTCAGGGAGGCACGAGCACGGGTCGCTTGCTTCAGGACAACTGCGCCCTCCGATCGCAGTTGCCGGAGACATACTCCTGGCCGACGATCGATATCACGCAAGCCTTACGCGGTGACTCGACCGCAGGATTGACCAGCCCGTATTGCCGGATCGTGTACCCGTTCCAGACATCGTTTCGAGGCCTCGTCACCTACGTCGTGCCGAAGCTGGATGTCCAGGTCGCCGCGACGTGGCGAAGCGACCCTGGCGTCGCGCTCAGCGCGAACTACGTGGTGACGAGTGCCATCGCGAACAGCGGGCCGCAACCGCTCGGCCGCAATCTTTCGTCAGGCAACATCACGGTCAACCTGATCCCGCCGGGCAGTCTCTATGGGGATCGTCTCAACAACCTCGATTTCCGTGTCGCGAAGATCCTCCGCTTCAATCGCATGCGCCTGCAGGTCGGACTCGACGTCTACAACGTCATGAACACGGACGTTGTCACGACCTACAACCCGGCCTACTCGACGACCGGCGTCTGGCCGACGCCGGCGACCATCCAGCCTGCGCGCTACGCGAAAGTCAACATGCAGATCGATTTCTAGTTTCCGCGCGACACCTGGGGTTCTCTCACAGAGAACTCCAGGTGCGCGATCAAGAAGGCTTGCGCACCTTACGTGCGCTTGCCGAAGCGTCGCCGGGCAAGTGCCGCCGAGAGGCCAGAGGCAAGCAACACGAGCGACGCAGGCTCCGGGACCGTGTCCGCCGCTGGCGTTGGTGCGACCGCGTAGCTGAATCCCGAAGTGGAAAGCGCAGACGCGTTTCCCACTTGTGCCCCATTGCCGTCAAGAACGAGAAGCGGTGCCAGCTGCAACGTGTTGAAGAAATCTACGGTGCCACTACCGCTCGTGGAGACATTGCAGTTGTTGCCGAAGCCACAGCCCGAACCGGTCACCGCGAAAAGCCGCCAGTCCACGTTCAGCGGAACTCCGAAAACAAACGGCACGCTGACCGGGATCGTCTGCGCAACCGAAACGTTCGCAGACAATGGGAAATTGCAGAATTGCCCTCCGAACGCGACGTGATCCCCGCAGGCGATGAAGTTGTCGGCCGTCGTCGGCCCACCATTGAATTCTAGGAACACCGACGAATAGAACTGATCGCTCGCCGAGAGTTGGCCATCGATACCCCAATTCCAGATCAGCGTCCCGCCGCCTGTGCCGCCCGTCACGGTCAGCGTGTCTTGGACCATGATCTCCGCCACCGTCGTCTGCTGCCCCCCGACGGCATACGTTCCGCCCGAATCCAGATAGAGTTTCAGGACGTCGAGGCTCGCGTCAGCCTTCACTGTCGTCGTCATACCGGCCGCGGTGCAGGTGTTGGAATACGTGGGGCCGCTCGACGAATCGCCACACCCGCCAGGCGCGCCGACGTTGTACGAGATGGTGATGCTAGACGCTTCACTCGATGCGGCCACCAAAGACAACGCCAACACGCAGACGCCGATCGCTACCAGCTTCATCGAGGCTCCAGTCTCTGTCGCTCTGATTTTCGAAGGATGAAGTTTGCTGCGCGGAGCAGGGAATGTGCCAGGACTGCGAGCTTCGACTTTTCTAATGAATCCGCAAAACGTCGTCGGTCGCGGCGCGAGATGTTCTCTTCACGGAAGACTTAAGGCTGAGCGAGTGCGGGCGATTACGACACGTGCGCGTCTCGCTGCGACGGCACCACGTGGTACTGGGGGCCAGAAGGACAGGCGCTTTGAAATGGCCGGCCGTTTCCGCACTATGGGCCGCGCATCAAGCGTAATCCTGTAGCAGAATACGCGTTCCTGAAGATCATCTCGATGCGACGATCGCTCACCTGGCGGGGACGTCTGTTGTTGCTGGTGTGCCTCGCGATGACGGCCTGCCGTCGGCAGGCACCGCCGCCGCACCATATCTACGCGTTCATCCCCGGTACCGAGATGAAGCCAGCGAGAAGTGACACCCCGTATTCGATCGCTGCTGGCTACCTGAGGACAGCGCTGAATGCATCCCTGAACGATAAGGGTGAGACGTTCGACATCGTGGACACCAGCGGATCCTATGACGCGCTGCTGCGACTCGCGAAGGAGGCCGACGACACGAGCACGAAGGGGGCCGAAGATCCCAAGAGCATCGCGATGGTGCAGGCGGACGTTCTCTATCATTACCTCAACGGCGGGCACCCGCTCTTTCCCCTGCCGCATCTACGCTCGAAGATCCGTGCGATTGCGCCGCTGTTTCCCGAGTACGTGCTGCTCACGGTTCCAGACAAAGACCAGACCAAGCCAGATTCAGTTCCCGACGCCAATGCCATCCTGAATGTACCTGCGGCATGCGCCGGTCCCCGCGGCAGCGGAACGATTGTCACCGCGACGAACCTCGGACGCGTGTTGCAGGCGCCGTGGGCGAATGAGATTCATGACTGCGACCCGCAAGCAAAGCTGAACTCGGTCGACAAGGTGACGAACCACATCCACTTGTCCGTCCTCAGCCTGCCGGACGGGTCCAGCGCGGGGTTGTGCAGTCCGAGCTACACGCACCTGACGTCGGCCCAGGCCCAAGTCATGGTGGCGGCGTACAGGCCTCTGTACCAAGCCAATCCTCTGACGACGTTGTGTCCACAGAATCGGAGTGCGCCACTGGAGGTGGTCTCGGTCAGCGCGTTCCTCGTGGCGTCCTCCGATCTCGCAGATAGCGTCGTCGACCAGCTCCGCCAGGCTCTAGCCGACGCAGATGCCAATGCGATGTCCGCCTCGGGGGAGACGAACGAGTGGAGAAAGCATCTGAGGGAGGACACAGCTTTCACCAAGCTGACCGAGATTCGCCAAAAGATCTTTCGACCGGCGGTCCATGGCTTGGACCTCGAACTCCCCATCGCGCTCCACAAACGACTGCGGTTGAACCTCGTCGCGGGGCGCGTGTCGAACGGGCTGGCATGGGCAGCCGACATCGTCGGCTGGCCCACCTCCGTTTTCGTGTTGTTGACCTTGATCGCCGCGCTGGGATTGATCCTCTTCTGGTCGTCGATTTCCATGACGCGCGCGCTTCGACGGTATCGAACGGAACACTCGTTTCGACTCGACTACGTGGCATCCGAGCCCGCCTGGGTGGAAAAGTGCATCGAGATGTACCGCTTGATGACGCACCGCCGGCGCATCTTCGGTGTTGTCATGATCGCGCTGTTGTCGTACGTCGGTCTGGCGTTGACCGTGTGGTTGATCGAATACTCGGCGGATTCTCTCGGCCCTGAGACAAGCTTTTCCGTCGGCGGCTTTCAGTACGCGCTCGTGACGCTCATTCCGAAGGTCTTGCAGCCTCGATATGAGCTGACGCTGCGTTCAGAAGTGTCGGATGCGCTGATTCAAGCCTTCCGATGGGTGGCGGGCATTCTCTTTACCGTCGTCGTGACTTATGGCGTGCAGGATTGGATCAGGAGATGGCTTATGAGCAAGAGACTGGTCGAACAGGTGCTCCTGATCGGGAAGAGCCCGCGGCTGGATTCAATCGTCGCGGAGCTCGGTCGACGAGGCATTCCGGTCGACACGATGCTCCAGGGAGGACGAGGGTCGGACCGGCTGGCCGAGCAGGCGGCAGGACTGTGGGGCCGAGGCACCGTCCGACGTCCCCGTCACGAGGAGTACGCCGAATCCGTCGAGCGTCAACTGCGTGAGAAAAACTGGGACAAGTCGAACGCGATCATTGTGCTGGCCGACGAGGACGCCAGTCAGGATGCGGGATTCGGGGACGCCGATCTGTGGGTCCTCAGCGTCGTGGAAGGGATCGCGCGGCTCGAGAGGCAGTACAACGTCGAGCAGAAACGACGGGAGATGAGCCTTCCCCGGCTGCACGTCGTGGCGGAGGTGCTCCACGGCGCAACCCGGAGCCTGATTCATGGGGCGCGCCCAGGAACTGAAGTGACGTGCGGAGATCGATTCGACGGCAAGCTGATCAGTCATGCCGTCTCGATACCGGGAGTGGTAGAAGCGCTCGACGAACTGCTCCGCACCGACGAACCGAAAAACGGGGACGGCACTGCGGAAGCAGGCGGCACCATGCCGACACTGGGGCTTGAGAACAGCTTGAGAGTCGTGAAGGTCGACATGACGTCGTCCCCCCGGAACTATGGCGACGTCAGGGAGTCAGTCGAGCGGGAACTCCGAAAGAAACACGCGAGAGCCTGTGTCGTCGGCATCGTGGCGAGTGTCGACGGCCGCGTTCGCCTGAACCCGTCTCTGGACATCCACATCGGTCCTGAGGATGCGGTGGTTGTCATCACGGGGCGGGACAGCGGTCGCCCGGACGCGTTAAGGTGAATGTCTCGGTGCCGGACAAGACGGCATCAAAGCGCGTAAGCCCTCCACAAGGAAACGTCGTTGCACGATCAAACCGGCAAAACGGTGGATCTTCGCGACGCGACCCTGCATTCTGACGCGTGATCTCGTAGCAGCGAGCCCTGGAGGCTGCTGCCGCGACACGACCGTCAGGCGATTCTCGATTTCCTGAGATCGCTTTAAGAAGGAATTCGAACGTCGTCGGGAAGTGGATCACGCGCTGTTTGTCGGCGAGGCTGTCGAGGCCTGAGTGAGCGCTTCGGCGAACACCTCGACTGTTTGCGCGCCTGAGACGCCGAGACGCCGGTCGAAGACGAAGAACGGAACGCCCGTGACGCCAAGCGCGCGGGCTTCGTCATTGTCTGCGGCGACGGCGTCAGAGTACTCGTGGCTGTCGAGCACACGCTGCACGTCGGTTGGTTCGAGGTCGACGTCGATCGCCAGCGTCCGTAGGGATGCGTGGTCGAAGAGCGAGCGCTGCTCGGTGAAGTACGCGCGGAAAAATCGCTCGACCGCGGCGTCCTGACGGCCACGCTCGCGCGCGAGATGCACCAGCCGATGCGCGTCGAGCGTATTCCCAGTCAGGCCCTCGGCCGACAGGTGATACTCGAGTCCGTCCGTGGCCGCCCGTCGTTCCATGTCGGCGTCGATCTTCTCGGCCTGCGCCGCTGACCAGTGGTACTTGGCCATCAGGTAATCCCGGCGCCGCGCCGTCGTCGCCATCGGCGCCGACGGATTCAGCTGAAACGATCGATGGACGATCTCCACGCGTTCGCGGTCCGGAAATTCTGCCAGTGCCCGCTCGAGCCGGCGCTTCCCGATGTAGCACCACGGACAAACCAGGTCGGACCAGACGTCGATGCGCATGGCGATAGACGAGTATACGGTCCATCGTACGGTGTATGCTGCGAGCCGTGACGCCGTGGTTCCGCGTCGTTCTTCTCACAACCTTGCTGCTAGCGTACGGCGGACCGGCGCTGTCCCAGACGACGCAAGACGAACCAGCTGTGCCTCCTCGCGTCGAGATTTCGGTCGACGTCACGCCGACCAGTCGGGAGCTCGCGGACCAGCAGATCAAGCAACAGGAACACCAGCGCGTGCTCGGAGTGTTTCCGAATTTCCGCGTCAGCTACGAGCCGAACGCGGCGCCGCTCGATTCACGCCAGAAGTTTCACCTCACCTGGAAAACCATCGCGGATCCCGTCTCCTTTGCCGGAACTGGAGTGATCGCCGGCATTCAGCAGGCGCGCAACGACTTCAGCGGCTTCGGCGACGGCGCGGACGGCTATGCGAAACGATTTGCGGCGCTCTATGCGACGCGCGTCACGAGCACGATGATCAGCAACGTCGCGCTGCCGGCACTGTTCAGACAGGATCCACGGTACTTTTACAAAGGCACGGGGAGCGGACGTTCGCGCGCCGGCTACGCGATTTCGCGCGCAGTCGTCCGCAAGGGCGACAACGGACGATGGCAGCCGGACTATTCACGCGTCCTCGGCCATCTCGCCTCGGGCGCGATATCGAACCTGTACTATCCGCCGGAAGACAGGCGCGGCATCGGCCTCACGTTGACGAACACGGCGATAGGCCTGGGCGGAGCGGCGATCGGCAATCTGATGCAGGAATTCGTCCTCCCGCGGTTCACGACACACGCTCGACGCGCGCGCGATTCGCACGACCCGCGCCTTCCCTGAATTTGCCACTGCAGGCGCTCCTCCTGCTACTATCCGCGCATTATGAAAAGGACGCTATCGCTCGCGTGCCTGGCCGCGGCCTTTTGCTCTCTTCCTGCCAGGGTGTCGGCCCAGGATGTCGCGATCACGAACGTCCGGATCGTCGTGGGAACCGGCTCGGTGATCGAGTCGGGCACGATCGTCGTCCGCGGCGGCAAGATTGCGTCGGTCGGTCCGGGGACAGTGTCTTCGGCGAACCCGCAGGGCGTGCCGGTCATCAACGGCGCTGGCATGACCGCCGTGCCGGGGTATATCGACGGCCACAAGCACGTGAACAACTTCAACGCCGACCAAATGCGATCGCTGCTGGAGGCCGGCACCACCACGGTTCTCGCCGGCGGCGGGCCGGCGGAACAGAACCTCGCGCTGGCCGAGCACATTAATAAGGGCGAGTGGATCGGTCCGCGCGTCATCCCGTCCGGAACCGTCAATCTCCGGCAAACGCCCGCCGAGGCGCGCGCAGCGGTGCAGGCGCTCGCGAAGATGGGCGTGAAACACACCGGCGAAATCGCGCTGACGCCTGAGCCGGCGCCGCCGCAGGCGGAGGTCGAAACGCTGAAAGCGATCGTCGACGAAGCGAAGAAGGTCGGCGTGCAAGTGAACGTCCATGCGGTCAGCTCGCCGGCGATGGTTGCGGCTGTCGACGCGGGCGTCACCCGATTGGTGCATCTGCCGAACAAGGACTTCACCAGCTACGACCAGGCGGAGCGAGTGGCGCAGACCGGATCGATCGTCTCCGGCCTGATTGCGTTCGGCGCGCCGAACATCGATCGGCTGTCGACCGCGCCGTCGGCTGTGCAGTGGCCAAAGGACAACCAGGTGCGATTTCGCGACGGCCGTCCGTGGCCAGAGTCGATCGCCGGCGCGAACCGCGACGCGAAGGGCCGCGCGACCGGCACTGAGGCGGGCTACACGATCGTCAACGCACGCCGTATCTGGGACGCGGATCCGATGCACAACACGATCTCGTACTCGACGGATCAGAACGCGGACGACGTGGTCGTGCTGGAGCACGAGTTGAAGTCGTTCAGCATCGTGTTCTCGGCGGCGGATCTCTTCAAGATCATCGGCATCAACTCCGCGCGGTTCGTCGGCATGGCGGATCAGATCGGCTCGCTCGAAACCGGAAAGCTCGCCGACATCCTGCTGCTCGACGGCAACCCGATGGAGCGCGACGGTATCTACACGATGCTCAAGGCCAAAGTCGTGATGAAGGAAGGCAAAGTGCTTGTCGACAGGCGGGCGCCCGCTGCGGCTGCACCGGCGCGTCCGGCTCGCTGATTGTGTGCTAGCCTCCGCCCACGCGCAGTGAATATGACAAACGCATTCCCTAGGTGGCGCCGATTTAGCCGGCTTGCCGCCGTCGTGGCAGCGTCTGCGGCGCTGAACGCCGCAGCGCCGCAGACGGCAAATGCGCCATCAAACAGCCTGGAAGTTCTGGAAGTTCGCCCCTCGTTCTTTGTCATCGCCGGCGCCGGCGCCAACGTCGGCGTGCAGGTGGGCGAGGACGGCATCGTGGTCGTGGATGCCGGATCGGCTGCCGGCGCGCCGGGGGTGCTTGCGGCGATCAGGCGCATCTCGTCGAAGCCCATTCGCTACATCATCGACACCGGACCCGACGCCGATCATGTGGGCGGCAACGAGGCGCTCTCGAATGCCGGCGTAAAACTCTTCGCCGACAGTACCTTGGGCGGCGGCCCATCGAGCGGCGCGGACCGGGCGGCTCCCATCATCGCGGCCGAGGGCGTCGTACGCCACATGGCGACGTCGCCCGCCGCCGGCTGGCCGACCGAAGTGTTTCACTACTCGCGCAAAGCGATGTACCTGAACGGCGAGGCCATCGAAGTGCTGCGCCAGCCGGCAGCTCACACCGACAGCGACGTCGTCGCGTTCTTCAGGCGATCGGATGTCGTCATGGCCGGCGACGTGCTCGACACGCGCCAGTTTCCCGTCATCGATCTCGACCGGGGTGGCAGCATTCAGGGCGAGATTGCCGCGCTCAATCGTCTCGTCGATCTGGCCGTGCCCTCGACGCCCGTCGTCACGCGCGAGGCCGGCACGATCGTCGTGCCCGGACACGGGCGCCTCTGCGATCAATACGATGTCGTCGACTATCGCGACATGTTGACGATCGTTCGAGACCGGGTGCGCGATCTGATGAAGGCGGGACGATCGCTCGCCGACGTCAAGGCCGCCCAGCCCGCGAAGGGCTATGTCGGACGCTACGGGAATTTAGGCGGCACGTGGACGACGGATCGCTTCATCGAGGCTGTTTACCGGAGCCTCGCCAAGGAGAAGCCTTGAGGGTTGTGTCGGCGGTTATCGCGCTGGTCATTGCCTGCGTTGCGCAACCGGCGGCGTTACGCGCGCAACAACAAAGCGGCGGCGCCGCGAGGTCGGCGCGCGACAGATCGCCGATCGATCTCACGGGCTACTGGGTGTCGTACGTGACCGAGAACTGGCGATACCGGATGGTGACGCCAGCCAAAGGCGAGTACCGCCGCATTCCGGCGTCACGCGCTGCGCTCCCCATTATCAACTCCTGGGATCCGGCTGCCGACGAGCGCGCAGGCAACCAGTGCAAGTCGTACGGCGCGGGCAACATCATGAGCGTTCCCGGCCGTCTGCACATCACGTGGCAGGACGCCGACACGCTCCGGATTGAGACCGACGCGGGCACGCAGACGCGGCTCTTTCATTTCTCGCCACGTGCGGCATCATCGAGATCATCCCAGTCACTTCCCAGCTGGCAGGGCGACTCCGCAGCGACGTGGGAACCCGCGCCCGGAGGCGGCGGCAGTCTGCGCGTCGTGACGTCGAACCTGCGGGCCGGCTACCTGCGCAAGAACGGCGTGCCTTACAGCGAACGCACGACCGTGACAGAGCACTTCGACGTCGCGCCGCTCGCTGACGGCGGCAAGCTTCTGCTCGCCACCACCATCGTCGAAGATCCTGAGTATCTGACCGGACCGTATATCGTCAGCCCGCATTTCAAGAAGGAGCCGAACGGTTCCAAGTGGGATCCCACGCCATGCTCATCCACGTGGTAGTCCGCCGCGCTCTCTTCGCGATGGTGCTCGTCGCTTTTGCGGCGAGCCGGGCGTCGGCGCAATTCGAGTTCGTCGGATCGTGGGCCCCGTTGGGGACCGAAGACGTGCAGAACGACTCGGTGCCGGTGGATTACCTCGGGCTCGCACTCACCGACGAGGCGCGCATTCGAGCGCTCTCGTACGACGAGTCGCAAAAGTCGATGATCGAACGGCAATGCGCCGGCTGGGGCGCGGCGTACCTGGTGCTCGGCCCGTTTGGTCTGCGAGTGAGCAGCCAGACCGATCCCGCGACGAACCGCGTCGTGTCGTACACGATCGGCGCGTGGGAAGACTGGAACGAGATGGTCATCTGGATGGATGACCGCGCGCGGCCGTCGGAGCACGCGCTCCACACGCAAGCCGGCTTCACGGTCGGCCGTTGGGAGGGCGGCGCGCTCGCCGCGCGAACCACGCACGTGAAGGCGGGCTTCATTCGCAAGACGGGGGTGCCGTTGACCGACCAGGCCACGATCGACTGGCGCGTCTTCCGTCACGGCGACATCTTGACCATCCTCATGGTGGCGACCGATCCGGTGTACCTCGTCGAACCGGAAATCGTCTCGAAGAGTTTTCGTTTGTCGGCACGGCCACTCGACTACAGCGCGGGTTGTGTGACGGGCTATGAAGGGCACGAACCAGGCGATACCGTGCCGCACTTTGCGCCCGATCGAAATCCGTTCGCCGACGAATTCGTGAAGCTCTATCACCTTCCGAAGGAGGCCGTGCTCGGTTATCCGGAGACGCTTTATCCGGAGTATCGAAAAAAGATCAAGGACGCCTACGTCCCGCCGCCGCCGTGCACCGAATCATGCGGAGCTGCCGGCAACTTCGTGCTCAGGCGGTGACTCGCAGGGCCTCTATCTGGATGACGGCGAGAGCTCACGCGCGAGCCAGGCGCGCGCGAGCCTCCAGTCGCGCATCACCGTCTGCGGCGAAATCTGGAGTACTTGGCCGGTCTCTTCCACGGTCAGCCCACCGAAGAAACGCAACTCGATGACCTGCGCTCGCCGCGGATCGATCCGCGTCAGTGTGTCCAGCGCCTCGTCCAGCGCGCAGACCTGAGCGCTTATCTCCGAGACCGGGTTTGGCAGTTGGTCGAGATTGATCGCAGTCGAATGCTCCGCACGATCAGCCTGCCCGCCCCGTTTGATGGCCCCACGCGACCTCGCGGCATCAACCAGAATCCGCCGCATCACCCGCGCGCACACCGCAAAGAAATGCGTCCGATCCGTCCAATCCAGATTCCGTGCATCGACCAGACGCAGAAACGCCTCGTTCACGAGCGCCGTGGCCTGCAACGTATGCCCGAGCTGCTCGTTGCGCATGTAGCCGCGGGCCATACGGTGTAACTGCTCGTAGACGAGCGGCGTCAGGCGATCAAGGGCCGCCGGATCTCCCTGCCGCCAGGCCTTCAGCAGACGGGTGATTTCCGCGGACTCTCCAGAGCTCCCCACGGGCCTCCGATGCCGCGGATTGTAGTTCCGCCCCAGTTTTTCCGCTTACCCAAGCAGCAGGAGTCCCCGAGATCGGAAAACGAACGGTCCGATGAGGACCCTGTGAAGAGGAGATGTTTATGAGCACGAGACGAAACACGTACGCACTGGTCGTCGCCTGTCTGTTCCTGATCGCCTCATCAGCAGGCCGGGCGCCTGAAGCCGCGGCTGCGGGCCTGTCGTCCGGTTTGACCGGCCCCGCAGTGCTCGACGATTGGGGCAATCGATTCACGTTGCTCGGTGCATCCGTCCCCGAAAACGCGTTGCGGACGCAGATTCGGACCACTATCGCGCAGCTCGCGATGTTCGACGCCGTGAACGCGGTTCTCGACGGACGCTATCGCCCTTTCGCGTCGAAGCCTCCATCGCCCTACGGAGCATCGCCCGAAGCTGCGGCAATCCGTGCCGCGTACATCGTCGCCCGGAACGAGTTCCCGACGAAAACTGCGACGATTGATAGTGCCTATAACGCGTCGATCGCCGCCGTCCACGCGAGCCCTGGAGCGATCGCCGATGGCATTTCCGTCGGCGAAGCCGCTGCCAGTGCGGTGCTCGTGGCGCGCGTCGGAGATCACCGCAACGATCCGGACTTGGTGGGCTACACGCCCGGCAGCGGCCCGGGTGTGTGGATCCCGACGCCACCGGCATTCGCGAACCCGCAGACACCGTTCCTTCAGTTCGTCACGCCGTTCGGGTATGACGACCCTGCGCGGTTCCGTCCCCACGCTCCGCCAGCGCTCCACAGCAGGAAGTACACCGCCGATTACAACGAGATCAAGGACCTCGGTAGGGCGACCGACACGAGCCGAACCGCCGAGCAGTCTGCAACGGCCTTGTTCTGGTCGCCGTCGGCGAGCGCCCTGTGGAACGCCAACATTCGCAGCCTGGCCAGCGAGATGGATTTACTGACCGCCGCTCGTTTCGAGGCTATCGGCTTTGCGGCGGTGATGAATTCGCTGATCGCCGTTTGGGATGCGAAGTACACGTACATGTTCTGGCGCCCGGTGACTGCCATTCAGGCCGGAGATACCGATGGCAACAACAGGACCGACCAGGACGGGGCGTGGACACCCTTCATCCCCACGCCGTCCCACCCCGAATACCCCGCTGCGCACACGACGGTGGGCGCCGGAGCACTTGGCTTCTACACCGTGTGGTTCAAAACCCACCGGTTCCCACTGGCGTTCACCGGGAACGCCGGCGCGGTTCGTCACTACACGAACGTCGCAGAGATCCATGCCGAGGAAGGCAACGCGCGCGTGTGGGGCGGGATGCACTGGCGCAATAGCACGGAAGTAGGTACCGAGCTCGGCCGTCGAGTCGGAAGGTACACCGCGAGGCATCTCCTGAAGCCGCTCGATGACTGAGCGAATCGTTAGCAGTGGGGGGACGATCGGCGACTGGCATCACGACGGGTAGGGACGTAGACTCTGGATCCCCATGAACCCGGACCGATGGCGTCAGATCGCCGACGTTTACGATGCGGCGATAGAGCGCGAGCCGGCGGCACGCGGGCCGTTTCTATCGGAGGCGTGCCGCGACGACTCAGATCTTCGCCGTGAAGTGGAATCGCTGCTGGCGCAGGAGCACAAGCCGCTGGTCGTCGACCATGAGATGCTCGCGGTGGCCGCCGTCGTGCTTGAAGGCGTGTCGCGCCTCCAGCCAGGTACCGCTGTCGGCCCGTACCGAGTAGACGCCTTCATCGGCGCCGGCGGCATGGGCGAAGTCTATCGCGCTCGCGACGTGAAGCTGAATCGCGACATCGCCCTCAAGGTCTTACCGGAGTCGCTCACGCGGGACCCCGATCGCGTCGCGCGGTTCACACGCGAGGCGAACGTTCTCGCGTCGCTCAATCATCCAAACATCGCGGCGATTTACGGCTTCGAGGACGGCGGCGACGTGCACGCCCTCGTTCTCGAGCTCGTGGAAGGGCCGACCCTGGCCGATCGCATCGCTCAGAGACCGCTCGCCCTTCCGGAAGCCCTCCCGATTGCGCGCCAGATCGCGGATGCGCTGGCCACCGCGCACGAGCACGGCGTGATTCACCGTGATTTGAAGCCGGCAAACATCAAAGTGCGCGACGACGGGACCGTGAAAGTGCTGGACTTCGGTCTGGCAAAGCCGATTCAGGAAGCCCGGTCGCCTCAGTCCGGGGATGCTCCTCCGAGGTCTC
>Ga0068871_100001766_pt1 | contig 14556 bp, 8 predicted proteins | sample KBSMisM72_FD_72750 | JGI IMG/M metagenome (GOLD analysis project Ga0068871, IMG submission 72750) | Miscanthus rhizosphere microbial communities from Kellogg Biological Station, Michigan, USA - KBS Miscanthus M7-2 | ecosystem: Host-associated > Plants > Roots > Rhizosphere > Soil ... | reverse complement strand
CGAGGCCAAACACTTCGTCGAGCGGTGCGATCACCACGGGCTCCGCAGGCTTGCCGGTGAACTGCGGCACCTGGCCGAGCGACAGGTACTCGTCGAAGCGCTTGGCGGACAGCCCGTCGACGGCGCACGAGAGGAGCGCGACGAAGGCGCGGCCGGCGGGATCGGGCCGCCGCGTGCCGCGATCGAAGTAGACCGGGACGCCGCCGCGTGCGCAGGCGTGCTCGAGCAGGCCGAGGTACTGCTGCGGCGTGCGGAGAAACACGGCCATCTCGTCGAAGGGTGTGCCGCGTTCGGCTTCGTCGAGCGCGCGCCTCACGATCTCGACCGCTTCGCGCCCTTCACCGGGCGCGGAGAACAGCACGACGTCACCGGCGCGCTCCCGCTCTGGTGGGCGCTCGGTCTGGAACACGTAGCGGCGCAGACAATCCAAATCTGAAATCTTAAAACTTAAATCTGAAATCTCACGGCGCTCGACGACGCCTCCGAGTGCCGTGAGGGCGTCGAACGCAAAGCTGTCGCCGTCGGGCACGGTGGCAAGGACGTCGGGTGACTGCGCGACCAGCGCTGCGACGAAGGCCTGCTCGGCGCGCGAATCGAGCGGGACGTCGAGCAGCAGGATCGGCAGCGTCGCCCACCGGACCTGTCCCGCCCGGCACGCCTCGGCCGCCAGGTGAAACAGCGCGGCGCGATCGTCCACGCTCGATCGATCCATCTCCGCCTCGACGCGGGCTAGAAGGTGAAACAGATCCGTCTGTTGATCGCCGTTCGGCGTTCGCCGGTCGTCGCCGGTCCGGATGCCGGCGAGGCGGAGCTCGTGCAGGGTCCGCGCGAGCGCTTTGGGGAACCCAGGGGTCCTGGCGACGGGCTCGAAGTACGCGAGCTCCCGGGCCGCGAGCGCCTCGAAGACCGCGCGCGCGGCGGTGGCTTCTGCACCGGCCTGGGTGCCCGGCACGCGCCGGCCTTGCGGATGCGCCGCGGCGGCCCGCGCCGCGAGCTCGGTCAGGCTGAATCGGGTGATGCCGAACGTGGCGCCCGCCTGTCGCGCGATCGCGCGGGCGAGGTCGTCAGCTGCGCCGCGGGAGGCGCCGACGATGATCAGCTCGGTTGCGGGGGAATGTCCGCGCAGAAACTCGCGCGCGGCATCGAGCCGGGCGGCTGCGGATGCCGAGGTCACGATCCGCATTCAGGAACTCCTTCCGGACGCCATGCCGGACAATCGGGTGCCGCGAGGCGCTCCTCGCGGAAGTCAGAACTTCTAACGGGCAACTAGACCTTAGCAGTCAGCAGGCGGTCTGGCAACAGCGGCAAAAACCGCCACACCCATTCCCCGCCGCCTGGCACTTTCTGCCAGCCGGTCTCAGAGACGCGGTCTCAGAGGTCCCGTCTCAGAGACGCGGTCTCAGAGACGCGGTCTCAGAGACGCGGTCTCAGAGACGCGGACGTGATAGTAGCCGCCGCTCTGGTCGACCGAGACGGCCGCGTCGAAGGCGTGGCTCAGGTGCGGCGCGGTCAACACGTCCGCTTTTGCGCCGTCGCAGACGATGCGGCCGCGGCGCAGGAGGATGACCCGCGCGATCTCGGGGATGATCTCCTCCACATGATGCGTGACGAGCAGAATCGTCGTGCCCTGCCGCGCCACGCCGCGGACGCGCTCCATGAAGCGATGGCGCGAGACGAGATCCAGACCGCGGGTCGGCTCGTCCAGCACGAGCACCGACGGCTGATGGACCAGCGCGCGCGCAATCAGCACGCGCCGGGCCTCGCCGGTGGACATCGTATCCAGCGTGGCGTGCGCCAGCCGCACCGCGTCGACCCGCTCCAGCGCCTCCAGCGCCTGTTGGCGCATCGCCGCCGTCACCCGCTGATACGCGAAGACCCCGTGCGTCGCAAAGAACCCGGAGACGACGGCGTCTAGGCCGGTGAGGACGCCGTTGGAGTTGCCGTGAACGAAGCGGTCGTGCAGATCCGCCGACACGATGCCGAGCTTCGACCGCAGCTCGAACACGTCCCAGCGATCCTCACCGAACACGCGGATCGGCGAGGCGTCGGTGTCGGCGGCGAGCGGATATTGCTGCAGCGTGAGCAGCTTGATGAACGTGGACTTGCCGGCGCCGTTCGGACCCAGAATCGCGCTGTGCTCGCCGACGGGGATCGACAGCGTCAGCCGATCCAGGACGCGCGTCTCGCCGAGGATCACCGACGCGTCGTTGAGCTCCAGAAGAGGCGCTTCCGACGTCTGACTTCGTGCTTCCGGCTTCCCCGTCAGCGGATCCTCCACCCGTTCACCGGGCCGCCGTGAAAGAAGGCCGCCGGTGTCATCACGCCGTCCTTCTTGAAGACCTGGCCGTCCTTCATCACGAACTGCACGGTCCGCAGCGCGTCCACATCGTCGAGCGGATTGCCGGGCACCGCGATGAGATCGGCGAAGAATCCCGCCTTGATGGGACCGCGCGTGTTCTCGGTCTGGCTCACCTTGTAGCCGCCGATCGTCATCGCTCGCAGGATGTCGGCGTTGGGAATGCCGGCGTCCTTCCAGGTCTTCAGGAACTCGATGCAGACTTCGCCGCGCGTCTTGCCGGCGACGTAGTAGTCAGCGTCGGTGGAGAACGTCAGCGGCACCTTCTTGGCATACGCATCCTTCAGGCTCGCGACGTTGCGCTGGTAGGCCTGCGGCGACACCGGGTGGCCGGCGAGCGTGTCGGGCGTATCGGTGCCGGCGCGAAAGATCCCCTTCTGCGCCATCAGCGTGTGCATCTCTTCGTTGAGGCCGGTCGAATGCGCGATCGACCAGATCCCCGCCTCGATCGCGTTCCTCGCGCCGTTCAGCGTCTGCACGTGACCTTCGACTTTCATGCCGGCCTTGGCCGCCTCGCGAATGACGAGACGGATCTCGTCGGCGGTGTAGCCGTACGGCTTGCAGTCGACGCAGATTTTGATCACGCGGGCGCCGAACAGCACGTTCTGGCGGACCGCCTTGACGATCTCATCGGGCGTGTCGGCGTCGAGATACTCGGGATAGACGATGTTGTGCTGCTGCGCCATCTCCGGCGTCGGGAAGAACTGGCCGCCCATCCCGCCGATGATGATGCCGGAGTTGATGATCGTGGGCCCGGGAATCCATCCCTGCTCGATCGCCTGTCGCAGCGCGGTGTCGGCATACAGCGCGTTGTTGCCCATGTCGCGGACGATGGTGAATCCCGACGCCAGCATCTGGATGCCGTTGGACGCCGCCTGGATCGCCCGCAGCGCCGTCGACTCCTGCACGTAGGTGTAATAGTAGATGTTGTTTTCGGGATCCGGCTTGTAGGTGAGCGCGAGGTGATTGTGCGCCTCGACCAGACCCGGCATCACCGTCATGCGCGACAGATCGATCACCTGCGCGCCCGCCGGAATCGCGACGCTCGGTCCGACGTCGGTGATCTTGCTGCCGGCGACGAGGATGATCTGATTGGTCAGGATGCGACCGGCCTCGGGATCGAGGAGCCGGCCGGCGCGGATTGCGGTGACCTGTGCAGGCGCTGGCGGTTGAGCGGACAGGGTGGCCGCGACGAGCAGGACGGCGGCCGCCGTGGCGAAAGGTCTGAGAGGAATACGACGCATCAGCATGGCGGTGACGCTACCCGGAGGCGCCGGCTTTTGCAAGCGGCGCCCCCGGAATCGACCGCCTTACTGGTTGTGCGCAACCAGCACTGTCGAGGTGCGCACCGTCTTGTTGCCGGCGGCATCGGTGCAGGTCAACGTGATCGTGTAGATCCGCCCCGCCCCATTGCCCGATCGCTCGGCACGCAGCTGCACGTGGTGCGCATCCACCACGAGCCAGTCGGTCGCGGTGTTGCCGTCGCCGCTCCCGTTGACGGCTTCGTTGCTCGACACGGACAGCACGCACGACGCCGCGCTGCAGTTGTCGGTCGCGCCGTAGTTGACCGTCACGTCCACCATCTTGTGATTCGGCGGCCACAGTGAGGTCGTGGACGGCGACAGGCCGCTGACGTCCGGCCCCGTCTGATCGACGACGGTGACCACGCCGGTCGCCTGGCCGAACGCGCCTTTGGGATCGGTCACCGTCAACAGCACCGACGTGGACCCCAGCGCGTACGGCGACGGCGGTGCCTGGACCAGGGTGATCGGATCGCCGTCAGGGTCCGAGGAGCCGTCGTCGATCGAGGCATTGGCGACGCACATGTTGTTGGCGGGTACGGTGACGTTCTTCGCCCTCGCCACCGGCGGATGGTTCGGCGGGTCACAGGATCCGAGGCACGCGTTGGCCACGGTCATGGTGTACGGACTGTTGGACGGTCCGGCGAGCACCGGCACGTCGTGGACGTCGATCGCGAACTGGCTGCTGCCGGCCGGCAGATCGAACGAGTAGGTCAGCGGCCCGCTGCTCGAGACCGCCGGATCCGCTTTGTAGTTCTGGGTGATGTCCGCCGGATTGAAGGTCGGCGCATACGCGGCGGTGAACATGTTGATCGAGTTCGGGCCGCTGAAGGTGACCGAGGCGCACGCCGGCGTGCTGAAACCGCAGGTGGTGAATGCGTAGGCGTCGTAGCGCCTCGCGCCCGGGCCGCCGCCGGCCGAGATCGGCGGCGCCGGCTTCTGCGCCCCGCAGACGCTGGCGGTGTCCTGCCGATTCAGCCGGAAGTTCTGCACCCCCGTCGATCCGACCACTCCCGCTGCCGAGCCCGGCGTGGAGCCGTCGAGGTTCTTGGTGACGGTGAACGTGGTGACGCCGATCGGCACCAGGAACGCCTGCGACAGCGGGCCTGCGCCGCCCGTGTAGCTCGCGGCGAACGTGAAGTTCGCGGCGCCGGGGCACCCGACATCGGTCGTCGTCGTGAACAGCAGCGGTCCGCCGTTGGCCGCCGACGCGAGCGGCGCGAGATCCGCGAACGTCGAACTGTTCGGCAACGCGACGGTGACGCCGGCGGTCGGCGACGTGAGCGAGCCCGAAATGTGGGTGGCCGGCGCGACGCCGTAGTTCTTCAGCGTGATCGTCATCCGTGCGCCTTCGCCGACTTCAGGGATGCCGTTGCCGTTGCCGGGGTTGTCGGACACCTGCACCCGATCGACCTGCAGGAACGCCGTGCCCGCCGCGCCGGTCGCGGCGACCGCTTCGCGCGCCATGATGATGCCCGCGCCGGAGTCGCGATCGACCCCGGCGGCCTGGATGTCGATCGCGGTGCTCGTGAGGATCGCCCTGAACTGCGCCGCCGTCAGCGACGGGTTGGCCGCCTTGATGAGCGCCGCGATCGCGGCGGCGTGCGGCGCCGCCGCGGACGTACCGAAGAACGGGCTTGGAAAGCCGCCGACGCCGGTGACCGACACGCCGTCGGCCGCGGTGATGTCGGGCTTTTGCAGCACCTGCCCGCCGGTCGCCGACACGTTCCCCGGCGTCATCGGCGTCCCGTCGGCCTGATAGAAGATGCGGCGCGGTCCGTCGGAGCTGAAGGTCTCGACGAGATCAGCCGAGGTGAACGCCTGCGGAAACGCCGCCCCGGCCGGCGTCGCCGCGACGCCATAGGAGCCCACGCTCGTCACCGTCGAGTGCCCGTGCGTCGTACCGGACGTGGCAATCGAGAGCCGGCCGCGGTTCGTGTTCAGGTGCAGGAACCTCGACTCCGCGGTGCTCTTCTTCACGATCACGATGCGCGGGTTCGCCGTGCTCTGCGAGATTTGCTCGATGGGATCCTGGGTACCGTTCTGGATACCGGTCGATGCGGCCGCGATCGCCGTGCCCGCGGCGTTGAGCCTGAACAGATCGTAGTCGTTCGACGAACCGCCCAGCGGATCGGACCAGTACAGGGTGATGGGCGCGCCGCCGGTGTTCGCGACCGTCAGCAGATTGAAATTCTGTCCGCCGAAGTTGTGCACGCGCCCGCCGGCCGGCAGCGGTGCGCCGGTCGCGCCGCCGTCCACGAAATCACCTTCCCACGCGCCGGCCGTCCCGGCGTCGAGGTTTCCCGAGTTCCCTGCCGACGAGAAATACAGCGCGCCGTCGGCCGTGACGTCCTTCACCGCCTGGATCACCGCGCCGCCGTTGGTGTTGGAGACGACGCCCGCCGCCTGGCCGTCCTGAAACGGCGTCTCGACGAAGTAGAACACGTCGTCGACGATGATGTCGCAGCCGGCCGCGCGCAGCGCACGGATGTTGTCGGCGAAACTGGTGAGGCTGACGAAGGCGCTCGCGAAGTAGAGTTGCGCGCCCGGTGCGAGGTCGTGGACGATCTCGAGCATCGCCGTCCCTTCGTCGCACGTGTTCGCCGCTGGACACGGCGAGGCGGGACCAATCACCGTCACGGGGCCGAGGTCGCCGGCAGCCTGGCTTGCCGCGAGATTGCGCACGCCGTCCGACAACACGCCAATCTTGAGCCCGGTGCCGTCGACGTGAAACGCGCCGCGCGCGGCGAAGGCCAGGTGTGCCACGTCGCCCTCGGAGCTGCGGCTGCCCTGTCCCGTCGCCGCGACCAGGTTCGGCACCGCCGCCTGGCCGGCAAGGCTCGCCTCCTGCCTCGGCTGGATGAACAGGACGTCGGGATCCGCCGCGAGCCCCTCGACCTGATCGACGTTCAGGTGCGCACGGACATTCGCCCCGTCGGCCGACGCCGACAAGACATCGATCCCCGCAGCAGGCAGGCGCGCGGCCAGGCCGCTGCCCGCGCGCGCTCGCACGTCCACTACGAGGTGGCCGTCGTCGGCGTATGGCAGATCGGTCTCCACCGCCCAGATCCCGCTGGCCACCTGTTGGCCCGCTTCCATCTTCCACTCGTAAATGAGTTGCGAGTCGATTTTCCGCTGCGCGCTAGTGCGTGCGTCCTTCTCGGCAAGGAGCGCGTCGATCTGCGCCAGAGCCTCCGGCGAGATGCCGGCGGCGAGTTGATCCGCGGGCGGCTGCGCCGCTGCGCGGAGGGGCGATCCGGACGAATACATCCCAAGGGCGAGAACGAGCGAGAGTGCAAGCGCGCCAACAGCCTTCATGTTCACCTCAATGGAAACTTCGTCCGGTTGTCGCCTCGGCTGCCGGCTCGATGAAGCGGACCGCGGGATCGGCAGCGAGCGTTTCAAGCTTGAGCAAGGGGACGCGCGCGATGATGGAGCGGCCGCGCACCGAAGTGGACAGCACCACGCCGCCGGCGTGCCGAATGCTGTTCTGCAGCGCCGGCGTCGGATCCGCGCGGATGTCGACGAGCGCGCGGCCGCGCGCGTCGATCTTCACGCCGGTCGGGCCGGGCGGCACGGCGTTTCGCTCCGCCTCGCCGCGGAGGCGGTAGATCTCATACAGGATTTGCGAATTGATCTTCTGCTGGGCGGCCGTCCGGCGCTCTTTCTCGCCGGCAGGCGGGGACTGCGTCGCAGGCGCGATTGCGACCAGCAGGGCAATCAGGAGATGTGGAAGCGGCATGCGAGCCAGCGGGATCCTACACCCGCGCCGGCCCGCTGCCGCACTCCTGACCGCAATATTTCTGAAAATCGCGGCCCTAGGGCTGCGACGTCGTCGACACCTTCCCGCCCGCCTGGCGGGTCCACTGATTGAACCAACTCATCATGTAAAGCTGCGTGCGGATGTAGTTGGACGGCTTCGACCCGGTGCCGTGATACTCCTCGTTGAACTGCAGGAGCTTCACCGGCACGCCCTTCACCTTCAGCGCCGCGTAGTACTCCTCGGTCTGGGGCATCGGCGTCCGGCGATCCAGCACGCCGGTCATCAGCAGCGTCGGCGTCGTCACCTTGCCGACGGTCATCAGCGACGAGTGCGCCAGCCAGTCCGAGGGATCTTCCCAGAACGGCTTCTTGAAGAAGCTATAGGTGAACAGCGGAACGTCCGTGTGCCCGGCCATGCTCATCCAGTCGATCACCGGGCAGCGCACCGCGGCGGCCGCGAACCGATCGGTGTGGCCGATCACCCAGCTCGATAGCACGCCGCCGCCGCTGCATCCCGACACGTACATCCGCGACGTGTCCACGTAGCCCTTGCCGACGACGGTGTCGACGCCGGCCATCAGGTCGTCGTAGTCGGGTCCCGGGTAATTGTGATCGATGCCGTTGATGAAGTCGCTGCCGTAGCCGGTGCTGCCGCGCGGGTTGGTCACCAGCACGACGAAGCCGTTGGCGGCGAAGTTCTGGAACATGTAGTTGAACGCGACGTTGTAGTTGCCGAACGGCCCGCCGTGAATCTCGAGAATCAGCGGGTACTTCTTCGACGCGTCGAACGACGGCGGCTTGACGATCCACCCCATCACCTTGGCGTTGCCGGTCGACGTGTAGGTCACTTCCTCGACCTTGGCCAGCTGGATGCCCTGGAGGACGTCGCCGTTGACGTCGGTGAGCCTCGTCACCGGCCCCGGCTGCCGCACGCTGAACTTGACGACGTCCTGCGGGTGATCCAGATCGGCCGCGGTGCCGGCGGCGATGCCGTCCTTCGACACCGAATCGAACGTGAGCAGGTGGCGGCCGGTGGTGACCGGCTTGACCCCGCCGACGATCGCCGCGAACTGGATGTTGCGCGCGCCGCCGCTGTCGGCGTCGAAGTAGAGCCCGGTGCCGTCGGACGCCCAGCGCATGTTGATCGGATCGCGGTCGAAGTCGCCGCTGATCTTGCGCATGTCGCCGGCGCCGCCGGTGATCGGGATGACGTACATGTCGCTGACCGTGTGCGAGTGCCCGGTCGGAGCGTAGCCGGTAAACGCGACCGTGCGTCCGTCCGGCGAGACCACCGGCTTGCCCCAGTCACCCGCCTTCGTCACGAGCTCCCGGATCGCACTGGTGGCGACCTCGGCGACGTAAATCTGAGACGTCTCGTACTGCATGTCGGCATCAGGCGAGCGGTTGCCGTCGAAGACGATCGACTTGCTGTCGGGCGTCCAGTCGATCGACGCGCCGCCGCGCAGCTCGCCCGACCCGACGCTCCACTTGCCCGTCGTCAGCTGGCGCGCGGTTCCGCCATCGGCCGGCACGACGAACAGGTGGGTGAACCCGTCTTCGAGGTAGCCGACCTGATCCTGCCGGTAGTGAATCGTGCTGACCGCGCGCGGCGCCGGCGTCCATTTCGCGCCTTTCGGCTCGGCCGGCATCGAGATCGTCCATTTGTCGGTCGAGGGGACGAACATCGAGAACGCGATCGACTTTCCGTCCGGCGACCACTTCGCGTTGCGCGGCGCCTCGCCGATGTGGGTGACCTGCGTCGCCGGACCGTCAGCGTCCACCCACCGCACGAAGAGCTGCGACCCTTTCGGCTCTCCTTCGGCCTGATACAGCAGCCGCTTCCCGTCCGGCGACCAGCGCGCCGCGCCGCCTTTGACGAGGAACCGGTTCTGCGTGCCGTCGGCGTTGACGATCCACAGCTCCGAGTCCCACTTGTCCTCGAGCTTGTTGACGTGCTGGCGCGTATAGACGATGCGCGATCCGTCCGGCGCGATCTGGGCGTCGCTCACGCGCTCCCAGTCGAGATAGTGTTCCGTCGTCAACAGTGTGGCCGACCGCGTTTCCTGCGCGATCAGGCCCACGCCCCCACCCGCCGCAACCGAAGCCAGCGCGACGGCGATCGCGAACCGCTTCACTGCGCACCCGCCTGCGACGAGCGCGTCGCCGCCGTCTTGGACAGGCCGATCACTGCCGCGCGGCGGTTGGGCGTCCGCAGCAGCGAGGCCTGGTACTGCGCGGCCGCCTCAGACCGGCGCCCGAGCTCGCTCAGCAGATCGCCGTAGAGCTCGAACGACGGCTTGATCGGCTCGGTCGGACCGGACGGCGCGTCGAGCGTCAGCTCGATGACCGTGGCTTCCTTCAGCAGCCGCTCGGCCGTGGCCGTGTCTTTCTGCGCCGATGCGATCGCCGCACCGACTTCCTTTTCCATGATCGCGAACGGCTTGGCACGATAGGCGTTCGAGCCGGTCTCCGCCTGCGTGCGCATCGCCTTGAGCTTCTCGAGCGCCAGGTTCGCCGTCGGCAGGTCGCCCAGCTTGGCCGCGCTCAGGCCGGCGGCGACGAGATACGCCGCGCTGCCGTCGTAGCCGGGCGCGCCGCCGTCCTTGACCGCGCCGGCGGGCAGCGCGAGCTTCTCCCACCGCGCGGTCTCGACGACCTGGCGCGCTTTCATCGCGGCGTAGCCGTCCCGGATGTTCGCCGCCGTGTCCTTGTCGGCGACCGCCTTGGCCTGGTCGACGCACTTCTGCGCCTCGTCGAACTTCCCTTCCTGGAGGTAGGCGTACTGCAGCCACGAGAGGGTGTGGAAGTCCTCACGGCCGCGCGGCAGGTTCTTGGCGTCGGCGAGGTCCACCGCCGCCTTGTACGCCACGATGTTCGAGGCGATGACGTCGTCCCACATCCCGAGCTGCACGAAGATGTGCGACGGCATGTGGAGCGCGTGAGCGGCCGACGGCGCGATCTTCGAGTACTCGCGGGCCGCGGTGAGGCTGAGGATCGCGTGGTCGGGATCGTCGAAGGAGTGGATGATGTAGTGCGCCGCGCCAGGGTGCTTCGGGTTCCGCTGGAAGATGCCCTGGGCGATGGCCGCCGCCTGCATCGCGTTGCGGGTATTGGAGACGCCCGGCCGTCCCGTGCCGAGCAGCGCCAGCGAGTAGAAGCAGGCAATCTCATCGTCGGCCGGATACTTCGCGTGCATCGCCTTCAGCGCATCGGCGTAGGCGATGTCGCGCGCCAGCTTGTCGCCGGCGCCGTAGAGCACCTCGAGCGACTCGATCAGCTCGCGCTCTTTGCCGGCCGGCGCCTTCGCGGCGCGGGCGGCGGCAGTCGGCGCGAGCCGGTCGAGCACCTTGCGAGCCGCGGGCAGATCCTGCTGCGCCCACAGCGGGTGGTTGTAGCTCATCGCCTCGCCCCAGTACCCGAGCGCGAACGCCGGGTCGGCCTTCTGGGCCTCGCGGAACGCATCCGCGGCGATGTCGAATTCGAAGTTGTAGAGAGCCTTCACGCCGGTGAGAAACGGAGCCTGCGCGGCCGGCTTCGCCGACGAGGGAAAGTTAATCGAGCCGAGCTCGACGGTCTTGGTCTTGGGCGCCTGCGCGGCCGCGTTCGCGCCGAACATCCCCGCCACCAGCAGACCCGCGACGAGCGAAGGATTCCAGAGTCTCATCAGACACCTCCAAAGGCAGCGCCATTCTAGCTCCGCTGGGGCGGAGCCGGACCACCTAGATTTCGAGCTGGATCCCGATTTCGACGACGCGATCGACCGGGATATTGAAGAAATTGGTCGCCCGCCGCGCATTGCGCGAGAGGAAGATGAACAGCGAATCGCGCCAGAACGGCATGCCGATCTGCGCGTTCGCCAGCAGCGTCAGGTCCGCGAGATAGAACGTCGTGTCGTTCTCGTCCAGCTTCAGCCCGCGCTCCTGCGCCCGCGCCAGCGCCGTCGGCACATCCGGCGTTTCCATGAAGCCGAACCGGGCGATGACGCGATAGAAGCCGTTGCCGAGCGCCTGGACTTCAATCGGCTCGCCTTCGCTGATCGTCGGCGTGTTCAGCATCGAGATCGTCAGCAGCACGATCTGCTGGTGCAGCACCTTGTTGTGCTTGAGATGGTGCACGAGAATCGGCGGTGCGCCTTCGGGCCGTGCCGTCATGAACACCGCCGTCCCCGGGACGCGGACCGGCGGCTTCGCCGCCAGCTGCTTGAAGAACACCTCGAGCGCCACTTCGGTCGCGTGCAGCCGCTCCACCACCAGTTCGCGGCCGCGCTTCCAGGTCGACATCACGCCGTAGACCAGCGCCGCGACCACCAGCGGGAACCAGCCGCCGTGCTGGATCTTCAGGACGTTGGCGCCGAAGAACACGAGGTCCAGCGAGAGAAACGCCGCCGTGATCAGGCCGGCCCGCCAGAGGCTCCATCGCCACAGCTCCCGCGCGACGACGAACGCCAGCAGCGTCGTGATGATCATCGTCAGGGTCACGGCCATGCCGTACGCCGCGGCGAGGTTGGTGGACGAGCGGAAGCCGAACACGAGGCCCAGCGTCGCCACCATCAGCATCCAGTTGATCTCGGGAATGTAGACCTGCCCGACCTCGTGCGCCGAGGTGTGCTGGATGTCGAAGCGCGGCGAGTAGCCCAGCTGAATGGCCTGCTGGGTCATCGAGAAGGCCCCGGAGATGATCGCCTGCGAGGCAATCACCGCCGCCATCGTCGAGAGCACGACCAGCGGGTAGAGGCCCCACACCGGCGCGAGATGGAAGAAGGGATTGACCCGCGTCTCTGGATTCGCCAGCAGTTGGGCACCCTGGCCGAAGTAGTTGACCAGGAGCGTCGGCAGCACCAGCGCGAACCAGGCGATCCGGATCGGCTCGCGTCCGAAGTGGCCCATGTCGGCGTAGAGCGCTTCCGCACCGGTGATCGCCAGGAAGACGGAGCCGAGAGTCAGCAGCGAGCCGAAGCGGTGCAGCACGAAAAACTCGTACGCGTGCCACGGGTTGATCGCCCCGAGGATGCCGGGGTTCTTCATGATCGGCGGCAGTCCGAGGACCGCGATCAGCAGGAACCAGACGACCATGATCGGCCCGAAGATCGTCCCGATCCCGCTCGTGCCGCGATGCTGGACCAGGAACAGGCCGATCAGAATCCCCACCGTGATGGGGACGATGAACGGTTCGAACACGTGGGTCGCGACGCTCAAGCCCTCGACCGCGCTCAGGACCGAGATGGCCGGCGTGATCATGCCGTCGCCGTACAGCAGCGCCGCACCGAACAGGCCGATGGCGATCAGGAGCCGGCGGTACGAGCCGCCGGTGCGGCCGCGGACCAGCGCCACCAGCGCGAGGATGCCGCCTTCCCCCTCGTTGTCGGCGCGCATGACGAACAGCACGTACTTCACGGAGACGGTGATGATCAGCGACCAGACGATCAGCGAGAGCACGCCGTAGACGTTGGCGACGGTGACCGGGATCGCGTGCACGCCGTCGAAGCACTCGCGCAGCGCATACAACGGGCTGGTGCCGATGTCGCCGAAAACCACTCCGAGAGCCGAGAGGATGAGCACGCCATGGCGTGAGCGTCGATGCGAGGTCACTGCTGCTAGTGTCTTACAAAATCGCGTCGAGTGCCTGTGCTACCATCGGGCCGCCTCGTGCGAGTCCCCTCCCTGCTGCTCGCGACGCTCGTCGTCCTTGCAATCCACGCGGTGGCCTTCGTCATCTCAACCGCCGAGAGCGCTCAGCCGGCAGGCGACTTCGACCGCTACTACGAGATCGGCAGCACGGCCGGCCGTCCCTACGTCGACTATCAGGTCGAGCACCCGATCGCCACGCTGCTCGTCTTCAGGACGGTCGCGCGGCTGCCGGGCGGACGCGCCACCTTCGGCCTTGGTATCGTCCTCCTCAACCTGATCGCAGACGCGGTCATCTTCGGCTCGCTGCTCTGGGGCTGGGGGCTCGCCGCGGCGGCGTACGGCGCGGCTTCGGTGATCCCGGTGCTGGGGCTCTTCTTCAACCGCGTTGATGCGTGGTCAACCGCGGCCGCCGTGCTCGCGGTTGCCGCCTGGCGGCATGACCGGCCGATCATCCTGGGAAGCGCGCTGGCGATCGGCGCAGCGTTCAAGCTGTGGCCGCTCGTCCTGGCGACGCTGCTGATCGTTCCGTGGCGCGGGCGGCAGTCGCTGGTGGCCCTGGCGGCGTTCGCGGCCACGGCGGCCGTTCTGGGAGGGGCGGCCGTGTGGATCGCGGGCTCGAAGGGCGTCGTGCAGGTGCTGACCTTTCGCGGCGCGACGGGATGGCAGATCGAGAGCCTCGCTGGCAGCCTGGTACACCTGACCGACTCGGCGACCCTGCGCATGGAGAGCGGCGCGTGGCGAATCGGCGCGATCAACGGCACCGCGTCGATCGCGATGTTCCTCGCGGCCGCGCCGATCTGCATCTGGAGCAGCTGGCGCGGCGCGCGGCTCGGCCGGATCGCCGCCGGTTGGCTGGCGAGCGTCTCGGCGTTGCTCCTGCTGTCGGCACTGCTCTCGGCGCAGTACGTGATCTGGCTGGCGCCCGCCGCAGGAATCGCGTGGGCGCAGGGCGAGAAGCGGCTCGCGGTGCTCACCGCCGTCGCGATCGTGCTGACGCAGGTGCTGTGGACCTACTACGGAGCCGTACTCGACGGCGCGCTCCCGGCCCTGCTGCTGGTCGTGGGACGGAACATCGTGCTCGGCGTGATCGCCGTCACCGCGATCGCGCGGCTGGCGTCTCCGCAGACCGACGTCTGACGATAAGAAAAAACCGCGGAGACCGCAAAGAGCGCAGAGAAGCTTTTTCAAAGCGAGAAAACCACAACCGACGTCCGCGGTCTCAGCGCCCTCTGCGGTTTCTTCTGATCGTGTCTCCGCGGTTTCTTCCGATCGTGTCGTCAGACCACAGGCCGCCACAGAAAGAACCACATCGCCAGCACCGCCTGGCACGCGGCGAAGATGCCGGCGACGCGCAGCAGCCGATCGCGCGGAATGCGGATCGCCATCCAGAAGAAGACCGGGAACAGCACCGAGGTGAAGCGCCCGAGCGACATGAAGAGGTGCGCCACGACCGGCGGGAAGATGTTGACGGCGATCCACACGCCGTAGGCGAGGCCGAGCCGCCGGGACA
>Ga0068871_100001762_pt1 | contig 14573 bp, 11 predicted proteins | sample KBSMisM72_FD_72750 | JGI IMG/M metagenome (GOLD analysis project Ga0068871, IMG submission 72750) | Miscanthus rhizosphere microbial communities from Kellogg Biological Station, Michigan, USA - KBS Miscanthus M7-2 | ecosystem: Host-associated > Plants > Roots > Rhizosphere > Soil ... | reverse complement strand
GGCCGCGGTGCGGAACGCCGAGTCCTGCGCCGGCGGCACGCCGGTGGCGATGAAGTGCGTCGGGTCCGGCGCGTCCATGCTCGCGACCGTGATGGTGCGCGTCTTCAGCTCTTCGCGCAGCCGCTCCATCTCCTGCTCGGTCACCAGCCGCAGCGCATCGTCGGTCTGCACGCGGAGGACGAGGTGGACGCCGCCCTTCAGGTCGAGCCCGAGCTTGAGCTGCTTCTCCTGCAGCCAGCCGGGCGACGGCAGGCGGTAGCGCGACGCCAGGATCGGATAGACGCCGAGCCCGAAGAACACGACGAAAACACCGAGGATGGTGACGACCTTCCAGCGAAGGTTGGACATATATATCTCTATGGGTTCGGGGTGTTGGCTTCGACGACCGGCGGCTGGCCCTGATAGCCGCCGATGGCCGCTTTCGACACCTTGATATTGACCTTGTCGGCAATCTGCAGCTGCACGCTCTGCTCGTCGAGGCGCATCACCTGGCCGAAGATGCCGCTGGTGGTGATGATCTTGTCGTTCACCTTCAGGTTGTCGAGAAATTCCTGTACTTTCTTCTGCTGCCGCTTGTTCGGGACGATGACGATGAAATAGAAGATGGCGAAGACCATCGCCAGCGGAACGACCATCTGGAGAAGGCTGCCGCCTTCTGGGCTCATGCCAAACACGCTAACACCCTGCCATCATCATGAATCGGTAGGCTGGCGGGACACGCTCTGATGGAACGCTAGCCTGAAACTTTCGAACCGCCCAAACGCTATAGCGTCCCTAATCTGCCGCAGAGTGTCAAGGTAAAAGTGCAGGTTATGCAACGTGTTAAGGGTAGACGAGTTGATCTCGTTGGCCTGAAACAGGTGGCGTAAATACGCCCGCGAACAGGTGCGGCAGGTATAACAGCCGCAGGCCGGATCGATCGGCCGATCGTCCTCCGCATACCGCGCGTTCTTGATGTTGATCCGGCCGGCGCTGGTGAACAGCTGGCCGTTCCGGGCGTTGCGGGTCGGCAGCACGCAGTCGAAGAGGTCGATGCCGCGGGCGACCGACTCCACGAGGTCTTCCGGTGTGCCGGTCCCCATCAGATACCGCGGCCGATCCGCCGGCAGGCAGGGGGTGGTGCACGACACCATGTCGTACATGACCTCGGGCGGCTCGCCGACGCTCAGCCCGCCGATCGCGTAGGCCTCGAACCCGATCTCGACGGTCTGCGCCGCGCTCTCCTGGCGCAATCCCGGAAACACGCTCCCCTGGACGATGCCGAACTGCGCCTGGCCGGAGTTGCTGACTTGAACGCCAGGCACGAGGCCGTCGCGCAGCGCGAGAAAGCGATCGCGGCCGCGGCAGGCCCAGCGCAGCGTGCGCGCCATCGACGCCCGCGCCGCCTCCTCTGTCGCCGGATGCGCGAGGCACTCGTCGAGCACCATCGCGATGTCCGATCCGAGCTGTGCCTGGATGTCGGCGGCCTTCTCCGGCGTGAGCGAATGCGCGGAGCCGTCGAGGTGCGATCGGAAATGCGCGCCGGTCTCGTCGATCGTCCGCCGGTCGGACAGGCTGAACACCTGATAGCCGCCGCTGTCGGTGAGGATCGGCTTGTCCCAGCCGATGAAGCGATGCAGGCCGCCGCGCCGCGCGATCAGGTCGTCGCCGGGCCGGAGGTAGAGATGATAGGTGTTGCTCAGCAGGATCTCGGCGCCGAGCGCGTCGAGCTCGCGGTGGGTGACGCCCTTCACCGCGCCCTGCGTGCCGACCGGCATGAACGCCGGCGTCTCGACGCTGCCGTGGGCCGTCGTCATGCGGCCGCGCCGGGCGCCGGCGTCGCGATGCGTCACGTGAAAATCGAAAGACACGTGTTAAGTTTATTCGCAATGAAAAAGCTGAGGGTCGGGGTCATCTACGGCGGCCGCTCCGGCGAACACGAGGTGTCGCTCGCATCCGCGGCCTCGGTGTTTCAGAACCTCGACCCCGACCGCTACGAAGCGATCGCGATCCGGATCGAGAAGGACGGCCGCTGGACGCTGCCTTCGGAGCCGCCGAAGGTGATGAAGGCAGCCGACGTCATCCTCGGCGCGCTGCCGAAGCCGGACGGCCAGGCGCGCGAAGCGCACCCGATGGCGCATCCCGGCGGCGACACGCTGATGGCGATCGAGCCTTCGGCGACGGCGGTCGCCGGGCAGGGCGCGATCGTGTCCGGCGTCAAGCTGGACGTCGTGTTCCCGGTGCTGCACGGCCCCTACGGCGAGGACGGCACGGTCCAGGGGCTGCTCGAGCTCGCGAACGTGCCGTATGTCGGCGCCGGCGTGCTGGCGTCAGCCGTCGGCATGGACAAGGCCGCGATGAAGCTGGTGTTCGCGGCCAAAGGCCTGCCGATCTGCGACTACCAAGTCGTGCTGAAGCGCGACTGGCAGCGCGACGAGCGCGCGATCCTCGAGACCGTCGTCAATCGCCTCGGCTTCCCGGTGTTCGTGAAGCCGGCCAATCTCGGATCGAGCGTCGGCATCTCCAAGGCGAAGCACACCGCCGAGCTCCGCACGGCGATCGCGCTCGCGGCGCAGTTCGACCGCAAGATCGTGATCGAGGCCGCGGTGCCGCACGCGCGGGAGATCGAAGTGGCGGTGCTCGGCAACGACGACCCCGAGGCGTCGGTGCCGGGCGAGATCATCCCGGCGGGCGAGTTCTACGACTACCAGGCCAAGTACGTGAGCGACGATTCGCGGACGGTGATCCCGGCCGCGATCGACGAGGCGCGCGCGGCCGAGGTGCGCGCGCTGGCGATCGCCGCGTTCAAGGCGATCGACGGCGCCGGGATGGCGCGCGTCGACTTCCTGCTCGCGGGCGACAGCCAGGTGTTGTACCTGAACGAAGTGAACACCATCCCCGGCTTCACCACGATCAGCATGTACTCGAAGATGTGGGACGCCAGCGGCCTGCCGTACGCGCGGTTGCTCGATCGTTTGATCGCGCTCGCGATCGAACGTCATGCGGAGAAGCAACAGCTGCGCACGAGCATGTAAAAATCGATCGCACCAAACGAAGATTTTTGACTTTTCGAGCACATTTGTGCTTGACACTGAAAAGTTCAGGTTCATAATCTACATCTGGTATGAGGGTGGTGAGCTTATGCCATCCCTAGTGAAGCTCGGCGGCGACGTCGAGCCAGCCCGTCCGCACCACGGACGGTACCGAGAGGCGACGAGCGCCGACATCGGGTGAGCGTGCCAGGCGGCAGCCACAATGATGCGCGTGAGCGCTTGCGCAGTATCCCAACATGAAGGGGGGGATAACAAACAATGGCGAAGAAAGCCAAGGGCGGGAAGAAGAAGGCCGGCAAGAAGCGGTAACTTCACCCGTACGAAAAAAAGGGGGCGGCCGTCGCCCCCTTTTCACTTTTCTACCGACTCCCGCCGCGCTCGCCTTCCAAATCCCAGACTAGTCGCAAGGATCATCCGCGAACACGCGGATAACGTCGGCGTTCAGCGGCTCGTCATCGTCTGGCCGTCCCAGACCCTCACCGATCGGATCACGTCCCACTGCTGAATCTTGTCGACCACGTCCATGCCGGCGATGACGCGGCCGAAGACGGTGTACTTCGCATCGAGGTGCGGCTGCGGTGAGTGGGTGATGAAGTACTGGCTGCCGCCGGTGTCGGGCCACGGATCGAGCGCCATGCCAACGGTGCCGCGCAGATACGGCCGCTCGTTCAGCTCGTCGCGAATCGAGTAGCCCGGCCCGCCTTCGCCGTCTCCGCGCGGGTCGCCGTCCTGGACCACGAAGTCCGGGACGACGCGGTGAACGCTCAGGCCGTTGAAGTAGCCCTTGCGCGCGAGCGTGATGAAATTCTCGACGGTGAGCGGGGCGTCGAGCACCGCCAGCTCGATCTGGATCGTCCCGCGATCGGTGTCGAGGAACAAATGCGTCGAGACCGGAGGATTCCCGAGTCGCACCGTCGCGTATGCGCCTGGCGCGAGGGTGGTCGGCGCCGGCCGGATCTGCGCGTCGACGTCGGCGGCCGCCGACGGATCGAGCTGCTTCAGCAGCTGGGCGGCGCGGACCCGGACCGCCCAATCCTTGTCGCCGAGGGCGGTGCGCAGCACCGGCGTCGCGGTCGCGGCGTCGTATTTCGCGATCGCTGCCAGCGCCGCGGTCCGCGCGCCGTACATCGAGTCGCGCTGACCGAGACGGTATGCCTCCGCCAGCGGCGCCGCGCCGTTGGCCGGCTTCAACTCGGCGAGGCCGGTCGCCGCGGCGGAACGCACCACCGGATCGTCGGCCTTCAAGCGCTCGATCAGCACGGCCGCGGCCGTCGGCGCCTTCAGCTTCACCAGCGCGGCAATCGCGAACGGCACTACCCGCTGGTCGGTGTCGTTCATCATCGGCTCGAGCCGCGGCAGGCCGTTCTCCGGCGGCAGCGTTCCGAGCACCGTGGCGAGCGCGGCGCGGACGCTCCAGTGCGGATCGGGATCGAGCCCGGACAGCACCGCCACGAAGTTCTCGCGATCAAAGGACGCCAGCGATCGCAGCGCGGCGCCGCGGATCGCGGGGCTCGGATCGGCGAGCACGTCGAGCAGCGCCTCGCCGACCTCCGGCTGATGGAAGGCGCCGATCGCGGTGACGACTTCGAGCCGCACGTGGGGATCGGCCGCGGCGTCGCCCAGCGCCCGGAGGAGCGGCTTGACCGCCGCCGGATCGCCGATGCGGCCGAGCGCGCGCACGGTCTCGATCAGCACGTTTCGCTCGCCGCTCGACATCAGCGGCAACAGCACCGGCATCGCCGATCGATCCTTCAAGGCCGCCAGTCCCTTGACGGCGAACGCTCGCGTGTACGGGTTCGCCTCCTTGGCCAGCGTCAGCAGCGCGGGCAGCGCCCGCTTGTCTTCGAGCCGCTGCAGCGCGAACGCCACCGGCCACCAACGCACCTTCGGCTGACCGCTGCTGTCGAGTACGGCGGCAGCCAGTTGCGGGTACGCCTTCAGCCTGACGAGCGCGTACAGCGCCAGCCGGCACGCCGCGGTCGGTGTGTCGCGCCGCACGTCGTCGCCTTCGTCGGGCGGCTGCGCCAGCACGCCGGACTGCACGATCTGGGCGGCGAACTTGCCGACGGCGTCGGCGGCGGTCGCGTCACCGATGAGACCCAGCGCTTCGGCCGCGCTCCCCTGCACGAGCGGTGACGGATCGGCGAGCGCCGCAACCAGCGGATCGCGGGCGCGGCCGTCGCCGAGAAGGCCCAGCGCGAACGCCGCCATCTGCCGGACTTCGGGTTCCGGGTCGGCCAGCACGCCGATGAGCGGCGTCACGCCTTCCGCGAGCCCGACGTGGCCGATCGCCAGCGCGGCTCTCCGGCGCATCCTCGCCTCGTCGTCCGACAGCATGCGGATCAAGTCGGGCGGCGGTGGCGGCGGTGCAGCCACCGGTGCCGGCCTCTGACCCCGCGCGGGCGCAGCCGGCGGGGGCGGCGGCGCGGGGACGCGCGCTGGATCGCGCAGCACGCGCTGATCTTCGAGGCGGAGGATCCACGCCATCTTCTGTTCGAAGGCCCGCTGATCGACGACGGGCGCCGCCGGCTTCGCGGCCGGCGCCGCAGGAGCGCTCGCGCAGCCGGCGGCCGCAAAAGCCAGTGCCGCCGCAGTCATCAGTCGCCAATGGACAGTCTTCAGTCGGCAGACGTCAGTCTTCAGTCGGCAGTGGGCAGTCGGCAGTGGGCGCGTCATGCGTGAGCGGCCTCGAGGACGGTCTGTTTCAGGGTGGCCCCGGCGATCCGATCGTCGCGGACGGCCACGCCGATCCCTGGCGCCGTCGGCACCGCGACCGTGCCGTCGGCGGCAACCTCGATCGGCGGCTCGATCAGATCGGGATCGAAATAGCGCTTGCTCGCGGCAATGTCGCCGGGCAGCGTGAAGTTGGGCAGGGTGGACAGGTGGACGTTCGCGGCGCGGCCGATGCCGGACTCCAGCATGCCGCCGTGCCACACCGGAATGCCGTGGGACGCGCAGAGATCGTGCAGGCGGATCGACTCGGCGAATCCACCGACGCGGCCCGGCTTGATGTTGATGATGCGGCAGGCGCCGGCGGCGATCGCCTCGCGCGCGATGCCGACGGTCTTGATCGACTCGTCGAGGCAGATCGGCGTCGTCAACCGCCGCTGCAGCGTGGCGTGATCGGCGATGTCGTCGTAGTCGAGCGGCTGTTCGATCATCATGAGATCGAAGCGATCGAGCTGCGCGAGATGATCGGCGTCCTTGAGCGTATAGGCCGCATTCGCGTCCACCATCAACGGGATCCCGCCGAAGCGCGCGCGCACCGTCTCGACCGCGGCGAGATCCCAGCCCGGCTTGATCTTGATCTTGATGCGCCGGTAGCCGGCCGCCAGTTCGCGCTCCACCTTGGCCGCCAGCTCCTCGAGCGATCGCTGGATGCCGATCGAGACGCCCGAGGCGATCCGATCGGAGGTTCCGCCCAGGACTCGGCTGAGCGGCTCGCCGCGCTGCTTCGCGAACAGGTCCCACGCCGCCATCTCCACGGCCGCCTTCGCCATGTTGTGGCCGCGGATCGCCTTGAGCGCGGGGAACACGTCCCGCGGATGCGCGAACTCGACGCCGAGGACGCGCGGCGCGACGAACTCCTCGATGATGTGCCACACCGTCGCGTTGGTCTCGGAGCTGTAGTACGGGTCCTGCTCCGCGACACACTCGCCGTAGCCGGTGACGCCGTCGCCGTCCACGCGGACCAGGATGAAATGTTTGTCGTCGATGCGACCGAAGCTGGTCTCGAAGAAGTGGACGAGCGGGAGCTTCACGAGACGCAGCTCCAGACGATCGATCTTCACGGCGCGATGATATCATCGGGCGCCTTGCAGTTCCGCTACATCGCGATTGAAGGACCGATTGGCGCGGGCAAGACCGCGCTGGCGGAGCGTCTCGGCACCCGGCTCGACGCCACGGTCGTGCTTGAGGAAATGGAGAACCCGTTTCTCGCCGACTTCTATGCCGACCGCCCCGGCGCCGCGCTTCAGGCGCAGCTCTTCTACCTCCTCAACCGTCACCGCCAGCAGACCCAGCTGCGTCAGGCCGACCTGTTCAGCCAGACCACGATCTGCGACTACGTCTTCGACAAGGACAAGATCTTCGCGTACCTGAACCTGGACGACAACGAGCTGTTCATCTACCAGCGCCTCTACGAGCTGCTGGTCCGCGACGTGCCGCCGCCGGATCTGGTCGTCTACCTGCAGGCGCCGACCGACGTGCTGCTGCGGCGCGTCCACAGCCGCCGCATGGACGCGGAAGCGGTCGCGTTCCAGCCCGACGACGATTACCTGCGCGAGCTGAATGAGGCGTACACCCATTTCTTTTTCCACTACAACGCCGCGCCGCTGCTCGTCGTCGAAACCTCGCAGTTCGACTCCGACGCCAGCGACGAAGCGCTCGACGATCTGATCAAACAGATTCGGGGAATGGGCCCGGGAACCCGCTATTACGTGCCGCGCACCAAGTAAATCTGAAATCTGAAATCTGAAATCTGAAATGCTAAGCTGACCCCGATGGCGTGGTTCAAGAAGACGCGCAAGCCGATGGCGACCCCGGCAAAGGAAAAGCCGAGCCGGGTCCCGGAGGGCTTGTGGGTGAAGTGCCCCGGCTGCTCGCAGGTGATCTACAACAAGGATCTGGCGGCCAACCTGAGCGTCTGCCCGAAATGCGCGCACCATTTCCGCATCAACGCCAGCGAGCGGCTGCGCATGCTGTTCGACGGCGAGTGGATCGAGTACGACAAGGAGCTGGTCTCCACCGACCCGCTCGGCTTCACCGACACCAAGCCGTACAAATCGCGCCTGAAGGCCTCGATCGAGAGCACCGGGATGAAGGACGCGGTGATCGTCGCGACCGGTACCGTCGACGGCATCCCGGTGGTGATTGCCTCGATGGAATACGGCTTCATCGGCGGCAGCATGGGCGTGGTGGTCGGCGAGAAGATCGCGCGCGGCATCGAGCGCGCCATCGCCGCGCAGATGCCGGTGGTCATCGTCTGCTGCTCCGGCGGCGCGCGGATGATGGAAGGCGCGCTGTCGCTGATGCAGATGGCGAAGATCTGCGGCGCGCTGGCGCGCCTGGATCGCCAGAAACTGCCGTTCCTCTCGGTGCTCACCGACCCCACCACCGGCGGCGTCACGGCAAGCTTTGCGATGCTCGGCGACCTGAACATCGCCGAGCCGAAGGCGCTCATCGGCTTCGCCGGCCCGCGCGTCATCGAACAGACGATTCGGCAGAAGCTGCCGGAGGGGTTTCAGCGCAGCGAGTTCCTGCTCGAGAAGGGCATGCTCGACCTGGTCGTCGATCGGCGGGAGATGAAAGCGACGATCGCCAACGCGCTCCGCTTCATGGGCACCAGGCAATCTTCCGTCGCCAGTCCGCAGCCGGCAGTCGCGCTGGCTGAACCGATCACCGAACCGGCGATTCCCGGCGCCAGCTAGTCACGAGATCCCAGCCTCCAGCCCCGTGGAAAATGCGCTCCGCTGGCTGTTCGCGCTCGAGCAGTTCGGCATCAAGTTCGGCCTCGAGAACATCGCCACCATCGTCGCGAGGCTCGGTCACCCCGAGCGTGCGTTCCGATCGGTCCACATTGCCGGCACCAACGGCAAGGGCTCGGTGACGGCGATGGTCGACGCCGCGCTGCGCGCCGCGGGACATCGTTCGGCGCGGTATACGTCGCCCCACCTCGTCGATCTCTCCGAGCGCTTCGTGATCGACGGCCGCCCGGTCGCCGAGCAGGCACTCGCCGCCGCGGCGAGCCACGTGCGCGGTACCGTCGACGCGCTGATCGCCGACGGCGGCCTGACCGCTCCGCCGACCTTCTTCGAGGTGACGACGGCGATCGGCTTCGAGCTCTTCCGCCGCGCCGCCGTGGACGTCGCGGTCCTCGAGGTCGGGCTCGGCGGACGGCTCGACGCGACCAATGTGGTGGCGCCACCGAGCCTGGTCGCAACGGCGATCACGTCGATCGCGTTCGATCACCAGCGGTACCTCGGAACGACGCTGCGCGAGATCGCGATCGAAAAGGCCGGCATCATCAAGCCGGGGGTGCCGGTGGTGGTCGGGCCGCTCGATCCGGACGCGGCGGCGGCCATCGATGAGGTCGCCGCCAGCCGCGGCGCGGCCGTCATCCGCACGAGCGCGAGCGACTGCGACGGCATGGCGGTCGGCCTCGCGGGCGCACACCAGCGATCGAACGCCGCGGTCGCGCTGCGCCTGCTCCAGCATCTCGACTCGCACGGCATCCCGGTGCCGGCGCGTGCGATCGCCGCTGGCCTGGCGCACCCCGATTGGCCGGGACGCCTCGAGGTGCGGCGCCTGGCGGACGGCCGCGAGCTGCTGCTGGACGCCGCGCACAACCCGGCCGGCGCCGCCTCGCTCGCGTCCTACTTGAGAGCGGAGGGCGGAGATCCGCGCCCGCTCGTCTTCGCCGCCATGCAGGACAAGGACGTGACCGGGATGTTCGACGCGTTGCTGCCGGCCGTCGCCAGCCTCATCGTCACGCGTGCATCGAACGCGCGCTCGGCCGAGCCCGAATCGCTGGCTCAACAGGCCCGCGCCTCTCAACCCGCGCTTCCGATCGCCATCGCACCCGATCTCGGCGTCGCGCTCGACGCCGCATGGCGCGCGTCTCCGCGGATCGTCGTCGCCGGATCGATCTTCCTGCTCGGCGACGTCCTGAAGCGGGTCGGCGGCTCGTGATACGCTTCGAAGGCCTGCGCAGCGTGTCCGGATGCTGAATTTTTTCCGTGTGTGTACCTCCCTGTCGTGCGTCTTGTGGGCAGTCTCGGCGTACGCGCAGGCGCCCCAGTCTCCGGCCAAGCCGGTCACCGACACCACGATCAGCGACAGCCGTGAAGGCTCGAACAACCAGAAGGACTGGCACTTCATCGGCCATGTCGAAATGGACCGGCCCGGCGGCGACACCAAGATCTACGCCGACGACGTGATGATGTACACCGGCGAGAACAAGGCGGTCGCGACCGGCAACGTCGTCCTCGCACAGGGAGACGGCCGAATCTCGGCCGAGCATGCCGAGTTCAACACCGAGACCGGCCTCGGGACGTTCTACAACGCCACCGGCTTTTCAACCGTGAAGCCGCCAAAGGTGCAGCCGCCTCGCGCCGGCGCGATGGCGCCGCCGCCGGTGGTCGGGCAGGAAACGGTCGTGATCTTCTTCGGCGAGAAGATCGAGAAGATCGGCCCGAAGAAATTCCGGATTACCAACGGCGGCTTTTCGACGTGCATGCAGCCGACGCCGCGCTGGGATCTGAATGCCGGCACGGTGCTCCTGAACGTCGATCACTACACCGTGCTGAAGAACGCGGTGCTGCGCGTGAAGGGCGTGCCGATGTTCTACACGCCGATCCTGTACTACCCGACCAAGCGCGACGGCCGCGCCACCGGCTTCCTGATGCCGACCTACGGCTCGACGTCGCTGCGCGGCCAGTCGCTGTCCAACGAGTTCTTCTGGGCGATCGACCGGAGCCAGGACCTCTCGCTGATGCACGACTGGTTCTCGAAGACCGGGCAGGGCTTCGGCAGCGAGTACCGCTACAACGCCGGCAGCGGCGACGGCAACATCCGCGCGTATCTCGACGATCAGCACGAGGCGAGCTATACGCTGGATGACGGCTCGACGTCGGGGACACCGGCGTCGCGCAGCTACGAGATCCGCGGCGCCGCCAATCAGCTGCTGCCCTTCGGCCTGCGGGCGCGCGGCAACGTGAACTACTTCTCGAGCATCCAGACGTCGCAGACCTTCAACACCAACATCTACGACGCGTCGCGCAACTCCCGCTCCTTCGGCGGCAACGTCGTCGGCGCCTGGGGCAAGTACTCGCTGAACGCGACGATGGACCACACCGAGTATTTCTACAACCTCACCGACTCGGTCCTGTCCGGCAGCTGGCCGCGCATCTCGTTCACGCGCAACGAGCGGCCGATCCTCGATTCACCGGCGTACTTCTCGCTCAGTACCGAATTCGTCAGCTCGCTTCGGTCCCGGACCGCCGAGATCACCGACGCCAACAGCGGCACCAAGTCGATCACGTCGGAGGACACCGGCCTGAGCCGAATCGACATCGCGCCGCAGATTCGCTACCCGTTCAAGAAGTGGGCGTGGTTCACGGTCAACTCCACCGTCGGCTGGCGCGAAACCTACTACTCGCGCAGCTACGAGCCGACCGACAATCCGGCGGTGCCGCCATTCAAGGTGATCGACGTCGGCCTGAACCGGACGCTGTACACCATCCAGGCGCAGATCGTCGGGCCGGTGTTCAACCGGGTCTGGGACACGCCGGACAGCGGCTACGCGGAGAAATTCAAGCACTCGATCGAGCCGGTGCTGACCGTGAACCGCACCTCGTCGGTGGAGAACATCAACGAGATCGTGAAGCTGGACGGCATCGACAACTTTATCGGCGGCACCACGCTGACCTACGGCATCAACAACCGCTTTTATGCGAAGCGCAAGCTGCAGCCGGGCGCCCAGGCGCAGTCGCGCGAGATCTTCGACGTCGAGCTGTCGCAGAGCTACTACACCAACCAGAGCGCGGCGCAGTACGACACCCAGTACCAGACGACGCTGGGCCAGCTGACGCCGACGCACTTCTCGCCAATCGCGCTGAACTTCCGCGCGCTGCCGACCGACGCGATCAACGCCAACGTGCGCGCCGAGTTCGACGCGCGCTATCACGGCCTGCGCACGGTGTCGGTGCAGGGCTCCTACTCGTGGCTCAGCCAGGTGCAGATCACCGGCGGCTGGAGCAAGAAAGGGTTCATCGAGCAGCTTCCGGAATTCAACGACTGCCGCAATGCGCCGGTCACCGACCCTCCCTCGTGTATTCCGGCGTCGCTCGACCAGGCCATCAACACCTCGGCCACGCTGCACACCAAGGACAACAAGGTCGGCACCACCGTCGCGTTCACCTACGACATCCTGCGCAGCTACATGCAGCAGCAACGGCTGTCGCTGTTCTACAACGCGCAGTGCTGCGGCATCGCGGTCGAGTACCAGACCTACAACTACGGCCCGTTCTCGTCGTCGCCGATCCCCGCGGACCATCGCTTCTTCCTCTCGTTCACCCTGGCCGGCCTGGGCAACTTCTCGCCGTTCAACGGGGCGCTGAGCGGCGTCCCGCATTAGCGGACGCCTCCGCGATGTCGAGCGACATTCTCGTCACCGGCGCCGCGGGCTTCGCGGGCAGTCATCTGGTCGATCGGCTGGCCGGCTCGGGCGCCGGCGTGATCGCCTGGCACCGGCCCGGAGGATCGCCGGCACGCGAGAGCGCCGGCGTGCGGTGGGAGGCGGTCGATCTGCTCGATCAGGCGCAGGTCCAGGCCGCCATCGATCGCGCGCGGCCGGCGGCCGTGTACCATTGCGCCGGCGCGGCTCACGTCGGGCGGGCCTGGGACTCGGCGACGCCGACGTTCGCGACCAACGTCCGCGGCACGCACCATGTGCTGCGGGCCATCGAGCGCGCCGGCGTTGATGCGCGGATTCTGGTGCCGAGCTCCGCCCTGGTGTACGCGCCGGCGGACGAGGCGCTGACCGAAGAGCATCCGCTCCTGCCGTCCAGCCCGTACGGGTTGAGCAAGCTGGCGCAGGAAATGCTCGGGATGAAGACGAACGGCAGGATGGACGTGATGATCGCGCGCCCGTTCAATCATTTCGGCCCGCGGCAGGATCCCTATTTCGCTGCGTCCGGCTTCGCGCGCCGCATCGCCGACATCGAGCTGGGGCGATGGGCGCCGGAGATCTCGGTCGGCAATCTCGAGGCCCGGCGCGATCTCACGGACGTGCGCGATACGGTTCGCGCGTACGAGATGATCCTCGAACGCGGACAGCCGGGACGGCCGTACAACGTCTGCTCGGGACGCGCGATCCGGATCCGCGAGCTGCTCGACCTTCTGATCGCGCGCGCGCGCGTCCCGGTGGAGGTGAAGGTGGATCCCGCCCGCTATCGCCCCAACGATACGCCGATCCTGCTGGGCGATCCGGCCCGCCTCCGCGATGAGCTCGGCTGGACCGCTGAAATACCGATCGAACAGACCCTCGACGATCTCCTCGAGTACTGGCGCAGCCGGACACCATGAAAGTGCTGGTGACGGGCGGCACCGGGTATCTCGGCCGCGCCGTCGTGAGCGCGCTCGCCGCGCGAGGGCACGACCTCGTGATCTTCGCGCGCAGCGCCAGCCGCAGCGGCCTTCCCGGCACGCCGATCGACGGCGACATCCGCGATCGCGCGGCGGTCGAACGCGCCGCCGGCGGGTGCGACGCCATTTCGCACTCCGCGGCGCTGGTCAGCATCTGGCGCCGCCGTCCACAGGACTTCGACGACGTCAACGTCGGCGGACTCCGAAACGTCCTGGCGGCCGCTGCGGCGCTGCAGACGCCGCGCGTGCTCTACACGTCGTCGTTCGTCGCAATCCCGCCGCGCGGCAGGACGGAGCCGCTCGTGGCGAACGATTACCAGCGCACCAAGGTGGCCGCCGATCGGCTCGCCGACGAAGCGGTCCGCGACGGCAGCCCGCTGATTCGCGTGTATCCGGGAGTCGTCTACGGCCCGGGTTCGTTCACCGAGGGGAATCTGGTCGGCCGGCTCGTGGCGGACCATCTCAAGCACAAGCTGCCCGGGCTCGTCGGTCCCGAGAACCCCTGGTCGTATGCCTACGTGGACGACGTCGCGGCGGGCCACTGCGCCGCGCTCGAGCGGGGACGCCCGGGCGGACGCTACCTGCTTGGCGGCGAGAACGCACCGCAGCGCCGTGTCTTCGAGATCGTGCAGCGGCTCACCCGGCGGCGGCCGCCACCGCGCATTCCGTTTCCGGTGGCAACGCTGATGGGAGCTGCCGAAGAACTGCGCGTGACGCTGTTCGGCGGGACGCCGCTCATCACGCGCGGGGCGGTCGAGATCTTCCGCCACGACTGGTCGCTCGACAGCGCCGAAGCGGTCCGCGATCTCGGGTACACGCTGACGCCGCTCGATGAGGGCGTCGAGCGCACGCTGCAGTCGATCGCCGGTGCCCGATCGTGACGGCGCAAGGGAAACACTCCGAGGCGGCGCGGCAGTGGGTCCACATCGGGTCGGGTTTGTTCGCGCTGCTGCTGCGGGTATTGACCGGATGGCAGGCAGCCGCGATGGCGGCGGCCGCGCTCGTCTTCAATGTCGTGCTGCTGCCGCATGTCGGGGGCCGGCAGCTGTATCGGCCGGTCGATCACGCCCGCGGGTTCCCGCTCGGCATCCTGCTCTATCCGCTGGCCGTTCTGCTCCTGACGCTGGCGTTTCCATCCCGCCTGGACATCGCCGCGGCGGCGTGGGGCATCCTCGCATTCGGCGACGGCTTCGCGACACTGATTGGCCGTTGTTTTACCGCAGAGCACGCAAAGAACGCAGAGAAAAACAAATCCTCAGCGGGCTTTGCGATCTCCGCGGTTTTTTCCGATCGTCTGCCCTGGAATCCCGACAAGTCGATCGCCGGCACACTGGCGTTCATCGCGTTCGGGTCCATCGCCGGCGTGGGGCTTGCCTGGTGGGTGCGGCCGTCCAT
>Ga0068871_100001760_pt1 | contig 14588 bp, 13 predicted proteins | sample KBSMisM72_FD_72750 | JGI IMG/M metagenome (GOLD analysis project Ga0068871, IMG submission 72750) | Miscanthus rhizosphere microbial communities from Kellogg Biological Station, Michigan, USA - KBS Miscanthus M7-2 | ecosystem: Host-associated > Plants > Roots > Rhizosphere > Soil ... | reverse complement strand
AACAGCTGCACCACCTCCAATGCCCAGGGCCAGTACAGCTGCACCGTGGCGCAGGGCTTCACGGGCAGCATCACCCCGTCATTGGGCGGCTACGCCTTCACCCCCACTTCCCGCAGCTACAGCAGCGTGGCCGCCAATCAGTCCGGGCAAGACTACGTGGCGAGCGCCGTCGTAGCGGGTGGCGCATGGTGGAGCACTATCGGACGTGACGCGCAGCACAGTGCGTTGTCAACCACAGCGTCGCAGCCGCTCAACCAGGTCCATTGGCAGACCGCGATGGATCTGCAGCCGCAATATAGCGGCACTTCGCTTTTGATTCATTATGGCTCTCCGCTCGTAACGTCTGCGAACACGGTGATCGTTCCGGTGAAGACGGGCGCTAACGGCGGATTCCGGGTAGAGGCACGTGGAGGCACTGATGGCGCGTTGAAATGGAGCATGACCACCGACTATATCCTTCCACCGGCCAGCTGGATTCCGGCTTTCGGTCCGGCTCTGACGTCTCAACCGCGACTCTACTTTCCCGGGGCGGGTGGCACCGTCTATTTCCGCGATCAGCCTGACGCAATTTCGGGCGCGAGCGGCCAGATCGCGTTCTACGGAATGTCGAATTACCAGGCGAATCCGCAGGCCTACGACTCCAGCGTCATCATCAATACTCCGCTTACCACCGATCCCGCAGGAAACGTTTATTTTGGCTTCCAGGTGACCGGCAGCAACCCCCTCGGGATGTCGAGCGGAATCGCCCGTATCGGCGCCGACGGCGCGGGAACCGTAACTTCCGTCATCACCGCTTCTGGCGATTTCAGCATGACGAAAGTTCCCCACAACAGCGCACCGGCACTGAGCGGGGATCAGGCCACGCTCTATGTCGCAGTGAGTGACGGCAGTGTCGGATATCTGGTGGCGCTCGACAGCACGACCTTGGCTCCGGTGGGGCGCGTACGGCTCAAAGATCCAAGCTCTGGACTCGACGCGCGGTTGTCCGACAACGGGTCGGCATCCCCGACCATCGGGACGGACGGTGACGTTTATTTCGGCGTGCTGGAGAATCCGTTCGGCAGCAATCACAGCCGCGGGTGGATGCTGCACTTCGACAGCAGCCTCTCGCAATCGAAAATCCCGGGTGCATTCGGGTGGGACGACACGCCGAGCCTCGTCCCAGCACAGATGGTTCCTTCCTATCAAGGTACGTCGTCATACCTGCTCATGGTGAAGTACAATAACTACGCGGGCAGAGGCGGCGACGGTCAAAACAAGCTCGCCGTGTTGGATCCCAATGCAGCCCAAACGGATCCGGTCACGCTCGCTACGGTGATGAAGGAAGTTCTAACCGTGGTCGGGCCGACACCGGATCCGAACATTGGCGGCGTCCGGGAATGGTGCATCAATTCCGCGGCCGTTGATCCGGTCACCAAGTCGATCCTCGCGAACAACGAAGATGGAAAGCTCTACCGTTGGGATCTGACGACAAACATCCTGTCGCAGGCGGTGGTGTTGACAGCGGGCATTGGGGAGGCCTACACCTCCACGGTGATCGGTGTCGACGGCCAAGTCTACGCGATCAACAATGCGATCCTCTTCGCCGTGGGCCAATGAGCTGGCGGGCCGCACAAGCACACCGAAAGTCGCGGATCCCCGCCTCCGGGGACTCGCCCTCGGCTTTGGGCTGTCGAAACCTTTTACAATGGTGGCCCTTGCGCTACTGCAGGCATGGATATTGCATGATCGCTGACGCTCACGAGCGAGACCGCGCAGGGCATAACGTAACGAATTCCGTTAAAGAGACGCTACATGCAAGCCGGCCTTTTGACCGAGTTGAGCAAGCTCCCCGAGTATCGGGAACTCATCGTCAATTTCACTTTGCGCGAAATCAAGGCGAAGTACAAGCAAGCGTTCCTGGGAGTGACGTGGGCGCTTATTCAGCCGCTCGTCCTCATGGGGATGTTGACCGTCGTATTTTCCTATTTCGCCAAAGTCCCGAGCGACGGCGTGCCTTACCCTTTGTTTCTCTTTGCCGCGCTGTTACCCTGGCAATACTTCGCCAGCGCGCTGAACCGGGCTACCGGATCGCTCGTCAATCAGGCCGCATTAATCACCAAGATCTATTTTCCGCGCGAATCGCTGGTGCTTGCATCCTTGGTGGCGGCACTCGTTGATTTCGCGATTATCGGAATTGTGTACGTCGCGCTCCTTGTCTACTATCAGTTTGCGCCGACGCTCACGTGGCTCTGGGTCATTCCCATATTTCTGATTCAAACCGTATTTACGCTCGGTTTGATGCTGTATCTGGCTCCGCTCAATGCGATGTATCGCGACGTCGGGCAAGCAATCCCCTTAGCCATCCAGGTGTGGATGTACGCTACACCGATCATGTATCCGGCGAGTCTCGTGCCGGCGGCAATTCGCCCGTTTTATTTTCTGAACCCCATGGCAGTGATCATCGAGAGTTATCGGAGTGCCATGCTGCGTAATGAGACACCGAACCTGGCTTTCCTCGCGGGCGCAGCGGCCCTCGCTTTATTGGCGCTGTTCAGCGGATACCACGTATTCAAGCGCCTGGAAACGAGGATCGCCGATGTGGCTTGAAAACAAGGCGAACCGGCGCATGGCGTCCCTTCACCGCTCGAAGGGATGCGGCTGGAGCGCGGATTTTCACTCATGAGCTCCCCCGCGATCGAATTCGAAGGCGTCTGCAAGCGCTACCTCATCCGCCATCAGAAGGCGCGGTATCTCAAGGATCGTCTGACCAACGCCATTCGACGCACCAATCCATTCGGACCGCGTCAAGCGAATGATACTGTCGAAGACTTCTGGGCCCTCAAGGATGTCTCGTATCGCATCCAGCCGGGTGAATCGGTCGGCATCATCGGGCCGAATGGTTCGGGCAAGAGCACGACCCTCAAGATCCTGGCGGGCGTGACGAAACAAACCTCGGGCCGTGTCGCGGTGAACGGCAAGCTCGGCGCGCTGATCGAAGTCGGCGCTGGCTTCCATCCAGAACTTAGCGGAAGGGAAAACGTCTTCCTGAACGGCTCTATCCTCGGTATGAAAAAGGCCGACATCGCCAAGAAGTTCGACTCGATCGTGGCCTTCGCGGAGGTGGAGCAATTCATCGACACCCCCGTAAAGCACTATTCATCCGGAATGTACGTGCGCCTGGGATTCGCGATTGCCGTTCATAACGATCCGGAAATCCTTCTGATCGACGAAGTGCTCGCCGTCGGCGACCTATCCTTTCAGAGAAAGTGCTTCGATAAGATGAAGGAATTGAAGTCGAGCGGACGAACAATTGTGCTGATCTCCCACTCGATGGGCCAAATAGAGTCGTTGTGCGAACGCGCGATCATGCTGAGAAGGGGACAACTCATTGCCGATGGTCGGCCGCGCGAGGTGGCGCAAAAGTACGTCGAGCTCGCGGATGGACGGTCCGAATTGTCCGAACACGGCGGCGCGGATTCAGGGATTTCGATTACGGCCGTGCGGTTGCTCGACGAGGCTGGTAATCAGACAACGCGTGCAGAGCTAGGGAAGCCATTGACATTCGACATCGAGTTCGATGCACGCCGGCCGGTCAGCGATGTCTTATTCGGCTTTCATCTGGACCGTGGGCAGGTACGTGTCTACGACAGCGATACTCGCAGTCTCGGCATGAATCTTGGAACACTGACCGGGAGAGGCATTCTTCGGTGCGAGATCCCGAATCTGTCTCTCATGCCCAATTCATACGGCGTGCAAGTCGTCATCTACAGCGCCGACGAGCGGCCTTTGTCGCACGCGAAATATCCGCACATGTTCTCCATCTTTGCTCCCCGGGATCTTCGCAGGCTGGGCTGCGGCCTGGACGACGAACCGGTGCGCGGGTTTGTGTTCGGCCACGCGAATTGGCGAAAACTGGTAGCCCCGTCGTCAAAACCGGAATTCACTCGGGAGATCAACTAAGTGGGGGCACAACACCTGTCGCCGGCCATCTGCCGCAATTATGCGGGTAGGACGATTGCATGGCGATCGTCCTGACGGGGGCAAGCGGTTTCGTTGGCGGCTTTGTGCAGCGCCAGGTTCCCTGCATCCCCTTCGACTGCTCCGGACAGCAGGTCGACCTCCGCGATCCTGTCCAAGTTCGGTCCGCCATAGAGCAATTGAGGCCCGACGCGATAATCCACCTCGCGGGGCAAAGCTTTGTACCCGCCTCGTTTGACAATCCACGAGAAACCTACGATATCAATTTCCTGGGCACCCTGAATCTTCTCGGTGCCCTGAAGGAATCAGGCTTCCGAGGGCGAATGTTGTTCGTAGGTTCGGGCGACACTTACGGGCTGGTTCCGGAGGCGCGTCTACCCATCACCGAGGATCTGCCGCTGCGACCACGCAGCCCTTACGGCGTAAGCAAGGTGGCTGCCGAGGCGCTGTGCTACCAATGGAGCCAGTTGGAGAAATTTGCATTGGTCATGACGCGCTCGTTCAACCATATCGGACCCGGCCAGAGCGAGCGCTTCGTCGTGTCCGATTTTGCAAAGCAAGTGATCGAGATCAAACAAGGGCGCCGCAAGCCGATTTTGAACGTGGGCGACATCGACGTGACGCGCGATTTCACCGACGTGCGCGACGCGGCTTCAGCCTATGCGCTATTGCTCGAACGTGGAGGAAACGGCGAAACCTACAATGTCTGCTCGGGCGTCGAGCGCTCCATTCGCTCGATCCTGGTCCGTCTGCTGGAGCTCGCGAACGTCGATGCCCGTATAGAACAGGACGCCACCCGCTTGCGTATCGGGGAGCAACGGCGCTTCCGCGGCAGCTACGAGAAACTTCACCGGGACACCGGCTGGGTTCCCGCGATAACCATCGATCACAGTCTGCTGGACATTCTGCAGAATTGGGAGGAACGCCTGTCGTGAGCAAGAGCGCATTGATAACGGGTATTACCGGGCAGGACGGCAGCTATCTCGCCAAACTGCTGCTGGACAAAGGCTACGAAGTGCACGGCCTTTTTGCGCGGCGGACCGCCGATACGATGTGGCGGCTGCGATACCTCGGCATCGACGACAAGGTCAAATTGATCGAAGGCGATCTCATCGACCTTTCGTCACTCATTCGCGCAATGGAGAAGTCCAGGGCGGACGAGGTGTACAACCTCGGGGCTCAAAGCTTCGTCGCGACCTCCTGGGAGCAGCCGTTGCTGACGGCGCAGGTCACCGCGGTCGCGGTCTCAAACGTTCTCGAGTCGATCCGACTGGTCAATCCCAATGCTCGCTTCTACCAGGCTTCCAGCAGCGAAATGTTCGGCAAGGTGCGCGAAGCGATTCAGACGGAAGACACCCCATTTTATCCGCGCAGCCCATACGCGGTCGCAAAGCTCTACGGCCATTGGGCGACGATCAACTATCGGGAAAGCTTCGGCATGCATGCGTCGAGCGGCATCCTGTTCAATCACGAATCGCCGTTGCGTGGCATCGAATTTGTCACGCGCAAGGTCACCGACGCAGTGGCGCGGATCAAGCAAGGGAAGCAGAAGGAGTTGCGGCTCGGCAATATCGACGCCAAGCGCGACTGGGGCTTCGCCGGTGATTACGTCCAGGCCATGTGGCTCATGCTCCAGCAGGAAGAGCCCGACGACTACGTGGTTGCCACCGGGCGCACCACGTCCATTCGCGACATGTGCAAGCTCGCTTTCGCGCACGTCGGGCTCGACTGCGACGAGCATATCGTCATCGACCCGGCATTCTTCCGCCCGGCCGAGGTCGACATTCTGCTCGGAAACCCCGCGAAAGCCCACGCGCGCCTGGGCTGGACGGCGACGACGGACCTGGAAACCATGATTTCGCTGATGGTCGACGCGGACATGGAACGGGTCAGGCGCACTTAAACCATGAAGACCGTCATCCTTGCCGGGGGTCTCGGCACCCGCATTTCGGAGGAGACCCACCTCAAGCCGAAGCCGATGATCGAGATCGGCGGCAAGCCCATCCTGTGGCACATCCTGAAGGTCTATGCAGCGCACGGTGTGAGCGAATTCGTGATTTGCTGTGGTTACCGGGGTTACATCATCAAGGAATACTTCGCGAATTACTTCCTCCACATGTCGGATGTCACTTTCGATATGGCGAATAACCAGATGCACGTGCACGAGCAACACGCCGAGCCGTGGAAGGTGACTCTGGTCGATACAGGGGAGGACACTATGACGGGAGGTCGTCTCAAACGCGTCGCACCGTACGTTCAGGATGACGAAGCATTCTGTCTCACCTACGGCGACGGCGTAGCCGACGTCGACATAACCGCCGAAATTGCGTTTCATCGGCAGCACGGCAAATGGGCGACGGTGACCGCGGTGCAGCCGCCCGGCCGGTACGGCGCTTTGCACATAACCGGCACCGAGGTCGCGGCCTTCATGGAAAAGCCGCGTGGCGATGGGGGTCTCATCAACGGCGGGTTTTTCGTGCTGTCGCCTCGGTGTCTGGACCTGATCGACGGGGATGCAGCGACGTGGGAGGGCAAACCGCTCGCCGAACTCGCGAACATGGGCGAGCTCCGCGCGTTCGAGCACAACGGCTTCTGGCAGCCCATGGACACGCTGCGCGACAAGAATCTGCTGGAAGATCTCTGGAACTCCGGCAAGGCGCCGTGGAAGATCTGGTGAGCGCAGACTCCACAGTCTGGCGCGGACGTTCGGTTTTCCTAACAGGCCATACCGGTTTCAAGGGCGGGTGGCTGACGCTTTGGCTCCATCGGTTCGGGGCCGCAGTGCATGGCTACGCGCTGGACCCGCCCACGACGCCAAGTCTGTTCGAGACAGCCGGCATCAAGTCCTTGCTCGCATCCGATACGCGCGCAGATCTGGCCGATCTGGCGCGTCTCAAGTCTGCGCTCGAGGTCGCGCAGCCGGAAGTCGTATTCCACCTCGCAGCGCAGTCCCTGGTGCGGGAGAGCTATCGGGATCCACTCGGCACGCTGGCGACCAACGTAATGGGCACCGCGCACGTGCTGGAGGCCTCACGTGCGGCGCATTCGGTCCGCGCCATCGTGCTCGTCACCACGGACAAGGTATACGAAAATCGCGAATGGGAGTATTCCTATCGTGAGGTCGATCCGCTCGGCGGCCATGATCCGTACAGTGCGAGCAAGGCGGCGGCGGAGATCGTGGCAGCGAGCTTTCGCGCGAGTTTCTTCGAGCGGGACAAAGGACATCCTGCCCACGTAGCGACGGCCCGCGCAGGTAATGTGATCGGAGGCGGTGATTGGGCCACCGACCGCCTGATTCCGGATTGCCTGCGTGCGTTCGCGGCCAATCGGCCGGTGCATTTGCGTCTGCCCGGCTCAGTGCGGCCCTGGCAGCATGTGCTGGAACCGCTCGCCGGCTATCTTCGACTCGCGGAGCATCTTTTCCGTGTCGATGGCCATAGGTTCGCAAAGGCGTGGAATTTTGGACCGGATGCCCGCGATAACGCCACGGTGGGTGAGGTCGCCGCAGCCACCGCCCGGCTGTGGGGTGACGGTGCTCTGGTCGAGTACGCGCCCGCAGCCGAAAATCCGCACGAGGCCGGTCTCCTCCGTTTGGACAGCGTCCGCGCTCGCAATGCGCTCGATTGGACACCGCGGTGGTCGCTGGCAGATGCGCTCGAAAAGACGGTCGCCTGGCAAAAAGCCTGGAAACGAGGGGACGATATGGCGACCGTCAGCCGCGACCAGATCCGCGCGTACGAGGCGCAAGTTAAAGTATGAGCAACCGCTTCGACGTGGTCGACACGCCACTCGAAGGGCTCAAGCTCATCCTGCGCAAGCCGATTGGCGACAGTCGCGGCTATCTCGAGCGACTCTTCTGCGCGGACGAACTTAAATCGCTTATGGCCGGTAGGAGAATTATGCAAGTCAACCACACACTGACCGCCAGACGTGGCGCCGTACGCGGCATGCACTTCCAGTACCCGCCACACGCCGAGATCAAGCTCGTAACCTGCCTTCGCGGTGAGGTATTCGATGTCGCCGTGGACGTCCGCCAGGGGTCTCCCACCTTTCTGCAATGGCATGCGCAAGTGCTCGGCGCGGACAACCATAAGACATTGCTCATCGCGGAGGGTTTCGCGCACGGATTTCAGACTTTGACCGCAGACTGCGAGATGTTGTACTTCCACACCGCAGCTTTTCAGCCCAGTGCCGAGGGCGGGCTCAACGCGCAGGATTCGCGCCTTGCGATCGACTGGCCGCAAGCGATTACGGAACTGTCTTCGCGCGACGCCGCTCACCCGATGGTGGATAAAGACTTCTTCGGGTTGGCGGTATGAACTGTCGCCATTGTGATTCGCCGCTGGAGCATGTATTTCTCGACCTCGGCTTCGCTCCGCCCTCCAATGCATACCTTACCCTTGCGGCCCTCAAGGCGCCGGAAGTCTACTTTCCCCTCAAGCTCTACGTCTGCGCTCAGTGCTGGCTGGTGCAAACGGATGACTATGCACAATCTACGGAGCTCTTCAATAAGGACTACGCGTACTTCTCTTCAGTGTCGCGCACCTGGCTGGATCACGCCGCCCGCTACTCGGAAATGATCACTCGGCGCCTCGATCTCGACGGCGCGAGCTTCGTCATCGAGATCGCCGCGAACGACGGTTACCTCCTGCGGAACTTCGTTGCCGCGGGTATTCCGTGCGTCGGCATCGAGCCGACGGCGAGCACCGCCGCGGCAGCGGAAAGTCTCGGTATCCCGATCCGGCGCGAATTCTTCGGGATGCAGGTGGCGCAAGCACTTGTCGCGGAAGGGAAGCAAGCTGATCTCATCGTCGGCAACAATGTCTATGCTCACGTACCCGACATCAACGACTTCACCAAGGGACTTGAGGCAGCGTTGAAACCGGGTGGAACCGTTACGCTCGAGTTTCCGCACCTTATGCGCCTCATCGAGCATACTCAGTTCGACACGGTCTACCATGAGCATTTTTCCTATCTTTCGCTCTATACGGTAGAGCGGCTATTCACTCGCGCGGGCTTGCGCGTTTTCGACGTCGAACAGTTGCCTACGCACGGTGGTAGCCTGCGCGTTTACGGGTGCCGTGCCGACGATAAGCGCGCCACGACCGCGGCGGTGAATGCGCTGCTGGTCGAAGAAGCCCGCCGCGGCATGCAGCAGCTCGCGCTCTACCGCGAATTTCAGTCCCGAGCCGATCGATTGAAGAATGAGCTGCTCATCTTTCTCATCGACCAAAAGCGCGCCGGCAAGAGCATCGCTGCTTATGGTGCGGCCGCGAAAGGCACCACGCTGCTCAACTACGCGGGCGTCAAGCCGGATCTTCTTCCGTACGTCTGCGACGCCGCACCGTCCAAGGTGGGAAAGTTTCTGCCAGGCGCACATATTCCGATTCTCCCGCCCTCTACGATCCGGGAACGACAACCCGAAGTCGTGGTCATTCTTCCCTGGAACATCGCGGAGGAGGTCGTCGCGCAGCATGCTTACATCCGCGACTGGGGAGGGCGATTTGTGGTGGCCGTGCCCACCTTGCGGGATATTGCATGAAAGTGCTCGTCACCGGCGCCACGGGTTTCGTCGGTCGCCACCTCGTTCCGTATCTGCTGGGGCGCGGGCATTCCGTGATTGCCGTTGCCCGGGATGAAACCCGAGCTCGCGGCTTTTCTTGGTTCGACAGGGTTCGGTTCATCGCAACCGATATCCATCATCCGTCCTTGGATCTCGTTGCACGCTTTGATCGACCAGACGCGGTCATCCATCTGGCCTGGCCAGGACTGCCGAACTATGGGTCGCTCTTTCATTTCGAGGAGAATCTGCCCGCCGATTATCGGTTCCTGAAGTCGATGGTGGACGCCGGGAGCGGCCACCTGATGGTCACCGGGACCTGCTTCGAATATGGCTTGCAGAGCGGTTGCCTCAGCGAGGACACTACGCCGCAACCGGCGAATCCGTATGGGTTGGCCAAGGACACGCTCCGAAAGTTCCTCCAGGCCCTGCAGAGCCAACATCCTTTCGTCCTGCAATGGACGCGATTGTTCTATTTGCATGGACCAGGACAGAATCCCAACAGCCTCCTCGCCAATCTTGATCGCGCGATAGACAATGGCGACGCCGTATTCAACATGTCCGCCGGGGAGCAGCTGCGCGACTACATGGGCGTCGAGGATGCAACTGCATGCCTTACCCGTTTGCTCGAATCCCCTCGCTGCGATGGCGTTTTCAACGTTTGCAGCGGAGCGCCGGTGTCAGTCAGGCGACTCGTGGAACAGCACATCGCGAAGCGCGGTGCGAGCATCCGCCTTAATCTTGGCCATTACCCCTATCCTGCTCACGAACCCCTGGCGTTCTGGGGCGACTCGCGAAAACTTGCAGCGGCGTTGGAACAATCAACCTAGCGGGTTCGCGGCTGGCCGTCCCAAACCACCCACCGATTCTTACGAGGTCGCATGAAAGTCACGATAGACACGGATTCCAACAAAGTCGTCAAAGAGGCTGATGGAGAGCGCATCGAATTTGCGCTCTATTCCAAAGAAGCCTTCGAATTGATCAGCCAGTTTTGGTTAAAAGTTGGCTGGAACGAGAAGTATCCTTACACGTTCAGCTGGATGGGTCGGCCCGTCATCCAGCTTCCCGAGGATATGATCAGGATTCAGGAAGTCATCTATCGCATGCGACCGGACGTGATCATCGAGACGGGAGTTGCCCATGGAGGCTCGCTGATCTACTACGCCAGCATCTGCAAAGCGATGGAGCGAGGACGGGTGATCGGCGTCGATATAGAAATCCGGCCGCACAATCGCAAGGCGATCGAAGCCCATGAACTGTTTCCCTTCATCACGTTGATCGAAGGCAGCTCGACCGCGCCCGATATTGTCCGGCAGGTGCGCTCGATGATAAAGCCAGCCGAAACCGTGCTCGTCATTCTCGATTCGAACCATACTAAGCAGCACGTTGCCGATGAGCTCGAGGCATACCACGACATGGTTACCACCGGCTCGTATATCGTCGCGACCGATGGCAGTATGAAAGACCTACACGACGTCCCTCGAGGCCAACCCGACTGGAAATGGAATCACCCGACCGCGGCGGCATTTGACTTCGTAAGCAAGCACGCGAATTTCGCGCTCGAGCAGCCGGCATGGCCATTCAATGAGAGTGCGCTCACCGAGAACATCACCCATTGGCCCGGCGCGTGGGTGAAGCGGGTAGCCTGAATTGGCTGAAGCTGGTAGCCGGGGTGGCGTTTCTCATGACACTTCAGAAATACGACGTAACGCCGTCGAGAGTTCGCGGTGCGCTCGTCCCACGCTCGGTCAAGAGCGCTTTCGAGTCCCGAAGCACATATCGTCTGTCACTCGGAAGTACCCTGCCGCAGCGTCGAACGGAAGCCTTTTGAGCTCGACGCTATTGAGGTCGATGACCTCCCTCAAGGCCTGTGTCTCGCCTGCAAATTTCGAGTAACACACCTCATCCAGCACGACAATTCCGCCCTTGGGCATGAGCGGCAGGAAGTGCTCTAGAGCCAACTTCGTCGGTTGGTACAAGTCGGTATCCAGAATCAGCATGGCGACGCAGAGCCCGGGCTTGTCTTTGAGGAACCCGGGTACTGTCTTGACGATATCCCCCTTTATCAGTTCGCAGCGTGGGATCCCACTCACCGGGCGAATCAAATCGTTTAGCTCGATGCTTCTCTGGAGCACGGAAAAGCTCGTGTCCGAGAACATGCCCTCGTTTATGTCCGAGGGATCGGCCGTGGCATCGATGCTCCTAAAGCCTTCGAACGTATCGAAGCCGTAAATCGACCGATTGATCGCGTAAGGCTCTAGGAGCAGCGAAAGCTGCAGGTAGAGCATCAGAGAGTTCCCCTTGTATACGCCGCACTCAACGATGGCGCCAGGAACGTCCATGATCATCTTGAATAACTCGATTCGCGACAGCATCGACGTGATCTGGATGCGGTTTGCGAACAGAAACGGGGCATCAGCGACATATTCGGACGAACACTCGGATATGAGCTGCGAACGATTCTTGTAATACTGTTCTTCCTGCAGCGTCCTTCTTCTTCCCGTCATTTCTTGGCCTTAGATTGATAATCGCTCTGCAACCGCATCCCGTACGGTGAGTTCTCTGGTTTGTACAGCGTAAAATGCGGCGCATCCCACTCGGCATCGTCTTTGCGTGCGGTGTAATAGAAAGCGCTGAAGACGCGCCGGAAGACATCCGGTGGACACCTCACCGGCTCCGGCTGACCGTGATTCGAATCGTCTCTGACCTCAAACACCACCAAGCGATTGAAAATCGGAGCGATGCTGTGAACTTTCCGACTCATATCCTTCGACCACAATTCCAAATCTCCACCCCACTCGGGCTTCCAGGATGGCTCCAAATAGAGAAGAGCATTAAGACGCCGATGAGCCTGCAGCTTGTGGTGCCAATCGAAGTCGGCGTGGATCTTGAGAAACTCACCGGCGCCCGTCACCATCGCTCCGCCACCAATGAAGTATGGATCGGCGAAGAGGCAGTCGATTCCGGATAGCGCCTCGAGAAAAAGCAGGAAATGCTTGGAGGAGGTTGCGCCGGCGAGCAATCTCATGGGCACCGACATAGAGCCCACGTCCTCGACAAATTTGCGCGACACATTGGCGTTGGAATGGGTCTTCCAGTCAACCGACCCATCGTTCGGGTCCGGATATTCGATGGCGAGAAGCGCGGCCACATCCGCGGGCAGGAAGTTGTCGAAGACGATATGCGGGAAGGGCTGGTTCTCCCGGAATTGCTTCTGGTTCTCGACAGCGAGCTTGGCATAATGTGGGGCATCGAATGCCGTTACCAGCTTCTCGAGCACATGCACCTTGTCTGTTCCGGTCAACGCCATCTAATCCTCGATCGAAAATAGGTACACGCGATTCTACCAACTTCCCGGGCTTCGCCGAACCATGGTCGGCAATAGCGCTTGTCTTGGGGTTCACGAGGTCGGCGCAACGCGGACACAGCTGCAATTGGACGGGCCACTCCCGGCGCCGATGCAGATCTGAACGATGTCCGGCACAACATCGGATCCGAGGCAGATTTTCGCAAAATTCAACTACTTACGGATGGAGCGCGGCGTTGTGTACCCTACCCGGGCGGCTGCTCTTTAACCCCCGACTGAAAAGGACACCTGTGGTTCGGTCGGCACGCCGCGGCCGGTAGCCTACAGGGGTTGGGCGTCACAGAAACTCTGAAAGTACACTACGCGGGTGACATACTCCGATGCACCGCATTGCGAGCCACACAATGCCTACCAGCGACAAACTTGGTCCGCCCAAAGTCTCGATTGGATTGCCGGTTTACAACGGCGAACCACATCTACGGAATGCGATTGAATCGTTGCTCAGTCAAGACTATGCCAACTTCGAGTTGATCATCTCCGATAATGCGTCGACCGATGGGACGTTCGACCTCTGTCGCACATTTGCGGAGCGAGACAGCCGCGTCCGCCTATATCGCAATGATACGAACATAGGGGCGGCGGCCAACTTCAACCGCGTGTTCGAACTTGCCGACGGACCTTACTTCAGCTGGGCTGCTCACGACGACCTCGTTCATTCCACTTATGTCTCCCGGTGTGTAGGCGTACTCGAGGAGAATCCCGACATCTTGCTGTGCAGCGCCGACATCACGTTCATCGATGAAAGCGGCGCCGTTATCGATTATCCTGCCCAATATTGCAGACTGCATACGCGCGGGATGGACTTGCGCCGGCGGGCGAAGTGTCTGACGAGCGCAGTGGGCTGGTTCTCCTTGTATGGCATTTTCCGCGCCACTGCATTGCGCAAGACCAGACTCATCACGCCAGACTACGGATGTGACGTGTTGCTCCTTTTGGAATTGCTGTTCCAGGGTCAAACGAATGTCTTGCCGGAGCGCCTGTTCAGCTTCCGCTATATCCCCAAGGAGACAAGACGCTACGTCACCGATATAACCGGCTCGGCGGAACACGTTCCCGCCAATCCGTACACGCGCCTCGCACAAGGGCTTCTTCGCCTGATCGAGGACTCGGGTGAAAGCGTCGACCTCAAGGTCGCGATGCGCAACGATCTTCTCGACAACGTAACCCGTCCCAGCCGGCGCTGGCGAGAACTTATCCTCGAGGAGAATCCCGCCATCGCGCGATATCCACGTCACGTTCAGCCGGTAGAGATGCGGCGCGTTCTTTACAAGCAGCTTTCCGCGTCGGAACTGGCACACCTTCGCCTGCGCTCTCATGCGATGCACATACTGCGGCTGCCGGCAGAATTGTGTTCCTCATCGTGGCGTGCAATGCGCGTCACCTACGACCATTTCATGGCGGAGGCTGGCCGGGTGCATTTTTGGGCCGACTACGGGATGGACGTAGGATATATGCGCCGCGCGGTCTGGTACCTTCATAACTTGCTTCGGATCCTCGGTCGCCAGAGCTTTCGCAGTGGCCACCTTGCTGAACGCGGACGATCGAGCGTCAATTCTGGTGGCCGAAAAGATGACCCATAACAGATACCATTATGCTTTTGCCGATACCTGATTTCCTGTTGATTGCCTCCTCACGTCTCCAACACCGCGCTTGACGCGATGAAACTGCTCGTCATCGCCTACTACGTTCCTTTGCCCGACA
>Ga0068871_100001758_pt1 | contig 14599 bp, 14 predicted proteins | sample KBSMisM72_FD_72750 | JGI IMG/M metagenome (GOLD analysis project Ga0068871, IMG submission 72750) | Miscanthus rhizosphere microbial communities from Kellogg Biological Station, Michigan, USA - KBS Miscanthus M7-2 | ecosystem: Host-associated > Plants > Roots > Rhizosphere > Soil ... | reverse complement strand
GGAGAGTTGACGCAGACCTCTGAGTTCGTCTGCCGCGACGATTACCTGAGCATGCAGTTGACGCCGAGGACGCACGGTCTGCATCTGCGTCGACGCCGGCGCGTCGCCCGCGTGCTCGGGCGTCGGCGCAGGTACATCGACATGCGCAACCGGCATCGTCTGACTCGGCGCGCGATCGACGCGCACGACCACCACCCAGACGGCCATCGCCGTCGTTGCGAGCGTGGCGCCCGCGAGAAGGAACGGAGACATCCGCCATCTCGAGGGCGTGGTCTCCATCGCGACGCGCGCGCGCACGCGGGCGACGAACTCCGGCGACGGATCGACGTTGATCGCGTCCGCGATGTGCCGCTCTAGCGGATCCATTGCAACTGCTCCTTCAAGCGTTGACGCGCAAGAAACAGACGAGACTTGACCGTGCCGACGGGCAGCCGCAACAGCGACGCGACTTCGGCGAGATCGCGCCCTTCGATGCTCGCCAGCACGAGGGCAATCCGCAGCTTGTCGGGAAGCGCGTCGATCGCGCGCCAGAGCTCGCGCGACCGGTAGCTGGCGTCGACGTGCTCGGCGACGTTCGCGGGAGGCACGACATCGGCATGCGCAAGTTCGCGCGCCTCGCGCCGGAGGTCGCTTCGCCGCCGGTCGAGCGCGAGCCGCCACGTCAGCCGGACGAGCCAGGCGCGAAAACGCTCGCGATCGCGCAGCTGACGAAAGGAGCGAAACGCCCTCGCAAACGCCTCCTGAGCGACGTCTTCAGCGTCCTCGCGGTGCCGAAGGACGCTATACGCGACTCGGAACGCGAGTGTGGACGACTCGACCAGGCGGGCCTCGAACTCGCGCTCGAGTTCCTCGTCCCGCTCAATCACGCTGCTGGCCAGCCGACCGGCAAGTTCATGCATGTCGTCTCACTCCAGCCAGACGCCGCCGATCGCGCATCGGTTCAGCGCACGAACCTACTGCTTGGTCCAGTACGTGACGTTCTTCACCGGCTTTCCCTGCAGGTTCGTGCCCGTGGTGGTCTCGGTCCGCGACTTGCCGTCCTTCGCGTACACGGCGCGCAGGACGGTCGTCACGTTCCCGGCCTTCTTGTTCGTGACTTCAATCGTGTAGTCGTCGATCTTTCTGACCGAGACGGTATCGCGCGCCGGATCGCCGATGACCGGTCGATCCTTCTGATCGAATGTGCCGTCCCACTCGAAATGCACCTTCTTGCCGTCCGCTTCGACGCGATCGGCGACAGTACGAATGCCGTTCGGAATCGCGGTGAGCACCGCGTGCTGGCTCTTCGGCGCCGGCCCGGGACTGAACGTCGACTTCGCGACGTCGAGCGTCCATGGCCCCGGCATGACGCTGGGTGTCTGCGCGAACGCGAGCGACGAACCGGCGACCACGAGGACGGACGCGAGCAGTGTGTGTTTCATGCGACGCATTATCGTCCCGCGCCGGCCCAAGTCAAACGCCGGCTCCCATGACGATGCGGAGCCGCGCCGTGTCGACGTACTGATGAAACATCACGATCCTGCCCTCTCGGAATCGCCACACATGGCAGACCTCGACGTCCATGTGTTTCCCCGTGGGTTTGTAGACGCCGTGATAGCGTCCTTCCGTCACCACGACGTCTCCCAGGTCGTGCAGCGACATCACATCGATCGACCAGTTCTGCCATTCGGGGCCCGCCTTCATGAAGAAATTCTTCACCACCTCATCGGGTCCCGACCATGCGCCGTCGTCGCCGCGATACGGATGTCCTTGAGCGAGACGGAATTCGACGTCCGGATCGAATGTCGCGAGAATCGCCGGCGCATTGCCGGCGCTGAACCATTCATAGACGTGCTCGATTGTCTGGACGTTGTTCATTTGTGCCTCCAGTTTTCGTATCCTGAAGGCGTTATCGCATCCGGGCAGGAGCCGGTTCTTGGCGAAAATTGCGGAAGGGCTGACGGACAGTTGTTTGACCGCTCGCGCACTCGCCGATGGCGAGGGATGGGCGGTCGACGACGTGATCTGTACGGCCGGACCGGAGCATCGGCCGTTCGAAGAGCAGCACGTCGCGATTCGCGTTGCTGTGGTTGTGGCGGGGACGTTTCAGTACCGAACGAAGCGCGCGCCCGATCTGATGGCACCGGGGGCGCTGCTGCTCGGCAACGTCGGGCAGCCGTTCGAGTGCGCGCACGATCACGGCCGCGGCGACCGGTGCGTGTCAGTCGCGTACCGGCCCGATTACTTTGAACAGCTCGCCCACGATGCGGGCGTGAGGTATCGCCGATTCCCGGTGGGACGCATTCCGCCGCTGCCGATGTTTGGATCGCTTGTGTCGCAGGCTCACGCGGCGCTGTCCTCGTCGCACCCGCCGCTCGTCTGGGCGGAGCTCACGGCGGAGTTGGCCGTCCGCGCCGTCAAGGCCGCATCCGGTGCGCCGCGGCACGCGTCGGTTACTCCATCTGCGGTTCTTGCGCGCGTGACGCGATCGATTCGGCGGATCGAGGCCGACCCTCTTCGTGAGCTCTCGCTGCCGGAACTTGCCCGTGACGCTCGCACAAGCCCGTATCATTTCCTTCGCGGGTTCCGCGAAGTCACGGGCGTCACACCGCATCAGTTCATTCTGAGGACGCGCCTGCGGCGCGCGGCTTCACGACTGGCGCATACGTCTGTCAGCATTCTGGACGTCGCGCTCGATTCCGGATTCGGCGACGTGTCGAACTTCAACAGAACCTTCCGCGCCGAATTCGGAGCCAGTCCCCGCGCCTACCGCCGCGACCTGCGGAAAATCGTCTCGCTCTAAGCGGCCGCTCGCCGTCCTGAGTGCATTCAGCACGGCCAGGAGATCTATGCCTTCCTGCAGAACCGCGCCGGCGACGGGAGTCAGCATGCCGGCCGCGGCGAACAACATGCCGGCGAGGCTCAGCATCATCCCGCCCACGGCGCTCTGGAGCGCGACCTTGCGGAGCCGGCGGCTGATGTGGATCAACTCGTCGACCTTGGAGAGCGAGGTGTCGACGATCACCACACCCGCGGCTTCAGTCGTGACGTCGCTTCGCTGGCCGAACGCGACGCCGACCGTCGCCGTCAACAGCGCGGGAGCGTCGTTGATGCCGTCGCCGACGAACAACGTCTTCGCGCGGGCGGTCTCTCGACGCACGATGTCGACTTTGTTTTCCGGCGACGTCGCCGCGTGAATCTTGCTGATTCCCACCGACTGTGCGAGCCGGCGCACTTCGATCTCGCGATCCCCCGACACCAGCAGCACCCGCGTGAACCCGTGTCGCGGACCGAGATGCACGACGAACCCGCGGCTGTCTGGACGGGGCACGTCATGAAAGTGAAACGTGGCCGCGTACTGGTCGTCCACGAGGACGACGCATTCCAGCCCGGACGGCTCTTCCGGAGGCAGCGCAAAGCGCTGCGCCGCACGCGCACGGCTCGTGATCCGCACCTCCGATCCGCCGACGCTTCCGACGAGACCCGCGCCCGGCTCTTCGCGCAGCCGATCGACGTTCGGCAGCAGAAATCGCCCGGCTTGCGCGGCTCGGACGATGGCACTGGCGAGCGGATGGCGGCTGTACCTCTCGAGCGACGCCACGAGCGGCAGCACACGATCGCGCGACCATGACGGCGCGTAGTGTTCGGCGCTCAGCTCGGGCCGCCCATACGTCAGCGTGCCCGTCTTGTCGAAGACGATCGTCTTGCAAAGGGCGGCCTGCTCGAGTGCCGCCGGATCCTTCACGACGATGCCCCGGCGTGCGGCGGTCGAGATGGCGCCGATGATAGCCACTGGAATCGCGATGATGAGCGGGCACGGGGTCGCGACGACGACCACGCTGAGGAACCGCTCCGGCTGGCCCGACCACCACCACGCGGCCGCGGCAAGGGTCAGCGCCGCGGGCGTGTAAATCGCGCCGAGCTGATCGCCGACGCGGCGAAGCGCGGGACGCCGCTGCTCGGCGTCGCGCATGACGCGCATGATGCGCGCGAAACGCGAGTCGGCCGCGACGCGCGTGGTGCGGATCGCGAGCGACGAGTCGCCGTTGATCGCGCCGGAAAGCACGATCGACCCTGGACCCTTGGAAATCGTGAACGGCTCGCCCGTGAGGTACGACTCGTCCATCGCGCCGTGTCCCTGAATCACGTCGCCGTCGACCGGGCAAATCTCGTACGGCAGCAGCGACAGCTCGTCGCCGACGGCGACGTCTTCGACCGGTACGTCCTCGAAGCCGGAACCGCGCCGGCGGTGAGCGATGGTCGGGACGCGCTTGGCAAGCGCGCGCAGCACCGAGGCGGCGCGCGCGACGGCCATCTGCTCGAGGGCATTCCCGCCCGCGAGCATCAGGACGACGATCGCGCCCGCGAGATATTGATGGAGAAGGATCGACGTGACGATCGAGACGCCGGCGAGATGGTCCGATCCAAATTCACCGTGCAGCGCGCGCCACACGAGCGCCATGACCAGCGGAGCGCCGGCAACCGCGAGGACGACGAGGAGAGGGACGTCGGCGAGGGTGGGCGAAACGGCCCTGAAAACAAGGTGCGCGGCGACGCCCGCGAGCGCCAGCGCCGCCGCTGCGAGGTGGCCGCGCTCGGCCGTCAGGCCGCGCCCTTGCGCTCCGACGGCGGCTCCACGCGCTCCACTTCGATCGTGCATTCCTTCACCGCCGCCGCGATCGCGGCAATCGCCGCAAGCATGGGGGCGAGCACCGCGCCGAGCACACCAAGCGTGAGCGGGAACTCCGCGATGGTGTGGCCGTCGTGTTTGATGATCACGCGCCGAACGTTGCCTTCGTGGACGAGCTTCTTCACCGCCTCCACGAGCTGCTGGCCCGCGACTTTGAACGACTCCGTGTAGGTTTCAGGCATAGCCGACCTCCTCCAAGGTCCTAGTGCGGCTTGAACCCGTGCGCCTGAGCGACGAGGTTCACCATATCGTGCACGTCAAAAGGTTTCGCCACCACACGAACGGCGCCCAGTTTGAGGGCGCCCGCCGTAATCTCTGGTGTACCAAACGCCGTCATCATGACGACCGCCGCCTGTGGCTGCAAAATGCGGATCTGCTCGAGCAGAAGCAGGTCGTTCGAGTCTGGCAAACGATAGTCGAGGACGATGGCGTCAAACGCCTCGCCGTCCGATACCTGCGTGAGCGCAGACGCGCCGTCGCTGGCTTCAGTCACATCGTAACCGACATCCGTGAACAACTCGGCCAACGACCACCGGATCAGGGCCTCGTCGTCGACGACGAGCACACGTGGAGGTGAGGAATTTTTCGTCATCGGTGAGAATAATTCCCTGTTTCTCGCGGCCGCCCGCGTCTTGACGGAAGGAATCCTACAAGAACCGAGCCAGCGCTTACGCCAAGGGCAGTGCGACCCGGACACGAGCGCCGCCCGTATCGGGAGAGTCGACGCGGATGTCGCCGTGATGCGCCTCGAGCAACCGCCTCACCGTCGACAGGCCAAGCCCGGTTCCTCGTGATTTCGTCGTGACGAAGGGGGTGAAAAGGCGCGCACGAACTTCCGGAGGGACGCCCGGACCGGTATCGGTCATCACGATGTGGCAGAGGTGCGCGTCCGCCGAAATGTCGATCGTGATGTCGCCCTGGCCTTTCATGGCCTGCGCGCTGTTGATCAGGAGGTTGACGAACACGATTTTCAGCAATTCGACGTCCGCCATGATCGGCGGGGCCTCGCCGGCCATCGTCACTCGTACTCCGGCGTGTGCCTCGTCGGCGCGCAGCAATTCGATGGTCGTGGTCAGCACGGCTCGGACGTCGGCGGGAAGCGGATGCGGCTGTGGTGGACGCGCGAACAACAGCAGATCCCGCACGAGATTGTTGAGCGTGTCGATGCGCGCGATGATGTCGGTCACGACGGTCGCCTCGCGGCTGCCCACGGGGAGACGTTTCCCGATCACCTGAATCGCGCCGCGCACGGCGGCCAGCGGGTTTTTCACTTCATGCGCGATGACGGCCGCCATTTCTCCCAGCCGGACGAGCGCCGCCTGCTCGCGCAGCCGTTCTTCCATCGCGACGCGCGCGGTCAGATCGTGCAGGATGCCGGTGAACTTGCGCCGTCCGTCCAGGCTCATCTCGCCGACGGACAAATGCACCGGGAACGTGCTGCCGTCCTTGCGCATGGCGGTGACTTCGCGGCCGATGCCGATGATGCGCTGCTCGCCCGTCTCGAGGTAGTGACGCATGTAACGATCGTGTTCCGAGTGATAGGGCTCGGGCATCAGCATGTTGACGTTCTGTCCGCACACCTCCGCGGCCGCGTAGCCGAACAACCGCTCGGCGCCGGGGTTGACGGCTTCGATGACACCGCGATCGTCGATCACGATGATGCCGTCGACGGCGGCTTCGACAATCGAGCGCAGCCGCTCCTCGCTGTCCGCGAGCTGGCGGATCCGCGAATTCTTCACCGTGATATCGCGCGCGACGGTCGACGCGCCGACGACCGCGCCGGAGGCGTCCTTGATCGGCGAGACGCTCAGCGACACCTCGACGCGTCGTCCGTCCTTCGCGATGCGGAGGGTCTCGAAGTGCTGCACCCGCTCGCCTCGGCTGAGGCGAGTGGCGATGTCCTGCAGTTCTGTCGGACGATCGGGCGGGATGATGACGCCGATGTTGCGGCCGATCATCTCGCCGGCGGTGTATCCATACATCCGCTCGGCGCTGGAATTCCAAGCGAGGATGGTGCCGTCGAGGCTCTTGGCGATGATGGCGTCTTCAGAGGACTCGACGATGGCGGCAAGGACGCGCTCGGCTTCCTGCTGCGGCTTGAACGGGCTGCTCAACGTTTTTCAGCTTACCGCAGTCCTGAGTCTGTGCGAATCTGCCACAAGTCGCTGCGAATCTGCCACGGGTCAGTGTGAACCTGTCACGAGTCGCTGCGAATCTTCCACGGGTCAGTGCGAACCCGGCACGAGTCGCGACGAGTCTGCCACGGGTCGCTGCGACGCTCTCACGAGTCAGCGCCGACTCGTCTCGGAATCCCAACCGACCCGTGTCTGAATCGCACCGACCCGTCTGTGGGTCCACTGACTCGTGTCTGACTCCCACCGACTCGGCTCCGATTCCCGCCGACTCATCTGTGAGTCCCAGCCGACCCGTTCAGCGTCCCACAGACTGGAGAATGGCACCACCTGTGCTCTACTTCCTTGCATGCATCCTCTGCCCGCGCCGTCGCTGCCGGGACTCGACGACGTCGAGAGCCATCGTGTGGTGTTACGCGACGGATCGGTGGCGAGCATCCGTGCAACGACCGTGGAAGATGCCCCGGCGCTCGCGGACTTTTTCGCGCAGCTGTCGCCGGTTTCCCGATACCAGCGCTTCTTCTCCGCCGGAGGTCCGCCGGAGGACCTCGTTCTGCGTCTGAGTGACTCGTCCGACCCCTCGCGCACCCTGACGCTGATTGCCGAGCGCACAAACGGCATCATCGCGACGGCGTCCTACATCGCGCTGTCGCAAAAGTCGGCGGAAGCCGCGTTCGCGGTCTCGGATGCATTTCAAGGACGCGGGCTCGCAACCGCGCTGCTCGGCCGCCTTGCCGCTGCCGCGTCCGCCCGCGGGTTCCGCCGCTTCGAGGCCACGACGCTCTCGGAGAACGCGCGCATGCTCGAAGTCTTTCGCGACTCGGGATTCGAAATTCGATCGAAGACCGACGGCGGGGTCGTGGACGTGACGCTCTCGCTCTCCCCCTCGGCCAGCGGCTCGGAGCGCGACGACGAGCGACGCCGCATTGCGACCGTCGCGTCGCTGCGCCCCCTGCTCGAGCCGCAGGCCGTCGCTGTCATCGGCGCGTCGCGCCGCCCGACGAGCATCGGCCGGCGGGTCCTCAATGCGATCGTCGCCGCGGGCTTCAACGGCGCCATCTATCCAGTCAACACGCAAGCGAGTGAAGTCGCCGGGCTGAAGGCGTACGCCTCGGCGCGCGAGCTGCCAGCCGGCGTCGACCTCGCGGTCATCGCCGTGCCTGCGCCCGCCGTCCCGAATGTCGTCGACGACTGCGCTGCCGCGGGCATCAAGTCGATCGTCGTGATCACCGCAGGCTTCGCGGAAGCTGGCGCGGACGGTTGGGCGGCGCAGGAAGCGTTGATCGACAAAGTCCGCAAGGACGGCATGCGCATGGTGGGCCCGAACTGCATGGGCATCTTCAATACCAAGCCGTCCGTGCGCCTCAACGCGAGCTTCTCGCCAGTCTTTCCGCCCGCCGGCCGGCTCGGTCTGCTCTCACAGAGCGGCGCGCTCGGCATCGCGATCGTCCAGCTCGCTGCCGAGCGGCGCCTCGGGCTCTCGACGTTCGTCAGCGCCGGCAACAAGGCGGACGTCTCGGGCAACGATCTGCTCGAGTACTGGGAGGAGGATCCCTCGACAAGCGTGCTGCTCCTGTACCTCGAGTCGTTTGGCAACCCGCGCCGTTTCGCACGGCTGGCCCGGCGCATCAGCCGCAAGAAGCCGATTGTGGTGGTGAAGTCCGGCCGGACGGGATCGGGTTCACGCGCCGCCAGCAGCCACACGGCGGCGATTGCCGCGAACGACACGACGGTGGACGCGTTGTTCGCGCAGTCCGGGGTGATCCGCGCCGACACGATCGACGAGATGTTCGACATCGCGTCGTGTCTGGATTTGCAGCCGCTGCCGCCGGGACGCCGCGTCGCGATTCTGACCAACGCCGGTGGACCGGGCATTCTTGCCGCGGACGCGTGCGAAGCCTCGGGGCTCGTGCTCGCGCAGTTCTCGGCGGACACGCACGACACGCTCGCCGCGGCGTTGCCCGCGATGGCGAGCGTGGGCAATCCCATCGACATGATTGCGTCGGCTGGTCCCGAGCAGTACGCGCGGGCGATTCAGACGCTGATGACCGCGCCCGAGGTCGACTCGCTCATCGTCCTGTTCACGCCCGTCGATCTCACCACGGCACCCGCCATCATGAAATCGATCCGCGACGGCGTCGCGGCTGGACGCCAGGCCGGCGCGACGAAGACGCCGGTGCTGTCGTGCGTGATGGCCGAACCCGGCCGTCCCGCGCCGCTCGACGCCGACGGCGAACGGCTGCCCGCGTTCGCATTTCCGGAGAATGCCGCCCGCGCGCTCGGCCGCGCGTCGGCCTATGCCGAATGGCGCGCGCAGCCGCCGGAGCTTTACTGGGGATTTGACGACACCGACGGCGGCACCGCGAGGGCTGTCTGCCGCACCGCCGCGGAACGTGGAGCCGGCTGGCTGACAAACGATGAGGTTCGCCAGGTGCTGGCGGCGTACAGGTTGCCGGCGACAAAGAGTGTGATGACCGGTTCAGCCGACGACGCCGTTGCTGCCGCGCGCGAAATCGGATTTCCTGTTGCGCTCAAGATCAGCGCGCCCACCGTCACGCACAAGACCGACGTCGGCGGCGTGCGGCTCGATGTGCCCGATGAGTCGTCCGTGCGCCAGGTGTTCGCCGACCTGACGGCCAAAGTGCCTGGCGCTCACGTGGTGGTGCAACAGATGATCACCGGCGGCGTCGAGACGATGATGGGCATCGTGCAGGATCGGTTGTTCGGTCCGCTGGTCGCGTTTGGTCTCGGCGGCATCCACGTCGAGATCCTGAAAGACGTCCGCGTGCGGCTCGCGCCGCTGACCGATCGCGACGTCGACGACCTGCTCCACGGCATCAGGGGCTTTCCATTGCTGCAAGGCTATCGCGGCCACGCGCCCGCCGATGTGAGCGCGCTGCGCGACACGCTGCTGCGGCTGTCGCGACTGGCCGACGAAGTACCGGAGATTGCGGAGCTTGATTTGAATCCGGTGATGGCGCTGGCTCCGGGTCAGGGATGCCGGATCGTGGATGCGCGGATTCGAGTGGAAGCGGCGGCGCGTCCTTTCGAGCACCGCCACTCCCGCGATCGGACGTAACCCATTCAGGCGCTGCGTCGACGCTTGAGTCGCGATCTTCCCGCGAACATCGCCAGTCCGCTCGCGCCGAGCAGCAGCGTCGCCGGCTCGGGTACTGCGGGTGGTGGATCCGTGAACTCGGTGTCGACGAATCCTTCGACGATCAGGTGAAACGGATCGCCGACGCCGACGTTGTTGGCCGCGGTGTTGCTGACCACAACCAGAAGGTTATGGCCGGCCGGGACGACGACTTGGAAGAAGTCTGGATCGCCCGGAAACGGATTCCCCGAAAAGCCTGCATCTCCGAGCCAGTTGGTGTTGAACCCCAGGTTCGGAGCACCGCCTGAATTCGGCAGGTAGGCGGTGTCGTAAGCCGAGAAGAAAATGTTGCCGGAGTTCGAGTCGACCTCGATCTGAATGAACGGCGCGATTCCCACGTTGACCAGGAACGTGTGATAGCGATAGGTCGTTGTCGGATTGATGACGCCTGGGAACGCCTCGCCTCCGGTCCAGTCTTGCGGAAGTCCGTTTCGACTCAAACGTCCGAGCTGGGTCGGATCGGTAAGACTCAGTGCTCCGTTGAGATCGAGGATGGTCGTGGCCCTGGCGGGCGCGGCGCTGAGCAACATCAGCACTGCCATCGCGGCCAATTTCGAAAGGGTTCTCATAACGCGTCTCCTGCTCGTAACGAGAAAAGTGTCCGCGGTGCGGGCTCAGTGATTCAGCGCATATTGGACGGCCGGCACGGCCATCGCAACGCCGTAGCCCGAGTCACGATCGATTCCTGGAGCCATCGAATCGAGGGCCGTGCTCGTGATCGCCGTCAGCACCTGCTGAGGCGTCCAGCCGGGTCGCACAGACAACACAAGGGCAGCGATTCCGGCGGCATGTGGCGCAGCCGCCGACGTGCCGAAGAACGGCAGAAACCCCGGAGTCTTCGAACTCGTACCGTCCGCCGCGGCGATGTCTGGCTTGATCAGCGTCGTGCCGCCGTTGGTCGCGAACAGGAGATTGCCTGGCGTGATCGGCGTCCCGTCCGGGTTGAAAAAGATCTTGCGCGGCCCGTCGGAGCTGAACACTTCATTCGGATTTGCAGCGCCGGTGAAAGGCTTCGTGCCGGTCTTGGCGCTGTTCCAGTACGTGGCCGCTGTGGACACGGTGTTCGCGCCGGCGTTGTGCCCAAATGTCGAACCGGCAGTTGCCCGCGACAACCGTCCGCCGATCGTGTCCACTCGAATCGCGCGTGTCGCGCCGGAAAAGAGCACGACCACGATCCGATCGCCGACCGCCGGACAGTAACCGCTCGCGCTCGCCGTGCCGCAATTGACGCCTTGCCTCACGAACTCATAGGGATCCTGCGTGCCGTTCTGAACACCAGCCGAGAACCCCTTCACGGTCGTGCCGGTGCTGTTCAGGATGAACAGGTCGTAATCGTTGGTGCTCGCGGCGAGCGGGTCGGACCATTTCAGGTTGATGAAGTTGGTCAGTCCAGTCAGCACGTTGAAGTTCTGTGGAGACGCGACGGTTCCGAAGTTGTGCACCGTTCCCTCGGAAATCGGCGGACCGGCAGGTCCGTTGGGCAAGAAGTCTCCCTCCCACACGCCCGACGTGCCGAACGTGAGACTGCCGGAGTTCGCCGCGGAAGAAAAGTAGATCGCGCCGTTGGCCGTGACCTGATTGATCGCTCGCGCGATCGGTCCATCCTGAAACGCGCCCTCGTTGAAGTACGTCACGTCGTCGACGATGACGTTCGCGCCGGCGGCCTGCAGCGCGACGATGTTGCTGGCGAAGCTCGACACGCTGGTGAACGCCGTCGCGAAAATCAGATTCGCTCCCGGCGCGATGTCGTGAACGATCTCCATCATCGCGGTCCCCTCGTCGGTGCCGTTTGACGGGCCGTCCTGGCCGGGCAGGGAATGCGTCCCGGCAGGCAAGTCGCCAGAGGCGACCAACGCAGCGATGCGGGCTGCCGACGCGCTGTCCGAAAGGACGCCCACCGTCACACCCGCGCCGGTGATGCCTGTTTTCACCACGAGGTTCGCGGCATGCGCGATATACCCCTGACTGGTCAGCGCGCCCGCATTCAGTCGCGCCTGCACAGCGGACTGGATCGTCGTGACGTCGTCGCGCGCGGCGATGGTCTCGAGCGCTCCCAGCGGCAGCGTCGCGCGGATCATCCCGAGTGATTCGGATTGATCCAGGACCGCACCGTTCGCGGACGTGATCGCATCCAGCAACGAGTCCGACACCGTCCCGGAAATATCGACGGTGACGCTCGTCACCAGATCGATCGTCTCGATTCCCGGCACATCGGACACCGACGTGAACGCGAGGTCGCCATTGGCTTTCTTCGCGGTAAACACGAGGCCCGATTCAATCTTCTGCTGCGCAGGAGAGAGCCCCCGCTTGATCGCGCTGATATCCGCAATCTGCTGGAGAGCGGAATCGGCGATGTCTTGCGCCTGCTGTGCGACCGCATGGTTGGACAAGAGCGCGATCAGCGCAGCGAGTACGGCTGCGGACGCAGCTGCCACGGTCCACTTCGAAGAAGTGTGCTTCATCGATTGCCCTCCAGAATATCGGCAGAGTGTATCGAAGAAGAATCACGGCGCCGCGAGTTTTTGTTTATGTAGGTTTGTCTTCCTGGGGACGGAATTGTTCGTTCGCCGTCAAAGCGGCGGCGCGCCATTGCGAGCGCCGCCGCTTCGGCAATCGCGCCTGAGGGCTCAGGCCACTTTCACATCGATTGCCTTCGGCTTCGCGTTGACGGCCTTCGGCAGCCGGACGTTCAGAACGCCGTCCTTGAACTCTGCCTTCACGTTTGGCCCGTCAACTTCGGTCGGCAGCGTGAAGTGGCGCACGAATTTCCCGTACGCCCGCTCGACCTTGTGGAACCGTTTCCCTTTTTCCTCCTTCTCTTTCGTTCGCTCGCCTTCGACTGTAAGCACGCCGTCTTCGAGTTCGACCTTGACGTCCTCCTTCTTGACGTCCGGCAGATCGGCCTTGAGGATGAACTCGTGGTCCGTTTCCTGGATGTCGACAGCGGGCGACCATCCACCAAACAGGCTTTCATCCGACAACCGGGCCCGAAGGCCTTCCAGCTCACGGAACGGATCCCATCTGACGAGGTTCATAAAAAGCCTCCTTTTGTGGTTCTAACAGGGTCAAACTGCAAGAAGCCGTCCTGACGGATTTCCGTCACCGCCGCCCGCGACGCCGCGCACAGCAGACGGGTACGACGTATGCGTATCAACAAGATAGAGGGGGAGCGCCATGAATCTCTCGACGTCGATGATGGGACTTCGACTGGCCCACCCTTTCGTGGCCGGAGCCTCGCCGCTCGGCCGCGAACTCGATAACGTCAAACGGCTGGAGGACGCGGGCGCCGCCGCCGTCGTGCTGCCGTCGATGTTCGAGGAGCAGGTGACGATGGCGGCCGAAGGACGCATCCGCCACCACGACGTCTTCGAAGCGCGCGGCGCCGTCACGCTGCAGCATTTCCCCTCGAGCGAGGAATACGCGTTCACGCCGGACGAGTATGCGGAGCACGTCGCCCGCGTGCGGAAGACCGTGGCGATTCCCGTCATCGGCTCGCTGAACGGCACGACGTCGGAAGCGTGGCTCACGTTTTCGCGTCTGATCGAGCAGGCGGGCGCGAACGGCCTCGAACTGAACGTCTACGAAGTGGTCGCCGATCCAAAGATGTCTGGCGCCGCAATCGAACATCAGATCGTGCAGCTGGCCGGCGAGATGAAGCGGCTTCTGACGATTCCCGTCGCCATCAAGCTGTCGCCGTTTTTTGCCTCGCTCGGAAACGTGGTCGGCCGGCTCGACGAAGCCGGCGCGAGCGCGGTGGTGCTCTTCAACCGTTTCTATCAACCCGACATCGACGTCGAGAGTTTGAAAACGGTCATCGACGCGCGGCTGTCGACGAGCGACGAACTGCTCTTGCGGCTCCGCTGGCTCGCCATTCTGCACGGCCGCGTGAAACTGTCGCTCATCGCGTCGGGCGGTGTCGCCACGCCCACCGACGGCATCAAAGCCATTCTCGCCGGCGCCAATGCCGTGCAGGTGGCGTCCACGCTGCTGCGTCACGGCACGTCGTACCTCGGCGTGCTTCGCGACGGCCTGGCCGAATGGATGGAGCGTCACGCGTTTTCGTCCCTGGACGAGGTGCGCGGCCGCATGAGCCTGCGCGACGTCGCGGATCCGTCCGCGTTCGAACGCGCGCACTACCTTCGGACGCTGAACAGTTGGAAGGTCGACAAACTATGAAAATGCGATCGATTGTGTGCGGCGTGGACTTCTCGAGCGGCTCGAGAAAAGCGCTGCGTGTGGCCGTCGAACTCGCACGGGCGAATCGCAGCGCGCTCACGGTGCTGTTCTCGGAAGACCCGACCCTCGTCGCCGCAGCGAAGGCCGCGGGCGATCCGCGGGCGACTAGAGCGTCCGCGACACTGGCACTCGAACGCTTCGTCGCACGGACGACGCGGACACATCCGCTGCGCGGCCTCCAGGCCGTCGTGACAGAAGGCACACCGGCCGACGACATCCTGAAGGCCGCGGGCCGCCGCCGGGCCGACCTGATCGTGCTGGGCACGCGCGGTGCCGGGAACGTCGCACGCCTGCTGCTCGGTTCCACCGCGCAGCGGGTTCTTCGGCGTGCGCGCGTGCCGGTGCTGACGGTGCCATCGGGAGCAGCGTCATGAAGATCGTGAGGATTGCGGGCGGGTTCGCGTT
>Ga0068871_100001757_pt1 | contig 14602 bp, 16 predicted proteins | sample KBSMisM72_FD_72750 | JGI IMG/M metagenome (GOLD analysis project Ga0068871, IMG submission 72750) | Miscanthus rhizosphere microbial communities from Kellogg Biological Station, Michigan, USA - KBS Miscanthus M7-2 | ecosystem: Host-associated > Plants > Roots > Rhizosphere > Soil ... | reverse complement strand
TGCGTTCGCGCGGTCAGCATGCGGCGAAGTTGCTCGCCGATGCGTTGGATCAGCGGCTTCGCTCGGGTACAGACGCGGCCGCATCTGAAGATGCGGTTGCACTCGACGACGCCGACGAGGAAACCGCGTCGTGAAAAAGCCGTTCATCGTCCTCACCGGGATGTCCGGATCGGGCAAGTCACAGGCCATTCGGGCGCTCGAAGATCTCGGCTACTTCTGCGTCGACAACCTGCCCATCACGCTGATTCCGACGCTCGCCACGCTCGCCCTTCGCGGCGGCGAAATCGACAAAGTCGCCATCGTCGTGGACGTTCGCGAGAAGACCCTGCTGACGTCGTTTCCCACGATGTTCAAGCGGCTCAGGAAGATGCCGAAGCTGAATCCCGTGCTCATCTTCCTCGAGGCGAGCCACGAAACGCTCGTGCGCCGGTTCAGCGAAACCCGCCGTCCCCATCCGCTCGCGAAAGACCGATCGGTGAGCGAAGGCATCCGCGACGAACGCAAACGGATGCAGCCGATTCGAAAACTGGCCGATGAAATCATCGACACGTCCGACATGACGGTCCACGAGCTGCGTCAGTTCTTCATGACGCTGTCGCGAGGGCGCGGGCCGGCGAAGCTGGTAGTGACGCTGTTGAGCTTCGGCTATAAACACGGGCTCCCGGTCGACGCCGATCTCGCGTTCGACGTCCGCTGTCTGCCGAACCCGCACTTCGTGCCGACGCTGCGCCGGCGCACGGGCCGCGACCGCGGCGTCGTGAATTTCATGGAGCGCGACAAGTCCACGCGCGAGTTCATGGATCGTCTGGAAGACTACGTGCGGTACGTCGTGCCGCACTACATCGCCGAAGGGAAGGCGTACCTCACGATTGCCATCGGGTGTACGGGCGGCCGCCATCGTTCGGTGATGATTGCCGAGCGATTGCGGCGGGCAGTGGCCGGTCTTCCCGGCGTCACGGTGCGCGTTCGCCATCGCGACGTCCGCCGCAGCGCGTGAGGTCTGCAACAATGCAGACCGAGAACGGGAGACGACGACAAACGCAGAGATCGCAAAGATCGCAGAGACGGATTACCGCCGAGATGTCTGTCAGAAGACGCGTGGCGAATTCGACGGCCGGCCTGTGGAACAGGCCGGTACGCGTGGCCGAACTCGAACCGAGGCAAGAACGCGCCGACGAACAATCCGTTCTTGGCCTCGATTCGAGTTCGACCAGGCGCGTCGCTTCGCGACGCCGTCGAATCGCCGCTTTGAACTCTGCGATCTCAGCGTGCTCTGCGTTGATCGTCGTGTCCGGCTCGCCGTGGTTGAACGCGTCACGAGATCGCGGCGGGAAAGAAGTTAGGATAAGGGCGTGATTGGCGTCGTCGTCGTGACGCACGGGCAGCTGGCGACAGAGTTGTTGAATGCCGCGGAGATCATCGTCGGCGACCTGCCGCGCTTCGCTGCGGTGTCGATCGGCTGGCACGACGACGTGAGCGACGCGAGGGAAGACATCGCTCAAGCGATCGAGCGCGTGCGCGGCGACGGCGGTGGAGTGCTGATCGTCACCGACATGTTCGGCGGGACACCGTCCAATCTCGCGATGACGTTCATCGAAGTCAACCAGGTGGAAGTCATCACCGGCGTGAACCTGCCGATGCTCATCAAGCTCGCGGGCCAGGCGCAGTCGAACGACCTGCTCGCCGTCGCGCGCGACATGCGAGAGCACGGGCGCAACGCCATTTGGGTCGCCTCCGATTTCCTGCGCGCGGAGAAGGCGGGCGCATGACGGCGCAGAACGTCACCGTCGTGAACCAGCTCGGCATGCACGCGCGCGCGGCCGCGAAGTTCGTGCATCTCGCGGCCAAATTCGAGTCACACATCCGCGTGGCGCGGGACGCGCGCGAGGTGGACGGCAAGAGCATCATGGGGCTGCTGCTGCTCGCGGCCGCCCGTGGAACCACCATTCGCATCAGCGCCGACGGGGGAGACGAAGCGGAAGCCGTCTCGGCCCTGGTCTCGCTCGTGCAAACCGGATTCGGCGAGGGTGTATGCAGCGTATAACGGGCATCGGCGCGTCGCCGGGCGTGGTGGCCGGCCGCGCCGTGATTCTGATTCAGCGTGAACAGGTGCTGCGCTACCGCGTGCCGTCGGCGCGCGTGGACGCCGAAATCGGGCGCCTGTCGGCGAGCTGCGGCCTGTCGCGGGAACAGCTCACCGAAATTCGCAGCAGCGTCAATCGACGGCACGGCGCCGAGCTCGCGTCGATGTTCGACGCCCAGCTGCTGATGCTCGACGATCAGAAGCTCGTGCCGCGGGCCGCGGACATGATCCGCCAGCAGCGCGTCAACGCCGCGTGGGCCATTCAGCGCGTCTTCGACGACTTCAGCGCCGTGTTCGACGACATCGCGGACGAGTATCTGCGCGAACGGAAAGGCGACATCGCCGACCTCGCGGGGCGCCTGAAGATGAACCTCCGGCCGGGCGCCGCGACGCCGCGCGATCTCCTGCGCGAGCTCGACGAAGCCTCGGTGCTGGTCGCCGACGAGTTGCCGCCGTCCATCGCGGCGCAGGTCGACTGGAACAAGGTCCGCGGGTTTGCCACCGACGCCGGCAGCCGCACCTATCACACGGCGATTCTCGCGCGCTCCCTCGGCGTCCCGGCCGTCGTCGGTCTTCAGGACGCGAGCGGCGTCGTGCAGCCAGGGCAGCTGGTGGCGATCGACGGCGACAGCGGCGAGCTGGTGCTCGATCCCAGCGAGGAGATCCTCGCCCGCGCGCGGCGGCACGTGGACGATAGCGCGCCGGTGCCGGGAACGCAGGGCGAACAGGCCGGGCCCGCGGTGTTGGCCGATGGCGCACGCATCAACCTCGACGCGAACATCGAGTTTCCCGACGACCTCGCGGCGGCGCGATATGCCGGCGCCGGAGGCATCGGCCTGTACCGCTCGGAGTTTCTGCTGATGGGCGGCATCCGCGCGTGGGGAACCGCGAGCGCCGACGAGGAAGAACAGTACGGCATCTACCGGCGAATGGTGGAAGGCATGGCGCCCGGCGCGGTCACGATCCGAACGTTCGATCTCGACGAAGAAGGCGGCGGCATGCGCGGCATTCGCCTGAGCCTTTTGAAGCCCGAGCCGTTCCGGCGCCAGCTGCGTGCGCTGCTTCGCGCCAGCACACACGGCGCCCTGCGCATCATGTTTCCGTTCGTCACGGCGGTCGAGGAATTGCGCGACGCGCGGCGGCTCGTCCGCGAGGTCGCGGCGGAGCTCGGGATGACCGACGCCGAGCTTCAGCGCGTGCCGGTCGGCGCGATGATCGAAGTCCCCGGCGCGGCCTACACGGCAGACCTGATCGCGCGCGAAGCCGACTTTCTCACGATCGGCACCAACGACTTGATCCAGTACTGCCTCGCCGTCGATCGATCGGACGCGCGCGTGTCGCAGCTGTATGCTCCGCTCCATCCCGCGATCCTGCGCATGGTGGTCATGGTGCGGCGGGCGGCGCGGCGGCGCGGGATTCCGGTGTCGCTCTGCGGCGAGATGGCGTCCGATCCGGTGGTGCTGGCGCTGCTGGTCGGTCTGGGATTGACGGAGTTCAGCATGACGCCGGCCGCGATTCCGCTGGCCCGGCGTCTGCTGCACGAGATGCGAAGCGACGATCTCCGGTCGATCGCGCGCCGCGTGCTGAAGCTGTCGACGATCGAAGAGATCGAATCGGAACTAGAACGGAATATCGTCGTCGGTCAACGGGGCTGACGTCTCCGGCGCGGGCGCGCCGAAATCGCCGCCGCGCTCTGCACCGCCGCCCTGCGAGTACGATCCGCCGCCACCACCGCGGCCGCCGCCGCCGCCAAGCAGCACGACACGGTCGCCGCGGATTTCAGTCGTGTACCGTTTGTTGCCGTCCTTGTCGTCCCACTGCCGCGTCTGCAAACGGCCTTCGACGTAGATCTGCTTGCCCTTGGTGAGATATTCGTTGAGCGACTCCGCCGTCTTCCCCCAGAGCACGACGCGGTGCCACTCGGTCTTTTCCTGGCGCTGTCCCGCCTTGTCGTTCCAGACTTCGGTCGTCGCCATGTTGAGCGTGGCGACGGCGGCGCCGCCCGGCGTGTAGCGCAACTCGGCATCGCGACCGAGATTGCCGACGAGAATCACTTTGTTGACGCTGCCCATAGCCGCGCATTGTACATCGTCGGCTGAACTCAATCGGGTCGTTCGGCGATCTGGTGATTTCGTGATCTGATGTTGTGATTTGCGATCGCCGAATCACCACTTCGCCAAACGACCCGATTCGAGCTTAGCGTCCGAGCGCCTGCTTCGCGAGACTTGCGGCGGGGCTGTCGGGATAATTCTTCGTGACGGTTTCCCACGACGCGCGCGCCTGATCCACTTGCTTGAGGCTTCGCAGTGCGATGCCCTTGCTGTAGTACGCCTCGGGCACGCGGCTGCTTGCAGGGTAGAGACGAATCAGTTTCTCGAACGCCGCGACGGCCTTGTCATACTTCGCGTCGTTCAGATACGCCTGGCCGATGTAGAACTGCGCGTTCGGCGCCTGCGTCGCGGTGGAGAAGTCGCGCAAGAACGCTTCGAACCCGTCGATGGCGAGATCGTACAGGCCCGCCGTGAAGTCGCTGTACGCCTGGTCGTACGTCCTCGTAGGCGACGCGCCGGTCGATGTGGTCGGCGGCGCCGTAAGGCCGGGCGCCGGTGTCGTGCTTGGAGGCGTAGTGGACGCTGGCGCCGTCGGATCAACGCTCGTCGACTGCCGGGCAAGCGCCTGCTGCACGAGCTGACGGAGCGCGTCGATTTCCTGCGAGATCGATCCGGCGCGGACGTTGGTGTCGTCGGCCTTTTCTCGAACGATGCTCAGGTCCTTCGTCAACGTGTCGATGAGTAGTTTGGCGTCGGCCGCCGTGCGCCGGTCGGTTTCCGCCTGCTGATCGATCCGCGCGTTGACGGCTTTGATGGCCTCCGCGAGCGTGGCAACCATGTTCTGCAACTGCTGCGACTGCTCCTGCAGGATGCGCAGGTCGGCCATCAGTTGCTGGTGTTCTTTGTTCGCGGCGGCAGCCGGCCGCGGCACGACGAGGACGGCCAGTGTCAGCGCCGCAGCAGCGATCCGGAACGATTTCATCCTCATGGCGCTCACACTCATTTGCCGGTGATCACGAAGTGCGCGCGGCGGTTCTTCGACCACGCGGCTTCATCGTGTCCAGCATCGAAGGGGAATTCCTTCCCGTAGCTGACGGTCTTCATGCGATCGGCGGCGATGCCCAGCGATCGTAAATAGGCGACGGCCGCCGCGGCGCGGCGATCGCCCAAAGCAAGATTGTACTCGGCGGTCCCGCGCTCGTCGCAATGACCTTCGACCGTCACAACCCACGTCGCATGCTGCTTGAGCACCGCGGCGTTTTCGTCGAGCGCGGCTTTGGCGACAGGGTCGATATCGCTGCTATCAAGCAGGTAAAAGACGGGCTTCAGCGGGGAGTTCCGGTTGAGGTCGTCGAGCGACGACGAGGTGAGCGCGTCGTCGCGGACGGGCGGAACGGTCGGCGTCGCCTCGTTGATGATTCTCGGCGTCGGTTGAGTGACAGGCTGCGGCGGCGGCGCCACGTCTGCCGGCGGCGGCGCTTGCGGCTCCACGACAGGCGACTTCTTCGAGCCGCACGCGGCGGCAAGGGCGATCGAGATTACAAGCGCAAGGCGCGCAATGCGAGTTGTCATCGTCATCCTCTCGGCTAACATCAGCGTCAATTCGACCAGCTCGGCAGCCGGTTCTCGCCGTTCTTCGTCACCTGCCGCACATCGCGGCCGTCCCGCGTCATGGTGTAGATCTGGAGCTTCCCGCTTCGATCCGACATGAACGAGAGGTGCCGCCCGTACGGCGAAAACACCGGGCTTTCGTTGCTGCCCTCGCCAAACGTCAACTGCTTCACCGTGCGCGTCGCGACGTCGATCACCTTGATGTCGAAGCGAGCGCCCGTGCGCGACTCGAAGGCGATCTCGTTGGTCGACGTCGACCACGTCGGCTTGTCGGCAAACGGCTCAGAGGTCAACCGCTGGATGCCGCCGAGGCCGTCGGCGGACATGAGATAGATCTGCGGTGTGCCGGAGCGATCGGACGTGAACGCGATTTCGTTTCCGCGCGGCGACCAGGTCGGCGTCGTGTCGAGCGACGGCGCGTTGGTCAGCCGGCGCACGTTCGAGCCGTCCTTGTTGGCGATGTAGATCTGGGCGTGCCCGTCGCGCGTCGACGAGAAGGCGATGCGCGTGCCGTCGGGAGACCATGCAGGGTTGTAGCTCTCGCTCGGCCCCTTCGTCAGCTCGGTCAGCGTGCCGTCGTAGATGTGCGAGACAAAGATGTTCGGCTGCCCGCGTCGCCACGACACGTACGCGATCGACCGCGCGTCGGGCGCCCACGTCGGAAACGAATTGAGCGTCCGTCCGACGGTCACACGCTGCTGGTTCTCGCCGTCGTAGTCGGAAATGTAGATTTCGCGGACGGTGCGGTTTTCGATCGTCCCGGCGAGGCGCTCGCCGTCGCGATCCGAGCTGAAGCTCAATTTCGTTCGCGCCACGCCGTCCAGGTTTCTGGTCTTCTTGAAAATCTCGTCGGAGATCGTGTGCGCGTACCGGCGCGGGTTCGCCGATCCGGTGAACTCGGACCCGACTAGTTGCCGGGTGGGGCGCGAGCGGACGTCGTACAACCGGTACCGAATGAGCAGCTGGCTGCCGGACTTCTGGACGGACCCGACGACAACACCGTCGGCGTCGACCTCGCGCCAGCGATCGAGCGGCGGGTCGTCGATGGATTTCGCCGCGGGAATGGTGGTGTAGATGTCGCGCGCGACGAACGAGAACTCGTGCTCGTAGTTCAAGTCGTTCCACAGCACGTCGGAGATCGTCCTCGCCGCGGCGACGGTTTCGGCGTCGTTGGACAGCGCGACAAACGCCGGAACCGCCAGCCGAGGCGGCGCGCCGCCGGAAGATTTGAGCTCGATGCCAAGTTCGCTCGGCTGCTGCTGCGGAGTCTGTGCGGCGACGGCGGCAACGCCAAGGGCAATGGCAAAAGATAGTGAGATGTATTTCATCGCTCGTATTTGAAAGTGAGATGTACGGTCAACGTTTGGTTCGGATACTCATTCGGCAGCGGCGCGAGACGGCGTGTGACCTCGATGGCGCGGCGTGCGCTGAGGTCGAGCGCGGTATAGCCGCTTGGTTGCTCGACAGCAACATCGGTGAGACGGCCATCCCGCTGAATCGTCATCTTGACGACGACGGCCCCAGGAACTTCCGCGTGCTGATCCCAGTTGCCCATGATTTGTGTTCGCATCAGCACGATGTAGTCGGGGCAGCAGAAGTTCCCGAAATCGACGGTTGCGCCGACTCCGTTCCCGCCGCCCGTCGACAACCCTCCAAACCCCTGACCACGTGCGCCCGTGTCGGCGACGGCAGCGCCGGTTCGCAACTCGGTTCCACGTGCCAATGTCGTGCCGCGAGCGTCAGGCGTTTTTGCGACGTCTTCCAGCGCTTTCGGCGGCACTTTCGCCGGCTTCGCTGGCGGCGTCTTGTCAATCGGCACCGTCATTTTCGGCACGGCCGCTGCTGGAACACGCACGGCTTCGGGTTTTGTCGCCGGTTCGATCGTCTGAACCGGCCGCGCGCTGCTCGCCGTCAGGCCGCTCGTTTGCGGGCCTGGACCGGTGCCGCCCAGCGAAATCGTCATCACCGTTTTCTTTTCCTCGACGCTCTTCGCGACCCATCGCAACGGACCGATCACCATCGCGGTGACGGCGGCGGCATGGATCAGCAACGACACGGCAGCCGTGACCCGCAATCCGCCGGGTTCCTGCATCCGCTCGCGTAGGACGTCGGTGACTTCCATCAGCGTTCTTCAGGTCCCTTCGCCACGAGACCGACGTTCTCCACGCCGGCTGCCTTGAGGAGATCGGTCACTTCCATGAGCTCCCCGAGCGTGACGCCGCGATCGCCGCGGAGATACACGTCCTTCCTCGCCGCGGTTTCTATCTTCTGGCGAATGCGCTCCTGGAGGTTCGCGACGTTGATCGAGTCCTGGCCGATGAAAACGACGTGGTTGGTGCGGTACGTCAGCGGCACCGTCACGTCGATTCGCTCGCCCGTGATCGGCTGCGCGCGGCGCGCGACGGGGAGATTGACGTCGATGCCGCGCTGAATCATCGGCGCCGCGACCATGAAGATGATGAGCAGCACGAGCATGACGTCGACGAGCGGGACGACGTTGATTTCAGCGAGCGACGTCGCCACGCGGCGCCGGCGCCCACGATGCGGAGCAATGTCGTCGGCCGCGTTGACCTTCGGCATTACGTGAAGTTCCGTTCTGCGATATTCAGAAATTCCATCGCGAAATCGTCCATCTCCGACGCGAAGATCTTCACGCGGTTCGTCAGCAGGTTGTAGTAGTAGACGGCGGGAATCGCCGCGAACAACCCGCATGCCGTCGCGATGAGCGCGTCGGCGATCGGCCGCGAGACGACGCCAAGGTTCGTCGACCCGGCCTGCGCGATGTTTTCGAATGCCAGCATGATGCCGATGACGGTGCCGAAGAGTCCGATGAACGGCGTAATCGCCGCCGTGGTCGCCAGAAAGCCGATGTGCTTCTCGAGCTTGTTGACCTCGACCACCGACGCGCGCATGAGTGCCCTGTCCACGCCGGCCAGGCTCTTTAAAGTAGGACGCGCCGACCCGGGCCGTGGATTGGCTGCGGCTGGGTTGGCTGGATCAGCTCCGGGAGCCATCTGTCCTTGGTGTCGTAGCTGAGTGGTGATCTCTGCATAGCCGGCCTGAAAAAGTCCGACCAGCGGGCTCTCTTTGAGGGTGGGGCAGACGGCCTGCACCTCCGAGAACTTGTTACTCCGCCGGAAGACGTCGAGAAAGCTCGCGGTCTGCTTGTGCGTGCGGCGGAACGTCCACCATTTCTGCAGGATGATGCCCCACGAGACGACGGAGAAGATGCCGAGAATCCCGAGCACGATTTTTGAAATCGTGCTCGAGTTCACAATGATGTCGAGCAGCGCGGATCCTGACGTCGGCGTCAAATAGGGCTCCGTAATGATTGGTTGTGTGCGCCGCTGGGGCAGCGCGACCGGGCTGGGAGTCCCGGCATTCTGGCCGGGCGGGGAGCCCGGCTCGTCGCGCAAAACTGTATCATGGTGGACAATTGCTGTCAAACGTATGTTACCATTGGACTTCTCGCTCTTTTCCTAGCCCTGCATGCTCCGATTCCTCCGCATCACCCACCTCGCGGTGATTGACACCGCCGAGGTGGAATTCGGCCCGGGCCTCAACGTCCTGACAGGGGAGACCGGCGCCGGCAAGTCGATCCTGGTCGAGGCGGTCGGCTTGCTGCTCGGCGGCCGGGCGTCCGCCGACATGGTGCGGACGGGCGAGGACGTCGCGGCGATCGAAGCGATCTTCGAAACCAACGGCGACGAGCTTCTCGTCCGCCGCGAAATCACGGCACAGGGCAGAAGCCGCGCGTTCGTCAACGGCGCGCTGGCCACGGCGGGCGGCCTCCGCGATTTGTCGTCGCGCCTTGTCGAGCTCCACGGACAACACGAGCATCAGACGCTTCTCGATCCCTCGTCGCATCTCGACGTCGTCGACGCGGTCGGCGGGCTGCAGAAGCTCGCGGCTGCGGCGGCGGACGGCTTCGCACACCTGGAAGCCACGCGCGCGGAACTGGCGCGCCTGCGACGCGCCGCCGCCGATCGTCACAGCCGGCTGGAGGTCCTCACGTTTCAGCTCGCCGAACTCGATCGCGCGGGCCTCAGCGCGAACAACCTCACCGAAGACATCGATCTCGCGTCGACCAAGCACGTGCTGGCGAGTGCCGAACGGGTCCAGCGATTGTGCGCGGAGAGTTACGCCGCGCTGTACGAAAGCGACGGTGCCGTGCTCGCGGGGCTTGGCGGCGTCTGGCGCCGCGTGGCGGATCTCGCCGCCCTCGATCGCCGATTCGAGCCGTTCATCAGCGAACGCGACGCGATCAAGTCGCAGCTCGAGGAGCTCGCGTCGTTTCTGCGCCACTACATGAACTCTATCGAAGCGTCGCCCGAGCGGCTGCAGCAGGTCGACGATCGTCTCGCGCTGCTCGAGCGGCTGAAGCGGAAATACGGTCCGACGCTCGAGCAATGCCTCGAGCGGCGCGACGCGATACGGAGGGAGCTGGCGGATCTCGAACGCAGCGACGAGCGCATCACCGAACTCGAGCACGCGCATGCGACGGCGCGCGACGCCTTTCTTGGCGCGGCGCGCACGCTCTCCGATGCCCGTCGCCGCGCGGCGCTGCACCTGGCGCAGGACGTCGAGCGGCTCGCCGGCGAGCTCGCGATGGAGCACACCCGGTTCGAGGTGCGGTTTGACGAAGTGCCGGAGACGGAATGGTCGGCGCGCGGCGTCGATCGCGCCGAGTTCTATGTCTCGCCGAATCCGGGCGAAGAGCTGCGGGCGCTCGCGCGCATCGTGTCCGGCGGCGAGCTGTCGCGATTGATGCTGGCCATCAAGACGCTGACGGCGACATCGCGCCTCGGCTGGAGCGACGCCGACGTGCGTCCGCCGAGCGGCGAGGCGCCAGGGTTGATCTTCGACGAGGTCGACGCCGGCATCGGCGGGCGGGTCGCGGAAGTCGTCGGCCGCAAGCTCTACGCACTGGGCTCCGTCTTCCAGGTGTTGTGCATCACGCACCTCCCGCAGATTGCCGCGTACGCCGACGCGCACTACGCCATCGAGAAACGCGTCGACGGCGGCCGGACACGAACGACCGTGTCGCGTCTGAACGAAGCGGCGCGCGTGGCGGAAATTGGACGTATGCTCGGTGGGGAGATGGTGACAGAACGCATGCGGGCGTCGGCGGAGGAGATGTTGCGGACCCGGGCGAAAGGCGAACGCCCATCGAAAGGCGAAAGCGAAAGGGCGAAAGCGAAAGGGCGTCGTGGCGCGTAAGTACCTCATCGAGACGTTCGGCTGCCAGATGAACTTCCACGATTCCGAGCGGATGGCGGGGCTGCTCGAGCAGGCCGGCTACGAACCCACGGCCGACGCCGCCGACGCCGACGTCGTCGTCATCAACACCTGCAGCGTGCGCGAACGCGCCGAAGAGAAGCTGTATACGCGCCTGGGCGAGCTCCGCGAGCTGGCCGCCGAGCAGCATCGACAACATCCCTGGGGCCACGACCGCATCGTCGCGGTGGCGGGATGCGTCGCGCAGCAGGAAGGCGAGGCGATTTTCAAACGCTCCGGCGGCATCGCCGACGTCGTCGTCGGGACGCAGGCGATTCGCCGGCTGCCGATGCTCGTCGAGCAGGCGAGCGCACGACCGGCCGCCTCGCAACTCGATCTCGATCCGCACGACGACGTGACGTTTCCGTTGGGGATCACCCGCCGAAGCGATCCCGTGAAGGCGTACGTCACCATCATCGAAGGCTGCAACGAGTTCTGCAGCTTCTGCGTGGTGCCGTACACGCGCGGGCACGAGCGCATGCGTCCGAAGCACGACATCCTCAGGGAAGTTGGCGACGCCGCCGCGCGCGGACACAAGGAAGTGCAGCTGCTCGGGCAAATCGTGAACCACTACGAGGCGCCGGACGAGCAGGGCTGCGATTTCGGCGGGCTGCTCGAGGCGATTCACGAGGTGCCGGGCATCGAGCGCATTCGGTTCGCGAGCCCGCATCCGCGGCACTTCGACGATCGTTTCCTGCAGTTGATGCGGCGGCTGCCGAAGATTTGCCGGCATCTCCACCTGCCGGTGCAATCAGGATCGACCCGCGTCCTGGACGCGATGCGCCGCCGCTACACGCGTGAGGGCTACCTCGATTTGGTCGGCCGCATTCGCACGACGCTGCCGGACGTCGCGCTGTCGACCGACATGATCGTCGGCTTCCCCGGCGAGACCGAGCACGATTTCGAGCAGACGCTCAGCCTCACGGCCGCCGTCCGGTACCACAGCATGTTTTCGTTCAAGTACTCGCCGCGGCCGAACACGCTCGCCGACCAGCGGCTTCACGACGACGTGTCCGACGACGAGAAGACGCGGAGGATTGTCGCGCTCCAGGCGCTGCAGCGCGACATCCAGCTCGAACTGAATGCCGCGCTCGTGGGCCGTGTCGAGGACGTGCTCGTCGACTCGGCCAGCCGCCGGCGCGCCACGGAGCTGTCGGGCCGCACGAGCGGCAACGTCGTCGTCAACCTGCCGGGCGCGGCGTCGTGGATGGGACGGACGCTGCCGGTGCGCATCGAACGCGCGGGGCCACACAGCGTGTGGGGGCGCGCGATCGGCGCCGACGAGCTTGACACCGCCATACCCGAAGCCTAGGGTGACACCATGCAGATCGAGATGAGCATCAAGGGCCTCATGGTCGACCCGATCAGCAACATGCCGATCGTGATTCTGCGCGACAAGGAGGGCAACCGGACGCTCCCGATCTGGGTCGGGATGTTCGAAGCCAACGCCATCGCTCTGCAAATCGAGAACATCTCGACGCCGCGGCCCATGACGCACGATCTGCTGCGCAACGTCATCCACGATCTCAAGGCGACGGTGGAGAAGATCGTCGTGTGCGATCTGCAGGACGGCACGTTCTACGCGCTGATCTACCTCCGCGTGCACGGCGAGCTGCTGGCGATCGACGCGCGTCCGAGCGACGCCATCGCGCTGGCGCTGCGGACGCGAGCGCCGATCTTCGTGGAGGAAGCCGTCATCGACAGCGCGAAGACCGTGGACGTCGCCACGGACAAGTCGGACGCCGATCGGCTGCAGAAGTACCTCGAAAGCCTCGATCCGGACGACCTCGGCTATAAGATGTAGGGTGTCTCGGCCGTCTCGCGGCTGCACAATCCTGCTACAATCGGCGCGCTCCTTCCCGTTCAGCGAATGATCGTTGCCATAGCCAATCAAAAGGGCGGCGTGGGGAAAACCACGACGGCCATCAACCTGTCGGCCGCCCTGGCCCTCCGCGGCAAGCCGACGCTGCTCATCGATCTCGACCCGCAGGCGAACAGCACGATGTCGTTTCTCGACATGCCGCAGGTGGCGCGCGGCATGTACGACGCGATTGCCGACCCGGCCGTCTCGATCGAGAGCGTGATTGTGCCGTCACCGGTCCGCAACCTGTCCATCGCGCCGTCGCGGATCGCGCTGGCCAAGCTCGAAGCGAAGCTGGTGGGGGAGCTGGATGCCCACTTCCGGCTCAAGGACAAACTCGAACCGATTCGGAAGAAGTATCCGAACATCGTGATCGACTGCCCGCCGGCGCTGGGCCTGCTGACCGTGAACGCGCTCGTGGCCGCGACGCACCTGCTCATTCCCATTCAGTCGTCGTACTTCGCGCTCGAAGGCACCGACGACTTGCTCGAGACGATTGAGAAGGTCCGCGCCCGTCCGAACCCGGCCCTGCGGATTCTCGGCGTCGTCATCACGATGCACGACAAGCGCACGGCGCTGGCGCGCGACATCCGGTCGCAGATTCAGAAGGTGTTCGGCGGGAAAGTCTTCAAGACCGTCATCACCAAGAGCGTCCGGCTCGAGGAGAGCCCGGCGTACAAGGAATCGATTTTCACGTTCGCGCCCGACTCCGCGGGCGCCACAGAGTACTATCGCCTCTGTGAGGAGGTTATCGATCGTGCCTAGACGCGGGCTTCCCGAATCGATTGCCATGCGCCACGACGAACATTACGTCGAGACCCTGGCCGCCTCGGCCGGCGCGCCCATCGGACGGCTGATCCCGATCGACCAGATCGATCCCAACCCCGATCAGCCGCGCCAGGTCATGGGCGATTTGTCCGAGCTGATGGCGTCCATCGCCGAGAAGGGCATCCTGGAGCCGCTGATCGTCCGGCAGCGCGGCGACCGCTTTCAAATCATCGCGGGCGAACGCCGCTATCAGGCGGCGAGCCAGGTGGGCCTGCGCGATCTGCCGGTGGTCATCCGCGAGGTCGACGAGACCGAGATGCTGGAGCTCGCCCTCATCGAGAACCTCCAGCGCAAGGACCTGACCGCCTTCGAAGAAGCGGAAGCGCTGCACGGCCTGGCGGATCGGTGCGGCTATACGCACGAAGACCTGGCGCGGCGGCTGGGCAAGTCGCGCACCGCCGTCACCGAGTCGCTGGCCCTCACGAACATGCCGGAAGAGATCCGCCGGCTCTGTCGGCTGGCCGACATTTCCAGCAAGTCGTTGCTCCTGCAGATAGTTAGGCAGGACACACCCGAGAAAATGACGGCGCTGCTCGAAAAGATCGCCAGCCAGGGCGGCGGCCCCACGCGGCAGCAGCTGCGCGAGGCGACCGCCAAGCCGAAGCCGGGCCGTCCCAAGGCCTTCGTCTTCGCCTATCGGCCGCCGGACAAGACCTTCAACCTCAAGCTGTCGTTCGGCAAGAGCCGCGCCTCGAAAGACGACGTCATCAGCGCGCTCGAAGGGATTCTCAGGGAATTGCGAAAGAGTCGGTAGGAGGTTCCAGAGTTCCAGGTTCCGGGTTCCAGGTTCCGGTTCCGCACCGAACTTGCAACCTCGAACTCGGAACCTCGAACTCTGAAACCCCGAACCTGGAACTAGGAACTCTGGAACCAGGAACCTGGAAAGGTAGG